>Ga0209567_10001910_pt1 | contig 10326 bp, 9 predicted proteins | sample COG_12_FD_184756 | JGI IMG/M metagenome (GOLD analysis project Ga0209567, IMG submission 184756) | Pelagic marine sediment microbial communities from the LTER site Helgoland, North Sea, for post-phytoplankton bloom and carbon turnover... | ecosystem: Environmental > Aquatic > Marine > Neritic...
GCGGCTCGCGCGCGGTCTGCCTGTCGCGTGAAACGTCAATTCGATGTGGTGGTGATCGGCGGCGGCATGGTCGGTGCTGCGCTGGCATGTCTGCTGGCCGGCGGCCGCGACGAACTGCGCGTGGCGGTGGTGGAAGCCCGCGAACCCGGCGTGCCGGACTTCACCACGGATCGATTCCCGGGTCTGCGTGTGTCCGCCATCTCGCGGGCCTCGCAGCGGGTGTTGGCAGCATGCGGCGTCTGGTCGCAGATCCAGGATGCCGGTGTCAGCCCCTATGGCCGCATGGTGGTGTGGGATGCGCTGGCCGAGCCGTTCGGTCGAGGTTCGATCTGTTTTGATAGCGCGGAGCTGGGCGTCTCCTGTCTCGGGCACATCGTCGACAACGGTCTGATCCAGTGGGGTTTGTGGCAACGGCTGGGGCAGCTGGCTGGCGTTACGCTATGCTGTCCCGAGCGCGTCACCGGACTCGAACTCGACGAAGATCGTGTTCTTCTGCAGCTGGAAGGTGGCCAGCAGATTGCGGCTTCGCTTGCCGTCGGCGCCGACGGCGGCGCCTCACCGAGCCGGGGATTTGCTGGTATCGAGGTCGACGGCAAGTCCTATGATCAGACCGCCGTCGTCGCCCACGTCCGCACCGAGCGTCCCCACCAGGAGACCGCCTGGCAACGGTTCCTGCCTGACGGCCCTCTTGCCCTGTTACCGCTCCACGATGGTCGCTGCTCGATCGTCTGGTCGACCACCCCCGAGCAGGCTGCAGCACTGCAGGAGGCCGACGCCAACGCATTCCACCGGTTTGTCACCGATGCCAGTGCGGGCGTGTTGGGCGAAGTCGTGGACAGCGGTCAGCGCGCCAGCTTCCCGTTGCGTCTGCAGCACGCCCGGGACTACACCACGACACGCTTCGCGCTGGCCGGTGACGCCGCCCACACCGTGCACCCATTGGCCGGTCAGGGCGTCAATCTCGGCTTCCTCGATGCAGCGGCGCTGGCCGAGGTCGTGCTCGACGCGGTCGCCGCGGACCGGGATCCCGGTGAGCAGCAGCCGCTGCGACGCTACGAGCGCTGGCGCAAGGGCGAGAATCTGCTCGCAGCCACCGGCATCGATGCCATCGGCCAACTGTTTCTCGACCGGCATGCGCTGGTCGGGGTGGCGCGCCGTTTGGGATTGACCCTCGTCAACGACGCGGCGATGCTGAAGAATGAACTTATCCGTCGGGCCATGGGCCTGAGCGGAGACCTGCCCCGCGTTGCCCGCGCGGCGGGCGCAGCAGTCATCGATGCGCAAGCATCCTGGAGCGAATGATGCCGAAGAGAGAACTGGAACAGCTACTGGATGAACTGGCCCGGGAACTGGAGCAGGACGACGCACTTGATCCAGAGGAGATGGAGGCCCTGGGCGAGCTGCAGACCCGCATCGGCCATGTGCTGGCCGCTGAGCAGACGCCGCCGAAAACCGATGAGCAGGCGGTCACCGAGCCTCTGGCCGAGTACATTGACCGCTTCGAATCCACTCACCCGACTCTGACCATGACTCTGGGTCGCATCATGGACGCTTTGAACAAGCTCGGCATCTGATGACCCGGACGCCGGACCTGTTCTGCCAGACAGCGCCGCAGCTCGGCAATCAATTCGACGACGACCGCATGCTGCGCTCGCTCCTCAAGCGGCGCTTTGGCGACGCCATGGACCGGGTCAGGCCGCAGCTGCGGGAGATGGGCGAACTGGCCGGCGGCAGCCTGTATCGGATGCAGCTCGAGGATCGCGGCAACGATCCGGTCCTCACCGGGTGGGACGCATGGGGTCAGCGCATCGACCGCATCGAACTGTCGCCACTGTGGCGGCGGGCAGCGGTGATCGCGGTCGAGTCCGGGCTTATCGCGACCGCCTACGAGCAGCAATGGGGGCCGTTGTCACGCAGCCTGCAGTTCGCTCTCGTCTATCTGTTCCATCCGTCGTCCGATGTCTACACGTGTCCGCTGGCGATGACCGACGGCGCCGCCCGCACACTGCTCGACTCGGGCAACCAGGCGCTGATCGAGCAGGCGGTCCCGCGCCTGATCAGTCGTGATCCGGCCTTTGCCTGGACCAGCGGCCAGTGGATGACCGAAGCGACCGGTGGGTCCGACGTGGGTGGGTCCGAGACCCGGGCCATCCGCGATAGTGATGATGGCTGGCGGCTCCACGGCCGCAAGTGGTTTACTTCGGCGGCAACGTCAGAGATGGCGCTTACGCTGGCCCGGCCCGAGGGCAATGAGCCTGGTGGGCGCGGCCTTGCTCTGTTCTATGTGGAGACCCGCGACGCCAGCGGCATGCTGAACGGGATCGAAGTCTGTCGGCTCAAGGACAAACTCGGTACGCGCAAGGTCCCCACCGCGGAATTGTTGCTGCACGGCTGTCCGGCGCGCCTCGTCGGCGATACCGCGAATGGCGTGCGCGATATCGTGCCGATGCTGGAGATGACCCGCACCTGGAACAGCGTCTGCGCTATCGCCACCATGCGACGCGGCATGGCGCTGGCGCGTGATTACGCCAGGCGTCGCATCGCCTTTGGTAAGGCTCTGAGCCAGCAGCCATTGCATCTGGACACCCTGGCCTGGCTGCAGGCACGCACCGAGGCGGCGTTCCACCTGTGTTTTTATTTGGTGGATCTCATCGGCCGGCGCGAGCATGGCGAGCTCGGTGAGCTGGCGGCGGCGGAGCTGCGGCTGCTCACCTCCCTGACCAAACTGACCACCGGCCGTGAGGCGGTAGCAGTGATCAGCGAGGTGATCGAGAGTTTTGGCGGCGCCGGTTATGTGGAAGACACCGGGCTGCCGATGCTGCTGCGGGATGCACAGGTGCTGCCGATCTGGGAAGGCACCACCAATGTGCTGTCCCTGGATCTGCTGCGCGCCTTGGCCGCCACAGGCGGACCGGAACCGCTGTTGTCGCTGACGGCGCGCTGCCGCACCGTCTGCACCGATGCCCGGCTGGTCGAAGCGGCAGCGCTGGCCGAGATCAGCGTGCGGCGTGCGGCCGAGTGGTATCAGCAGAGACAGCAAGACGATGATCGGGACCGGCTCGAGGCCGGCGCGCGGCGACTGGCGTTGTTGCTGGGTCAGGCCACCGGGCTCGCGTTGCTCTGCGAGCACGCCCAGTGGGCACTGGACCGGGAGCAGGATGCGCGTCCCGCCGAGGCGGCGGCCCGGCTGGCGGCACACGGGCTCGGCCGGCTGTACGAGACACCGGCAGCTGCCAGTGCCGCGCTGGCCATGGACGAGCCGGCGTCATGAAAAGCTCTCTCCGCCTGCGGCCGGAGCTGTGGCTGGCGCTGGCCCTGATGATCCCGGGTTGGTATGTGGGGGACGCTCGGGCCGACACGGTCGAGACCTCCGGCGACGTGCTGCGTGTGGCGATCCCGCTGGCGGCCTACGGCCTCGCCTGGCGGCGCGATGACGCGCCCGGCCGTCGACAATTCCTGTGGGCCTTTGCCGGTACCGTTGCCAGCACCTACGGGCTCAAGGCCGCGATCAAAAAGGAGCGGCCCAACGGCGATGACAACGACGCGTTTCCCTCCGGCCACGCCTCCAGCGCGTTCGCGGGCGCAGCCTTTTTGCACCGGCGGTACGGTTGGTCGGATGCCTGGCCCGCCTATGTGCTCGCCGCCTATACCGGCTGGACGCGGGTCGATTCCGATAACCATGACACCTGGGACGTAGTCGGCGGCGCCGCGCTGGCGATCGGCTGGAACTGGTGGCTGGTCAGGCCCCGCGATCCGATCACGGTCGAGCCGGTGGCCGGCGCGGGCCTGGTGGGTCTGCGCGTCAGCGGGCAGTTCTAGATCGCCGCGCGCGCTGCTATAGCAGCGCGTCGACCTTGGCGGCGCAGATAAAGTCGTTGCGTGACAGACCGTCGATCGCGTGGGTAGTAAAGCGCACCAGACAATGGCCCCAGCCTACTTCCAGGTCCGGATGATGGGCTTCGCCATTCGCGACCCAGGCCACCGCATTGACAAACGCCATGGTGCGGTAGAAGCCCTTGAAGGTGAAATCCCGCCGGATCTCGGTGGCATCGGCGTTCAGGCTCCAGTCTGCGTGGAGATCGGCGAGCAGCCCTCCGGCTTCCTCCCGGCTCATCGGTGTTACGCCGCCCTCGCAGGGTTCACAGCGTTCAGCAGTCAATTCGGTCATCGGGTTTCCTCAGGATGCTCCGGCACGGCCGGGGTTCAGCTCGCCGCTTTTTCCTTGGGCGGGAAAGCGGGAGGATGCATGCCCAGCTTACGCGCCTCGTCGATCATGCCGAGCAGGTCCATCTGGGCCAGTCGGTAGAGCTCGTCGGAGCTCTCTATGACGAAGTAGATGGGCTGGTAGATGTCTATGCGGTACGGGGTGCGCAGGGCTTCGAGTGGGTCGAAGCGTTTGCGTACCGGCACGTCGCTGTCCAACGCGTATTGGACTTCGCCGATGGAGGAGCACAGACCGGCCCCATAGGCCCGCAGCGGGCGTCCGGGCCGCTGGATCAGACCGAACTCCACGGTGAACCAGTAAAGACGCGCCAGCATCGCGTGATCTTCCTTGCGTGCTGCCGCGCCGGCCCGGCCGTAGGCATGGCTGAAAGCGGCGAAGCCTTTATCCAGCAGCAGCGGCGTGTGGCCAAAGATCTCGTGGAATACGTCCGGTTCCTGCAGATACTCCATCTGCTCGCGGGAGCGGATAAAGGTGGCCGCGGGGAAACGCCTGGCGGCCAGCAATTCGAAGAACTCGGTGAACGGGATCAGCGCTGGCACCGGCGCTACCTCCCAGCCGGTCTGTTCGCGCAGCACCGCGGATACGTCGTTTAGCTGGGGCACCCGGTCGCGGGGCAATTCCAGTCGTTCCAGGTTCTCCAGATAAGCGCTGCAGGCACGGCCAGGCAGGATATTCATCTGGCGCGCATAAAGCTCCGACCAGATCTGGTCTTCTTCTTCGCTGTAATGGATATAGCCGTTTTCGTCCGGGGTCTTGGAGGCGTACTTCGTGCCCTTACCCATAGTCAGACTCCGCTGTGAATAGCATGCGCGTATTCTATCCGCGATCTCGCATCGTCACATGACGCGGCGCCGCACGTTCTGCGCTGTGGCGCGATCCGGCTTGCCGCGCTCCGGATCAGGCTCTTGGCGCGTAATGACGGCTGACATAGGCTTCGACCAGATTCTGGAAATCCGCCGCGATGGCGTCGCCCTTGAGCGTCACGGTCTTCTTGCCGTCCTCGTAGACGGGCGCGACCGGTGTTTCTCCGGTGCCCGGCAGGCTGATGCCGATGTTCGCGTGCTTGCTCTCGCCGGGACCGTTCACCACGCAGCCCATCACCGCGACGGTCATGTCTTCCACGCCCTGAAATTGCCTGCGCCACTCGGGCATGCGCTGGCGTATGTGGTCCTGGATGTCCCGGGCGAGGACCTGAAACACGGTGCTTGTGGTGCGCCCGCAGCCCGGGCAGGCGATGACCATCGGCGTGAACGAGCGCAGCCCCATGGTCTGCAGGATCTCCTGGGCGACGATGACCTCGCGGGTGCGGTCACCCCCGGGTTCCGGCGTCAGCGAGATGCGGATGGTGTCGCCGATCCCTTCCTGCAACAACACGGCCAGGGCTGCCGTGGAAGCAACGATGCCCTTGGAGCCCATACCGGCTTCGGTCAATCCCAGGTGCAGGGGATAGTCGCTCGCATCCGCCAGTGCGCGGTAGACCGCAATCAGATCCTGTACCCCGCTCATCTTGCACGACAGGATGATGCGGTCGGCGGCCAGACCGATCTGCTCCGCCCGCCGGGCACTACCGACCGCTGACGCGATCATGGCCTTGTGCACGACCTGGTCGGCGTCCAGTGGCTCGCTGCTGGCCGAGTTCTCGTCCATCAGCCGGGTCAGCAGCTCCTGATCCAGACTGCCCCAGTTGACGCCGATGCGCACCGGTCGGTCATAACGGCAGGCGACTTCGATCATGGCGGCGAACTGCGGGTCCCGCTTGCTGCCGCGGCCGACGTTGCCGGGGTTGATACGGTATTTGGACAGGGCCTCGGCACACTCGGGATAGCGGGTCAGCAGCTTGTGACCGTTGAAATGAAAATCGCCAACCAGCGGGGCGTTTACCCCGAGCTGGAACAGCCGCTCGCGGATGGTCGGGACCGCGCGGGCGGCTTCCTCGGTGTTGACCGTGATACGCACCAGCTCCGAGCCGGCTTTTGCCAGCGCCTTGACCTGCTCGACGGTGGCGTCCACGTCCGCCGTGTCGGTATTGGTCATCGACTGCACGACCACCGGCGCGCCGCCGCCGACGCGCACATGGTCCACGGCTACACCAAGGGTGTGGCGGCGTATCACGCTGGCGGTCTGCTGGATCATTGGTGTTTGAAGCTTGTCTGCGGCTGTCCGGAGCGGGAATGATAGCCGATGCCCGGGCTAGCGGGCTGCAGCCTGCTGCTCGATCCAGCGACGCGTGTTCTGCTCCATCAACTCCAACGGCACCGGTCCCGTCGCCAGCAGCTGATCATGGAACGCGCGGATGTCGAACTCCTCGCCCAGCCGCGTCTCGGCCTCCGCTCGCAGCCGCTTGATCTGCAGCTCGCCGATCTTGTAGGCGAGGGCCTGGCCGGGCCAGCTGATGTAGCGATCGACTTCGTTGACGATATCCAGTTCGGACTTTGCTGCGTTGGCCTTGAAGAATTCGATCGCGCGCTGGCGCTCCCAGCCAAACGCATGGATGCCGGTGTCAATCACCAGCCGCACCGCTCGCCACATCTCGTAGGTGAGTTGGCCAAACCTGGAGTAGGGATCCCGATAGAGACCCAGGTCTGCCCCCAGGCTTTCGGTGTACAGCGCCCAGCCCTCGCTGAACGCGGTCAGATAATCATGACGGCGGAATGCCGGTAGTTGACCCAGTTCCATGGTCAGCGCGTTTTCCAGATGATGACCGGGCATGGCTTCGTGCACGGTCAGCACCTCGATCTCGTACTTGGGTCGGGTCGATGGCTGATAGAGGTTGACGTAATAAAAGCCCGCGCGGCTGCCGTCATCGGCCGGCGGCGAGTAAAAAGCGGTGGTGGTATGGGGCGCCACCGCATCTGCGATCGGGCGCAGCCCATAGGGCATGCGCGGCAGACGGCCGAACAGTTTTACCAGTTCGGGATCGATACGCTTGCTGGTCGCCAGATAGGCCTCGAACAGGGCTTCCGGCGTCTCGTAGTAGAACTGCGGATCGGTGCGCAGGAAGGTGAGGAAATCCGCAAAGCTGCCGTCGAAGCCGAGGCTGTCGATCAGGTTCTGCATCTCGGCGCGGATACGGGCGACCTCGGTCAGACCGATCTCGTGGATCTGTTCCGGGGACAAGTCAGTGGTGGTGAAATAGCGCACGCGGTTGGCGTAGAAGGCCTGACCCTCCGGCTCCGCGCCGACGCCGAAGCTGGTGCGTGCCCGGGGCAGATAAGTGTTGTCCAGGAATTCAGCAAAGCGTCGGTATGCCGGGAATACGACGTCCTCGATCGCGCTGGTGGCCTCGGCCCGGAGCGCCGTCTGCTGCGCCGGCGAAATACTCTCCGCCATCGTGCCGAACGGGGTATAGAAGGGGCTTGTAGCGGGATCTGTCACCAGCAGCGGTGGCAGCTGGTCGCGGATGCGTTCGACGATGATGCGGGGTTGCGCGATGCCACGGTCGAGGGCGTCCTGGAACAGCGCGATGGTCTGGTCCACATAGACACCGAAGCGCTGTAGCCTAGAAATCCAGTCGCGGTAGTCCTGCTCGCGCTCGAAGCGCAGGCTCTCGGCCAGGTCATAGGCGGTCTGTACGCCGTCGCGCTGGTTCATCGGTGTCGCGTCGTTGCCGCCGTACAGCGACTGACGCCCGAAGCGGTAGATATCCAGCCGATTCTGCAGATTGCGTTTGAACAGGTCGTAATTGACCTGGTCGAGCGCATCCAGATCGTCCCGGTCGACGGCCGCCAGCGCCGCTAGCGCCGCCTGGTCGTCCCGGTGTCGGCGCGCCAGCGCCTGCAGGCTCAGATCCGGCCAGCGATCGTTATAGCGCCGGTCTCCGAGCCGCGACGCCTGGGTGGGCTCTTCCGCCAGACGCCGCTCCCAGTCACGCTCGAACAACCGATGCAGGGTGGCCGCCGCGGTGTCCGGCTGGACTTCGGCGATAGCGCAGGGGGTGAGCAGGATCAGGGTCAGGGCAAGCACGTTTCGCATCAGCTTTCTCGACTCGAAGGGCAGGACAGGGACTCAGCCGCGACATATTGGTATGCACACCTCTGCAGGGCAAGCGCGTGTGCTGGCCGGGCCGCGGGGCTTGGGCTATTATCGTTGATTCAACCAGATGGTCCCGCGGGAGAGATCCTGCCGCAGTGCGGCAGGACGCCGAAGGCGCAACCCGCCCGGAAACGCTCAGGCAAACGAGACGGCGGGACCATGTTGACTCTGGAGAGCGGTCGCCATCGCGGCCCACCGAAGGGGTACGGCCGGCGCTTCAGGGCGCTGCGCTCAATCTCTCAGGTATCAGGACAGAGGGGCGGCAGGACGTGAGTCCTGTCGCCTTTTTTATTGCTCTCGCCGCCACTAGCGGGGGCCGGCCGATCCGGGGGATTGCAGATGGGAGACAGAACACCGCTTTACGACGCCCACGTCGACATGGGTGCGCGGATGGTGGACTTTGGCGGCTGGGACATGCCGGTGCACTACGGTTCACAGATCGAGGAGCACCATGCGGTGCGCAAGGACGCCGGTATGTTCGACGTCTCGCACATGACCGTCGTCGATCTGTACGGTGAGCGTGTCGCGGATTTCCTCAGACGGCTGCTGGCCAATGACATCGGCAAGCTCGGCGAGCCGGGCAAGGCGCTCTATAGCTGCATGCTGACCGAGGACGGCGGCGTTATCGACGATCTGATCGTCTACTATCTGCGCGATGACTGGTACCGGGTGGTGGTCAATGCCGCCACCCGCGAAAAGGATCTGGCCTGGATCCGACGCCACGCTGAAACATTTGATGTCGACGTCAAGGAGCGTAGCGAGCTGGCCATGATCGCGGTGCAGGGCCCGAACGCGCGGGACAAGGCGTCGACCTGTCTGCCTGAAGAAGGCCGCGAGGCGGCGATGGAACTGACGCCGTTTTTTGCCGCCGCCGCAGGTGATCTGTTCGTGGCCCGCACCGGTTACACCGGCGAGAACGGCTGGGAGATCATTCTGCCCGGCGACCGCGCAACCGAGCTCTGGGCCTGTCTGGCGGCGGCTGGCATCCGGCCCTGTGGCCTTGGCGCCAGGGATACGCTGCGTCTGGAGGCCGGCATGAACCTCTATGGCGGTGACATGGACGAAACGACATCACCGCTGGAATCGGGTCTCGGCTGGACCATTGCCTGGGAGCCTGCCGAACGCGCGTTTATCGGTCGCGAGGTGCTGGAGAAACAGCGCCGCGATGGAGCCGGGCGCAAGCTGGTCGGGTTGTTGCTGGAGGATCGAGGCGTGCTGCGCGGGCATCAGAGAGTGCTGGTGGAGGGCGTCGGCGAAGGCGAGGTGACGAGCGGCAGCTTCTCGCCGACTCTGGGACGCTCGATCGGTCTGGCCAGGGTGCCCGCCGCGACCGCCGATACCTGCACGGTCGAGATACGCGGACGACACCTGGCGGCGCGCGTGGTCAGGCCGCCATTCGTGCGCCACGGTAAGCCAAGGGTTTAGTTAGAATTTGATTGCACCACGGGTTCCGGGCCCGTGCTATCTGCGAGGGGATGGGGACATGAGTGAAACACCTGCCGATCTGAAATACACCAAATCTCACGAATGGGTGCGCGATGCCGGCGATGGCACCGTGACCATGGGTATCACCGATCATGCCCAGGCCGCGCTGGGGGATCTGGTATTTGTCGAGGTGCCGGAGGTCGGCCGCAAGCTGGCGGTCGGCGATGCCTGCGCCGTGGTCGAGTCGGTCAAGGCGGCTTCGGACGTCTATTGTCCGGTCAGCGGCGAAGTCGTCGAGGCCAATGAGCATCTGGCCGATGCACCGGAGAAGGTCAACGACGCGCCCTATGGCGACGGCTGGCTGGTCAAGATCCGGCTGGATGACGATTCGGGTTTGGATGCGCTGCTCGACCCCGCGGACTATGCGGCGACGCTGGATGAGTGATGCCGCCGGCTGCGCCGGGAACCCGGTGTAAATACAGGAATTGACCGATGCCTTTTATCCCGCATAACGAAGCTGACATCCGCGCCATGCTCGACGCCATCGGCGTCGATGCCATCGATGATCTGTTCGATGAGATCCCGCAATCACTGAGGATCTCCGAGTTGGAGCATGTGCCGACCGGCATGAGCGAGATGGAGAT
>Ga0209567_10001911_pt1 | contig 10324 bp, 9 predicted proteins | sample COG_12_FD_184756 | JGI IMG/M metagenome (GOLD analysis project Ga0209567, IMG submission 184756) | Pelagic marine sediment microbial communities from the LTER site Helgoland, North Sea, for post-phytoplankton bloom and carbon turnover... | ecosystem: Environmental > Aquatic > Marine > Neritic...
TCCGGCTCCGATGAGGACGGCGAAGACGATGACCTTGCCCACGTTGGCCGCGTCTCCGCCACCTCCGACGCGTCGGGCCAGGATCAGCGTGTATACGGCTATGGAGGCCAGAGTGAGGCCGACCCGCAGGGCCGGACCTTGAGCCCACACCGATGACACGCCAGCCAGTGCAAGCCCTCGCGCCAGTCCCTCCGCCGCGAACGCGGCGAAGCCCAGCGCATAGAGCACGCCTGCGACAATCGACGCGAACCACACCACCCACCCGACGAGAAAGGCGACCTCGATGTTGAGGACCTTCTTGGCGTAGGTGTAGACCCCACCGGACTCAGGGAACCGCCGGGCAAGGTCCGCGAAGCTCATTGCGGTCAGATACGCGATGACCCCGTTGAGAGCGAAAGCGATAATGGCTGCGGGGCCCGCCGCCGCAAACGCGACCCCGGCCAGGGCCAGGATCCCACCGCCGACGATAGCGCCGACACCGAGAGATGTGGCGCCGAACAGTCCTATGTGGCGCTTGCTTTCCAGAGGTCGCTCACGCGAATCGGTTGAAGGTTGGTGTTCGGGAGGTCAATCTACCCCGGGCCCACCCTATCCAGCGAGGCACCGCTAATCAGAAGCGGAGGGATGCCGCGAGCGTCAGGCCGCCTTGCAGGTTGGGGCCGGCGGAGAGCGAGAGATTTCGCTTCGCATCCCGGGATCTGCCCGTCGCTCGTTCCACCGCGACTGTGGTGAGGAGCTGCACGATCGGCGACCTCCTCCTCGCTTACTGATCGTCCGCCGCCATGATCGAGTCTTCGCGTGCTCGCCTCGCGTTGGCGGAATCCGCAACGGAAAGGGCGCTCCGCACGCCGGCCGCTCCAGGAATGGCCGACTCGGCGATGGCAGTGTCGCGCGCGCCCTCGCTCCTGGTCTCACCTGGTTCCTCAGAGGAGCAGGCCACGGCCAGCACGAGGACGAGTCCGGCGATCGCAAAACGCATATTCACCTCTCCGCTGTCAGGGCTGACTCCGAGACACGTTCTCGAGAAACGGAAGCACGTCATTGGAATAGTATGGCTCCTGTACTCCCCAGAAAATGTAGTTCAGCCGAAGGGAGTCGCGGGCGAACTCATAGAGCTCTTCTACGGTTACCTGCAGCCCCGTAGTCGGAGCCACATCGTCCAGGTTCCCCCACTGCACGGCCATGCCGGCCGGAACGCCAGGCGCGCGCGCGGCGATCAGCGGAAGGCTGTGGGTTCGCTGCCCCTGGCGATGCGGCAGCAGGTCCGGACCTCCGACGCCGACACCCGTCGCTTCCGCATGCTCATAGACGCCCCGCAGATAGCCGTTGTCCTCGGCCGGAAGGGCCTCTCCAGGCATGAAGTTGGCGTACTCGATGACGATCGAGGTGGGAAAGGCCGATCGAGCGGCCGTCATAATCTCCTTGATTCCCTCGAAGTACTCCGCGGGCGTGAACCCTTCCGGGTACAGGCTCCCTGTCTCACCGAAGCCGACAGCGGTTTCCGGCAGGTTGATGCCTTCAATCCGGCCGTCCAACTCGCCACCCAGGGCCTGGAGGAATTTCGCGAAGCGCGCACGCACAGCGGGATCCCAACGGCGAGCGACATGACCATCGAACGAGGCGTCCGAGTCGTCGCTCCGCTCCGTCTCGTATTGGCGCGCTACGCCGCCACCGAATTCGGGATCTGAGACCAGGTAGTCGGGAACGTTGACCCTCTCGTCGAAGGACACTTCCTGCAACTGAACGAACAGCCGCTTCCCGTGCTGCTGCAAGTACGCGAGATCTTCGAGCACGGGAGCCAGTTCGTACCGGTCCCGTTCCGGCTCAAGCTCCCGCCACGTGTATTTCAGGTGCGCTCCGGCGATCCCAACGTTCTCGAGGAAGCTCGGCTCTGAAATCCGCTCGCGATCCCGGTTAAAGTAGATGTAATTCCGAGGAGCCGCATTCTCTTCGGTCGCCGAGTCCGTTTCTTCCACCGGGTCAACCGGCCGGCAACTAGCCGATAGAGCCAGTACGAGACTGAGAGGGAGGAGCCGCGCTCTCACCTCAACGCCGCGATCACTTCGATCTCCACGAGACATCCGTAGTGCAAACCGCTCGAAGGCACGACGGCCCGGGCCGGCCGGTGGTCGCCGAACACCTCTGCGTAGGCTTCGTTGACTCCGCCCCACAGTTCCACGTCCGTCACATAAGCCGTAGTCTTGACCACGTGATTGAGGTCGCTGCCGGCGGACAACAGGATCTGCTCGACGTTGCGCAGAGCCAGTCGTGTCTGCTCCTGGACCGAGCCTACTCCCTTCTCTCCTGTGACCGGATCCACCGCCAACTGGCCGGAAACGTAGACCGTGTCCCCGTAGACTACGGCCTGCGAATAGTGACCCGCGGGAGAAGGTGCGGCCGGTGTGGATATCGTCCTCATTTCCCGTGCTCCTGTGGATTTGCGCTATTCCTTCGGCTTCTTCGGCGGCTTGGGGGGCAGACTGGACGCGAACGCCACGCCCTTCCCCAGGGCGTCCTTTCTTCGTCATATGGCATGGTCTACTCCCCGATGTCTTCGTGCCACAGGGTGGGGTGCGCGGCGATGAAATTCTCCAGCAATCGCCGGCATTCCGCGTCGTCTGCCACCAGGATGTCCACGCCACGTGAGCGCAGGTAGTCCTCCGGGCCGCGGAACGTGCGGTTCTCACCGATGACGACAGCCGGTATTCCGTACAGGAGCACCGTGCCGCTGCACATGTCGCACGGAGACAAGGTGGAATACAGCGTGCTGCGCTGGTACTCCGATGCTCGTAGGCGGCCGGCGTTCTCGAGGCAGTCCATCTCGGCGTGCCGGATGGCGCTGCCCCGCTGCACCCGCTGGTTGTGTCCGCGGCCGACGATCGTGCCGTCGATCACGAGCACCGAGCCGATCGGGATGCCCCCGGCACCAAGGCCTTTCCGGGCTTCCTCGATCGCGGCAGTCAGGAACGCGTCGTGATTCACGAACCGCGCTTCATGCGGGTCGCGTGTTCCAGGAACGCCTCCGGTCGCTGGATACTGAACAGTAGGGAGTAGCCTTCGTCCGTCGGTACGTAGACGACGCGGTCCCGGGAGCTCAGCGCGACGAGGGCCTTCTCACCGTTCGCGAGCTTGAACCATCCGACGCCCAGGCCAGGTAGACCGAGCCCGTTCGTCCGTCGGGTCGGCCTCACGTCCGAGCGGGAGTCAACGCTCACGACGCGGGCTTCGTCGAAACGGATGCGAGAGAGATCGATCGACCGGCCGTAGAAAGGCGCCTTCAGCGTCAACGTCGTCTCATCGACGATCACGCTCGGGCGAGTGGCGGATATTGTCATCCAGCCGAACCCGATCGCCAACGCGGCCATGAGCACGGTCAGCCCCACCAGGAACAGCGTCGCGCCCGGCGACGCGGGGGTAATCTGGAATTCCACATCTTCCTCCGGTCAGAGGCACTGGTCGCTCGAGTCCATGCTCTAGGCTACCCGCGACCGCGCGGACTATTCGGCTGATTCCGACATCACGCCAGCGGGCGCGCACGCGCCGAATAACATGAGGGTGGAGAGTGGAAGAAACCGGGCTCTCATGATGACCTCCCTGGTTCGACCTTCTTCAACGCTGCCGCGTTGATGCAGTACCTGAGGCCGCTCGGCTGCGGTCCATCCGGAAAGACGTGTCCAAGGTGCGCATCGCACGTGTTGCAGGTCGTCTCCACGCGTCGCATGGCGAGCGAGTCGTCCAGGTGGTAGGCCACGGCATTCGGCTCGACGGGCTGGGTGAAGGAAGGCCAACCCGTACCGGACTCGAACTTCTCGGCGGAGTCGAACAGCAGGGTATCGCAGCACAGGCAGGCATACCGACCGGGCTCGAGCAGACTGCACATCTCGGAGCTGAACGCGCGTTCGGTGCCCTTCCCGCGCGTCACCCGGTACTGCTCGGGCGTCAGCTGGGCCCGCCACTCCTCGTCGGTCTTCTCGACGCGACGATCCGGCGCCGGGTTTCCGCTCTTCGCGACCTCCAGAACCTCAGCCCACGTCAGCAATTCGTACCGTCCTCGTTCTCGGATTTCCCCCATCCTCCGAATCGTCTTCCGTCCCGTTCGAGGATAACGAAACGAGCCTCTCACCCGCCATGCGCAGAGGTGGTTGACACCTCGATCATATGTCATACACTAATGAGAATTGAACGAAAGCGAGGGGTGACGGATGCGCCTTTCGGACTAACCTGACAGGTCAGCTCCGGATGAACAGAATCGCATCAGCACAACAGGAGGCTCGCCATGAGTGCCGCGACCCATATCCTGCTCACCACCGATTTCTCGCCGGCCTCCGAAGAAGCGGTCGCGAAGGCAGGTGAGATGGCGCGGGCCACGGGTGCGAGACTGACCGTACTGAACGTTCACCACCATGCGCCCGCCGCACCGGAAGCAGTAGTCCCCCCCGACAAGCAAGTTACCCCCGCTGATCTGGATGCCGAAGCGCGTCAGAGCCTGGATGATCTGAGACGCACGCTGCTACAGGGAGTGGAATCCGTTTCTCTCGTGTCGGTGGAGCACGTCAGCCCCCCGCTGGCGATCTGCGACTACGCGGCCAAGCACGGCGTCGACCTCATAGTGATCGGAACACACGGGCGCACGGGTCTGTCCCGTTTGCTGATAGGGAGCGTGGCCGAGAAGGTCGTCCGCCACGCCAGTTGTCCGGTCCTCGTAGTACCGCACGGGAAGCGACCGACCGTGGCATAGCCGGTACGGAACAGCTGTCGAACCGAGGGAATAGGCACAGGTGGCGGTCGTGCATCGATGTTATTATCATAAACTTATGATTAATCACCTCTGAGAGCAGGTGGAGCATGTCGAAGGGTGTTAGAAGACTCGCTGTTCTCGGGACCAGAGCTGCCGTATCCACGATTTTGGTGAGCATCCCTCAGCTCTCCAGCCCGGCCCTGGCGCAGGACACCGACCAGGGGCAGCAGACCTTCCAGGCGATGTGCGCGGCTTGCCACACGATCGGCGGCGGCAGGCTGGTGGGTCCCGACCTGCAGGGCATCGCGGAACGTCGGAGCGAATCCTGGATCATTGACTTCGTCCAACATTCCCAGGCCCTGGTACAGGGAGGGGACGAGGATGCAGTGGCGATCTTCGAGGAGTACAACCGGATCCCGATGCCCGACCAGCCTCTCACCGGGCAGGAGGTGCAAGGGATCCTCGAGTACATAGCCGGCACGACGACGAGCGGCGAAGCTCCGGCGGCGGTCGCGGAGGCCACCGAGGACCAGGTGCTCCTCGGCAAAGGCCTGTTCCAGGGCAACGTCCGGTTCACCAACAACGGGCCGACGTGTAACTCGTGCCACGAGGTGAGGAGTGAGGCAGTCATCCCGGGCGGCCTCCTCGCCGCGGAGCTCACGTCCGTGGTCTCGCGGGTGACCGCTCCCGGCGTATGGGCCATTCTCCGCAATCCCCCGTTCCCCGTGATGCAGAGGGCCTACGCGGATCGCCCCCTCACGGACGACGAGATCACGGCCCTCGTTGGATTCCTGGAGCGAGCCGACGCGGAACAGGCTCTGTATCAGCCGCGAGCTTACGGCGTGCCCCTGTTCTTCGCAGGGATCGCGGGCACGGCGCTCCTCCTCGGCCTGTACACGCTGCTCTGGCGAAAGCGCCGGAGAGGCTCCATCCACCAACCGATCTTCGACAGGCAGGTAAGGTCCACCTGAAGGGAATATTGGTACGTCCGCTGATCCGAATCCACGTGTAGCAAGAGATCGAGAGACCATGGGCTGGATCAAAGACATCATCTCGCCGCAGACCCGGAAGTGGGAGGAATTCTACCGCAACCGGTTCCAGCACGATCGGATAGTCCGCAGCACGCATGGCGTGAACTGCACGGGGGGCTGCTCCTGGCAGATCCACGTCAAGGACGGGATCGTGACCTGGGAGACCCAGCAGCTCGACTATCCTCTGCTGGAAGACTCCCTGCCACCGTACGAGCCCCGCGGATGCCAGCGCGGAATTTCGTATTCGTGGTACCTGTACAGCCCTCTTCGGATCAAGTATCCGCTGATCCGAAGCGCCCTCATCGACGCCTACCGGAAGAAGAAGCGCGAGACGGGCGATCCGATGAAGGCATGGAAGGCACTGCAGGAGGACGAGTCGGCCCGACAGGCGTACCAGCAGGCCCGCGGCAAGGGCGGATTCCGTCGTGCCAGCTGGGACGAAGTAATGGAAATCATGGCGGTAGCCAACATCCATACCGCCCAGAAATACGGGCCCGACCGCGTGATCGGGTTCAGCCCGATCCCGGCCATGTCGATGCTCAGCTACGCCGCCGGCGGTCGATTCCTTCAGCTGTTCGGTGGCGTCAACCTCAGCTTCTACGACTGGTACTGCGATCTACCGACCGCGTTTCCCGAGATCTGGGGGGAGCAGACCGACGTTGGCGAGAGCGCTGACTGGTACAACGCGAAGATGATCGCGGACATGGGGGCGTGCCTGAACATGACGCGCACTCCCGACTGCCACTTCTTCGCCGAGTCGCGCCACAACGGCACCAAGGCCGTTGTGTTCTCGCCTGACTTCAGCCAGGTGTGCAAGTACGCCGATCAGTGGGTGCCGCTTCACGCCGGCAGCGACGGCGCGTTCTGGATGGCCACCACGCACGTGATCCTGAAGGAGTTCCACCACGAGAAGCAGACCCCCTACTTCATCGACTACGTGAAGAAGTACACGGACAGTCCATTCCTCGTTAAGCTCGAGAAAGACGGCGACGGCTACAAACCGGGACGTTTGCTTCGGGCGTCGGAGATCCCGCAATACCGCGACGTGTCGAACGGGGACTGGAAATTCGTGAACATCGACTCGAACACCGGCGAGTTCGTGGTTCCGAAGGGAAGCTCCGGTTCGCGGTGGGACGAGAAGCAGGGCAACTGGAACATCAAGCCGGAGAGCGTCGTCGATGACAGGCCATACGACCCTGTTCTGACGCTTCTGGGTCGCACGGATGAAGTGGCGCAAACCGATTTCGTCGAGTTTGGCCTCGATCGGACGGCCAGGCGCGGCGTACCTGTGATGCGGGTGGAGACGACCGAAGGTCCGGTCACGGTGACGACGGTCTACGACCTCACGATGGCCCAGTTCGGAGTCGGACGAGGCCTGACGGGCGACTACCCCGACAGCTATGACGACAAGGACGCGGCCTACACGCCGGCCTGGCAGGAACTGTTCACCGGCGTCGCGGCGGATACGGTACTGCAGTTCGCGCGCGAATGGGCGGACACTGCCGACGCCACGGGCGGCAAGTGCATGATCATCATCGGGGCCGGTATCAACCATTGGTACCATTCCAACCTCATGTACCGGGCTGGCGCGATGGCCCTGATGCTGACCGGGTGCATCGGCAAGAACGGTGGTGGTCTCAACCACTACGTGGGACAGGAGAAGCTCGCCCCGATGGACTCGTGGGGGGCGATCGCCTTCGGCAAGGACTGGCAGGGAGCGGTCCGGCTTCAGCAGACTCCGATCTGGCACTACATCAACAGCTGCCAATACCGCTATGACGGCCAGTTCTCGAAGTACAACACGGTGCCCGAGAACGAGACGACCGAACGGCACACGGCGGACCAGATCTTCAAGGCAGTCCGCATGGGCTGGATGCCCTTCTTTCCGCAATTTGACCAGAACACCCTGGACCTGTGCCGGGAAGCCGGTGAGGCAGGGGCTGCGGACGATGATGCGCTCAAGAAGTACGTCCTCGATAAGCTGCGTTCGAAGGACCTCAAGTACTCGGTGAGCGATCCCGAGGCCGAAGAGAACTTCCCGCGCGTGTGGTACATCTGGCGGGGCAACGCGATCATGGGGAGCATGAAAGGGCACGAGTATGCCCTGAAACACTACCTCGGCACTCACCATAATGCGATCGCCGAAGACTCCGAAGAGCACACCCGCGAAGTCAACTGGCACGACGTGGCGCCGATCGGAAAGATGGACCTCATCGTAGACCTCAACTTCCGGATGGACTCCTCGGCCCTTTACTCCGATATCGTGCTTCCCGCCGCGTCGTGGTACGAAAAGGCCGACCTGAACAGCACCGATATGCACTCGTTCATTCACCCGCTCTCGGCAGCCATCGCGCCGGTGTGGGAGTCGAAGACCGACTGGAACATCTTCCGCGACCTGGCGAAGGTCACGAGCGAGGCAGCCGCGAAGTACTTCCCCGAGCCGCAGAAGGACATCGTCGCCGCCCCCATCGCTCACGACTCAGCGGGCGAGATCTCTCAACCCACGATCCAGGACTGGTACCTGGGGGAGTGCGAGCCCGTCCTCGGGAAGACCACCCATAACCTCACGGTCGTGGATCGCGATTATACGAAGCTGTACGACAAGTTCATCAGCTTGGGAGATCGCCTCAGAACCTCGGGCCTGGGGGCGCACGGGAACCACTACGAGTGCGCGGACGCGTACGACGAGATGGTGGAGTCGAACCACTTCCCGGTGGAACGTCGGAATGGAGACCTCCTTCCGTCGCTCAAGGAAGATGAGTGGGCGGCGAACGCGGTGCTGCACCTCTCGACGCTCACGAACGGCGTGCTGAACGTCAGGGCCTACCGGGGTGCTGAGAAGCGAACCGGGCTGGACCTGGTGGACCTCGGCGCCGGAACCGAGGACCTTCTGATCAACTACGCCGACCTGCAGGCGCAACCACGCCGGTACAATACGTCGCCCCTCTGGTCCGGCGTCATGAACCGGGGACGGGCGTACGCGGCCTTCACGTACAACGTCGAGAGGCTGGTCCCCTGGCGCACCCTCACCGGGCGCCAGCACTTCTACCTCGACCACGAGATGTACCTTGCTTACGGGGAGAATCTGCCCACGTACAAGCCCTCACCGAAGCCCGAGGCGTATGGCGATCTCAAGCAGACGCTGAAGGACGGTGACGCGATGATTCTGAACTGCCTCACCCCGCACGGAAAATGGCATATCCACTCCACCTACGGGGACAACCATCGCATGCTCACCCTGTCGCGGGGCTGCGAACCGGTGTGGCTGAGCGAAGTGGACGCGGAGGCGCTGGACATCCAGGACAACGACTGGTGCGAGGTCCACAACGACCACGGCGTGTACGCCGCTCGGGCGGCAGTGAGCGCCCGAATTCCCAAGGGCGTGTGCATCGTGTACCACGTCCCCGAGCGAACGATCGGCATCCCGAAGTCGCAGGTTCGCAACGGAAAGAGGGCCGGAGGACACAACAGCTTCACGCGAATTCACCTGAAACCGAACTTTCTCGCCGGCGGCTACGGTCAGTTCACGTACCACTTCAACTACTGGGGCCCGATCGCACCGAACCGGGATACCCACGTCGTCGTGAAGCGGATGGACAAAGTAGAGTTCTGATCACCCGAGAATCGCGCAAAACCGGGAGACCCGAGATGGATGTACGCTCACAGATTTCCATGGTGTTTCATCTCGACAAGTGCATCGGCTGTCATACGTGTTCGGTCGCGTGCAAGAACATCTGGACCGACCGTAAGGGCGCCGAGTACATGTGGTGGAACAACGTCGAGACCAAGCCGGGAACAGGATACCCCGGCAACTGGGAAGACCAGGAGATCTACAAGGGGGGCTGGGAAGAGACCGAGAAGGGGATCGGCCTGAAAGGAGCGGGGAAGCCCAAGAGCCTGACCAACATATTCCATAACCCGTACATGCCGGTAATCGACGACTACTACGAGCCCTTCACCTTCAAGTACCTGGACCTGATCGAGTCACCGGCTGAGGACGATCAGCCGACGGCCCGGCCGATATCAATGATTACCGGCGAGCCGATGGACATCAAGATGGGGCCAAACTGGGACGACGACCTGGGCGGGTCTCCGGAATTCGCTCGGAAAGATCCCAACATGGAGAACCTTACGCCCGCCGAGCAGGAGGCGATGTTCCAGCTGGAGCGAATGGCCTTCTTCTATCTTCCGCGGATCTGCAACCACTGCTTGAATCCTTCCTGCGTAGCCTCATGCCCGTCGGGCGCGATCTACAAGCGAGGCGAGGACGGGGTGGTCCTGATCAACCAGGATGTGTGTCGCGGTTGGCGCATGTGCGTAACCGCATGCCCGTACAAGAAATCTTACTACAACTGGAGCACGGGAAAATCCGAGAAGTGCATCCTGTGTTATCCCCGGATCGAGGCGGGACACGCGCCGGCCTGCATGCACTCGTGCGTGGGCCGCATTCGCTACCTCGGGGTGATGCTGTATGACGCGGACCAGATCGAGGCCGTAGCCTCGGCCGAGGAAGCCGACGTCGTGAGCCGGCAGATGGACATGATCCTCGATCCGT
>Ga0209567_10001912_pt1 | contig 10320 bp, 5 predicted proteins | sample COG_12_FD_184756 | JGI IMG/M metagenome (GOLD analysis project Ga0209567, IMG submission 184756) | Pelagic marine sediment microbial communities from the LTER site Helgoland, North Sea, for post-phytoplankton bloom and carbon turnover... | ecosystem: Environmental > Aquatic > Marine > Neritic...
AATCGCCAACGACTGCGCCTTCGAAAACCTCGATGGCGTCCGAGTACTTGTCTGCCCATGCCATGCCGAATGCCATGGTGCATAGCACCAATACAATGGCCCGCAATGAAGTTCGATTTCTCATTCGATTTCCCTTTAAGTTCGTCAATGTCAGAAGACAGGCGCGGCGTCGATTGGTCATCTTATCATCCAAACAACGATCATTTTCTATCCGGATTGCGGCAGAATGATCCGTCGAACCAGGGCACAGGACAATATCCCCGCCTTGGGACGTTAGTACCTATCCGGCTGAGCTACGGGCGCAGCTTGGCGACTATTGTACCTCATCGGTTCGCGCGATCGACCGCGCTAACTTCGCAGTGGGGTATCGGCTTCGAATACCGCCCCTGCGATGGTCAGTTTGCAACTGTACCGACAGTGTCCTGTTCATTCGACGCAGACGGCCGCAGATAACGATCGAAATGCTCGAGCAATTTTCCGAAAAGGAAGCGCGAGTAATGTGGTTCGCGACTCCAGGCATGCGTAGCGCCCGGTGCAAACGCAAAATCGAAGTTCTTGCCGTTCCGAATCAATTCCTCGGCCAGTACAACTGTCGTCTTGAACGGTACAACCTGGTCCTGCATGCCATGAATTAGCAGCAGATGATCCTCGAGATTGGCCGCATAACGGACGGCAGCGTTCGCGAATATTTCGGGATGACTGTCAGGACGACGTACTATGGCGACGTCGTCGGTGCCGAAGAAATACGGATCCACGGCCGTTGCAGCCGCTACGCCGGCTTGGAACAGGCCCGGCTTTTTCAACAGGGTGTAAACGGTCAACGTACCGCCGTAGCTGCTGCCCCAGATACCGAGGCGATCCGGGTCCACGTAGGGCAGAGTCTTGATGTAGCTGACCGCACTGGCGATATCTTCGATATCACCGCCGGCGAAATCCGCAAGGAACTCTTCACGAAACCGGCGCCCGTAGCCCGTGCTCCCGCGCACATCGACTTGCACGACGATGTAGCCTTTTTGCACCAGCAACTGCTGCACCAGGCCGTAAATACCGGGCCAGCGATTGCGCACGGTATTCGAGTACATGGGCCCGAAGATGACCGGGTACTTCCGCCCAGGGTCGAGGTTTGCGGGTTCGAGGATGCGCGCATGTAACGTGTAGTCGTCGATTCGACTGGGAAAGCTCACGTATCGCGCGCGCGCCCACTCCCGCTGTTCGAACTCGGACAGTGGCGAGGTCGTCACACGCCGCGAAGCACCGCCGTCCACCTCCATGACGTAGAGCTCCGTCGGTGTCCGGTCGTCGCTGTGCAGAATCGCAAGATGACGGCCATCCGGCGACGGATAAGCGTTGTGCTGCCCGGGCATGTTCGTGACGCGATGCGGTCTTTCGCCATTCGCACTCGCGCGATAAACGTGACGCTCGTAGGGGCTCGTACCATTGGCGGTGTAAAACATTGCATTGGCCGCCGCGACGACCGATGGCGCCCCGAGTACGTCGTAGTCAGGGTCGGTCAGAAGCTTCGGGGTGCCGCCGGCCGCCGTCGCGTCGATAGCATAAAGGCCGTAACGGTCGCCCAGGTCACTCAGGAACACGATCCGCTTGCCGTCGGGGTGCCACGCCGAGGCGAACGCCGTGTAAATCCTGCTCTCACGATGGCTGTGCCAGATCTCTCGCAGCTGACCGTCCCCGGGTTCCACGGTATAGAGCCAGCGATCGACGGCGGTATCCGATGCCAGGTCCAGCAGCAGGACACCATCCGCGGACCAGGCGAAATCGACGACCTGGTTCTCAGTGGGGTTGCTCAACTCCAGCAGCCTGAGACTACGGTCGGCTACGTCGAGTAAGCCCACGGTCCGGAGCTCGTTGGCATCGCCAGGATAGCCCCGGCGCACTTCGTTCGGATCGGTCTCCGATGCGAGGTAGTCGGGAAACGGCACCTTGCGCATCTCCCGGCGATCCACGTAGTGCACAGCGATATACCGGCCATCCGGTGACCACGCATATGTCGGTCCACCCCAGATGCCGGGGCCGACCTCACGCTCCGGCCGGCTGTAACGTCCGAGCGCCAGAGAGGACAATCGCGGTATACCGACCTCCGTCGCCGCCACCGAATTGCGACTGTCCAGATCGAATATCCAGACGTCGCCGCCGCTGAGAAAGACCGCTTTGCTGCCGTCCGGTGAAATGGACAAATCGGAAGAACTTTCGGCGATATCGGCTAGCAAGAAGTCCTGATTATTGTCGACCGACGTTGACCAGAGTTCATTGCCGCGCAGACTGATGATGGTGTTGCTGTCAGGCAACCAGGCGATATCACGGACCGATACGGACGTGTCCGGACTGGTATCCAGTCGCCGCAGACCGCTGCCGTCGCGCGATACCACCCAAAGGCCTTGTCGCGACATGCCCTCGTCGTTCCAGATGAACGCGACATGCCGGCTGTCCGGGGACCACACCGGCCTCGATGGCGCTGAGCCGGCCAGGCTCGGCGTGGCAAAGAGCCGGTCGAGGCTGAGCGGCGGCAAGTCGGCGGCCCGGAGCGGAGTCGCGGCAACGATCGCAATGGCTAGCCAGACCAGGGCCCGGCACCGAGCGGTCCCTGCCACGTCGCGCGACTGTCCACGCGCCTGAACAAGTCGCCGCGTATTAACGTGGGCTTGAATACCCTCGCTCAACCACGTTTCTCTTACCAAACCTAACCTCCGGAGAACTGCTTGCAAACCATCGCTGCGGGTATTCGCTGGCTGATCAAGCTGCGACAATGACGGTCTGTTGCAGCCCCGTCGGACTTTTCGCCTGGACAGCCGCGACCCGAGACAGCCTGTTGTTCGTCTTCTACCACCGGGTCTTTCAAAGGCGATAGTATCGCTCTCACCAAAGCATAGCCGATCCCGGGCGATCTGATCGACCGTTCGGCATGACGGAAATCTGCCACTCGATGACACTGACGCGATGACACAAGACCTCGAACAGGAGCGGCGGCCCAGCGCCGGTCTGCAACGCCAGCTCGGCCTGCCGGGCCTGGCGGCCACCGGCATCTGCTCGATGCTGGGCGCGTCAGTCTACGTCGTGCCGTTCATGATCCAGCGCAACGTGCCGGGCATTGGTTCCTGGGTCCTGCCTGCGTTCCTTTTCGCGGCGATCCCGGCGATCCTGGCCGCGCTGGCCTACGCGATACTGGCATCAGCCATGCCCCGCGCGGGGGGAAGTTATCTGTACGCCAGCCGCGGGTTGCATCCCTATCTCGGTTTCGTGGCCAGTTTCTCGCAGTGGTTCGGCCTGTCCATCGTCATCGGCGTCATTGCCTACATCATCGTCCCGTTCCTGCGGGATATCGCCGCCGCTCTCGAGTGGCAGGCAACTGCCGCCGCTCTCGAGACCGGTGGCGTGCGCGTTGGGCTTGCCCTGCTGCTAGTCTGGTTGTTCGTCGGCATCAATGTTCTCGGCGGTCGTTTCTACGAGCGCACGCTGATCCCCCTGATGTTGCTGATGTTCGGGCTGGGCACAATCGTCATCTTTGCCGGCTTCCATTACGATCACGCGGCCTTCTCGGCTACGCTGCTCGAGCGCGAGAACCGAACAATACCATCCGCCGGCACATCTGTTTTCGACATCAGGACATTTCTGTCCGCCGCCGCGATACTGTTCTCCAGCTTCATCGGCTTCGATGCCATCGCCCAGGCGGGCGGTGAAGCGCGTAATCCCGGGAGGAACCTGCCGCTGGCCATCGGCATTGCCGTCGCCACGGTCGGCTCGTTCTATTTCCTGTTCACGGCCGCCGTCTACCATGCCGTGCCCTGGTCCTACGTTGCGGCAGAAGCTTTGGAGCGAGATATCACGGCGCCCGGCTTGTTCAGCTATCTGCTGCCCGGCGGATGGGCCGTAGCCATCGTGGCGGGCGCGGCGATCGCGCTGATAAACGATCTGCCGGCCATGTTACTGGCCGTCTCGAGGCTGATGTTCGCCTGGGCCGAAGACGGCATTTTTCCCCAGTGGATCGCCCGGGTTCACCCTCGCCGGCACACGCCGCATACCGCTCTTCTGCTGAGCGGCGGCATGGCCAGTATCGGCATCCTGGGAAGCCATTTCGCCGGAGACTTCTTCCTCGGTATCGACATCATGGTGACGTCCATGCTCGTCAACTTCCTGCTCATGTGCCTGTCGGTGATCAGCCTGCCCCGGCGCAATCCCGCGCTGGCCCGTGAAGTCCAAGTGCTGACCTCGCGGCCGTGGCAATTGGCGTTGGCGGCCGGCGGCGTGGTCATGTTGACGGGCTTCCTAATCATCCACATCGCCAAGGACCTGAACGCACCGGTCGATGCGTGGTACTTTCACTCGACACACGTCTGGCTCCTCGTCATGACGATCGCTACCGGAATCTATTTCCGGGAGTTGGCCAGGCTGAAGAGCAAAGGCCTGGACGTTGGGGACGTGTTCAGGCGACTGCCGCCGGAGTGATACCAGAAGTCGGTCAATGCACAGCCTTTGTAGAGAGCCCCGTCAACGACGTGAACAAACAAAACACATACACGGACCTGGCCCCCGATCTACGCATCTCCCGCGTCGTCACGGGATTGTGGCAGATCGCCGACATGGAACGGGATCAGCAGTCGCTGGACCTGGACCACGCCGCCCGACGCATGAAGGACTACACCGAGGCCCGCCTGACGAGCTTCGACATGGCGGATCACTACGGCTCCGCCGAAGAGATCGCTGGTATCTTCACGCGCCGCTACGCCGGCAGTGACGATGTGCAGATACTCACCAAGTGGGTCCCGGAGCCGGGGGCGAGCTCCCGTGAGGCCGTTAGACAGGCCGTACAGCGCGCACTAGACCGCCTGCAAACGGATCGGCTGAACCTGCTGCAGTACCACGCCTGGAATTATGCCGACCCGAGTTATCTCGACGATCTGTTCTATCTCCGGGAATTGCAGGCAGAAGGCCTGATCCGGCACCTGGGGCTAACCAATTTCGATACCGCGCACCTCCGCATCGTGCTCGAATCGGGCATCGACGTGGTGTCCAACCAGATCTGTTTTTCCCTGCTCGATCAGCGGGCGAGTCAGGACATGGCCCGGCTCTGCGAAGACAAGGGCGTCAAGCTGCTGGCTTTCGGCACACTGGCCGGAGGCTTCCTGACCGAACGCTGGCTGGGGCAACCCGAGCCGAGTATTGATGGCCTGTCGACCTGGTCGCAAATGAAGTACAAGCGTTATATCGACGAGGCCGGCGGTTGGACGCCGTTTCAACAGCTGTTGGCGGTTGTGAAGGAAACGGCCGACCGGCACGGTGTCTCCATGGCCAACATCGCCAGCCGTTTCGTCCTGGAGCAACCGGCCGTCGCTGCGGTGATCATCGGTGCCCGCCTCGGCCAGAGCGAGCACATCCGGAATAATCTGGAGTTGATGAACTTCGCGCTGGACGAACAGGGCCGGGACGCAGTCCAGGCGGCAATCGAAGGCCTCACCCCCATTCCCGGCGACTGCGGCGATGAATACCGCAAGCCGCCCTTCCTCACCGCATCGGGAGATCTCAGCCACCACCTCGACGCCTTGCCCCCTCCCTACCCGACCCGAGACGGAGCGGACGGCCGCACGCTTGCCCTGAGCGGCACGACCTGGGAAGACCTGGCCGGTTTTTCACGGGCTGTGAGAAAGGGGGATCGAATCCTGGTTTCGGGCACGACCGCCACCCATGGCGACCGGGTGATCGGCGGCCGGGACCCGGCGGCCCAGACGCACTTCGTCATCGACAAGATAGAAGGCGCGCTGCAATCGCTGGGCGGCTACCTCGAAGATGTCGTCCGCACCCGCATCTTCATCCGCAACATCGACGACTGGGAAGCTGTTTCAAGAGTCCACGGCCGACGCTTCCGCGATATTCAACCGGCCAACACATTGGTCACGGCAGACCTGATCGGAGCCGACTATCTCGTGGAAATGGAAGCGGAGGCGATCGTCGGTGGCGTAAGCTAGCAACCTGGCGCTAAGCAGGGCAGTCGCTAGGCAAACTTCCGCATAACTTCAGGGCCAGGTATTCGGATAGAGTCGGTAAGGCCGACATCCAGGGGCGACACCATTCGGCCCAACACGTCAGCAAGCGGCTCCGGCCGACCGATACCGAAGCCCTGACCGAAATCGACACCAAGCTCCTTGACTCGTGTGGCAATGGCGGCGTCTTCGACGTATTCGGCGATCGTCGCTGCGCCCTTGACCTTGGCGATACCAACGACTGCCTGCACGATGGCCTCCGACAGTGGATTGTGGGGTATGTTCGTTACGAACATTCCGTCGATCTTGAGGAAATCCACTGGAATGTCCTGCAAATAGGAAAACGAGCAATAGCCTGTGCCGAAGTCGTCCAGCGCGACGCTGCAACCGATCTTTCTCACATCGTTGATAAACCTTAGCGCATGTTCGATGCGCTTCACCGCCGCCGATTCAGTGATTTCGAAACATATGGAGTCCGGTGACAGGCCGCTTTCCTGCACGCTGCTCACAACGAATTCGCTAAAGCCCTCATCGGCGATCGATTGACCGGAGACGTTGATACCGAAGCTGGACAAATTTATCTCCAGCATGTTTTCGGCTTCGGACAACTGTTTGAGCGCGTGACCAATGACCCAGCGATCCAGTGCGGGCATCATCTGATAACGTTCAGCAGCCGACAGAAAGTGCTGCGGCGACACGAGTTTTCCCGCCGAATCCAGCATCCGTATCAGCAACTCGAATTTCCGCGTTGGCTCGTCGCTCTGAAGCGATCGGATTTTCTGCGAAAAGATCACGAACCGGTTTTCAATCAAAGCACTCTGAAGATTGCCAATCTCACTGAGATCGGTGTGCCTCTGCATGATGCTCGCGTCGAGATCCTGAAACAGGACGTACTGGCCGGTGCCGCGAGACTTTGCAGATTGGCAGGCCACTTCCGCGACGTTTACGGCTTGCGACCCGGTAGCCGCGTGTTCCGGTATGAGCGCGATGCCAATACTCACCGACAGATCCATTGATTTGTGAAGCTCGGTTACAGGTGCTGTCATCACCGCATTGAGGATTTTTGTCGCCACGTCAACTGCCTGAGCTTTGTTCGCCGTATCGAGGTACAAACCGATAAGATCGCCCGACAAAGACGCCACCGCGTCCGGAGATCGAGCAATACCGGACAAGATCTCCGTGACAGTATTGATTATCTCGTCGCCGACGGCATGACCGAATCGATCGTTGATGATATGCAGCCTGTCGATGTCAACGAACAGGAACGCGCGATCAGCGTCAGGGTCTCGCTTTATCTCCGAATCAATCCGTTCTATGACCGTCCGTCGATCCAGGGGGCCGCTTTCGACTGTTTTCCCCGGCACCAGCAAGCCGCTGATCTTCACACAAAGCGCCCGGGCGAGACGAACATCGTCGCGAGAGAACTGAGTCTCACGAGCCAGTATCAGAACGCCGCTCACTCGGGATTGAGGGTCCGCGATAGGTGAGCACAGTATCTGCTTGCCATCGCCCTGTGACGTTTTCAAGAGACTGGCCAGCTCGGGATCACTGGAAACAATGACCTTTCGGGAATCGCGCGCGTTGGCAAAAAGCTTGCCGGCGGCCCGGATCATGGAGTCCTTGGGGTCATCTTTTTCCAGCGCGTCTTGTGGCCAGAACAGCTTCGTTTTGGATTGAGGCGCGAGTACCGCCGCCATTGTGCAGTCAAGATGGCGAGCAACCTCGTCGAGCATGGCGGTCAAACCGGCATTCGCGTCCTGGCCGAGGATCAACCTGTCCAGACCGGTGAGAAACTGCATGTCGGCTCGATTTCGCCCGGCGGCAGGCGGCGTTGATGACAGATCCGTTGTGATCGCCAGGTGCCTCGAGATGCAATTTATGATCATTCTCACTTTCTTGAGATCGGCGCTATGCTGCTCTGCGTCGTCGGAAGTGAAGCGGACGATCAGCCGGCCGAACGGCCTGGATGAACGGTCGGTACGCAGGGGAATCTCGTAGCAGATGCGCTCAGTACCGTCGTCAAGCAGGCAACGGGATACTTCCTGGCTATTTGCCAACGCGGCCTGCGGAAGCCAGGTTTTGGTCCCGATTTCACCAGGTGCGCTCGACACCGTGGCGCCCGTCGCATTCTGTATGACTACAGCATCGCTGTTCTGCAGGGCATCCAGCAACTGCATAGAGAATATGTAAAGGATCTTGTTCTTGGAGGGTACTTTCTGATCGATGTCCAACACCCGCTCCAACGCTCGCCTGTCACTTCTATTAACGGCAGAGCCGTTGATTTCTTAAGCGTTGTGATCGGAGCTATAGCTCACCAAGCTGCGCTATCGGCTTCAGGTCGATCGCGTTCTACCTGCTTAACGCGTCCTTGTCAGTACGCTTTGCAAGTCTTCACACATCTCGTACAGTGCTATCAGCTATCTGTTCGGGGTTGCCAAATGAAGCGCAAAATCACTCGTCGGGACTTTCTCAACGGCACCCAGGTCGCGATCGGTGCCTCGCTCCTCAGTCCCTGGACTGAAGTTTTCGGCACGGATGCCTCAAGATTCGACCTCGGCTCCGATTATTATCCGCCCGCGAAGACCGGTCTGCGCGGCAGCCACGATGGCTCGTGGGAAACCATGCACGCAAGGGTCGCAGGCGCCAGGTGGCCACAGGGACCGATTGACGAAGACTATGACCTCGTCGTCGTGGGTGGTGGCATCAGCGGGCTCTCCGCCGCACATTTCTACCGCCGCGAACGTCCGTCCGCGCGCATCCTGGTACTCGACAACCACGACGACTTCGGCGGTCACGCCAAGCGCAATGAGTTTCAGGTCAATGGACGAACACGAGTTGCCTACGGCGGCACCGAATCGATCGACACACCCTCCGGCTACTCTGATGTCTCCAAAGCCCTGCTCGAGGACATCGGCATCGATGTGCAGAAGTTCTACGAGTATTTCGATCAGGACCTGTACGACAAGATGGATCTCTCCTACGCGATCGCTTTTGATCAGCAGACATACGGCAGGCAAAAGCTCGTTACCGGTTATGGCAGCAGGCCGTGGCAGGAGTTTGCGGCAGAAACGCCGCTGAGTGGCAACGCGAGGGTCGACCTCGTTCGTGCGTTTACCGACAGGCGTGATTATCTGTCCGGCATGAGCCGCGACGAGAAAGTCGCGCTGCTAAGCAAAATCAGTTACCGCGGCTACCTTCGGGACTACGTGAAAGTTGACGAGCAGGTGCTCGAAATGTACCAGCGCTGGGGCATGAGCTACTGGTGCGTTGGCATGGACGAGGTTCCCGCCATTTACATTCTCGGTTACACGGACGGCGGCGGCATGCCGGGGCTCGAGCACACGCTGCCGAGAACAGGTGGGCGTGGCATCGAGCCTTACATTTTTCACTTTCCCGATGGCAATGCGTCGGTCGCCAGGCTCCTGGTCAGACGCCTGATTCCCGAGGCCCTGCCGGGTTCAACAATGGAAGACAGCGTCACCGCACAGCTGGACTACAGCGTGCTCGACCAGGCGGACGCGCCGTTGCGCATTCGTTTGAACAGTACCGCGGTAAACGTCGCCCACACAGCGGACATGAAAGCGGTCAACGTAACCTACGTACATTCCGGCAACGGCTACACAGTGCGGGCCGGGAAATGCATCATGGCCTGTTACAACAGCGCCATTCCTTACATCTGTCCTGACCTGCCGGAAAAACAAAGGGCCGGGCTCGCCTACAACGTCAAGGTACCGCTGACCTACACGAAAGTGATGGTACCGAACTGGCGCGCATTCGCCGACCTGGGGATTCGCTTTGTTTACTACACGAACGATTTTTACAAACAGGTAGAACTCGATTACCCGGTATCGATCGGTGATTACAGCTTCGGCGCCGACCCCGATCAGCCGATGGCGTTGCACATGTGTCACGTGCCCTACTTCGACGACATTCAGGGACCGGAGCAGTGGCGGGCCGGTCGACGAAAACTCCTCGAGACACCGTTCTCGACGTTTGAACATCATGTTCGCGATCAGCTCGATCAGGCACTTTCGGGTTCAAGGTTCGATGCCGACAACGACATCGAAGCGATAACCGTTAATCGCTGGGCGCATGGCTATTCCTACAACCCGGACTTGTTGTGGGAGCCCGAGTACAAATCCGATGCAGACAAACCCTGGGTTATCGGGCGACAGCCGTTCGGACGCATCAGCATCGCAAACTCCGATGCGGGTGCCGCGTCGAATACCAATTCCGCAATTACCCAAAGTTATCGCGCCGTAGAGGAATCGCTGTTGAACTGAGAAGCAATGCCCCGGCTACGCCAGGTTGTAGACAAACACCGCGGCAA
>Ga0209567_10001913_pt1 | contig 10316 bp, 15 predicted proteins | sample COG_12_FD_184756 | JGI IMG/M metagenome (GOLD analysis project Ga0209567, IMG submission 184756) | Pelagic marine sediment microbial communities from the LTER site Helgoland, North Sea, for post-phytoplankton bloom and carbon turnover... | ecosystem: Environmental > Aquatic > Marine > Neritic...
CGCTCGACCCCTTCGGGCGCACCGCCCACCGCGCCATGGAGCGGCAGCTCGTCACCGAATACGAGACCCGGGTGGACGAGCTGCTCGACGCCCTCAGCGCCGAGAACCGCGAGCTCGCCGTCGAGATCGCGAGCCTGCCCGAGCACGTCCGGGGCTTCGACAGCGTGAAGGAGGAACAGCTCGAGGCCGTGCGCGCCAAGGTCTACCGTCTGGGCGAGGAGGCGGGCCGCTTCGATTCAGTCGTGGCGGTAGCCCTCGAGGAGGGCGTCGAGGCCGGCGACCTGAAGGACGCGAACCATCACATCCGGAGCGCGGCGCGGGCCTTCATATCGGAGCGAGATCTCCCGGGGGGGCGGCCAGGGCTCCGACAGATCCTCTACGCGACCGACCCAGACAACGGATACGCGACGCTCGCCCTTCCGGGCATTCGGCTCGCGCTACGGAACGAGGATCCGACCGAGGCCGGGTGGCGGATCGAAGAGCTCGGCGAGCGCATCGAGGCGGCGACCGATTTGATCGCGGCCGCACGCCAGGCGCTGGGGAGCCGGTCCGCCGCCGATCGCTAGCGGGCCGGTCTCAGCTGCTCTTGAAGCGGTTCCTCATCTCCTCGGCCTTCTCGGGCTTGATCAACCGCAGGATCAGGTAACCGATGAGCACGATGAACGCGATCTTGATCGCCAGGGCCAGCAACGGGCCCACGATTGCGGTCACGAGCCCGAGCGCGAAGACCCCGCCCACGCCAACCGCGAACAACATGAGAAGCGAACGAAACATCGAATCCTCCGTCGACCTTATGCCATCTCCGCCCGCCACCTCTCGTGACGGCCGCTCGGATGACTCCGATTATGGTGTCGTCCTCCTCTACGGGACTCGTGCCGCCCAGGTTTCACTCCCCGCCTCCGTTTGCCAACCTGACAGGAGGCCTGCAGCGCTGGCATTCCCGGCACCCCCACATCCCTTCGGAGACCTCCAGAGACCGCTGTTTACGGGTCAAAACGGCGGATCGGTCTTGGCACGACCCGTGCATTTGCCAAACGGGCTGGCACTCGCCACATTAGAGTGCTAACAACGCTAGAGACTCCGGAGCTTTTTGGCGCTCGAGTGCGTCGGGGCCCCGATCAGAGAGACTTCAGCATATCGTTTCGAAGCTAATCACATCAGCATGCAGGAGGTCAAATGGCGACAGCGTCCAAGGTGAAGGTGCAGCCGCTTGCCGATCGCGTCGTGGTCGAGCCGCTCGAGGAGACCGAGGAGATGCGTGGCGGGCTGTACATCCCTGACACCGCGAAGGAAAAGCCTCAGCAAGGGACGGTGATTGCCGTCGGTCCGGGCAGGGTCTCGGACGAAGGCGAGAGGCTCCCGGTAGAGCTCGAGGAAGGACAGAGGATCCTGTACGGGAAGTACTCGGGCACCGAGGTGAACATCGATGGGCACGACCTGCTCATCATCAAGGAGAGCGACGTCCTGGCGATCATCGACTGACGGTCGACCACCGATCGCGGATTGGCGGATTGATAGGCCGAGAGATTCAAGAACGAATACCTGAAGGGAGCATATAGCGATGGCGAAGGAACTGGAATTTGATACCGCCGCACGCCAGCGGCTGAAGGCCGGCATCGACAAGCTGTCGAGGGCCGTCAAGGTGACGCTGGGCCCGAAGGGCCGGAACGTGGTCCTCGAGAAGAAATTCGGGAGCCCGACGATCACGAAGGACGGCGTGACGGTGGCCAAGGAAGTGGAGCTCGATGATCCGGTCGAGGATCTCGGAGCCAAGATGGTCAAGGAGGTCGCCACGAAGACTTCCGACGCGGCCGGTGACGGCACGACCACCGCTACGGTGCTCGCGCAGGCCATCTACACCGAAGGTCTCAAGAGCGTAACGGCCGGCGTGAACCCGATGGCTCTCAAGCGGGGGATCGAGGCCTCCGTCGAGAAGGTCGTCGCGGTGCTGAAGGAGATCTCCGTCGATACGACCGGCAAGAAGGAGATCGCACAGGTGGCGACGATCTCGGCGAACGCCGATCAGGTGATCGGCGACCTGATCGCGGACGCGATGGAGAAGGTCGGCAAGGACGGCGTCATCACGGTCGAGGAGGCGAAGGGGCTCGAGACCACGCTCGAGACGGTCGACGGCATGCAGTTCGACCGCGGTTACCTGTCTCCCTACTTCGTGACGGATCCGGAGAAGATGGAGGTCATCCTGGATGAGCCCATCATCCTGATCCACGACAAGAAGATCTCCTCGATGAAGGACCTCCTGCCTGTATTGGAGAAGGTCGCTCAGATGGGCAAGCCTCTGCTCATCATCGCCGAGGACATCGAGGGCGAGGCGCTCGCGACGCTGGTGGTGAACAAGCTGCGTGGCACGCTCAAGGTGGCGGCCGTCAAGGCTCCCGGCTTCGGCGACCGGCGCAAGATGATGCTCCAGGACATCGCGATCCTGACCGGCGGCCAGGTGATCAGCGAGGAGCTCGGCTTCAAGCTGGAGAACGCCGTCGTCAGCGACCTCGGTGAGGCGAAGAGGATCGTGATCGACAAGGACGACACGACGATCGTCGACGGTGCCGGCGAGGCGGACAAGATCCAGGGCCGGATCAGCGAGATCAAGGTCGCGATCGACAAGTCCACGTCCGACTATGACACCGAGAAGCTGCAGGAGCGGCTCGCGAAGCTGGCCGGCGGCGTGGCGGTGATCAACGTGGGCGCGGCCACCGAGACCGAGATGAAGGAGAAGAAGGCGCGGGTGGAGGATGCGCTCCACGCGACGCGTGCCGCGGTCGAGGAGGGCATCGTGCCCGGAGGCGGCGTGGCGCTTCTCTGGTGCCAGCAGGCGATCGCCAAGTTCAAGACCGGCGACCACGACGAGGATATCGGCGTTAACATCGTGCGCCGTGCCCTGGAAGAGCCGATCCGGCAGATCACGCAGAACGCGGGTGCCGAGGGCTCGATCGTCGTCGAGCGCGTTCGTGAGAAGAACGAGCTCAACTGGGGCTACAACGCCGCGACCGGCGAGTACGAGAACCTGGTGAAGGCCGGGGTCATCGACCCGACGAAGGTCACGCGCACGGCGCTGCAGAACGCGGCGTCGATCTCGGGGCTGCTGCTCACGACGGAGGCCGTGGTCGTGGACAAGCCCGAAGAGAACGGGGCCGGCGGTGGCGGGATGCCCGGAGGTGGCATGGGCGGCGACATGGGCGGGATGTACTAGCCCTAGACGTCACGTCGTTCCGAGCCGCTTCGTGCGGTGGGAGAGAGCCCGACCCCTTGCGGTCGGGCTCTTTCTTTTTGGGCTACGGCCGCCTTTGGGGCCGGCGAGGTCCCCTCCGCTCGCTTCCGGGGCCTGTCCTCGGAGCCTCCTCGCTTTGCTGCGGGGTCTCCTCAGGGCGCCTCGATGCTCGCTCTGGGGATCCTCGCCGGCCTGGGGGCGGCCGTCGAACAAACAGAAGAGCGCGAGGCTCGCTCCGCGAATCCGCCAGCGCCTGCAGAAAGAGCCCGGCGTGCTTACGGTGGGGAGGACTGCCTGAAAGCGCGCATTTGCGGCGTTTGTTCCGATAACTGGGAGGCCATAACGTGCGACGACGAATGGCGGTGTCCGTCCAAGACCGCAGCGCTAGTCGCAGAATCGTCAAACCTGGAAAGGTGTGGTATGGCATTCAGTGCCTTCGGTGACAAAAACCTGCAACCTCGAGATTCCGACTTGGCTGAAACCCTGGGTGGCTCTCTAGGTCTCTGGGATGCGCTCATATCCCAGATGGAGACTCAGTTTCGACCGTTGTCGGTGGATTGGGGCTTTTCGGGCAAGAAGTGGGGTTGGTCTCTTCGCTTGAGGCAGAAGACGCGTACTGTACTGTACCTGACGCCGTGCAGTGGTCACTTCGTGGTCGGATTCGCGCTTGGGCAAAAGGCGGTCGACGCAGCGCACGAGAGCGAGCTTCCGCAATCCGCCCTGGAGCTGATCGACGGCTCACAGAAGTACGCTGAGGGACGTGCCGTTAGGGTTGAAGTCCGGACCCAAGATGATCTTCGCAACGCTGCCAAGATAGCGACGATCAAGATGGAGAACTAAGACGAAAACGTGAACACGATGCCAGATGAGCCACGCCATGCTTGATCGAATCTCCGACGGGCGCACCGACTTGGTGTTCGACTACTTGGCCGAGGGCCATGATGCGAAGTCTACAGACAGGGAAGGAGTGTCTCTCATCCGCTGGTGTGCGTACTACGGAGATGTCAGTGCGGTGCGATTCTTGGTCGCCCACGGCGAGTCGCTCGATTCACTCGGAGACAATTTCGATCTTAACGGCGCTGCTTTTCACGGGCACTGGCAGCTGTGCCAGTTCCTCATCGAGAACGGCGCTGACGTGAATCACCCTCAAGAAGACACAGGAGAGACGCCCCTGCACGCGGCGTTGTGCAAAGCGAATCGCCCGGCCTTTAACCTCGTTGTTCAGATCCTACTCCTCAACGGCGCGGACCCGAATTGCGTGACGAGGCCCAACATTGAAACCGGGGCTTTCATGCGCGACTGCAGAACGAAGGCCGAGACGCCCCTTCACCGCGCGGCCGCATTCGGCACTGAAGAAGCCATCCAACTCCTGCTGGATGCGGGTGCATCCGTTGACGCCAAGGACATGAATGGCGATTCTCCACTCGGATGGGCGAGTTGGCACTTGCGCCCTGATGCCGTTCTCCGACAGCTCTGCTACGGGGGATTCTCCATTCACCCAGAAAGGCGCTCGACGTACGATCACGGCACGGGGTGGGGTGTCATGGGAGTCGGCAAACCGCATGTCTAGCCGTTGTTTGAAGCTGTTCCGAGACCTTCAACTCATGAGAGGGGGATGCCGATGAAGTACATGATCAGCTGGTTCGAGCGCCCGCAGGGTTCGCCTATGGAGTACGAGAATGCTCAGAAGCGGATACTCGAGGTGTTCGGTCAATGGGAGGCGCCCGCAAACTTTAGGATCGAGTTGTTCGTCGTGCGAGTGGGCGAGTGGGGTGGGCACGTGTTGGTGGACTGCGACGATCCGCTCGCCGTTCACAAGTTTTGCTCGACCTACCCGGCGTTCGTATTCGAGGCGCGACCCGTGATTCCCGTCGAGGATGCGGTCCGGGTCGAGCTCGAGGCCATCGCCTGGCGCGACGAGCTGTAAAGCAAACGACTGCCGAGACGATCAATCGCATTCACCAATTCGAGAAGAAGGCCGAATGCGGCAGTACATAGCGTTTCTTCGCGGCATCAATGTCGGCGGGCACCGAGTCAAGATGGATCGACTTCGGGAGCTCTTTGAAGAGTTGGGTCTGTCCAACGTTTCCACGTTCATAGCGAGCGGAAACGTGATCTTCTCGACTGACTCCGACGACGTCGACGCATTGAGCGAGCAGATCGAGCGGCACCTGTCACGGGAACTGGGCTACGATGTAGCGACCTTCTTGCGGTCGCCGACGCAGCTGGACGAGATAGCGTCCTTCCGTGCGCCCGACTCTGGAGAAGGAGGAGTGTCCAATCACTCCGTCTATGTTGTCCTTCTGCGTTCCCCTGCCTCGGACGAACTTCGCTCGAGCTTCGCGGGTCTCTGCACTGAGATGGACGAGTTCCTCGTTTCAGGGACCGAGATCTATTGGCAGATCCAGGGCAAGCTCAGCGAATCGCCCCTGTTTGGGAGAGGACTGGAGGGAGCCCTCCAAGGTTTACCGACGACGATGCGCAATATGAACACCCTGCGACGACTGGCAGCGAAGTGTTCCTGAACAGGGGGTGGTTGCGTGACTGAACGCGCAGCAGGCGGCACCAAAGTTATCCCGACGCTGAGGTATGAGGACGCGACGGCTGCGATAGAGTGGCTCGGCACCGCGTTTGGGTTTGAACCCCATCTAGTTGTGCCGGGGGAGGGCGGGGCCGTGGCCCACGCGCAACTCGTCTCAGAGGACGTCATGATCATGCTGGGCTCGGCTCGCGACGATGCATTCGGTAAGCTCCAAAGGCCCCCGCCAGAGCCTGGGGCTGTCTGCACTCAGAGCCCATACATCGTCGTTGATGACCCGGACGCTCACTACGTGCGGGCGGTATCCGCTGGGGCCGAAATCGTGCTAGAGATCGCAGATCAGGACCACGGAGGCCGGATGTACTCCTGCCGTGATCCGGAGGGGCACCTCTGGAACTTCGGAAGCTACGACCCGTGGGTCGCCACCTAACGAGCAGTTGCTGCTGGCGCTTCGCGTCGCAATGAGGCCGCCGCCGATGTCCGAGACTCGGCTAGCGAGCGGCTGCTGCGGATGGCGCTGACGCGCCACCGCCGTACCACAGCGCTAGGCGCCCGAGCGCTTGCTCGTGGGGTTAATAAAGAGAGGCGAGGAAAGTGGAACCATGAAGCTAGATCCTAAGCTCGGCAGAACCGATCGCATCACAAACGTTGTTGTCGGTGCTGCATTGGTGGTGTACGCATTCTTCGGACCCCTCGAGAAAATGCCACTCCAGGTCGTTCTCGTTGGCATCGGCTTGGTGTTCATTGTCGGCGGCTTCGGTGGCACGTGATTGTTTCGGAAACTGCTCAGTCTGGGCAGAAAGGGCGCCTAAGTTGGACGAGGTCGCAAAACGCGGATTGCCGCAGGCTCGGGAGGCAATCGATACGACGAATTCGAGCGAGAGCCGAGCGAGGTGATATGCCGAGCAAGTACCTAGCACCCGCGGTGCTTTTGGCGCTGGTGGTAACGTCAGCCGACGGCGCTGCGCAGGACCGTAGCCCACGACCCACCTTCGAGGGGACGGCGGTCGTTCGGGTGGAGGACTCGGAGTACACGATCCCCATCATCTGTGACGATGCCTCGCGTCCGGAGCTCGGTTTCTCAACCGAACCCAGCACACGCGGCTTAGCTTAGCGTAGCCCTGGATGCAGCGTCGCTCAAGATGCGACACCGGAGCTCTAGCCAGACAGCGCGCAGAAGGAACACGATGCCTGGCGAGCCTGCGGAAGCCTCAACTGGAGACGAAATCATGAGCCAAGCAGATCACGACCGTCGTGTGGACTACATAGAGTTTCTGACCACGGACATCGAGGAGATCAAGAGGTTCTACTCAGAGGTCTTCGGTTGGGAGTTCAGTGACTACGGTCCGGATTACACCAGCTTCACCGACGGTCGCTTGGCCGGCGGTTTTGTCGCAGCGCCGGACGTGCCGGCCGGCGGTCCATTGGTCGTGCTCTATTCCACGAATCTGGAAGAGATCGAAGCCCGAGTCAGTGAGAGCGGGGGGCAGATCGTCCGGGAGATCTTCGAGTTTCCGGGTGGACGACGCTTTCACTTCACCGATCCGAGCGGAAACGAGTTGGCGGTCTGGTCAGATCGATGAGGAGTTAGACGGGCGCCACCCATCGTTAGGTGCACAGAAGGAGCGGGGATGAAGTTCATTCGTGCTGTACTCGGATTGGCATTGTTGGCAGCTGCCGGATGCGGGACAGAGAGCAACCTCGAGGCGGAGAAGCTAGCCGTCGAGTCTGCCGGGGAGTGGCTTGAGCTGATTGACAACGGGGACTACGGGGGGAGCTGGCAGAACGCGGCGGCGTACTTCAAATCGGCGGTGACGCGTGAGGGCTGGGAGCAGGCCGTCAGTGGCTTTCGGACACCACTCGGCGCAGTGGTTTCCCGGAAGGTCAAGTCCAAGACACACAAGACCTCGCTTCCGGGAGCCCCCGACGGTGAATATGTCGTGATTCTGTACGATACGGTTTTTGAGAACAAGCGTGCCGCGGTGGAGACGGTAACCCCGATGCGAGACGACGACGGCACGTGGCGTGTGTCGGGCTACTATGTGAACTGAGGCCGGCCTCACCTGCACATGGTCTTGATTCGAAAGGTCGCAGCCATCCTTGCCCTGGCCGCTCTCGGTGGCCTCTTCGTCACCCTCGAGAGCGGGTCCTACGGGGTCAACCCTCGGCTGGTGGTGTTCACACGGGTGCTGCTCCTGCCCCTCGGTCTCACCATGATCGGGCTCGCGCTAGAGAAGACATGGAGCCGGTGGTTAGCGCTCGCCGGCGCCGTGGCGGTGCTCCCGTGGGCCATCGTCCTGACCTTCGGGCTGCCCGGCGGCGCACCCCTGATGCAACAGACCATCGCGTTGGTCGCCTCCCTCCTCCTCCTCGTGAGCCTGCCGGGTCGGGCGATGTTCGAACGCTTTGAGGGCGAGGCCAAGATGGACTGGAGCGGGCCGCGGATGGGGCTTGTGCGCTGGACCATCATCCTCAATATGGCCTCCGTCCTGGGGCTCTTCCTGTTCGTCACCCTGTATCGCTACGCCATCGAGTGGCACGTGGCCATTCCTGTCGTCCTGCTCTTCGGGCTGGTGATCGGTGTGCTGCTCTTGGCGTTTCAGAAGACCATCGGCCTCCTGCTCGTCGCTGTCAGTTGTGTCCTGTTCGTGCCGGCGGGGATTTATTTCGTCTGGAAAGAGGCGAGCTACACGGGCGAGGTTTACCTCTTCGCAGCCTCCTTCCTACCCGGAGTCATCGCGGGCTGGGCCTGCTTGTTCGCCTTCGGCGCACCGATCTGGAACGCATTGCGCGCAGGATGAACGGTGAAGAGATGATGTCTCGGTTCAAGGTCGTAATCCGTGGCCATGGCCTCTGGATCTCGCTGGACGATGAGGTGCAGCGCGTCGAGTTCTATGTGGCGCGGCATGTCGATGCGGCCGATTCCGAGGAGGCGGCGCGAAAGGCTCTCGAGCTCGTTGGTGAGGACCCCAAGGCCCAACCCGAGCCGGGATATCCGCCGCCAACTCTCAGCGTCGATGACATAGAGCCGAGCTCGGCAGCCCTGCATCCGCAGCCGGGATTCGCGTTCTACCCCGACCCGGAGTGACGATCTCATGGCTGGTTCGTCGCTCTCCACCACGATGACTTCACTATCATTGGGCCGGCATTCGGCTTGTCGGGTCTCGCGTTCCGTCTTCCCGAAGAGCGGGTAGAAGAGGCGATCCGTGATGGAGGTGCCGTAGCTGTGGAGCTCGGTCCAACGTGGGTGAGTTTCGAACCCTGGTCGAATCAGGAAACGCTCGCTCAGTCCCGGGAGCGGCTGGCGCGCTGGTGCGCGGTGGCGGTTGGCGGGTGAGCCGCCCGTCTTCGCTCCTGGCGTGGAATGAGCGCCCGGTTGGGGCGCAGCCGAGTTCCATGAGACTTCTGACAGCGTTGCCGTTTGCGCTGGCTGCCGTCCTTTGGCAACCGATGGCAGCAGGCGGCCAGGTCTGCACGCTTCCCGATTCGGTGGGTCGGGCCTTACCCGACAGCGTTCCCTCGCCGGGGCCGTATGCGACCATTCGGGATCAGGGCGTTCCTTTTTCGGAGCTTTCACTTGGCGTGGGGCACCTGCGACCCACTGATGAGACCTGGAAGTGGGAGTGGTTGACCGAGATCGCTCTTCCATTGTCCGCGGCTCCCGGTGCGGCGCCCTGGGGATGGATCGCCCGGGGTTGGATCATTGACGCGAGCACGGGTCTTATCGCCCCCCTGACGGTGTCGGGCTTGCTCGAGACCGGGTATGAAGACGCGACGTTCATCGTTATGGAGAGGGCCGACGACGGGTGGCTGAGGATCCGATTCGCACCGGAGGGCTCGGAGAGCGACGCCGGGACCGCGTGGGTGCCGGAGTGTGCGCTGGCCGGCGAGAATGTGGATCTGCATCTGGAAATGTGGCGAGACCTCTTCTTGTCGGATCGAATCTCCCCGCTCTTCTTCCGCTTCGACGTCCCTCACGTCCTTAGGAGCGCTCCGGGCGAGGACGGTGAGGGGCTTGGCGTGATAGCAGGTGACTATCACCTGGAGCCGCTCGAGGTTGCGGGCGATTGGATGCGCGTGATCGTGAAGCAGCCCTCGGACTCCTGCGCGCTGGACGTCCAGCCCGTCGTGAAGAGAGGGTGGGTAAGATGGCGGTCGGCTGACCAAGGGCCCTGGGTCTGGTACCACTCCCGAGGCTGTTAGCAGCTTTCGAATAAGGAGCGCTCGAGGCCGGCGACAGTTGAGCAGGCACTTGAAGGGAATGAGCATGGATGCACGACAAAAGACCTCACTGGGATCGGCTCTCGCCACGCTTGGAGGTGCAGGAATGGCCCTCTCGGCCATACTCGGCTGGACCTCGCTTGTTCGCCCTTGGGGCTTTCTGTTGGGCTTCGTCTTGGGTGTGGCGGCCGGTGCGGGTGCCGCCATCGTCGGGACCATCGTGATCTCGGCGATCCTCTCGGCGGTCGGGTTCGAGATCGAGGAGCAGACGTGGCTGATCGAGATGGCGCGTTCCGATCCCGGGTCGTTGTGGCGGATCGCCCCGTGGAC
>Ga0209567_10001914_pt1 | contig 10298 bp, 10 predicted proteins | sample COG_12_FD_184756 | JGI IMG/M metagenome (GOLD analysis project Ga0209567, IMG submission 184756) | Pelagic marine sediment microbial communities from the LTER site Helgoland, North Sea, for post-phytoplankton bloom and carbon turnover... | ecosystem: Environmental > Aquatic > Marine > Neritic...
CTGGACGGCGGTTTCCATGTTGCCGTGTGCAGTGATGACGGCAACGGGCAGATCCGGATGCTCCTGCTGGATGGTTTCCACCAGTTCCAGGCCATCGCCATCCGGCAGCCGCATATCGGTCAGACACAGGTCAAATTCAGATTCGCCCAGCATTTGGCGGGCGTCGGTGAGGTTGGCCGCCGAGCGGGTTTCCACACTCATGCGTCCGAGCGTGAGCTCGAGCAGCTCGCGAATATCGGGTTCGTCGTCGACAATCAGTGCCAGTGGTGTGCTCATAAATTTATCGGCTCAGTGCTCAATACGGCTTTATTCTATAGGATTCAGCCCGCCATCAATCTGATTAACGGCAGCTTGTGGCTCAGGCTGTAAAGCGAATTCGAAAGCTGCTGCCCCCCTCCGGCAGCGGGCGATAACTGAGTCGTGCCTGATTGATTTCGCACAGTTCTCGCGCGATATACAGGCCCAGCCCAGTGCCCGATGAGGCTGTCGTGTAGAAGGGTTCAAACATCTGTTCCGCTGTTTCGGCATCAATACCGGGGCCATTGTCGACCACGTCCAGCCAGACTACAGCCTTGTCGCCGCCGCGGGCCTGCAGTCTGACCGCGGTCTCATCACCGCCATGTTCGAAGGCATTCTGACACAGGTTGGTCAATACCTGGTGCAGATGGCCGGGGTCAACGTGGATTCGAGCGTCTTCCGGCTCGATATCGAGCTCCAGTTTTTTCGACCGCAGCCCGTCCATTTGTACAAACTCTTTCTTGAACTCGGTCAGCCAGTCCGTCAGAGCGAGGTCCTGCGGATGGCTTGCCGAACGCCGGGAAAGCTGCAGGACATTTTCAATAATGGTGTCGACCCGTTTACTGTGGTTGCAGATGATCTCGGTCAGGCGTTTGTCACCCTGGTCGAGTTTATCGGATTCCGCCAGCAGTTGTGCGGCATGACTGATGGCGCCCAGGGGGTTGCGGATTTCATGGGCAATACTGGCGGTCAGTCGTCCCAGCGACGCCAGTTTGATCTGCTGGGTCTTTTGGGCCAGCTGTGCGCTGTCTTCGAGCAGGATCAAGGTGCCTTTGCCCCCGGAGGTCTGCAGTTCGCTGAACCTTGGTATCAAGGTGCTGCTGGCCCGAGGGGACTGAAAGGCCTGCGGTTGCCATTGGTTGTCGTTTTTCCAGTGATGCAATTGTTGGGCAAGATCCGGTGCCGTCTGCGCAAGCTGCATGCGCGGTTGCTGGCCGAAACCCAGCAGCGTGTGGGCGGTCTGGTTGGCCAGGCGAATATCGTTATCCGGGTCGACGACCAGCACGCCGGACTGCAATTGCTGAATAATGTACTGGTTGAGCTGCTGCATGTTGGCCAGATCCACACCGCGTTGCTGGGCAAGTGCTTCACTGTCGCGGATTCGTATCGCCAGCACGTGGGCAAGCCCGGCGGCAGCAAACAGTACCAGGCCGAGCAGGCCCGCGCGGGTGATATCACCGGCACCGGTTTTTTCCAGTGACAGGCGGGCGAGTCCGGTTTCGAACAGCAGGGTAAGGGTTGCGACAGCGGCAAACAGATAAGCCGGTCGTCCGGGTAAAATCAGCGCGCCGGCCGCGACGGCTATGACGAGTAAAACGCCCAGCGCACTGGTCGCTCCGCCGGTAGCGTGCATCAGCAGGGCGATCGCAGCGATGTCCGCCATTATCTGCAGCAGCGCCTGAAGCTGATATCCCGGCCAGTGTAAACGGGTGCTGAACCCGGCGGCTATGGCAAAAACGAGGTAGGTCAATAGGGTTGCACTGAACAGCGGGTGGTTCTGGGCATTAAATGGGTTGCTGTCTTGCAGCGCGAAGTACAAAACCGTCAGCAGGCCGGCGAGGATTGCCCGGTAGAAGGTCAGTATGCGTAAGGGCTGCCAGCTTGCGGGACTGATCGGAATCTCCGCAGTTGACGGGCTCGCCTCGGTCATCGGCTCTGTACCTCGCTACAGATTCTGGTCTTCATCCCGGTGTCCGGTACAGCAGTAGTAGTGATCGCTGTCCTGTACCGCTTCATGACGGGGAATATACATGCCGCAGTGCCTGCAGCGCACCATATCGCCAACCTTTTTGGTGGATTTCTTTTCCACGCGAGGGGTTTTTGCCAGCCGCATGAGGATCCAGATGACCAGGGCTATGCCCAACAGGTAGATCAGAACGCGTATGCCAAACATCGGGGTAGTGTACCCGAATTTTTATCGCTCCGAAGCGCGGTGCGATCAAACCTTTACTCAGACCCCTTTTATTCAGGAGAATACAGACTTTCAAATAAACGGGTTCCGCCATGCATCTCCACGAGTATCAAGCCAAACAACTGTTCGCAGACTATGGCGTTGCGGTTCCGCAAGGTCGTATGGTCGAATCCATACAGGATGCTGCAGCGGCGGCCAAGGTGCTGGGAGGCGAGCGCTGGGTGGTGAAGGCCCAGGTTCACGCCGGCGGGCGGGGTAAAGGCGGCGGCGTTAAGCTGGTTGAAGGCGTCGAGGCGGTTGAAAAAACGGCCAATGCCTTACTGGGATCGAATCTGCGTACCCGGCAGACCGGCAGCCAGGGTCTGCCGGTACACCGTCTGCTGATTGAAGGCACGGTTGAAATCGAACGCGAACTCTATCTGGGTATGCTGGTCGACAGGGCGCGGGAGCAGGTGATGGTCATGGCGTCTGCATCCGGTGGTATGGATATCGAAGAAGTCGCAGCGCAGGACCCGCGCGCTATTCTCACCGAAGCCGTCCATCCCGCCGTTGGCCTGCAGGCTTACCAATGCCGCAATCTGGCCTTCGGTGTGGGACTGGCAGGCGACCAGATCAAGGCTTTCACCCGTTTACTGGGTGGTCTGTACCGTCTGTTTGAGCAACAGGAGGCCAGCCTGGTGGAAATCAATCCGCTGGTTGTCACGGTGTCCGGCGATCTGCTGGCGCTGGATGCCAAGCTGGATATCGATGACAACGCCTTGTACCGGCACCCGGATATCAACGATTTGCGTGACCCCAGCCAGGAAGACGAAAAAGAACGCAGCGCCGGTGAACATGGGCTCAACTACATCACGCTGGACGGAGACATCGCCTGCATTGTGAATTGCGCAGGCCTGGCCATGGCAACCATGGACCTGATCAAGCTGCACGGCGGCGAACCTGCGAATTTTCTCGACGTCGGCGGTGGCGCTACCGCTGAACGGGTCGCCGAGGCCTTCAAGCTGATCCTGGCGGACACCAAGGTTCGCGCTATTCTGGTCAACATTTTCGGTGGCATCGTGCGCTGTGACCTGATCGCCGAGGGCATCATACAGGCGGTGCAGGACGTGGGTGTGGATCTCCCGGTGGTGGTGCGCCTGGAAGGCACCAACCGGGATAAAGGTAAAGCGCTGCTGGCGGCTTCCGGCTTGAGTATTGTTGCCGCCGAAGGCTTCACGGACGCCGCCCGGAAAGTCGTGCAGGCCAGCCGGGAGTCAGCCGCATGAGCATCCTGGTTGATCAGCACACCCGGGTGATTTGCCAGGGATTCACCGGCAAGCAGGGCACCTTCCATTCCGAGCAGGCACTGGCCTACGGCACACAACTGGTCGGCGGGGTCACGCCCGGCAAAGGCGGACAGAAACATCTGGATTTACCGGTATTCGATACCGTGCGCGACGCGGTGGATGGCACCGGCGCCCATGCCAGCATGATTTATGTCCCGGCGGCTTTTGCCGCGGACGCGATACTCGAAGCGGCGGACGCCGGCATCGAGCTCATTATCTGCATATCCGAAGGCATTCCGGTGATGGATATGCTGAAAGTGAAAGCCGCATTGTCCGGCAGCGGCGCCAGTCTGATTGGTCCCAACTGCCCGGGCATCATCACACCGGGCGCCTGCAAAATCGGTATTATGCCGGGCGCCATACACAAGCCGGGCACAATAGGTATTGTGTCGCGATCCGGTACGCTGACCTATGAAGCGGTCCATCAGACCACTCTGGCGGGCCTGGGGCAGAGTACCTGTGTCGGAATCGGCGGTGATCCGATTCACGGGTTGGATTTTATCGACTGTCTGCGGCAGTTCGAGAGCGACCCCGGCACCGAGGGTGTCATTATGGTGGGCGAGATCGGCGGCAGCGCTGAAGAGGAAGCAGCCGTATTTATACGGGATCACATGAACAAGCCGGTGGTCGCCTATATTGCCGGGGTTACCGCGCCAGCCGGTAAACGCATGGGACACGCGGGTGCCATTATCAGTGGTGGCAAGGGTACGGCCGAGGCAAAGTTTGCAGCGCTGGAGCAGGCCGGTGTCGCGGTTGTCCGTTCGCCGGCGGATATGGGTGTGCGCATGCACGAAGTGCTGGCGGCTTAATGAAGGGGCGCTGGCATGCCGGCTGATTCACGACCCGAGCGGGCTGTGTTGCGTCTGGTGATGGCGCAATGTAATTTGCTGGTCGGAGATATTCACGCCAATACCGAGCTGGTTATCGAATCCGCACACCGCGCACGCGATGCACTGGGTGCCGACCTGATCGTTTTTTCCGAACTGACACTGACCGGTTATCCGCCCGAGGATTTATTGTTACATCCGGGTCTGCAGGAACTGGTGGACGCCGGTTTAGCCAGGATTAGATCCGAGGTGACGGGTATTCACGTACTGGTCGGCCACCCGGAACAGACCGCTGAAGGCCGTTACAATGCGGCTTCGCTGATCCGCGATGCCCGGGTGGTTGCGCGCTGTCGCAAGCATCATCTGCCCAACTACAGTGTGTTTGACGAAAAACGCTACTTTGTTGCCGGTGACGGCTTCAGTGTCGCGGATGTGGCCGGTGTGCCGGTAGCTGTGACCATCTGTGAAGATATCTGGACGCCGGAGTCGGCCCGGGCCGCAGCTGACGCGGGCGCCAGGCTGCTGGTGAATCTGAATGCATCACCCTTCCATACCGGCAAGGGCAACGAGCGCGAAGCCGTGGTCGCCATGCGCGTGGAAGAAACGGCGTGCCCTGCTGTCTACGTCAATATGGTGGGTGGGCAGGATGAGCTGGTTTTCGATGGTGGATCCTTCGTGCTGGATCAATCCGCAACCACGGTCGTGCGTGCACCGGCCTACCAGCAGGGCCTCTATCCGGTCGATTTCGAAATTGCACAGGGAGAACTCCGACCCATAGCCGGTGAGGTAACGCCACAAGACGATGAACTGGCCAGTATCTATCAGGCTCTGGTACTCGGGGTGCGTGATTACATTGACAAGAATGGTTTCAACGGCGTGGTCATTGGTCTGTCCGGTGGTGTTGATTCCGCCCTGACTCTGGCCATTGCTGTCGATGCCATTGGCGCAGAGCGCGTGGAAGCGGTGATGATGCCATCGTGCTATACCGTCGATATGAGCCTGGAAGACGCCCGCGCTGAAGCGCAGGCGCTGGCGGTGGATTACCGCGAGATTTCCATCGAGCAACCGTTTGAGGCTTTCCTGGAGACCCTGTCCGATGTATTTGCCGGTACCGAACGGGATGTGACGGAAGAAAACATCCAGGCACGATGCCGGGGGGTGATTCTGATGGCGCTGTCCAACAAGCAGGGTCGAATGGTCCTGACCACCGGTAACAAGAGCGAAATGTCGGTGGGCTATGCCACTCTGTATGGGGACATGGCGGGCGGTTTTGCGCCTATCAAGGATGTGCCCAAACTGCTGGTTTATGGTTTGTGTCAGTACCGTAATTCGATAGCGCCGGTTATTCCGCAGCGTGTGCTGGAGCGACCGCCGTCTGCGGAACTGGCGCCGGATCAGAAAGACGAGGATTCCTTGCCGCCGTATTCGATTCTGGATCCGATCCTGCAGGGTTATATTGAGCAGGATCTGAGTATCGAAGAGCTGGTCAAAAGCGGTTTTGACGAAGTGACGGTGTGCCGTATTGCCACTCTCGTGGATCGCAATGAATACAAACGCCGTCAGGCGCCGCCCGGAATCCGCATTACCCAGCGCGCCTTCGGCCGCGATCGGCGCTACCCCATTACATCGGGGTTTTTAACGGCTCAGCTGCGCAGCCAGGGGCGTTGCCGGCGTTGACTATGCTCGATTCTTGCGCCGTGTTTTAGTATCGTTATTAACCTGGCAACAAATACCCGGCGTAGGAGCGCCGTCCTTCGGCGCGATATCGCGGCCAGGAGGCCGCTCCTGCGTTGTATATTTAATTGCCAGTTTAACAGTAACCGGCGCACGCCTGAGTAAGCGATAAAACAAACATCAACAAGGGAACGACCCATGAAAAAAGTCGAAGCCGTTATCAAGCCGTTTAAACTGGATGATGTGCGCGAAGCGCTGTCAGAGATTGGTATTACCGGCATGACTGCCATCGAGGTTAAAGGTTTCGGCCGGCAGAAGGGGCATACAGAGCTGTACCGCGGTGCGGAATATGTGGTGGATTTTCTGCCCAAGGTAAAGCTTGAAATTGTCGTCAAGGAGGATGACCTCGAACGTTGTATCGAAGCAATCACCAACGCGGCGCGGACCGGCAAAATCGGTGATGGCAAAATATTCGTTACCTCGGTAGAGAAGGTGGTTCGTATTCGAACCGGCGAAACCGATAATGATGCAATCTGAAGCACTGTCCCGGTTACCCGCAGAGGGTGCTGTAACAGCCTCCAACTGATTGATTATATATTAATATCTCGTTGCGCACCTGAGCGCCAGGCTGCGCAGAACTGACTGTTGAGCAGCGCTCCTGCGGTTTGTTTATCTGTCCGCATCCCTGATGGCGGGAGGATTCAAATCCAGCACCCGCTGTACATCATGGGCCAGATCCGTCATGCCCATTTCGGTATAAGCCTGCACCAGAACCTGCAAGGCATCCTTTGCCGCCGGTGTGCGCTGATAATTCTCTATAACATACTTGGCGCGATTGGCCGCAGCCACGTAGGCGCCGCGTTTTATGTAGTAATTGGCGACGTTGATTTCGTATCGGGCCAGCTGGTTGTGCAGAAAAACCAGCCGTTCCCTGGAGTCTTCGGCATAGCGGCTGTCGGGGAATTTTTTCACCAACTGGGTAAAATCATTGAAGGAGTCGCGCAGCGCCCGGGTGTCCCGCTCGGAAGGTTTGCGCGGCGCCACACGGTCAACCAGATTGGCGCCACGGGTATAGTTGACCAGCCCTTTCAGGTAGTAGGCATAGTCCAGGTGGGGGCTGCCCGGGTTGTTACGAATGAAACGGTCGGCAGTAGCGATGGAGGAGTCCGGCTCGTCGAATTTGTAGTAAGCATAGGCGATCTCAAGCTGGGCCTGCTGGGCATATTTGCCGAATGGGAAGCGAACTTCCAGTTTTTCGAAGGTATTGATCGCTGTTTCATAATCACCCGAGTCAAGTGCTGTCTTGGCACGGCGATAGAGTTCGTCGGCGGGTAAGGTATCCAGCTCATCCTCGGATGTGGTCGCACAACCGAGGGTGAACAAAATTGTCAATAAAGGTATAAGGCGTAACCAGCGCATCAGCCTGTGTATCCGATTTCTATCGAGAAAATGAAATTGTAAGGCGGCTTGTCCCTTAATACTATGTCTGAACAGATTCATCTAACCGGACAGATTCCGGAAACATCGGCCGGTCGCCGTCTCGATCAGGTGCTTGCGGAGCTGTTCCCGAGCTTTTCGCGCAGCCGTCTGCAGCAATGGATAAAGGCGGGCAAGGTGCTGTTGAACCAGCAGCCGGCTATAGCCAGGTACCGGGTGGCGGGTGGCGAGCAGGTCGAAATATGCGCGCAGTTGCAGCGGCAGACCGAGGTGCGGCCACAGGATATTCCGCTTGATATCCGCTTTCAGGACAAGCATCTGCTGGTTTTGAACAAGCCGGCCGGACTGGTGGTGCATCCCGCCGCCGGAAATCCGGATGGCACCCTGCAGAATGCCCTGCTGCACTATGATCCTGAGCTGGCTTCGTTGCCACGAGCCGGCATCGTGCACCGTCTCGATAAGGATACCAGCGGTCTGATGGTGGTGGCGCGCAGCCTGGGCGCGCACAAGTCGCTGGTCGAACAGCTGCAGGCGCGCAGTGTAAAGCGGGAATACCTGGCGCTGGTGCAGTCAGTGCTGGCGGCTGGCGGAACGGTCGATGCGCCGATTGGCCGCCATCCGCGCGACCGCCTGCGTATGGCTGTGGTGGAATCCGGCAAACCGGCCGTCACGCATTATCGGGTCCTGGAACGGTTTGCCGCCCATACCCTGGTGCAGGCCCGCCTGGAGACCGGACGGACCCACCAGATCCGCGTGCATATGGCCCATATCCGCTGTCCACTGGTCGGTGACCCCCTGTATGGAGGACGTCTGCGGTTGCCGCGCGGCGCCTCAGCGGATTTGCGGGAGGCTATCAGCGCTTTTCGTCGCCAGGCCCTGCACGCCCAGCGCCTGCAACTGATTCATCCCGCGAGTGGCGAGGCTGTCGGCTGGGAGGCGGAAATCCCAAAAGATTACAGACAATTGCTTGCGGTATTGAGAAGCGGATGATTTATCCTGACTGGCCCGTAACGACGCATGTAAAAGCCGTGACGACAACCCGCAATGCGGGTGTCAGCGAAGGCCCTTACGACAGCTTGAATCTGGCGGATCATGTCGGTGATGATGCGGATGCCGTGCGGCGGAATCGTTTATCCATCCAGCACCAGCTGAACCTGCCGGGGCGGCCGGTCTGGTTGAACCAGGTACATGGCGACAGAGCGGTGGATGCTGCCGACGCTGGCGAACGCCCGTCTGCCGATGCCGGTTTTACCGATCAGACCCATGTGGTGTGTGCGGTGCTGACGGCGGATTGCCTGCCGGTACTGTTCTGTGATCGCAGCGGAACACGGGTTGCCGCGGCGCATGCCGGCTGGCGGGGTTTGGCCGGTGGCGTTCTGGAGAGCACTGTGCGGGCGCTCGATACAGAGCCCGGGCAACTGATGGCCTGGTTCGGCCCCGCCATCGGAGCGGGCGCCTTTGAGGTGGGCGGGGAGGTGCGCCAGGTCTTTGTCGAGCAGCACGCCGAGGCTGCCGGGGCTTTCCTGGCCCGGCCGGATGGACATTGGTTGGCGGACCTGTACCAGCTGGCACGGATTCGGCTGCTGGCAAGCGGTGTCACTGCGCTCTACGGTGGCGGTTACTGTACCTTTGCGGATCGCCAACGCTTTTATTCCTATCGGCGTGATGGTGTGACCGGGCGCATGGCATCGTTGATCTGGCTTGCTTGAATCTCGGCGGAGCCATTTCTGCGGCAGTTGCGCAGATGTCTGGTGCTTTCCCCCATTTCTTACCACGAAGGACACGAAGGTCACAAAGGAACAAATGCTTACGTCATGTCCGTAGAAGAGTTTTCAGGCAAACGCTGTTCATGGAGAGCGCGGAGCATAGGCAGGAAATACGTTATCCTTGAAAGCCTTTGTGACCTTCCTGACCTTAGTGGTTGAGATGGTGAGCAATCCAGGCCGACACCCTGGCCAGGATACAAAGCCGGGATTGCCGGCTGCACTGCGGTATACTTCGCTGTTTCATGCCATCGGAAAGTTTCGGGTATTAAATGTCGCTGCTGATCTGGATTCTGCTGTTTTGTCTGCTGGGCGGTGTGCTCAGCGTTGTCGCTGCGGCTGTGTTTTTACTGCTGCCGGAAGCCGTGCGTACCCGTTTGCTACCGCATGCGGTCAGTTTTGCCATCGGCGCGTTACTGGGGGCCGCCTTGCTGGGGTTGCTGCCGCATGCGCTGGAAGCTGTTGGCGGTAACGATTTTCACAGCATAACAGCCGCCGTGCTGCTGGGGTTGTTTGGCTTTTTCCTGTTGGAAAAACTGGTGCTATGGCGCCATTGCCACCAGGAGCACTGTGAAGTTCACGTTCCCGGGGATCAGGATCACCACCACCAGCCGGCAGCCGGTACGCTGATTCTGATTGGCGACGGCTTGCATAACTTTATCGACGGTGTGTTAATCGGTGCTGCGTTCCTGACCGATATCCATCTCGGTGTGGTCACCAGTCTGGCGGTTGCTGCTCACGAAATTCCACAGGAAGTGGGTGATTTCGCAGTCCTGCTGCACAGCGGTTTCAGTACCGGTCGGGCATTTTTGTTTAATGTGATAGCCAGCCTGACTACCGTGATCGGCGGTGTTCTGGCCTATTATGGTCTAATGAATCTGGAACCTGCATTGCCCTACGTACTGGCCGTTGCGGCCTCCAGTTTTATCTATATCGCGGTTGCTGATCTCATTCCGGGTCTGCACAAACGCGTTGAATTCAGCGCGACGCTTAAACAGATAGCGCTGATCGGACTCGGTGTGGGACTCATCTATATCACACATGCCACCCTGCATGCCTGATC
>Ga0209567_10001915_pt1 | contig 10297 bp, 8 predicted proteins | sample COG_12_FD_184756 | JGI IMG/M metagenome (GOLD analysis project Ga0209567, IMG submission 184756) | Pelagic marine sediment microbial communities from the LTER site Helgoland, North Sea, for post-phytoplankton bloom and carbon turnover... | ecosystem: Environmental > Aquatic > Marine > Neritic...
CACGTACTGGGGGGCCGCACGATGCGATGGCCGCCCGGCTGACCGACGCCCTCGAGGCGATCGAGTACCCCCGCGTTCTGGAGCTGATCGCGCGCCTGGCTTCGAGCGAGGCAGGGCGCGATCGCGTCCTGACTCTGGTGCCGTTGGTGGAGAGCGCCGCCGTCCGCGAGGCGCTCTCCGTGACGGACGAGATGGTCGGATTGCTGATGGCCGATGTCGGCTGGGCTCCGCCTCCGATCCCGAGTGCCGGGTCCGCCGTTCGTCGCCTCGCGATCGAGGGCTCGGTGCTGGACCCGGAGGAACTCCGGGCCATCGCGGTCCTTCTGGCCTCATCCCGGCGTTGCCGGCGCGATGTGAAAAGGGGCGCGGCTGACGAGCGTCCGCTCCTCGCGGACCTGGCCGGTCGCCTGCTCCGCCTTCCCGACATTCAGTCTCGTCTCGAAAAGGCGTTCGACGAGTCGGGCGCGCTGGCGGACGGTGCCTCGCCGGAACTGAAACGGCTGCGCTCCGAGCTCCGCTCGTCGCGCCGCGCGCTGGTGGCCAGGCTCGAACGCTTTCTGGAGGGCCTCCCGGACCGGACGCGCGTGGCCGATGCGTCCGTAACGATTCGGTCGGGGCGTTACTGCGTACCGGTTCGGCGCGAAGGCCGCTCCGAAGTTGGCGGCATCATCCACGATGAGTCAGCCACCCACCAGACACTCTTCGTCGAGCCGTCCGTGGCCATCCAGTCCATGAACCGAATCCGGGAGCTGGAGCTCGATGAGTCGCGGGAAGTCAACCGGATTCTTCGCGCCCTGACGGAGCTCGTGCGCCCGCACGCGGACGAGATGCGCGTGAGTCTCGATGTGCTGGCCGAGATCGACTCTCTGTTCGCCCGCGCCCGCTACGCGCTAAGCCACGGCGGTGCGCGTCCCGAGATGCTGGATTCCGACTCCACCTCCGAGTATCGCGTCGTCGGGGGCAGCCATCCCCTCCTGCTGGCGGGCGACGAACCGGTGATTCCGTTCGACCTCTCGGTGGCGGCGGATGAGCGGGTGATTCTCATCAGCGGTCCCAACGCGGGCGGAAAGACAGTTCTTCTCAAGGCGATTGGACTCATCTCGGCTCTGGCTCAGAGCGGTATCGTTCCGCCGGTGCGACCCGGCACTCGCCTGCCCGTATTCCGCCGTTTGTTCGCGGTCGTGGGCGACGAACAGTCGATCGAAGCGTCGCTTTCCACATTCAGTGCCCACGTAGCCCACCTGCGGTCGATTCTCGAGGAGGCGAACAGCGCCTCGCTCATCCTCATCGATGAGGTCGGCGCCAATACGGATCCCGCCGAGGGCGCCGCGCTGGCCGCTGCCGTACTGCTGCAACTGGCTGGCAGCGCCCGACTGACGGTGGCCACCACGCACCTCGGTGCGCTCAAGGCTCTCGCCGAGGAAAACTCCAGTGTCGTCAACGCGTCGCTGCAGTTCGATGCGGCCGCATTGAGACCATCCTTTCTATTGCGGAGGGACAGGCCGGGTCGCAGCTACGCGCTCGAGATCGCCGAGCGGCTCGGGCTTCCACCCGCCGTCCTCGCGGAGGCACGCGCACGACTGTCGACTGACGTCCGCGCGGTGGAAGATCTGTTGGCCAGTCTGGAGCAACGCGAGCTCGAGCTGCAGCGCCTGACCGGTGAGACGGGCGCCGATCGGCGTGCGGCGGCCACACTACGCGCCGAGTTGGAGACCCGACTGGCCGAGGTGCAAGACCGCGAACGGGCGTTGAAGCGTGAGGGCCAGCGGAGCGTCGAGGCGTACCTTCTGGCGGCACGGAAGGAGGTGGAAGCGGCCATCGGGCGGCTCGAGGCCGAGTACGTCACGTCGGCGGCGAGCGAGAGCCCCGGAGAGGCGAGAGGAACCGCCGCGTCGCGTGCCCGAGCGGCCGTGGAGGCCGCGCTGCGCGAAACGCGGGCGCTCGATGAGACGGGGCGGCGCGAAAGCGCCGGCGAAGACGCGATCGTGGTACCCGTTGCGGTAGGTGACGTGGTCAGGATGCGCTCGCTGCAGGGTACGGGTCGCGTCATCGAGGTCCGGGGCTCGAAAGTCGTGATCGAGACGGGGGGCGTTCGGCTCACGATCCCCTCTTCCGAGGTGCTGACGGTGCCCGGCTCCGAGATCCCGAGAACCGGATCAAGCGCAACCGGCGTTGGGGCTATAAATTCGTCCACCGGTTCGCGGCCGAGATTCGAGCCGGCATCGGAGATCGATTTGCGCGGCCTGCGCGCCGAGGAGGTAGCGGGCGTGCTGCTCCCGGCGATCGACGCGGCCGTAGTCAGCGCGCTCGGCCAGATGCGGGTGATCCACGGCAAAGGAACCGGGGTGCTGCGGCAAGTCGTGAATGAGTTGATTGGCGGCGACACACGGGTGTCGGGCTCACGAATCGGAACAGCGGAGGAGGGTGGCAGCGGAGTGACGATCATCGAGATTGGGGACGCGTGAGCGCGGAGGCGCCATGCGTCTGACGGCGAAGCCGACGCGATGATCAGCGACGCGCTAGTCGAAGACGTGAGGGCGCGGGCTGACATCCTCGACGTCTGCGCCGAGCATGCCTCCCTCAAGCGAGTCGGAAAGACGTACCGAGGGCCCTGTCCCCTGCATGGGGGAGAGGGCCCCAATTTTTCAGTCTACCCCGAGCGCGGGATCTTCAAGTGTTTCGTGTGCGGTGAGGGCGGCGATGTCTTTTCCTTTCTCATGAAGCTGCTGGGCTACGACTTTCCGACCGCGGTTCGACACGTAGCGGAGAAGGTGGGAATCGAGATCCCCGAGCGGGAGGAGCAGCGGGAGGATCCGTGGGCTCACCTGCGTGAGGCCGTGGCCTTCGCGGAGGAGTGGTTCGCCGCTCAGCTTCTCTCCGAGCCGCACGGGACACCGGTCCTCGAGTACCTGGAGGGTCGGGGGATCGAGAAGGACGCGGCGGAGAAGTTCCATCTCGGCTTCGCGCCGCCCGAGTGGCGAGCCCTGCTGGAAGCAGCCCGCAAGCGAGGACTGGATCCCGACACTCTGGTGGAGGTCGGGTTGTTGGGGCGCAGCGAACGGGCGGACGAGCCCTACGACTTCCTCCGCAACCGCCTCGTCTTCTCGATTCACGACGTCCGCGACCGCCCGGTTGCCTTTGGTGGCCGCATTCTGGCCGGGGCCGATCCGGGCGCGCCCAAGTATCTCAACTCGTCGGACTCGCCCATCTTCCACAAGGGCGAAGCGCTGTACGCGCTCAATTGGGCCCGCCACGCGATGCGTCGCGACGGTGTGGCTCTGGTGGTCGAAGGGTTCATGGACGCGCTTTCGTTGCACGTGCGGGGTATCGATACGGCCGTTGCGCCGTTGGGCACCGCGTTGACGAAGGACCAGGCCGCGACCCTGGCCCGGTACGCCAAGCGCGTGTTCCTGCTCTATGACAGTGATGCGGCCGGGCTGCGCGCGACGTTCCGGGCGGCCGATACGCTGCTGGCGGCGGGCGTGCACCCGATGGTGGCGACTTTGCCCGCCGGGGAGGATCCGGATTCGATCGCGCGCACGGAAGGCGCCGCGGCTCTCCACTCCTACCTGGAAGACGCGGTAGACGTGCTGGAGCGCAAGCTCCAGATCCTCGACCGGCAGGGATACCTCGAGAGCGCCGAAGGCCGGCGACGGGCTCTGGACGGTCTGCTCAGCACCGTGCGCGCGACATCGGATCCGGCGCTGCGCGACATCTACGTCACGCGTATCACCGAGCGCACCGGGGTCCGGCGGGAGACCGTGGTGCACCAGGTCGCCCAGCAGGATGCGCGCCGGCGACGGACCCCCGGGTCGCTGCCGGCTCGGGGAGCCGGGCCGGGTCTTCCGGACGACGCGAAGCCGCCGGAGCCGCAATCCGCAGCCGAGCGGACGATTGTCCTCCTTCTACTGCGCGATGAGACGCTTCTGCTCGCGACTCGAAACGCCGGTATTCGTCCCGAGCACTTTCGCGACGCGGGCCTGCGCGCCATCTACGAAGGTCTGTTGGAGGTGGGAGATCAGCACGGGGCCTGGAGCGAGCTCTTCGATGCGCCGACACTGGTGCTCGTCGAGACGCTGCTCGGCGACGAGACGGAGCTCACCCATCCGGGCGAGATCTTCGACGAGTCCCTGCGGCGGATCATGAATCGTCCGCGCTTCGAGCGCATGGAGGAAATCGACCGCGAGATGGAGCTGGCGGATGAGGATCAGGCGCGCGCGCTCCTGGTCGAGAAGGAGCGGATCGCACGGGAGCTGCGTGAGTCGGGAGAACCGCTGAGCTTCCTGCGTCGGTGGGCGGGTGATCACGCGGCGACGACGGCACATAATCGACACGGCGCCCCGACGGGGCACCACTAACGGGGAGTAGAACAGCTTTCATGAAAGTCAATGTGGACGCCAACGAAATCGTATCGGCACTGCTGGACCTGCAGACTCTGGACAACGAGATCGGGAGCCGGACGCTGGAGGTGGAGCTCCTGAACGAACGGCTCGTCGAGCTCGAGCAGAAACTGCCGGGGCTGGAGAGCCGGGTGACCGACACCCGCGGCGCGGTCGAGGAAGCCGAGGCGCAGCTGCGCCGCCACGAACGAACCGTGCAGGCCGGACGCGCGACGTTCAAGCGGTTGCAGGGCAGGGCCCAGGAAGTCCAGAACATGAAGCAGCACCTGGCGGCGCGGGCCGAGAGCGACGCGGCCCGGCGCAACCTGGATATCGCCGAGGAGGAGGTTCTGGAGGCCATGCAGCAGCTCGAGCAGAGCCGCGTGAACCTCGCCGAGTACGAGGCCGAGCTGGCGGAAGCCCAGAGCGAATACGATGCCGGCAAAGCCGAAGTCGAGACTCGAAAGTCGGAGCTGGAAGACGAGATCGCCGTACGCCGCGACAAGCGCGACAACCGGGCGATTCGGCTCGAGGACGGCGTGCTCCAACTGTACGAGAAGGTCCGTGGCGGACGGACGCAGGATGTGCTGGCCCTTCTGGTGGAGGGCGTGTGCGGTCACTGCTTCACATCGGTCCCGCTCCAGCGTCAGAGTGAGATCAAGGCTGGCAAGACATTGTGGCTGTGCGAGGGCTGCGGCGTGATTCTGCACGCGGGGAGTCTCCAGCAGGGATGACGCGGCTCGTCAGCCCAGCCTGCCACTGGCTGGAGCCGACGCCAGTCCCGGCGGTCGCCAGCGAAGCGCTCGCCCGGTCCCTGCAGCTGCCACCGCTCGTCTGCGAGCTCCTCGTGCGTCGCGGCTTCGCGACGCCGGATCTGGCCCGACCGTTTCTCCGCCCTCGCCTCGACGATCAGCATCCTCCCTCCGATCTGCCCGACATCGACCTGGCCGCCGAGCGCGTCGAGGAAGCTATCCGCTCAGATAAGCCGATCCTGGTCCACGGCGATTACGACGCCGACGGAATGTGTTCCGCCGCCCTCCTCACCCGGGGCCTGATCCGACTGGGTGCGAACGTGGTCGGCTTCGTCCCGCACCGGATGACGGATGGCTACGACCTGGGGCCGGCGGGGATCTCTCGCGCCGCCGAGGTCGGTGCCCGACTCATCGTCACGGCTGATTGCGGTACTACGGCGGTCGATGCGGTGCGGGCGGCGTCCGAGCAGGGGATCGACGTCGTGGTGACGGACCACCACCGGCCCGGTGCCACTCTGCCCCAGGCGGCTGCTGTGGTGAATCCGAATCGAGAGGACAGCCACTACCCGTTCACCGGCTTGGCCGGAGTCGGCGTCGCCTACAAGCTGCTCGACCACCTGTTCAGCCGGGCCGGCCTGCCTCCCGAGGCCCTCAACGAGCACCTCGATCTGGTGGCGCTCGGGACGGTCGCCGACCTCGCGCCGTTGCGTGACGAGAACCGCGTACTGGTGAGGGCTGGCCTCCGCGCCATGGCCCGGAGCCGCAAGCCCGGCATTCGAGCGCTGCTCAGACTCGCGCGCCTGGATGATCGCGAGACGCTCGAAGAGGCCCACCTCGGATTCATCCTGGGTCCGCGGCTCAACTCCGTGGGACGTATGGCGGCCGCGGCCGACGGCCTCCGGTTGCTGGTGACGGACGACGAGAAGGAAGCGGTTCGCCTCGCCCGACATCTCGACAAACAGAATACGCTGCGCAGGACAACGGATCGCCGTGTGCTGGCGGAGGCCGAGCAGCAGCTGGCCGAGCGCTTCGACCCGGATTCCGATCGAGCCGTGGTGATGTGGTCGGACGACTGGCATCCTGGAGTCATCGGGATCGTGGCCTCCCGCATTGTCGATCGTGTGCACCGGCCGGTCGTGCTGGTGGCCTTCGACGGAGACATCGGTCGGGGCTCGGGCCGCTCGGTCGCGGGGTTTCACCTGCACCGGGCGCTCGAACGGTGCGAGGATCTGCTTGAACGGTACGGGGGGCACCGGATGGCCGCCGGATTCGATATTCGGCGGGACAACCTGGAGGCGTTTCGGGATCGCTTCGTCGCAGTCGCCGCCGAAGAGTTCGCCGAAGACGATCTGGTTCCTCGGCTGCCGATCGACCTGGTGGCGCCGCTTTCGAGCGCGGCTGGCGAGCTACCGAAATGGCTGCGGCACCTGGGGCCGTTCGGCGTCGAAAACCCCAGCCTTCTGATCGAGGTACGTGGGGTCGAGATCGAACGCCCGATTCTCACCGGAGCGGACGAGGCCCACCTGAAGACGACCCTCGTGGACTCCGACGGCACGCGGCTGCCGGCGATCGGATTCGGCATGGGCAGTCGGTTCCCCGAGGTGCTGGAGACTCGTTTGTGGGACGTCGTGTTCGAGCTGATCGAGGACCGATGGAGGGGACGCGTACGTCCCCTGGCACGGCTGCGTGACTTCCGCCCCAGCGAGACGGGCGGTCCGGGCCCCGAATGAAGCTGAGGATCGTCTCCGGCGAGCTTGGTGGGCGACGGATCTCTACCCCGAGCGGTAGCGCCACCCGGCCGACACGCGAAAATGTGCGCGAGGCCTGGTTCAACGCGCTCGGGGACCGTGTCCGGGGAGCTCGCGTCCTGGACCTCTTTTCCGGTTCCGGTGCGCTGGGACTCGAAGCGTTGTCCCGCGGGGCAACTCACGTAGATTTCATCGAACGCTCGCCGGGTGCCTTCTCGTCGCTGGAACGCAACATCGAAGCGCTGGATGTGGCCGATCGCGCGGACGCATACCGGGAGGAGGCGTTCGCATACCTGTCTCGACTCGCCGGGTCCGTTGCGTATGACATCGCGCTCGCCGATCCTCCCTATGACACGGATGCGGCGAACCGGCTGATCGAGCTCAACCGGAAACAGCCGTTCGCCCGTTTGCTCTGCGTGGAGTACCGGAGCCGGACGCTCCCGGAAGCGGGAGCCGGCGCGGCGTGGCAACGTCGCTACGGCGACACCACGCTCGCCTTCTTTACCTCTGATGACTGCGGAGGATACGCGGGTGACAGATAGCGACACGTTCGCGGTATACCCGGGCTCGTTCGACCCGATCACGCTCGGCCATTATGACATCGTGATGCGCAGCCTGAAGATCGTCGACCGCATCATCCTCGCCGTGGCCGAGACCCCGACCCACGGAAAGACGCCGCTGTTCGATCTGGACGAGCGAGAGGATCTGATGCGTGAGGTCTTCGGGGACGATCCCCGGGTCGAGGTGGTGCGCTTTGCAGGCTTACTCGTCGACTTCGCGCGCAGCCGGGGAGCGCGCCTGATCGTTCGAGGCCTGCGCGCGGTGAGTGATTTCGAGTATGAGTTCCAGATGGCGCTGATGAACCGCTCGCTGTGGCCCGAGATCGAGGTGATCTTCATGGCGCCCGACAACCGCTACACGTTCCTCAGCTCATCGCTGGTGCGCGAAGTGGCGCGCCTGGGCGGTGACGTCTCGAGGTTCGTGCCTCCCACGGTCCTGGAGCGCCTCGAAGAGCGCTTTGGTGCGAGTGTCAGCGGCGGTTGAAGCGTCTGCATGGGAGAGCGAGATACATTCCTGAGTGGGCTGTACGACCGGGCGCGTGCCCGGCGTCCCCGGATCGGCTTCCCGGAGGCCGATGAGCCGCGGACCGCTCAGGCGATCAAGCTCCTGGTCGAGAACGGTCTGGTCTGGCCGGTGGCGGTCGGGACTCCGGCCGGCGAGGTGTGGGGAGCCGGCGGAGAAATGCATGCCGCGGGTGTCGAGAACGTAACGGTAGTCACCGCCGAGCCCGAGCTCATCGATAGGCTCGGTCTGGAGGAGCCGACGCCGCTGCGACTGGCTACGGCCCTGCTTCACTCGGGTGAGCTGGACGGCGTCGTGGCCGGAGCTCGCAACACGACGGCCGACGTCGTGCGCGCGGGCTTGAGGTTGCTGGGCACAGCGCCCGGAATCGAGACCGTCTCGAGTTCTTTCTACATGCTGTTCGATGGACCGTCGGCGCGGCCGGAAGACGTGCTCACCTTCACCGACGCCGCGGTCGTCGCCGACCCGACTCCGACGCAGCTGGCGGAGATCGCCGATGCGGCATGCCGGGCGAGGGCCGCCATAGTGGGGGACGAGTCCAGGGTCGCGTTCCTCTCGTACTCGACGCACGGATCGGCCGGAGGGCTACCCGTTCAACTGGTGCGCGAGGCGGTCGAACGCTTTAGGGCCCGGCGTCCCGATGTGCCGGCTGACGGCGAGTTGCAGGTGGACGCGGCGCTGGTACCGGACGTGGCACGGCACAAGGCGCCGAAGTCCCCGATCGCGGGGCGAGCCAATGTGCTCGTGTTTCCGAATCTCGACGCCGGCAACATCGCCTACAAGCTTGTACAGCGTCTCGCCAGCGCCGACGCTCTGGGTCCGATTCTGCAAGGCCTCTCGGCGCCGCTGAATGATCTGTCACGCGGGGCGAGCGTGGAGGACATCGTGAACGTGGCGTGCATCACGGCCGTCATGGCGGCCTGAGTCGATCGATCGGAGGTAGAGGATGACTTTCACAATCGGGCGGGAAAACGACGTCTCCGTATTCTCGATGGAGGGCGAGCTCACGGTTGGGAACCGTCACGATCTGAAGCGCGGAGTACTCGATGCGGTGGCCAACGGCGACCGTAAGATCCTGATCGACTTCGCCCAGACCTCCTACATCGACTCGTCCGGGCTCGGTGTCCTGGTCTCCCTCTCCAAGCGGATTCGCGAGTCGGGGGGCGAGCTGAGGCTGGCGGCGCTCAACGAAGACCTGGGGACCCTCTTCGAGCTGACCCGTCTGGACACCCTGTTTCATATTGCGGACGATCGCTCGGCGGCGCTGGCCGACCTGACGGATCGCTGAGGCGGATGGTCCGCGGACGGTGATGACGGACGCTCCGGAACGAGCGCTGATCTGCGCCGCGCGGCAGGCAGTGATACAGGCGCTGGAGCAAGAACTCGCGGAGCTCTCCGCCGTTCCTCACGTGGCGCACGATCCCAGCGAATGGCCGGCTCAGCCGCCGACGTTGGCGTTTCTGGACCTGGAGCGAGGAACGGACCAGGTGCGCGCCGCCCGGCATGCCTTCGGTCCGGACATTCCATTAATCGCGCTGGTTGATAACGAGTCGGCCTCGCGCCTCATCGCTGCCTTCGCCGCCGGCTGCGAGGACTACGTCTTCTTCCCGCTCAACCGTGACGAGTTGAAGCTCATCTGGCGCAAACACCGGGAGTCGAGCCGCAAACCTGCTCCGTCGCGCGCGTCGTCCGACCGAATCGCGCTCGAGTTTCCGTCCGATGTCGCCTATCTGGAAGAGGCCGTCGGCGAGATCGTCCGCGCCTGCGAGGAGCGGGAGGTTTCGGCGGACCGGGCCCGGTTGAATCTGCGGGTGGCGCTCGGCGAGGCGGTATCCAACGCCATCCTGTACGGAAACCGACAGGATCCGTTCAAGCGCGTTCGGGTGCGGGCCGAGTTCGCGACCGACCGGGTGGCCGTGACGGTCACGGACGAAGGAACCGGGTTCGACCCGGCTGTGGTTCCCGATCCGACCCGCCCCGAGAATCGGTGGCGGAGCCACGGACGCGGACTATTTCTCCTGCAGAGCCTCATGGACGCGGTCGAGTACAACGAGGTCGGCAACGCCGTGACCCTGGTCCTGCTCCGCTGAAGCGCGAGCCATGATCAGTCGCTCGGGTCAAGGGGGTCGCTCCAGCCGTCCGGTGTGGTCGGACGGCTTTGCGCCCATTATCGAGGCGTTCGAGCGAGCCAGCGGATGCGCCTGCCGGGTGCGGGTCGTGGCCTCGGACTCCGAGAGCGTCGTGCACGATTCGCTCGGCGAGAGCGACGGGTGGCAGACCGCCGACGGCGCCTGGGAGATCGGCGAGGACACTGTACTGCAGGTGTGCGTCGGGT
>Ga0209567_10001916_pt1 | contig 10293 bp, 12 predicted proteins | sample COG_12_FD_184756 | JGI IMG/M metagenome (GOLD analysis project Ga0209567, IMG submission 184756) | Pelagic marine sediment microbial communities from the LTER site Helgoland, North Sea, for post-phytoplankton bloom and carbon turnover... | ecosystem: Environmental > Aquatic > Marine > Neritic...
ATCTTGGCCTCGAACACTTCGTCGATTCCGATCACGAGCATTGCCGGCGCGACTTCACGCCCCGGATCGGTGGTTGGGATGCACTTCTTCAACCCGGCTCCGGTGATGCCGCTGGTTGAGATCGTGCGGAGCGTGGTCAGTTCCGACGACACCATCGATCGTGCGGCCTCCTTCGCCGGCGACGTGCTGGGCAAGACCGTGGTACACGCCAGAGACCGGGCGGGATTCATCGTGAATATGCTGCTGTGCCCCTACATCCTGGAGGCCATCAAGATGTACGAGTCGGGCTTTGCGACTCGCGAGGACATCGACGCGGCAATGGTCAACGGAGCCAACTACCCGATGGGGCCGCTGGCGCTGGCGGACCTCATCGGCAACGACACCATGCTCGCCGTCGCCGAGTCCTTCTTCGCTGAGTACCGCGAGGCCAGGTACGCCCCGCCGCCGCTCCTGAAGCGAATGGTCGAAGCCGGGATGCTCGGCCGCAAGACCGGCCAAGGCTTCTACGACTACCGCTAGTGCGTCGACCAGCAACCTGCGGTTGCTGGTCGACGCACTAAGCCGTGAGCCGTTGGGCGCCGTTGCCTTCGAGGACTCGTTCTAGCTGGTCCTTCTTGACCAGGCCGGAGGTGCGCCAGCGAGGCGAGAGAGCATTCGTGCGGCTGTTGGGGCGGTTGGAAGTGCCCTTCTTGGCCTTCTTCGACTGCTTCTTGGAAGGTGCCGTGCTCAACAGGACAAAGGTCGGAGTTGAGCGCACGCTGAACGCTTGAGCGGCGCCGGGCACCTTGCCGACGTCGATCTTGACAACGTGTGCCGACTCACCGTATTCGCGGGCGAGTTCGTTCATGATCCCGTCCATGACCTGGCAGGGGCTGCAGCCCACCTGCATGAAGTCGAGCAACACCGGCTTGCCGGAATCGATCATGGGCTTGAGTTCGTCAAGCGAGTGAATCTTCTTTGGTTTTGGCTTCTTGGAGAAGAGGGCCATCAGTAATCCTCGTACGGGGTCAGGTCGGTAACGCGTTGCAGGCCCACCCTATGCCTGGAATCTCACAAACAGGAATCTTGCCGACCACGGTGCCGTGCCCGATACTGACCGCCATGCTCGAGAACAAACCACGAGCGAGTCAGCGACTCGACGAAGAAGCGATCATTTGGTTCACCACTGTGCGCCCCTCGGGCCAGCCTCAAGCCTCGGCCGTGTGGTTCCTGCGCGACGGGGACGAGTTCCTCATCTACTCGTTGGCCGACACGGCGCGGGTGGGGAACATCACCGCCAACCAGAGGGTGTCACTCAACCTGGACGGCAATGGGCAGGGTGGCGACGTGGTCACCATCGAGGGCATTGCCACGATCGATCCTGCAGCGCCCCCCGCCAACGAGGTGGAAGCGTACGTGGCGAAATACCACAGCTACATGAAGCGCAACGGATGGACGCCGGAGGAGTTTGCCGCCAAGTATCCGGTGGCGATCAAGATCAGGGCCACTCGCGCCCGAGCATGGTGACCCTCTCACTCCGCCATGGAGTGCCACGCTAGGAACTGTGGCTTCCCTCGTACAATCCGTGGCGATCAGACAGTAAGGGAGCAAGCGTGGCGAAGATTCATGCAGGCCGGGCCCTGGCTCGGTCGTTGAAGGCTGAGGGCGTCGACACCGTGTTCATGCTGACCGGCGGGCACATCCTTTCGATCATCGACGGTTGCGTGCAGGAGGGGATTCGAGTCGTCGATGTCAGGCACGAACAGGCTGCGGCCCATGCCGCCGATGCCTACGCCAGGCTCACCGGACGTCTCGGCGTTGCCATTGTGACGGCCGGGCCTGGGGTAACCGACGCGCTCACCGGTGTCGCCAACGCGTGGTACGCCAACTCGCCCGTGCTGCTGATCGGCGGCCGGCACCTGACCAACGAGGATCTGCGCGGCGGCCTCCAGGAGATGGACCACCCGCGCCTCTTTCACTCCATCACCCGGTGGGCGGCGACAGCCCATGCCGCCGGACGCCTGCCGGAGTACATCGCCACTGCGGCCCGTCACGCCTTCTCCGGCCGCGGCGGGCCGGTGTTCCTCGACGTCCCGTGGGACGTTCAGACCGAAATGGTCGAGGAAACCGCCATCGTGTGGCCCGAGGACTATCGAGCCGGGCATGCATCGGCGGCTGCGCCGGAGTCCATCGACGAGATCGCCGCGCTGCTGGCGGGAGCCGAACAGCCGGTGGTCTTCGGCGGCACCGGGTTGCGTTGGACCCGCCAGCCCGCGTTTCTCGACGGGTTCGCCGCGATCGTCGAGGCGCTGGGTGCGCCGGTCTATCTCAACAGCTTGGCCCGCGGTTCACTCCCGTATGGTCACCCGCTCCTGGGCAACCGGACCCGTGGTTCGGCGCTCAGCCGCGCCGATGTCGTGCTGAGCCTCGGAGTCGACTGGGATTTCCGTACCGGCTTCGGCCGCAAGGTCGCCCCGGACGCCAAGCTGATCCACATCGACGCCGAGGCAGCCAAGGTGGGTTGGAATCGAGGAGCCGACATCGGGATAGTGGCCGATCCCGGGGCAGTTGCCGTGCAGTTGGCATCCGCCGCCGGCAAGTTCGGTCAGGTCGGTTCCCGTCAGTGGACTGAAGATGTCTTCGCCGAGGAGGCGCTCAAGACAGGTGTGGCTGCCGAGGCGGCCTCCGCCGACACCATCCCGATCCATCCCGAGCGATTCGCCAAGGAGGTAGCCGATTTCTTCGGCGACGACACGATCGTGTGCGCCGATGGCGGCGACATCGTTTCGACCACCGCCAAGTGGCTGCAAACGTCACGACCCGGAGGCCTGCTCGACCCCGGGCCATTCGGCTGTCTGGGGGTTGGGGCGCCATTTGCGCTCGCGGCGAAGACGGTCGAGCCCGACACACGGGTTGGGATCGTCTACGGCGATGGATCGTTCGGCTTCAACGGTATGGAGTACGACACCCTCATCCGCCACGCGCTACCGGTGGTCGGTGTGGTTGGGAACGATGGGGCCTGGAACAACATCAAGATGGTGCACCGCATGCTGTATCCCGACCGCATGGTGGCCACCGACCTCGGGGTGCGGCCGTACGAGAAGATGGTCGAGGGTTTGGGCGGCTACGGGGAGTTCGTCGACGACCCGGCGGATCTGCGCCCGGCTCTCGAGCGCGCGGCCGACAGCGGTATTCCGGCCTTGGTCAACGTCCATATCGCCGAGCAGATGCGGATCAGTTCGGCGTACGGCGTCTAGGAATCGGTGCTCAACTTCGGGGCAGATCGCGCCGTTGTTTCTATCCATGTCCACACAACCTGATACCCGACCATTCAGGTCGGCGGTACTGGCGGGGGCCGTCGCCGTCGTCTTCGTCGGTCTCTTGAGCGGCTGCGCCGCCTTCGAGGAAATCGGGCCAACCGGGCTCACAGATCTCGAAACCGGCGACTGCTTCAACTTCACCGGTTCGGCCTCGGTGGAGTTCGACCACGTCGATCAGTCACCGTGCGCCGCCGCTCATGATGCCGAGGTGCTCGGCAGGGTCGCGTTCGACGAGGAGGGGTACCCCGGTACAGCCTGGTTCAACGGTGTGCTGGCCAACAAGTGCAACAGGGTGGTGGAGGACTACTTCTCCGATGTCTTTGGGGGACCGAGTGAGGGACTGTGGCTCAGCTGGATCATCCCGACCGAAGCGTCGTGGGATGAAGGGTTCCATGCCGCCATCTGTTTTGCCGCCGCCGAGCGGGGGAAGTTGCGCGGCAGCGTGAAATGACTCGGTGCCTGGTTACTCAGCCAACCAGGAAGAACGACATCGTTGCGAACAGGATGCAGTAGATCCCAAACGGGGCGAGTCCGGCCTTGCGGATGACCCACAAGAGGGCGGCGATGGCGACGTACCCCGTGACCCCGGCCACGGCCATGCCGACAAAGGTCCCAGTCGGGATCCCCTCGGATGAGGACGCCAGGTCGACAAACTCGAGCAGGCCGGCGCCGGCGATTGCAGGGATCCCGAGCAGGAACGAGTAGCGCGCCGCTTCCGCCCGTTCGAAGCCACGTAGCAGCCCAACCGTGATGGTGCTGCCCGAACGGGAGATCCCGGGGATGAGGGCGAGCGCCTGGCCAAAGCCGAGGCTCCACGCGTCACGGTCCTTTGAGTCTTCGATCGTTCGTTGTCCCCGTGGAATCCAGATGGTGGCGACCATGACGACGCCCATGAAGAACATCGCGACCGCCACCGCCCTGGGCGTGTCGTTGAAATCCTCGAGGCTCGATTTGAACAGCAGTCCGAGCGCTGCGGCGGGAATGGTCCCGATGATCAGCATCCGGAGGAGACGTTTTCCGGTTTCCGTCCAGCGGAAGACCTGGGCCAGGTCGTGCCGGAAATAGACGAGAACCGCCACCAGCGTTCCCAGGTGTAGCACCGCTGACGTTGCCAACGAAGGCGCGTCCCGGCCCAGGAGTTCGGGTACGAGAACGAGGTGGCCGCTCGACGAGATCGGCAGGAACTCGGTGAGACCCTGGATCAGTCCCCAGAACGCGGCTTCGATGACTTCGCTGTCCAACATCGACGGGAGACTAGGCGGGTCAAGGCCGAAAGGCCGGATAGCCTGAGGTGCTACGGCGCCAGCAACACGACGAGGCGCTGGTCGATCGCGGCTGCTGCCACCGCGGCGGCGTATTCGCCGGGAACTGCGGCCAGACCGGTGTTCTGATAGGCAAACCCGTCTTGTGTTGCCGCCGAAACGACAACGCCCTCGACGGTGGTCGATGTATTGGTGAGCACGATGCGCACAGCCGTCCCCGGAGCCGGGTCACCTGGGATCGGCAAGGGCACTGCCCACCAGTCTTGGGGAATCGTCGGTGGGGTGGTCACACCGCTGGGCAGGAGCGGTTCGCCGGCGCCGAGGTCCCGGGCAGCGACCACCGCATCGATGTCAACGTGTGGAAGGACGCCATCGGGGACTTCACGCCATTCGAGGAGGCTCTCGCCAATAGTCTGGCCTGTGGATACCGGAGCGGTCAGGTACGGATGGGGCCGGGTCGGGGCATCGCTCAGGTCGATGGCCGCGGCGGCCGCAATGACGACAACGGCAGCGAACCAGCGTGCATAGGGAGGCCGACGTAACCAGAACACTCCGCGAACGTATCGGAAACGCACGTGTGGGAGAAGAGGGTTGGAGGACCCTCCCCGGATCCCCCCCTCCCACGAGGGGAGGGAGGGAAGCTTCCCGCAAGCAGGGGGAATGGTGGGGGACTTGCGTTCAGCCGTCCGGGGAGGGGATCAATGACCTGTGTATTTCGCACCACACAACCGCGCAGCGTAGCGCGTTGATACGGAGAATGGTGCGGAGGGCGGGAGTTTTGCGGCCGAGGAGCCTGCGTTGCTGCCCCAGGTGCCTCCAGATCGACTGATCGACCACATCGCCACTCCTCTGCTCCCTGGGCCGGTGGCCGGGAGCGTTGCTCCCCCGGATGCCTCATTGTGGCCTCTCGGCGGCGATCTGGGAAGGACCACTCGTCATTATTCATTGTGATGCGGCAGGACTGCGCCCATCGATAGCTCCAGCCGCCTCAATGAGTCGCCGCACACCATCGCGCAATGTCCCCAGCGAGGTAGCGAACTGACGGAGTACCTCCTCATGGGTGACCGGTGGGAATTCTCCGATCACTCCGGCGTCGTAGTCCGTGACTACCGAGATGTTGACGTACTCCATGTCCAGTTCGCGCACGAGGGGCACCTCAGGAGCCTGGGTCATGTTGATGACGCCCCAACCCTGTGTCGCGTAGTAGCGGCTCTCGGCTCGGGTCGAGAACCGCGGACCCTCGATGACGACGACCGTGCCGCCGTTGTGTACCACTGCTCCAGCGTCATGCATGGCATCGACGGCGAGTTGCCGCAGCGATTCGGTGTATGGGTCGGCGAAGGAGAGGTGTCGGCTCTCCGGCCCGTCAAAGAAGGTCGTCTCCCGTTGAGCGGTGCGGTCCACCAACTGGTCGCAGACCACAAAATGCCCGGGTTCGTAGTTGCGAGTCAAGCTGCCGACGGCGCAAGGACCGATGACAAGGGAAACGCCAAGTTCCTTCATTGCCCAGACGTTGGCTCGGTACGGGACCATGTGGGGCGGGTATTGGTGGTCGCGACCGTGGCGGGGGAGGAAGGCCGTCTCGACACCGGAAACCTCACCAACAGTGACCGGCGCGGCCGGCTCACCGTACGGTGTTGTCATGTTCAGCTCGCGGGGCCGGTCGAGGAATTCGTAGAACCCCGACCCACCAAACACACCGATCATCGTGCATCCCGTCACTGTGATCCTGCATGATGGTACCAGCGTGATGGTGCCCGTCCCGGGAAGCATTGAGGGCGCCGCCCCCACGACGGGAGACCGGCTCTACAATTCCCGCTCTGTGGCAGCTGTCATCGCCTTTGTTCTTGCCTACCTCATCGGGAGTATCGACTTCGGGGTCATCGTGCCTCGGGCGATGGGCATCGACATCTACGAACACGGCAGTGGCAACCCCGGAACCTCGAATGTGTTTCGTACCATCGGCAAGAGGGCGGCTGCGGTGGTCCTCGTCGGCGACCTGCTCAAGGGTGTTGCCGCGGCTGCACTCGGCGCACTCTGGCTTGGTGAGGTTGCCGGATTCGCCTGTGGGTTTGCCGCAGTGCTCGGTCACGTGTTTCCGGTCTGGCACAGATTCCGCGGCGGCCGCGGAGTGGCCACCGCCATCGGCGCCGCCCTTTGGCTGGCGCCGCTATTTGGTCTGGTGTTGGCGGTCGGGTGGGGTGGCGTCGTCGCGCTGACCAAGACTGCTTCGGTCGCCTCGATTGTGGCGATGCTGCTGTACGTGCCGGGGTTCGCCGTGACCGGCCATCGCGGCGCCTCGTTGTGGTGGGCGGCCGCGACTGCTGTGTTGGTCCTCGCCAGACACGCCTCCAACATCCGCCGCATCGTGCTGCGCCAAGAGCGGACGGTGAGCCAGTCGTGAGGCCGCTTCCCGAGATGCAGTCTGAAGTTTTGGCCCGCACGCCGGCGCTTCCCCTCCAGACTATGGCCCTGCGTGAGGCGCTTGGTCTGGTTCTTGCGAGTGATGTCGTGGCCGCCGCCGACCTGCCAGCCTTCGCCAACTCCGCGGTCGACGGCTACGCCGTGCGAGCCGTCGATGTAGCGACCGCACCGACCACCCTGCCGGTCATCGAGGAGGTGGCGGCGGGTGCGGTCTCGGCTCGCGATCTTGCACCCGGAACGGCGATCAAGATCATGACGGGCGCACCGATTCCGCCTGGAGCCGACGCGGTGGTGATGGTCGAGGACACCGAGCCCGCCGGAAGCGACGTATGCATTCTCAATCCCGTCGAGATCGGAGCCGCGGTGCGACCCGCCGGGGGCGACGTGACGGCGGGGACCTTGGTGCTCGAAGCTGGGACGCGGATCGGGTCGGCCCACTTCGGCGTGCTTGCCTCGCTGGGGGTTGCCTGGCCCGAGGTGCGGCGTCGCCCGGTGGTCGCCATCGTCTCGACCGGTGACGAGGTGGTTCCGCCCGAGACGGAAGTGCTTTCGCCGGGCAAGATCCGTGACGCCAATCGCTTCCTGCTGCGGGGCGCCCTCGAAGAGTTGGGAGCCGTCGTTGTCGACCATGGCATCGTTCCCGACGATGCGGCCGCCCTGGCCCGGGTCCTGGGCCACGCAGCTCGTGGGTCCGACGCGGTGGTCACCAGCGGCGGCGTTTCGATGGGCGAGTACGACGTGGTGAAGATGGTGTTTGCCGGCGGGAGCGATGTGGCGTTTCACAAGGTTGCGATGCAACCCGCCAAGCCGCTCGGGTTCGGGACACTCGACGGCACGCCGTTCTTCGGGTTGCCCGGAAACCCCGTGTCTGTGGTGGTGGCTTTCGAGCAGTTCCTCCGGCCTGCGTTGCTGCACGCCATGGGTGCGCGGGAGCTGTTCCGCCCCCGGGTGCGCGGCGTGATGACCGAGGGGGTGCGGACCGATCCTGCCAAGGAGGTGTTCCTCCGGGCGATGACGAGTTACGAGCCGGGACCCGGGTGGAGGGCGCGCCTCAGTGGCGGCCAGTCGTCCAATGTCTTGTCCGCCCTTGCCGCTGCCGACGCCTTTGCAGTAGCACCAGTTGGTGTCGGGGAGGTTGCTGCCGGCATGGAGGTCGATCTCGAGATGTTCCGCTGGCCTGCCACGCGGACGAGGGAGCAGGTGCTCGATGAGTGATGGATTCAGCCACCTCGATGCTGAGGGGAGCGTCCACATGGTGGACGTCGGAGGCAAGGAGGTCACCTCACGGCGTGCCACCGCTGAGGTGGTCGTGTCGATGGACCCCATCGTGAAGGATCGGCTGTTTGCCGGTGACCTTCCCAAGGGGGATGCCCTCGCGATGGTCAGGGTGGCGGCGATCATGGGAGCCAAGCGCACTCCTGAGCTGGTGCCGCTTTGCCACCCGATTTCGTTGGACGCAGTGACCGTCGACATCGAGCCGGTGGCCACGGGCGCCCGCATCGTGGTGACCGCCACCGTCGCGGCCCGCACCGGCGTTGAGATGGAGGCCATGACCGGCGCCGCCGTTGGTGCGGTCGCCCTCTACGACATGATCAAGGGACTCGATCGGGCGGCCGAGATTGGGCCGCTGCGACTCCTGTCGAAGTCGGGGGGCAAGTCGGGGGAGTGGAACAGATGAGAGCTGCCGTCATCACCGTCAGTGACCGCGTCAGCCGAGGCGAGGCCGAAGACCTTTCGGGTCCACTGCTGGCCGACCTGCTGGCGCAACTCGGCTTCGACGTAGCCCCGGTGGTGGTGACCCCGGATGGCGAACTCGCAGTCCAGGGTGCGTTGGTGGCACTGGTGAACGAAGTGGACCTCATTGCGACGACCGGCGGCACCGGCTTTGCGCCACGTGACCTGACTCCCGAAGCCACTCGGCTGGTGATCGAGCGTCCCGCCCCGGGGCTGGTCGAAGCCATGCGGGCGGCAACCTTCGGGGTGAATCCCCATGGCATGTTGTCACGCGGGGTTGCCGGCATCGTCGGGAGGACGCTGATTCTCAACCTGCCCGGCTCGCCAAAGGGCGTTCGTGAGTCACTCTCTGTAGTTGGGCCGGCCCTCCGGCACGGTGTCGAGTTGCTCATAGCGGCCGAAAGCGACCACAATGCGTGAAACTTCCGGTCTGAGTCGCGTAGATCCTTGGTGGACGCGCGCGCAGGGCCTACGCTTCCCCTGGCGTACGGAGTAAGGGACCTATGCAAATACTCGCCTTCATCTTGATCGGCGGCATCTGGGCGGCATTCTTATTGCCGTCGTTCTTCGAGAGCCGCCGCAAAGCACCGATCAGCACAACCCGCAACTTTGCCAAGTCGACTGCGCTCCTGGCGTCGGTCTCCTCGGCCGCGGGGCAAGAGACCATCTCCCGCCGTCGGACTCTGAGCCGTCGCCGGAACCTACTCATCGCGCTCGTCCTTGCTGCCGCGATCAGTCTCGCCGTAGCCGTCGTCCAGGGGAGCACGACGTGGTTGTTCGTGACCCTTGCGTTCGATGCAGCCATCGCCGGCTACATCGCCTATCTCGTCTACCTGCGTCAGCAACGTGCGATGACCCCGCGCACCGTCCCGATGCCGCAGAGTGAACCTGTTGTGGCTGAGGAGCCGCAGCGCCACACCGTGCGCGTCGTCAACGGATAGCGGTGACCGTGCCCGACCGAGCGCCGGTCGATCTCGAAGCACTCGAGCAGCAGGTGCGCGCCGAACTCGACGAGAAGTATGCCGCTCGGGAACTCGCCCTGAAGAACTGCCGCCCGATCATTCGTGGTTCGGCCAACGCCATCCGCGCCCTCCATCGTGGCGAGGGCGACACCGCCGCAGAGCTCATGGCCGAGGTGCGTGTGCTGATTCGGGAGGCGGAAGCCCCGCTCACGGAGCATCGAGACATCTACTACGCCGGGTTCTTCTACGACGCCGTCAAAGAGTACGCCGAGGCGGAACTCACCGCCGCGTTGTTGAATCACCGACCGTTGCCTCTGCCGAGCGAGTTGGGGGTCGATGCCGTTCCCTACCTCAAGGGACTCGGCGAAGCCGTCGGCGAGCAACGGCGTCGTCTGCTCGACCAACTTCGGCAGGGCCAGCTGGAAGATGCGGAACGCACCTTTGCGGACATGGAGGTCGTCCACGATCTGCTCACTGCCCTCGACTACCCCGATGGCATGACGGCAGGCCTGCGTCGCACCACCGATGTAGCCCGTGCGTTGATCGAGCGGTCCCGCGCCGACCTCACCGCCACCATCGTCCAAGAGCGGCTTCGTCGCCGCCTCGACGAAC
>Ga0209567_10001918_pt1 | contig 10291 bp, 7 predicted proteins | sample COG_12_FD_184756 | JGI IMG/M metagenome (GOLD analysis project Ga0209567, IMG submission 184756) | Pelagic marine sediment microbial communities from the LTER site Helgoland, North Sea, for post-phytoplankton bloom and carbon turnover... | ecosystem: Environmental > Aquatic > Marine > Neritic...
AACGCCTGGAAGACGTTGGCGCCGAAGCTGAACAGCGGCTCCTGACCGGGCGGATATAGCGGCGCGCCATTCTCATCCTTGCCGCGCAGGTCCCGGAAGTCCTGATAGTCGAAAAACATGTAGTCGTACGTGAAATTCAAATTGGCTTTCTCGACGAACCGCCAGCCGTCCTCGAGCAGGTCATAACTGACGGAGACGCGAAACGAGTGGCTGTTAAACGTCGCCATCTCCTTGTCGCGGGCGAGGAAGTTCTGCGAGTCAGCATAGGGGAACAGATCCTGGTAGAAATCGGCGGCGCCCTGCGTGTAGTAGCGATAACCGAGATCGAGTATCCATGCCTGTTTCAGCGGATGCGTGTAGCCAATGTTGAAGTTATGCGCGTCGATATCCCAGGAATCCGTGAAGAACCGATAACCGCCATGGACCGACGCCCGGTATGGCAGGTAATAGCGTGTCTGGAATGCCATCGAATTGCTCGAACGCGTGCGCGGATAGACTTCGGCCTGGAACGAATAACCCGTCGCCGAATTCGGATCAAGGTAACGCGTCTGTCGGTACGGGTTATTCAGAAACCCTTCGTCCGTGATCGCCTCGTAGTAAAGACCTAGCAACATGTTGCGGGTGATGACCTGTGTCAGGCTGACCCGATAGTTACGGCGGTCGGCCTCGTCCTGAAAGACGCCGTCCGGCTGTCCGTCCGGACCATTCCTGAAGATGTCGTCTGAACCACGGCCATACCCCATCGTCACGGTCGTCAGCCCGCCGAACATGTCCTGCGATATGCCGATGTTCAGCGACTGCGCCTTGTAGTCGTTCTCGGCGCTATCGGTATACGCGACGCTCATGATCGTGGCGTCATGCAGATAGTCGGCGCCGATGCTGTATTCCTCGCGCTCCTCCTCGTAAGGACTCGCGCCGGTCGTGACGACGTCAATGGAGGCGCTACTGATACTGTCCACGTAGTAATTACCGAATAGCGAGACGGTTTCCTTGATGTTCTTGCGGAGCAGAATCGACGGGCCGTCAATCGTCACGTTGTCGCCGCTGTAGTAGTGATACAGCGTATCCGCGCGGTCCTCGGGCAGCACGGCCGCCTGGCTCGCGCCGGCAAGCAGCATGAGCGCCACGAACCGCAGGCCGATGCTCGAAAAACGAATTGCCGTGCGACGACTCATACGCTAGTTACACCCGCAGCCCCCGCCGCCGCTGCCGGATGCGCCTCGCGCACCCTCGCGGGCTTCGTGAACGTGATTGATGTACGCGGACGACACCGGATCGCGGTCGAGGAGCATGATCTCGTCGGCGAGGCGGTCGCGCTCGTAGGGCTTAACCCATGGCTCGACACTGCAACCCGTTAGCGACGCACCGATCAGCGCCGCGACCGTCGCTATGCGCAACGTTTTCATCAACCCCTCTCCCTCGCCAGCGTGCGAATCTGATTCATATAGTCGTTCTCATAACCCGGCTTGTAGCCATGATGCAGGTAGCGGACATTACCCTGCCGATCGATCAGCACTGTACTCGGCATCGCGACAACGTCATAGAGTTTACTGACGCCGTTTGCCGGGTCATACAACACCGGGAAACTCACCGGACGATCCTTGAGCCACGCCTGACCGTCGGACGGGTTTTCCTCGACGTTGACGCCGAGCAGCGTGAAACCGAGCGGCTCATATTTCTGGTAGATCGCTTCGAGCAGCGGCATTTCCTGCCGGCAAGGCCCACACCAGCTCGCCCAGAAGTTGATCATGATGACCTGCCCTTTGAGCTCTTCAAGGCTGAAGGGCTGACCCGACGCATCCGTCAGCGTGAAGTCCGGTGCCGGCCCGGTGAACTCGTCGGACGCGCCGGCCGCTCCCGGGTTCAACACAGACATGACCATGACCATGAGCGCCACGCGCTTCGCAATATCTTTCATTTTCAGCATCATCTTTCCATCCTTGGAGAAACGCACCATCCGTAAAAAGAAAGCACTCAGAAAAACGCACTCAACCCGAACACGATCTCGAAGTTGTGCGTCGTCTTGCTGCTACCCAGCAAGTCCGAATCCCACATCCGGTCGCGAAAATCGACGTGACCGGCCAGCCAATCATTGAACAACATCCGGTAACCCGCGCCGAGTACGAACGAAAAGTAGTCATCGTCCGCGAAACTCGTATTGCCAGCGCCTACAACCACATACAGCGAGCTCGGGAAAGCCCGTTTCCGCCCGATGAACGTCTCGCCCGGCAGGATATTCCAGCCCAACGACAGGTCGTAGTAAGAGAGTTTCCGTTGATCATCGGTCAGAATCGGTGCGCCACCGCTCAGTTTTTCAAAACTGGTCTCGCCGAGCGTAGTCAGGCCGTAGGTGCCCTCGACGAAGAATCCCTCGCTAACGTGATATGCGAGGCGGCCACCGTAGCTGACGTTCGTCTCGAAATCCTCGACGCTCATCAGGCCGACATAGGCGCTGACCTCGAAGTTGTCGTTGTCGATCTTCGGCGGCTTGATGTCGCGCCGCTCGACCTCGGGCTGGATGACGCTCTCGGTTTCGTCGCCAACGGGCTGGGCGGACTTGTTGCGGCCGCCGCAGCCGCTGAGCAACGCGATCGCGAGTACAACGCCGGCCGCTCTCAGAAGAAAAATGAAAATCCTGCCGTCCATGCGTCCAGCTCCTCGTTGCTGTCTGTCTTGGTGAATACGACGTAACTCGTGTACTCGGCGCGCAGGAGGAATCTGCGTCCGACATGCGAGCGCAGGCCGAACCTGACATGCGCTTGCTGATTGGTGCGATCCTCGGCCTTTACCAGGGTCGCTTTCGGCTCGATCTTGATCATGCCCGTGCCGAGTGCGAAGAATGGCGACACGACCCAGCTCGGGAAGGGCTGGTGAAGAAGATCGATACCCAACATCCACCCACTCGAAAAATCGCCGGTAATGTCCGACGCCGATAGCTCGACCGACAGGTTGTCGGTGAACAGATAGGCGCCGTAGGCCGTGATGATGCTGGCACCGTCGAAATCGCCAAGCTGGAAACCGAACTCGCGATTGCGCCGAACGTAGTCGTCCCGATCGGGGTCCTGAATTTCCGTCGGGGACCCGTCCGGATTCAGGGTTTTTGATAACTGCGCCGCCGACGCCCAACCCTCGATGTCGCGGCCCGTGCTGACTCTGAACCAGTCCGTGCGCCGCGTGTGTACCTCGACCGTCTCGCCGCGCTCGACAACATGGAATATCGGGAAGCCCTTGCCGGGCCCGGTGTGCAACTCGATATACGGATCAGCGATCTCAACTATGTAAGGTGCGCGTTTGCCATAAGCGTTTGCGCCGAGGCAACAGCAGGCCAATGCGACGATGAGAATCGCTTTCTTCATGGTTAATTGAGTGGCGCGTCGAACGGGTTATTGAAGTACTGGCCGCCGATATCCAGCCATTCGGCGATCAATTTGAGTTCCGCATTCGTCAGGTAGCCCGCATGCGTGCCGGCATTGCCGAAGCGATCAAAGAAACGCGGCGAGGCCAGAGCTCCCCCGACCGACATCGAAGGCGGCACATTCACCGTCTGGAAGATCGGATCGCCCGTCACCGGGTCGACATCAACCTGGATCAGCACCGGCTGCAGCGCGCCCATATCCAGCTCGAGCTCCTCATCGTTGAACAGCAGCTCCCGATAGGAGTTGAAATGCAATGGCTCGTCGACCGACGGCCCATCGGTCAGCTCAAGCTGCCCGGCGGGTACCTGCAATTGCATCATCGCGTCCTGGCGGTTGTGACACAGCGTGCAGGTAACATCCGTTATACCGTCCGGCGCGAGACGCGGCTCGCTCCACATCGGATGGATGTTCATCTCGTAATTGATCAGCACGCGGCAGCTGGGCGCCCAGCTCGTCTGACAGGACGCCGTCGTCGGCGCGGACGTCGTCAGGTCTGCGTACTGGTAGGCGAAGGACACGTCTTTGAGGCGTCCCGCAGCGACCTCGTCGGTCCAGATGTCTTCATAGATAATGTCGACGCTCGGCACGATGTCGAAACAATCGGTCGCACAACTGATCCGCGCCTTCGCCTCGGCCATCGTCTCGCCGAAGTCGGCAAAGATTGCCGGATCCGTGTTCGGGAATGGCGAACCGGTCGTGGTCGCGCCCGCATAAGCACTGTCGAAAGCGTCGGCGCGCCCGTGCGAGATTCCGGTTCCCGGCTCGTGACAGCCGTTGCACTTGAGTTCCTCACCCGGACGCACCTGCAGCCAGGCCTGGTGACGCGGCGTGATGCGTTCGCCGAATACGTCGAGCACGCTGATCGACAGGGCGACGTTCGCCGGCACTAACGCGACGACGGAACCGTCAGGCTCCACCGGAACATAACCGATGATCTCGCGCATACCCTGTGCGGCGCTGCGGCCGAAAGCGGAGTTGTCGAAATCGTAAACGTCATCGTCAGGAATCGATACAGCCTTGACGATGCGCAGAAAACGGGCGGGCCGCTGATCCGCGGTCACCTGCGCCGGGTCCGCCAATACGGGGATATTGCCGAGATCCACGCCGTCGACGTCATAAACGCTGCGGATGTTGAGCAGACCGACGTTCGCGTCCACCAACGCCTGATCGAGCTCGCCCGTAGAATCCTTGTCATAGATGACCGGCAGTTGCCCGCGATCCTGGCCCGCGACGACGTCGGTGTACATGATGCCCTCTTCGGGCTCGAACACCGGCAACTGAGTGTCATTGGCGCGGTCGTAGAGCCAGATGCCGAACAACGGATCGGCGGCGGTGAAAGCCGGATCGGCGAGTCGCGATTCGGTGCAGGGAACGATGCGCTCGGTCAGCGCGACCGGGTCGATGATCTCGACGAGGCGACACTGGCTCCAGCTGACGAACACGCGGTCCGTGCCGTCCCACAGCGGATAGGCCGCGCTGAACACACCCCCCGGCGATATTTCACCGTTCGTGCGGACATCATTGACGACGGCGGTCGACTGCGCGGGCCCGCTCAGCACGCCCAGATTGGCGGCGTTCGCCTGCGTGTTCTCGAGATAGTCGGTCGTCTCGATGAGGACGATATCGCCACCGAAGCCGTCGACGACGAACGGACGAATGACGGACATCAGGCGTCCGTCCTGCATTTCGCGCGGCTGAGTGAACTGAATCGTCGCGCCGTCCGTGCCCGTGTCATGGCTGTTCTTGCCATAGAACATTTGCAGGCCCGTGCCATCCGGATTCATTGAATAGAGATGAATCGCGTTGTTCTGCGGCCCCATGTTGTCCCAGCGACTGAACACGATGCGGCCGTCGCTGAGTACCGTCGGATCGAGATCATGGCTCTGATTAAAGGTGACCTGGTGGATGTCGCTGCCGTCCTCGTTCATGACGTGGAGCACGAATGCGAACTCATCGCGGTTTTCGTCCAGCGCCTCGAATTGCGGCTTACCCTCATCCAGCAGAATCGCTTTCGCCTGGCGCTGGCGTGTCGATGAGAAAATGATGCGTCCGTCCGGCAGGTAATGCGGCGCAACATCGTGACCGGCTTCCGCAGTAATATCCGACACGATAATGCGGCGCAATAAATCATTGACGACGTCGTATTCCCAGATATTCCATTTCGGCTGGTCTTCTTCATCGGCGTCTTCGATGAATTGCGCGCGCATCGCAAATATGACCTTCGAACCGTCGAACGACATCTCCAGATCACGAATATCGCCGAGCCCCTGCGTGATCGTTTCCGTGACGTTAAGTTCTTCCGCGCTGGGTGAAGCCCTTTCGCGAACGAAAAGATCCGCGCCAATATCAAAGGTGATAAGCTCGCGAACATCAGACGTGGTAACGATGTCGCCGTTGTCGTCGACCGGCAGCGGCCGTTTAACATAAGCAATCGGCACGTCCAGCACGACGGGATCAGGGCCCTGACCTTCAGCCAGGGTGACCTGGTCGCCATTGCCGCCGCGACAGGCGGACAGGAAAACCAGTATTAGTGTTAGCAGTACGCACGTGCGCGCGATGCGCGCACGTCGACCAAATAGCTGTAAGGCCATCAACATTTCAACAACAACTCAGCAAAACCCAGACTCCTTTGTACGTGGAACCGGGACGCAGGCATACCCGCGATATAACGTAATACAAAGGAGTTTGAGCAATCCGTTAACGAGATCACAGAATCTGCATGCAGGAAACGAAAAGATGAATCCGCACGATTTACGTGCTCGTTGTTTGTTGGGGCTGGTCCACATGAGTTCTGTTTTCTATTTGCGGCGTTCATTCGCCAGGGTGCGAGAAAAATGCCGTGCGTATGCCGGCGTCGTTCTGACACTCTGCCTGCTTGGCACTCTGTCATCGGCGGCATTCGCCGACGCGATGGACCAGGCACGACGTATTCACGATCGGCTCGCGGGCGTACCGCCGACCGACCAGGTCCTCCTGGACATGACCGACGATATTAACGGCGTCGGCGGTCGTACGGAAATCGACGCGGCCAATCGCGCGATGGACAACCCGGGATTCTACAACGTCACGTTGAAAAACTGGGTGGCGCCATGGACGAACCGCGACCAGAGCGTCTTCGTACCGCTGAATGACTACACCGCCACGGTCATCGGCATGGTTCGCGATGATGTGCCATTCAACACCCTGTTGTCAGCCAATATCGTTTACGTGGGCGGCAGCGGCCTCGGGCTCCCCGCCTACTCGATGACCAACAACGATCACTACGAGCAGATGGAGGCCCAGGGCATCGACCTGCAGGCCAATCTCGTACAGATGGCGCAGACAGCCGTGACCGACCTGCCGGCGGCCGGAGTCGCCGGCATCGTCACGACCCGCGCCGCAGCAGAAGCGTTCTTCGTGGCGGGCACGAACCGCGCAATGTTCCGCTTCACGATGGTGAACCACCTGTGCAACGATATGGAGCAGGTGAAGGACATCACACGCGCACCGGACCGAATCCGCCAGGACGTGTCGCGCAGCCCAGGCGGCGACAGCCGCATCTTCCTGAACAATTGCATCGGCTGCCACACCGGCATGGATCCGCTGGCGCAGGCATACGCGTATTACGACTTCGACGAGACCCTGCAGCGCATCACGTACACGCCGGGCCAGGTGCAGCCGAAATACTTCAATAACGACGCGAACTTCCCCCCGGGATTCGTGACACCCGATGACAGCTGGACCAACTACTGGCGAGCCGGACAGGTCGAACTCCTCGGCTGGGACCCCAACCTGCCCGGCAGTGGCGCTGGCGCAGCATCGATGGGCGCCGAACTCGCCAACAGTCAGGGATTCGCGCAGTGTCAGATGAAGAAAGTATTCAAAGCAGTGTGCCTGCGCGAACCGGTCGATCAGTCCGATCGCGACCAGGTCGACACGATGGTCGGGTCATTCACGGGCGGCAGCTACAACATGAAGCGCTCGTTCGCGGAAGCGGCTGTTTTCTGCAAGGGACCCTGAGGTGACGATCATGAAGAATGCATTTAATTATCTTCCTGGTCGTTGCGCTCGCTGGATCGCGATCGCACTGGCCTCATTCATCACCGTCGGCTGCGGTGGCGGAGCCGATACGGAAGCGCTGCCGCAGCTCAACCTGCCGGCGGTCACGAATTACACCGGCGATCCGCCGGCGTCGGACGACGTCCAGACCTTCATGCTGAGCCTGTGGGCCAATGTCGCGCGGCCGGATCGCTGCGGCGCATGCCACAGCGAGGATGGCGGTCAGGCGCCACTGTTCGCGCGGAGCGACGACGTGAACCTGGCCTACGACGCGGTTCTGCCGCTCGTGAACCTGTCGTCACCATCGGACTCGCGCCTCGTCGTCAAGGTCGGCGGCGGCCACAACTGCTGGGAAGCAGTAGCGAACGTGTGTGCCACGATCATGACCGGCTGGATCGCCGACTGGGGCGGCGCATCGACGGGCGCATCCGCTCGTACGATCGACCTGGAAGCGCCGGTGCTGAAGGACGTCGGCGACAGCAAGACGTTCCCGCCAGATTCGTCGCTGTTCGCGACGACCGTGCATCCGCTGTTGACTGCAAACTGCTCAAACTGTCATAGCTCAAGCGCCGGCGGACAAGCACAGACGCCGTACTTCGCCGAGGCCGACCCGGACGCGGCATATGACGCGGTGCGGTCGAAAATCGACCTGGATGACCCGGAGAGTTCGCGACTGGTCGTTCGACTGCGGTCCGAGTTCCACAACTGCTGGACGAACTGCAGCGATGACGCCACCTCGATGCAGACGCAAATCGAGACGTTCGCGGGCTCGATCGTGCCGACATCAGTAGATCCGGACCTGGTCATCAGCAAAGCCCTCGCGCTGTACGACGGCCTGGTCGCGAGCGGCGGCAACCGCTACGAAGCGAATCAGATCGCTCTATGGGAGTTCAAGACGGGCGCAGGTACGACCGCGTTCGATACCAGCGGTGTTGATCCCGCCATCAACCTGACGCTGTCCGGCGAAGTCGAATGGGTCGGCGGCTGGGGCATCAATGTCAAGAGCGGCAAGGCACAGGGTTCGACTTCCGACAGCAAGAAGTTGCACGACATGATCAAGGCGTCGGGTGAATACTCGATCGAGGCCTGGGTCGTACCCGGCAATGTCGCACAGGAAGAATCGCGCATCGTCAGCTACTCGGCTGGCACGACGGCGCGCAACTTCCATCTCGGCCAGACGCTGTATGCCTATGACTTCTACAACCGCAGCGGCGAGACCGACGGCAACGGCGAACCGTTCATGCAGACGGATGCCGACGACGAAGACCTCCAGGCTACGCTGCAGCACGTCGTCGCGACCTACGATCCTATCGCCGGCCGCCGGGTTTACGTCAATGGCGTATTCACGGACGACGCCGACCCCGTCGCGGGCGGCACGCTGAACGACTGGGATGATACGTTCGCGTTCGTGCTCGGCAATGAGGTGTCGGGCGACCGTCAGTTCGCCGGTGTATTCCGCCAGGTCGCGATCCACAATCGCGCCATGACGGAGGCGCAGATCCTGCAGAACTTCGACGTCGGCGTCGGCGAGAAATTCTTCCTGCTGTTCTACCTGTCGGACGTGGTGTCGATGCCAGACGCCTACCTCATGTTCGAGGTCAGCCAGTTCGACAGCTACAGCTACCTGTTCAAGGATCCGGTATTTATCAGCCTCGACCAGGGCGCGATGCCGGGCAGCATCCCGATGGCAGGCATGCGCATCGGCATCAACGGCGCCGAGTCGCCGGTCAGCCAGGCATACGTCAACCTGAACACGACGATCACGGATACGAGCTACGATCCGGCGACCGGGCAGGCATTGTCGGACCTCGGTACGATCATCGCCCTCGAGAAGGGGCCGGCCTCCGACGAGTTCTTCCTGAGCTTCGAGGTGCTGGGCGACGAAACGAACGTCGTGACTGAATCGTCACCGCTGCAGCCGACGCCGGTCGACGGCGAGCCGGCCGCGGATATTGGCGTCCGCACGTTCGACGAGATCAACCTGACGATGTCCAACATCACGACGATACCGACGACCAACTCGGCGATCGCCGCAACGTTTGCCCTGGTCAAGACGCAGTTGCCGACCATCGAGGACATCGCGACGTTCTCGGCAGCTCACGAGATCGGCATCGCGCAGCTGGCGATCCAGTACTGCGACGAACTCGTCGAGGACGATTCGCGTCGGACGGCATTCTTCGGCGGCGCGTTCAACTTTGGTGCGACACCAAGTATCGCCTTCGCCGGCGCGAACCGAGACCTCGTCCTGAATCCGCTGATCGACAGGACGATGAATGTGGGCCTCAGCACGCAGCCGGACTTCGCGCTTATCAGCGATGAACTCGGCTACAGAACGACGCCGCATCTGAACCTCATCGACCGCCTGATCGCCAGCGACAACAGCGACGGTCAGCGGACGCGTGACATCACCAAGGCCGTATGCGCCGCCGTTATCGGCAGCGGCATCATGGCTGTGCAGTAACAAGGAAATCGAGGCTTAAGCGATGCGACGTAAACGCACGAAACGCAACTACTTCGAACCGCAACGTCATCCGGACCACAAGCGTCCGGTCACGCGTCGCGAGTTTATCGGCCAGGGTTTCCTGACAGGCGCGGCATCGGTTGCCGGCGGCGGCGTCATGAGCCTGTTCGCGGACCCGCGCGCAGCCTACGCGGCGCTGTCCTCGGATCTCGACGCACTGCGGGGACCCTGCGGCGTCAACGTACTCGGCTCGGGCAAGATACCCTTTATCTGCTTCGACCTCGCGGGCGGGGCCAACATGTCGGGCTCGAACGTGCTGGTCGGCGGCGAAGGCGGCCAACTCGACTTCCTGTCGACGCAAGGCTATTCGAAGCTC
>Ga0209567_10001920_pt1 | contig 10289 bp, 7 predicted proteins | sample COG_12_FD_184756 | JGI IMG/M metagenome (GOLD analysis project Ga0209567, IMG submission 184756) | Pelagic marine sediment microbial communities from the LTER site Helgoland, North Sea, for post-phytoplankton bloom and carbon turnover... | ecosystem: Environmental > Aquatic > Marine > Neritic...
TCGCCGTTTCGGGACGCGGCCGGCCGCGTGACCGGGGGTCTTGAAATATTTAAAGATATCTCCGAGTTGAAACGGCTTCAGGAAGAGGTCGCCAAACGCGAGAAAAAATATCGTCGCATCTTTGAAGGCAGCCACGATATGATCTATACCACCAACCAGCAGGGCCAGATACTGGATATTAATCAGGCGGGCGTTGACCTGCTTAACTTTCCATCCAAAGAAAAAATGCTGAAAACGGTGTCGGCCCAGGACCTTTATCGCCATGCCTTAGATCGAGAAAGATTCCTGGCGGCCATAAACCGGCGGGGCCAGGTAAAAGACTATGAAGTTGAATTCAAAAAACGGGATGGCGCTGCGATGCATGCTCTGATTTCCAGCCGGCGATACCAAAACCCTGAAACCGGCGATGTTGAGTACGAGGGAATCATCAAAGACATCACCCATCGCAAGCGGACGGAAGAAGCGCTTAAGCAGCGCAACCGGGAACTTTCGATATTAAACAGCATTGCGGTGGCCTTAAACCACAATATGCCCTTGAACCTGATTTTGCAGGAGGCTCTCAAAAACGTACTGAAGGTATTAGAGCTCAATCGAGGGGCCATTTTTCTGATCAATCGCCAGCACGAAAAAACCGAGGTCATTGCCAAATTTGGCTTTCAAGTTGAATACACTGAAGGCACCCAACAGGTATTTTTCAAAGACCCGCTATTGAGCAAAGCCCTTCTGGAAGATGATATGATGCTAAAGCCTGAACCCATCTTTCCGACCTTTAAAGCGCGTTTTGAGTCCAAAGTGCAAAGATTTTCGCCCTGGTTGACCTGTTTTCTGATTACCTTCAAAGGTAAAGGGGTGGGCTTTTTGGGACTTGACATCCCCGCATCCCGCAGGCTGACGCAATATGAATTCCATTTGATGGGTTCTCTGGGAAACTTTTTGGGTGGGGCCATCGTCAATGCCCAGATGCGGGAGACGATCCGTCGCGATCGGCATGAGTTAAGACGGCTGACAGCAAAATTATTTCAAAGCCAGGAGGAGGAACGACGCCGTATCGCTCGCGAGCTGCATGATGAATCCGGGCAATCTCTGACCGCCGTGAAACTGGCCCTGGAGAGGTTGGAACAAAATCTGCCATCGCAAGAAAAGGGTCTCAGGGAAGCCATCGGCGAAATCATTATGATGGTGCGACGAACCGCCTCGGAAATCAGGCACCTTTCATATCACCTGCATCCGACCTTGTTAAGCGATCTGGGTCTTGAACCGGCGCTGGATCTTTATTTCAAAGAAATTAAAAATCATACGGGTCATAACATCGAGTTTAGCATGGTGGGTTTTGATCACCGCCTGGATGTTGATATGGAAACGGTTTTTTATCGTTTCAGCCAGGAAACCCTGACCAATGCCCTGAAGCATTCCGCTTCGGATAACTTCCGCCTTTCCATTATCAAAAGCTATCCCAAGATCATCTTCCGGGCAGAGGATGACGGGATCGGTTTTAACCCGCAGATTATTGGAACCGATAAGCGCAATCTGGGTCTACTGGGCATGCGGGAACGGACCTCTCTTCTGGGAGGAACCTTCCAGCTGCGCAGCAAACCGGGAGAAGGGACCCGAATCCGGATTGAGATACCTTTTGCTGAGTCATTGAGCCATGGCTAATCCAGTTCGCATACTCATTGCTGATGACCATACCATTGTGCGCCAGGGTTTAGCGAGTCTGCTGAACGACCAGCCGGATTTGAAGGTTATCGGCCAGGCGGATAATGGCAGGGCAGCAGTGGACAAAACGCTAGAGTTAAAGCCCGATATCATCATCATGGATATTGCCATGCCGCAGATGAACGGCATTGAAGCCGTAAAGCGCATAAAGAAAAAAGTTCCGAAATCGAAAGTCTTGATTCTATCCATGTATTCCCATGAACATTATATCCATGAGCTTTTAGAAAGTGGTGTCTCCGGCTATCTTCTTAAAGATTCCAGCGGCCGGGATATTATCAATGCGATTCACGCGGCCATGAACAATGAGACCTTTTTAAGCCCTTCAATCTCCAAAGTGGTGGTGGACACCTATCGATCCCCCCGCAAAGGAACCGCCAGCGCGGAGCGTTATAAACGACTGTCCAATCGAGAAAGGGAGGTTTTTCAGCTGATTGCCGAAGGACATTCCACCCGACAAATCGCTGATATGCTGTATGTCAGCATCAGTACGATCAAATCCCATCGGGCCAAAATTATGGAAAAACTTGAAATCTATTCGCCGGTCAAACTGGTCCATTTTGCCATCCAGCTCGGATTGGTAGATCCGGAATTATAAATATCCATTTTTTTGCAAACCGCAACATCATGATATGATTTCAAATAAAAAAATCGGCATCATCACCCTTACGCGTCAGACGAGTTTAGCCTATTCAGCCTTGAAACGGATTGTTGAAGATTTGGGGTACGAACCCATTTGTGGGGAGGCGATCGGGTCCGATTGTATCTTTTTTCCCTTAGAAGAAATCAATCTGGTGGGATATGATTTTTTAGCCGAATTTTTTAAAAAGGTAAAGTTGCCAGATGCGGATGTTATTTTAATTTCAGCTCCTTATACGGCCAACTGGTTTATGTTGCCAAAGGTCGTTCATTGCTTAAGAAGCATCTCTTCAGCTCCGATCATCCTCGGCGGCAATGAAGCTTCTAATAACTATAAAAACCTGATGCATTTTCGATTCACCCCTTTTGTGAATGAAGTGGTCGATGTCGCGCCTGATTTCATTGTCAGAGGCGCCGCTGAAAAAGTGTTACCCGACCTTTTACCCTTGCTGGATAAGCACACCCTGGCCAACAACTGGGATCGAAATTTTCTGAAGCAAGTGCTTGAGATCCCCAATATTGTTTTTTGGCTGCCGCCCAGAAAGGCGCTGATGGCCACTGATTTTAGCGCTGATGATTTATCTGAAAGAGATATTTTTTCCTATGTCAAATATGGGGAGGCATCTATTGCGCTAACGCTGCAAAGAGCCTGTATCTGGGCCAAAAAATCTCGCGGAGGATGTTTATTCTGTGCGATTGCCAGTCAGTTTGGGGACCATTTTCATTGTGCGGTTCAAAGTGATTTTTTTATAAAAGATCTGAGCATCGCTTTAAATAAAAACCCCCAGGTTAAATATGTCGATATCTGGGATGATACCTTTAATATCAATCCGGAATGGGCGATTAAAATTTGCCGCTATTTGAAAACCTTAACTGAAAAAGCGGGCAGAAAAATTCGATATTCCTGTTTCCTGAGGCCCAAAGGCTTAACTGAGAAACTCGTCGATCAAATGGCCCAAGCCAATATTCGCACCGCCTTTATCGGTGCAGACGCAATGACCGATGAACTTTCACGGCGCATGCGAAGGGGCTGCACCGTTTCGGAAATGAACGCCTCGATCGCACTGCTGGCCAAAGGAAAAATCCAGCCCCGATTGAGCGTTCAGCTATTTTCGCCGGAGTCCACAATTGATGATGTTGGCATTACCGCTACTCTGGCGGCTGGGTGTATTAAAAATGGGGAATCAACGGTTCACGTCCACCTGTATACCTATCCCCTGTATGGATCGGACATCCATAAGCTCCTTGCTGCCAGAAATAACCTAAAAACAATTCCGTCTCCCCTGTTAAAATGTGATAAAAATAGCGGCTTTGAACCGTATTCAATTGCCTATGACTATCTGAATTATGACCCTGACGTTGAAGCCATAAAGCAGAAAACGTTTAATCTGTTGAATATTGAAACCTCATTTTATGTTCGCACCTATCCCGGCGATACCGTTGATGCCCAGGCGCTCAAGGAAATTTTAAGCCAGGTCAGAAGCTGGTGTTTAGATGTTAAAAAGTCTCATGCGATCAAATCGCTCTGGTATATGATGGTTCTTTTTTGTGAAAATCTAAACGTGGGTCTGGGCAAAACGGAATTAATCGATTGCCTGTCAAAAAATGAGCCGGATGGGCACGTACCGCAACATTTAAGAAAAACCTACGGCAATTTCGGCTACCGTTACACCTTATCCAGAACTTTTGACGAGGTCATGGCCATCCTCCTAAAACAAAAATGGGTGAACAAAATTAAAAATACGAGATATCGTCTGACCCCGAGCGGGATAAAAGAATTGAAAATACGGATTAAAGCCGACAATGCCAGTTCTTATCCTATTGCGGCCTATGGTGTCGTTAGCGGCAACGATCTGCGTGCGCATCTCGCATAAGGTTGAGAATCAGAGCGGACGCTATCTTTGCTTTCGTCAAGGTCATTTGCGGACAAGATAGCAGACGTTTCTTTATTAGGCTGTTAAGTCGGCACCCAAAATTTCAATAATGACCCTTTACCCGTCCACAACAGACTGAACTGCTTTCTAGCGGTATCGCCGTGTGCGCGCAACCGAACAATTGGGGCGTTGTGCCGTTAAGCCGCACGGTGCAGATTATCTTGTCCGGCAAAAAAACACCCCCTGACCCGCAAAATCCCCAACTTGTAAATTGACAGATGCTCCCCATGAGCCGTGCTTTGCTCATCCAAGTTCCCGAAACCAGTTACAATATTTCGGGCCTGCGAATGTAATAAAAGTTTTAGATCTCGAATGAAAATCATCTCCAATCACCATAAAAATCATCTTTTAGACGATTTTCAAGAAGTGCTTAAATCGGTTAAGAAGATGGGATAATTTCGGATCATGTGCCCCCAAAAAAGAACTTATAGCGCTGTCCACCATAATGTACCCAAATAAGGAATTGCAGCATAAGGGGTTGCAGAAAAAAACGGTTAAATACCGGACGTTTTTTTGATAACCCCTATAAAGCTAAATTTAACGTTTAACAAAGAAAGGAGCTTTAATTATGGCTGAGCTGACTCCCATAGAACGAGTACAGCGATTTTTTAATCGTGAACCCGTAGACAAGATGCCATTTTTTTCGGGGATGGGTATGGTCCTCCTACCGGCGATCAAAAAACTGGGCTATAACTTTCCATCGGTCCACCGGAATGCCGAGCGCATGGCTCGTTCTGCGATTGAATCCGCCCGCATGTTCAATTTGGATTCCGTCGTGGTTCCCTTTGATATGTGCTGGGAATCCGAAGCCCTGGGCAATGAAATCAGTCTGTATGAAGATTCAGAGGATATCCTGTACCCGACCATTCCCTATAAAAACTGGACCGAAGTGGATCAGGTCGAAATTTCCCAGAATGATATCGACAATATCATGGATAAATATCCGATGAACTTGATTCCCGAGGCCATTGCGATTGTCAAAAAAGAAGCGCCGGATCTGGCCTTAGGTGCCTGGCAATTGGGTCCCTTTACCCAGTGCGGCCAGACCATTGAACTGGATAAGGTTCTGAAAGCGGTTTTCAAAGATACAGCACGCGTCGAGGACATCCTGGACAAGCTTTCCGATATGATCATTAATATTGGAAAGGCACTCCAGGCAGCCGGCGCAGATTTTATAACATTGAGGGAACCCGGGGTGGCTGCAGATCTGCTGAGTCCCAAAACGTTTAAGGAGATGATCGCGCCTCGACTGACACGGATTCTGTCGGGCTGGGAGTCACCGAAAGTGCTGCATATCTGTGGTTCTACCGATCCGCTGGTTGAGATGATGTGGCAGATTGTGACCGACTCGGGAGCGCAGGCGGTCAGTTTCGACGTAAAAAACAACCTATTAGAAACACGACAAAAATTAGGTGATGATGCCCTGATTGTTGGCAATTTCGATGTCTTCGGACTGCCCTGTGCGGAAGAAACGACCGTAGAACAGGCCATTGAGGGTATCCAGACCAATATTGACGGGAAAATCGATGCGGTCTGGCCGGGTTGTGATCTTTGGCCGGATATCAAGGAAGAAAACTTTAGGGCCATGGAAAAAGCGGCCCGCGAGTATTATGCCGGTCCGACTCCAGCCGTTGGTCGGCTCTAAATTTAAAATAGACTGATAAGGAGAATAAAAATGCCGAGCAAAGAAGAATTATTTGAATTGCTGAAAGACGGTGTCATCAATTACAAAGAGGAACAGGTCACGGAAGCCGCACAACAGGCTGTTGATGAAGGATATGTGGCGCTAGAGATGATCATGGATGGCTTGGCTGCCGGAATGGAGGTCGTCGGTGAGCTATACGAGAAGCACGAATATTTTGTCCCCGAGGTACTCATGTGCGCCGATGCCTTGTATTTGGGCCTGGACATACTGCGACCCCATGTCCCCAAGTCGGACGCGGGCGCGGTGGCGCAGGTGGTGATTGGCAGCATTCAGGGCGATGTGCACGACATCGGTAAAAACCTGGTCAAGATGATGTTTGATGTCGCCGGTTGGGAGGTTTACGACCTTGGCCGGGACGTGCCGCTTGAGAATTTTGTGGAGGAACAATTGCGGACGGATGCCGAGGTCGTGGCCATGTCAGCCATGATGACCACAACCATGCTGGGTATGAAAAAAGTTATCAAGATGATTAAAGATAAGAACCCGGATGTGGCTATTATGTTAGGCGGGGCGCCCGTAACCCAGGATGTCGCCAACCTTTTTGGTGCGGATGGATATGCCGAGTCTGCCGGAAATGCGGTGGCAGAAGGGATCAAGATGATCGGGCGTCTGCGGGAATTTGAAAAAAAGAAGGAAGGATAACGCATCACTTCCATTTGGAAATCCCGGCCGGCATCCGCTATCATCAAGGCTGTCTGCCGGGTTTGCCGTATACGAGATAGTGTCGCAAAGGGATTGCCCTATATTCAGACCAGATAGCCGTCAGTCGAGCTGGCTGCCCGCTGATTTCAAAATGAAGGAGGATTTGAGCGCATGGGAGACAAGGATAACAACGCGATGGTTATTTTTCAACCGTCCGGACGAAGAGGAGAGGTGCCCAAAGGCATCAATGTGCTAGAGGCGTCCAGATTGCTGGGGGCTGATATCGAGGCCTTATGTGGTGAAAAAAAGGTTTGTGGCAAGTGTAAGGTCCGCATTGAAGAAGGTCGTTTTGAGAAATACGGCATCGAGTCCAAAATGGCCAACGTTAGCGCCTGGCAGGAAGAAGAAGAAAAGTTTATCTTTCCTAAAGAAAAAGAGACCGGTCATCGATTGGCCTGTGTCACTGAAATTCAGGGTGATCTTTTGGTCTTCGTACCGGAGGAATCCCGCGCCGGCAAACAGGTGGTGAGTAAAGCGGCTCGGGACATCCATATCGAGCATAACCCCACCATAAATGTTTACACCGTCGAAGTCGAGCCGCCCACCTTTGAAGAACCCACGGCGGATTTTGAACGCGTCTGCCGGGTACTGGAAAAAGAGCACGGGCTTAAAGATCTGGCGGTTGACATATTTGCGTTGAGGCAGCTGCCCACCGCACTGCGTGACGGCGACTGGAACGTAACGGTCAGTGTCTGGAACGACAAAGAAGTTGTGCGCTTCCGGCCCGGTAGGGCCGAGCGGGCTTACGGGTTGGCGATCGATGTAGGCACGACCACCGTGGCGGCCTATTTTTGCGATCTGACCACCATGGAGGTCGTCGATACGGTCTCCATGATGAATCCCCAGTGCAAATATGGCGAGGACGTCATGGCGCGCATCACCTATCACATGACCTCTACCGATGGGCTGCAGCGGATGAACGACGACATCATCGAAGGACTCAATTCTCTGGTTGAACAGGCCATCCAGAACACCTATCCTCCCAAGAAGAAAATCAAGAAGAAGAAAGGTGAAGAAGGACCGGATGAATTTGTGGAAGTGCCCGTAGAGGGCAAGACCTATCTGCGCCTGACCAGAGAAGATATTGAGGATGTGACCATTGGGGGCAACACCGCCATGCATCATATTTTTCTAAAGCTCAATCCCGAGCATGTGGGGCTAGCCCCTTTTCCCCCGGTGATCCATCACAGTCTGGATATCAAGGCGCGTGATATGGGCATCAACATCAATCCTGCTTCGTACGTATTTGTGCTTCCGAATGAAGCCGGATTTGTGGGTGCGGATAACGTCGGTGTGATGCTGGCCGAAGAGCCCTACAAAAAAGACGAAATCTCACTGATTATTGATATCGGCACCAATGGCGAGCTGGTGCTGGGCAACAAAGAGAAGTTGATCTCCTCTTCCTGTGCGACCGGTCCGGCCTTGGAGGGGGCCCAGATTGCCTTCGGTATGCGGGCAGCCCCCGGGGCCATGGAACGCATTGAAATTGATCCTGAAACGCGGGAGGTTAATTACAAGGTGATCGGCCGCGATGCCTGGCGTAAATATTCGGAACCCAAGGACATGAAAGCCAAAGGCATCTGCGGTTCCGGTATTTTGGACCTGCTGTCTGAGCTTTACTGTGCGGGGATTATTATCAAAAGTGGCGCATTTAACAAAGAAGCGTTAGAAGGGCATCCCCGTTACCGATTAAACCCGGATACCAACCAGCCGGAATTTGTCCTGGCCTGGGCGGAAGAATCGAGCATTGATAAGGACATCGTGGTCACCCAAAAAGATGTTCGCCAGATTCAGCTGGCCAAAGGCGCATTATATGCCGGCTGTAAGCTCATGATGCGACGCATGGGTATGGAGAAAGTGGATACGATCAAAATTGCCGGTGCTTTTGGTACCCACGTTGATCGGGAAAAGGCCTTGATTATGGGGCTGTTTCCAGACTGCGAGATCAAAATGATCGAAAGTGTCGGTAATGCTGCCGGTGATGGTTGCCGCGCGGCATTGTTGAATAAAGACAAACGGGAGGAAGCCAACTGGGTATCGCGCAATGTGGAATATATTGAGCTGACCGTCGAAGGAGACTTCCAGACTGAATTCATGGAAGCCATGCAGATACCGCATATGACGGACGAATTTCCGCATCTGGCAGATGTCGTTCCCGAGGAAATTCTAAAACAATAGATCGCGGTGCACTTTGGCTTCTCAAAAACCAAAATGGATATGTGTGACAGTTGAACCGGGCATCTGTGGCTTTGCGTGTGTTATAAAGGCCCGTAGAATAGATGCGCGTAAAGTTTCGCTGGAGATTTCCGGTTCGGATTGCGAGCAGATTCAAAGACTGGCCGAGCGCCTTACAACCTTATCGATAAAAGAGCTTTTTACACCGTTGAGCCGCAATCCGGTTTATGTCTCAACTGAAAAATCGGGTTGCCATCTATCCTGTGCGATTCCGGTGGCGGTCATCAAGGCTGCTGAAGTTGCCTTGGAGCTGGCGCTGCCGCAGGAAGTCCATATCAAATTCGAAGCGTGCTAGGAGCGCAACCTAAATGCAAGAAGTAAAAGTGGTTCCTTTTAAAGCCGGTGACGGCATATCGCATAACCTGACCCAGCGTCTGCTGGAAAAAGGCCGGTCTTACGGTCTAAATGCGATTTTTCCATTTAACATCGATAAAATTTCTGTGGCTGAATGGGTCCATCTTAAATGCCGTTATGGTTGTAACCAGTATAATACGAACTGGTGTTGCCCGCCGGCCACGCCGGATCCGGACAAGGTTCGGGCCATTCTGTCGGAGTATTCCACCGCGCTGCTTCTGGTGGGAACCACCAATTGCTCGGACTTTTATCTGAACAACGAGCGCAAGCGAATTTCTCAGGTCCGCTGCTGGAAAGGGACGATCAGCCTGGAACGCATGCTGTTTCTGGAGGGCTATTACAAGGCGTTCAGTCTTGTGGGGGAGTGCTGCGCCCTTTGCAAGGAATGCGCATACCCGGAAGATTGCCGGTTTCCGCAAGAAAAAAGGCCATCGGTGGAATCATTTTCCATTGATGTCATTGGAACCTTGAAAAATCTGGGCACGACTTCAACGGTTGCCGCCAAAACCTGTGAAACTTACAGCTATTACGGCATTATTCTTTTAGAATAAGCCGCTGGCCGTAATAATCAGAAATGATTCTTGACAATTTTAGTCGAGAATGATGTTAAATATTAATTGTCAAACATTCAAGATCACTGCACAGAATTTGCAACTAGAGATGTCTGGAATTTTTGCCTGACAATCGCAATTAGACCATGGAAGGAGGTGATGAAAGAAACGTTTATACAATTTTATGTAGAAACGTGACCCCTAATCAAAAAAGAAAGGAGATTCTCAATGGCCAAACAAATGTTGATCGACGCCTATCGGGGGAAGAGAACGGAAAAACCGCCCTGGGTGCCATACGCAGGGGTTCACTGCGCCTTTTTGATCAATGAGCCTGCTGACAAAATGCTCCAGGATCCCGAACTTTTGGCGAAAGGAGTCGTTAATGCCGCGAAAAGATACAACGCGGACGGAATTCCTCTAGTATTCGATCTTTCGGTCGAAGCCAATTCCATTGGT
>Ga0209567_10001921_pt1 | contig 10284 bp, 11 predicted proteins | sample COG_12_FD_184756 | JGI IMG/M metagenome (GOLD analysis project Ga0209567, IMG submission 184756) | Pelagic marine sediment microbial communities from the LTER site Helgoland, North Sea, for post-phytoplankton bloom and carbon turnover... | ecosystem: Environmental > Aquatic > Marine > Neritic...
CAATCGCAATTGCTCCACTTTGTTGATCTGACCGCCCGAAAGCGCATGATGGAATCCACTGCAGAATCGATCTGCTATCAGATGCGCAGGGACACGTAAACCGATGTCTGCTGGTGTTGGAATACACGTGGTGCGAGCCGGTTTCATTAGCCACTTCCCGATTCAGTTGGAGTTGTTACGTGTATCGGGTGATCAAACCAGCAACTTGAGAATACGACGGGAATTAAAGGGGCCCGTCCCCTACCCAAAGACCAAGGGGATCAGCGGCGATTGATCTACGCACGCGCTTCAATTAACTCTGACCCCCTTGATGTTTCCCACTTATCAGGTTATTTGCCGCAGCATTTTTTATACTTCTTTCCGCTTCCACAAGGGCAGGGCTCATTCCGGCCTGTCTTTGGCGCATCACACTTAAACTGTACGGGGCCAACATCCTTGCCTCCGCTGTACAACCACGTGCCATCGATTTTTCGAAACCGGGATACTTCGTGGTGTTCCTGTATCTCTCCATCTCGCTCATAGCGGGCCTTGAATTCCACGCTGCCATCCTTGTCGTCTGAAGAACCCGCGGAAGTTTTTACAATCTCAAGCCCCACCCAGGTAAAATCCTGAGCCCACTTTTCAGTAGCGTCTTTATCGAAGTCTAGTAACTGATTGGAGTCCAGGCTGGATGCCAGGTAGCTAATGTCCTGCAAGGTATAGGCGGTGTACCGAGAGCGCATCAGCGCCTCGGCGGTCGGTGCCTTTGCTGTGCCATCAATCACAGGCTTGCAGCATGTATTCTTAAACTAAACGGGTCGGTGACAAAACGCAATCATTCTCGTTTGTCACTGACCCGTTTAACAAATGTGGGGATTACCGGCCCAAATAGGGTTCAGAGAGGGATTATCGGTCATATTAGCGGATATTGCTCTCTGACCCCTGTTCTGTATATCCTTTCGTCCTATAACAGGGCCACCGATAAATGCTTGATTTTTACAATGGAAATACAGGTTAGTCAGCTCATCGTACGTTTCTTGCAGCAACTGGGTATAGATACCATTTTTGGCATGCCCGGGGCACATATTCTGCCAGTCTATGACGCGTTATACGATTCCGATATACAGAGTGTGCTGGTCAAACATGAACAAGGCGCTGCTTTTATGGCTGGCGGTCTGGCACGTGCCACAGGCAATATCGGCGCCTGCATTACCACAACCGGGCCAGGGGCCACCAACCTGATCACGGGTATTGCCAATGCCTACGTGGATAAGCTGCCGGTCATTGCCATTACCGGTGAAGTTCCGACCTACGCCTTCGGTAAAGGCGGCTTGCAGGAAAGTTCTGGTGAAGGTGGAACCGTCGATCAGGCCGCCCTGTTTGCCGGGATCACACGCTATCATAAACTGATAGAACGCACCGATTACCTGGCGAGTGTACTCAATGAGGCGGCCAAACATCTGAGAGCGGATATTCCCGGTCCGGTCATAATAAGTATTCCCTATAATGTACAGAAAGAACTCGTTGACGAGACGATGCTTGATCAACTGGTATCCCGGGCGCCTTCACCAACACCTAAACTTCCCCAGCCCTTACTCGAGGACAGTATCAAATTACTGAAACAGGCCGAATCACCTCTCATTGTGGCGGGCTATGGCTGTATTCGATCCGGTGCGCAAACGACACTGCAACAACTCTGCGAGCGCATGAATATTCCTGTGGCCACCAGCTTGAAAGCAAAGGGCGCATTGGACGAGCACTCGCCCTTATCGCTGGGCAGTCTGGGGGTGACCAGCGCGGGTTATGCCCTCCAGTATCTGCAGGAGAAAACCGATTTGCTGATACTGCTGGGCGCCGGCTTCAATGAGCGAACCAGTTATGTCTGGAATCAGAAACTGTTAAAGAACAAGGCGATCATCCAGGTCGATAACAATCCTCACCAGTTGGAAAAGGTCTTTACCGCGAATGTGTCCATACAAGCGGATTTGGGCGATTACCTGACTGAACTGGAGCAGGCCACCCGGCATCAGGGTCTGGCACCGAAAACATGCATAGACCTGATCGCTTACAAGACGGACATTGAAACCCGCGCAGAAGCCGAAGGCAGCCGCATTTTTGGCTCGCAGTTCGATCTGGTGAAGTGTTTTTACAGGCAATTGGAGCTGCATTTTACCGAGGGTATCGATCTGTTCGATGACAACATCGTTTTCGCGCAGAACTTTTATCGCGTCAGGCAGTGTGACCGGTTCTACCCCAACACCGGCGTGTCTTCGCTGGGGCATGCCATTCCCGCTGCAATCGGTGCCGGGTTCAAGGTTGAAAGACCCGTTTTTGCATTGATCGGGGATGGCGGATTCCAGATGTGCGCAATGGAAATAATGACTGCCTTTAACTACAAAATACCGCTCACTGTCGTAGTCTTCAATAATCAGACCATGGGCCTGATCCGCAAAAACCAGCAACAGCAGTATGAAGAACGATTCATTAATTGTGATTTCGTCAACCCGGACTTTGCTCTCCTGGCGAAGTCCTTTGGCATCACCCACCGCAAGATAGAAACCATTCCACAATGCGAATCGCTGTTTGAGCAGCTGGACGTGCATCATGATATCAATCTGGTCGAGGTGATGCTCGATCAGGATGCCTATCCCAACTACTCGTCCCGACGTTAACAAGCTATGCTGCTCGATCAGACCGCCGCCTTGCAAAATTGTATCCGGCAGTACCAGGATACACTTCCGGCACTTGGCCCTTATTCCGATGCTGTTCTGCGCACGCTTGAACACAATGACCTGCAGGCGCTGATAGCCATTTATCACGCCGTATACCCCTTACTGGAGCAGGGAATCTGGGGCGGGAAAGCGTTTCAGAGAACACTGGATTTATATCAATCCCTGTTCCGCGAGCAGGAGGCATTGATACAGCGCGCAGGAAGCGACCAGCGATACCACTTTATATTGAGCATTCCCGTAGCCGATCGCCCGCAGCACGTAAAACGCTGCCTGGAGAGCATTTATCAGCAATGTGTGACCTATGCTTATGGTGGGTGCAGCGATGGGACATTCAGCCGCGTACAGGTGATTATTGCTGAAGACAGCCGGCAACCTGAATATATCGAACAACATATCGCATTGGCGAAAGAGTACACGGGTAAAGGTTTGCGGGTACATCACTTTGGCTTCGACGAGCAGTATGAACTGTTGCAGCGCATTCCCGACGAGCAACGGCAGAAGCTGGGATCACTACTGACAACCCAGCCAAAACACCGGTTCTATCGCAAGGGGCAGGCTGCTAACCGGAATTTAAGCTATCTAAAGTGCCTGCAGCTCACCGAAGACAAGGATAAGACCCTGTATTACATGGTCGACAGCGATCAGGCATTTCTTGTAAACCGCAAAACGGACTGCGGTAACGAACCGGTTAATGCGCTCAATTATTTTTACTATATCAACCATATTTTCAGCTACACCCGGACCACCATGCTGACCGGGAAGCTGGTGGGTGATCCAGCGGTTTCACCCTCGGTGATGGCGGTCAATTTTATGGATGATGTGATCGCTTATCTGAAACGGCTTGCCGATATGGATCCACAACAGGATTGCCAGTTCCATAAAGTATCCGATGCCCCCACCCATGATGCGGCCTACCATGATATGGCCCTGCTGTTTGGGTTTGAACCACAGGCTCAACCCTGCCCTTATCATTGCCCGCTTACAGGGCACCACAATAATCTTGCCTGTTTGCGCGCTTTCGCAGAAAAACTGAATGCTTTTTTCTATGGCGAACACCTGACCCGGCAAACCCGATTTCATTACCGCACAGGCTTCACGGAACTAAGCGCAGCAAGAACGATATACCCGGGCAACTACATCGTTAACTATGATGGTCTGAAATATATCATCCCGTTTGGAGACCTGAGATTGAGAATGTCCGGACCCACTGCCGGCCGATTGATCCAGGCCGAGATCAAAGAACGTTTTGCCTCGGCCAATCTGCCGATGTTACATACCCGGCATTTGCACGGTGATGCGGCTGATCAGTTCAGACCGGGCGTAGAACGGGGTGATGAGAATATCAATCTGGCCGATGAATTTGAGCGCCAGTTTTTTGGTGACCTGATGTTATTCAGCGTGACCAGGTTAGCAGGCCGGGAAAGTCCTGACCATGCATTCACATTGGAGACTGTCAGCAAGGCTATAGATGAAACCGAGCACGAGTTACTGGCAATGTATGAAGAAAAACACCTGGAAATGCAAGACAGAAATACGCACCTCAAGCGCCTGATAAATGACCGGCAGCGCTGGTGGCATAATAATTCACAGACAGTAGCGGTATTATCCAATATTCAGCGATTTATACACAATGTCGATGTTAACTTTGGTGCAGATTCAACCGCGTACACGCAGATACAAGACCAACAACATCGAGATCAGCGTAAGAAGCAGATCACTCAGGCGTTATTAGCCTATCGCCAGTCACGTGATGCCTGGGATCAACTGTTTTCTGACACTTAAGTCTCATTCTTCAAAGAGTCAATGACTCTTTGGCATTCCTTAGCATCACCCCGCGATACTCATCATAAGCCTGCTCAGCCCGCAAAATGTGTTGCGCCTCCAGCTTGACCCCGGGGTAGAGGTTCTCAGAAGTTTCGATTTTTCCGCTAGTTATAAAGTCGGAAGAATCCCCTGCGCGCGCTTTTCCAGTCAGAGAAAATGTCTGATACTGGTCTGACAAGGCGCTTGTTAATTCACACCAGCGGGTTAAGGCCCGGAGCAGGTTCTGGCTGTCAGTTTTTATTAGTTCCGCATCAAAGTAAAAGTACCACCCCGGATTTTCTCGACTGAATGTGGCCAGCGACTTCAACCGCTGAATATAATAATCGGTGGCTTGGGCCGGGTCAGCATAGAGTTCATCAGTTTGTTTGGCCTGAAAAAGATGAATGATGCTTTTCAGGCTGTACTCGGGAGAGCGGATACTCATGAGTATCCTGTAGTCAGAGCCTTCCAGCATACGCGTGTCAAGCACGTAGTCGTTATGCAGCAGTTTATCGAAAAGGTAAATACTGCCGGGTTTTGGCGCTTCAGATTGCATATACAAGCGTAACTGCTTATCAAGATCCGCCGCCCTGGAGTAAGACAGATGCATCTCGTAGTAACCGTTTATATGCGGGTGAGAACCCAGAATATGGCCTATCAAGCTGCTGTACGCACGCATGTGGCTCAGTAAAATAATGCGCTGATATTGTCGTCCCGGCATATTGTTCATGGATATAAAACTAAAGGGGTCGATGGCTAATGCGAATGATTGCGTTTTACTGCCTCCCCTTTCGACCCATTTTATTATTTCGCTATAACCTAGGCCACCTCGCCTCCCCCCCGCCGCGGGAACAGCTCGTGAAGATAGTCGCCGAAGCTGCGGCAGGCGTCTACAGAAGTGAACATGCCTACCAGTTTGTCTGCCTTAGTCACGATGGCAGAACCGATGTGCCGCTCAGCCATGGTCAGCAGTACCTTGTCGAGCGGCTCGTCTACGCTGACGATATACGGGTCGCTCATATAAAGATCCCGGACACTCAGGCTGCCTGCACTTGCCGACGATGAATGAAGATTGATTGCCGATGTCATGTCTCTGTCAGTAATTACGCCGACGATGGCATGCTCGTGGGTAACCGGCAGGTGACGAACATTATGGTGCCCCATCAGTTCGCAGGCCTCGTCGAATGAGGCATCGAGGTCGACCGAGTACGGAAACGGTGACATGACTGTTGCCAGCAAGGGCATTTTTTTCATACTTCGCTATCCTTATACCAAAAAATACGATCGAAACAATTAAAACAATTAAAGAGGTCGTTGACAATTGGGATAATTGCGATCTGTCACCCAACTAAAGGGGTCGCTGGCTAATGATTCTTATTCTCATCTGATCCGCCCTCTTCCCTACTTTCGCAAAAGGGCCGGCCCCGTTTCGCCTGACCAATTGAGAAGCCCAACGCGCGTTCAATCTGCGTCTTGAATCGACCGTCCCCGACCGGCATTGAAAACCGCGCGGCGGATTGAATGGTGTGGATATCCTCTTTCGCCAGCATGGCTGAAAATAGCGCCCTGTATTGGCAACGACGTTCTTCCTCTGTCACCCCAAGACGTCGGTACAGGTCATGATGTGTAATGACCGGATTCGTTTCACCAAAGACGTTGTGGCGATAGCTGGACCAGGTGTAGTTGACCGGATGCGTCACCATGTTGGCAGCGACCGGATTAAGCTCGATGTAACGGTAACAGGTCAATAGATATCGCTCAGCATCCACCAGGCTTGCTTTGTGTCGACTCTCCCACAGCGTGCCGCAACGCTGATATTTCTTGTTGATGTACTGTACGTAACGGCGCCCGACCGACTGCATGACCCGGGAAATACCTTCACGATCCTCGGGTGTCATGAGCAAGTGGACATGGTTGGTCATCAAGACGTAGGCATGCACTGCAACGTGGTAGCGGTAGCAGGCATCACCAAGGCAACTCAGGTAGAACAGATAGTCTTGCTGAGCGAAAAAACAGGCTTCCCGGTTGTTACCGCGTTGTATGACATGACACGGCACACCGGAGAGATACATCCGGGGCTTCCTTGGCATTGCGATTCCTTTCGCTTAAAGGTCCGTCCTGGACCGTTCATGAAGAATAGCATAGCGCAAAACTAATGCGAATGCTTCCCAGTTGTCACCGACCCCTCTAACAAGCAAAATAATTTGGTCTGTCCCACTATTACGGTCGTAAACTGTTCCAACTCGTGCAGGGTACGCGCATCGCCAAGGCGTTTGTTTTCCGCCGGCATGATCGCCACCATTGTCCGTTCTATGGTCTTTCGAATGGATGCCTTATCTACGTAACTGACACATGGAATGTTTCGAGAACGCTTTATAAATTAATATGTGCTATCTTTTCCCACTTTGGTATTTTACTTTTCGTGTTGTTGTAATAGAGACTTTTACTAGGGCATATTGGTGACCAATAACGATATCTTGCGTCGTATCCGCTATACTTTTGACTTAAGCGACTCGAAGATGATTGCAATATTTGGACTGGCTGATCATCAAGTAACGCGAGAACAGATCAGCGATTGGTTAAAAAAAGATGAAGATCCGGCTTTTCAGGAATGTAGTGATGCCCAGCTGGCGATTTTTCTCAACGGTTTGATTAATGATCGGCGAGGAAAAAGAGAAGGGGCACAGCCCGAGCCGGAACAGCGTTTAACTAACAATATTATTTTCAGGAAATTAAAAATCGCATTAGATCTGAAAGCTGAAGATATATTGGAGATTCTGGGCCTGACTGATGTGCACATAAGCAAGCACGAATTAAGCGCCTTCTTCCGAAAACCGGGTCATAAGCACTACCGTACCTGTAAAGACCAGGTTTTCCGTAATTTCTTGAATGGTATCCAGCTTAAATATCGCGATAACATTTAGTTCAAGCATACTAACATGCAAGACTCTATGGAGTAGAAATTGAAAATCGATATTTACAAGAGCACAAAGAATGGAAACAAGTACCTTTCTGTGCCAAAAGGAACAAAGGTGGAGAGCTTACAACTGCCAGATCCTGTCGACCCGGATCTTCTGACATTATCACCATTCAAAACCAGGTTGGAGATAACTCCCGGCAAGTCTCATTTTTCCCTTGATCAAGACAACATAATTGAGCAGATTGAGCAAAATGGTTATGCAGTTCATGGCGCCAAAATAGAAATTAAGGTGGGTGCTGTAAAAACAAAAGATATTTGGGGTCAGAGTAAGAATTAACATTCCAACCGTTCCTCGACAGCAATACCACTCCGGTGAATATCGAAACATTCGTTTCCACACTGGCCATTATCCTGGGCGCCTACTTTATCCGTGGCATTACCGGGTTCGGATCCGGATTGATTGCCGTCCCGCTACTGGCGCTGATTTTGCCGTTGCAGACCGTGGTGCCCCTGGTGCTGGTGCTGGACTTATGCGCCTCGCTGATAATGAGCCACAAGACGCGTGCGCATGTTCAATGGGCTGAGATTATCCCGCTCCTTCCAGCATCGCTGCTGGGTATCATTATCGGCGCCACCCTGCTGGTGAGTTTGCCACGGGAGCCACTGCTCATCGCACTCGCTCTGTTTGTCATTCTGTTTGCCCTGCGCTACCTGTTGAATATTCACGGTGCCAAACGGGTTTCGCGGGGCTGGTCGGTGCCGGCCGGCCTGAGCGGCGGGCTGATCGGTGCACTGTTCGGCACCGGCGGACCACCGTACGTGATCTACCTGACGCACCGGATAAAAGACAAGTCACGGCTACGTGCCACCCTGTCCGGCTTGTTGATGCTGGATGGTTTGTTTCGCGTTGGCGCCTTTCTCGTCGCCGGCCTGCTGGGTATACATCTGTTGCCCCTTCTACTCGCATCGGCTCCGGTGATACTCCTGGCCCTTTACCTGGGACATCGCGTTCATATCGGCATCCAGCGACCGGCAGATGCTGAAACTGGTCGGCACACTGCTGCTCATCAGCGGTGGCGCACTACTGATGAAAGTATGGAACTAAAATTATTGACTTCCGTCAATGACAAATACTGAAAAATGAATACCATTTTAATACTGCGATTGCCCGTGGAGGTGAAGTGCGGGCGCAGAGCTGTCTCAACAGGGCTGCTCGCAGCATCTATGCTATATATTGGCGTGATGAAACCAGCTTAACAGTTCGGAGGGTATCGTTATGACAAAATGCAACAAGACGCTGCTGGCCGTTTTGCTAGCAGTTGCAACCGCCTTGCCAATGACCAGCGCACAGGCCTGGTGGGGCCCAGGTTGGGGTGGATACGACCGCGGCTGGGGTGACGGTTGGGGTGATGGCTGGGGTGACGCCTTGGGCGATTTCTTCGGTGACGGCTACTTCGACATCGGCTTCAGTATCCGTTCCAGTGGCGGTGGTTACGGCCGTGGTTACGGTCGCGGTTATGGTCGTGGTTATGGCGACTACTATGGTTACGGTTATGGCCATCCCTACGGTGGTTGGGACTATCCCGGCTATGCTTGGGGCTATCCCGGCTATGGGTATCCTGGCTATGGTTGGGGAAAATAAAGGGGTCGGTGACAATTGAGAATGATTGCGATTTGTCACCGACCCCTTTAGCACTATGTATCACGGCGAACGATTCAATAGCATCAGCCATCTGGTCGGCGCCGCGCTGGCGCTCGCCGGTCTGGTAGTACTGGTGATGTTCGCCTCTCTGCAGGGCGACGTGTGGAAAATCGTCAGTTTTAGTATCTATGGCGCTTCCCTGTTCCTGCTGTATACCCTGTCGACGCTGTATCACTCTTTGCGTGGACGGGCCAAGCAAATTTTCAGGAAGCTGGATCACATCGCCATCTACCTGCTCATCGCCGGTACCTACACCCCGCTCACTCTGGTAACCCTGCGTGGCAACTGGGGCTGGACGCTGTTTGTCATTATCTGGGGGTTGGCCATCACCGGCATCATCGTGGATGGCCGGCACAAGGAGGGATCACGGGCCATACAGATGGTCATCTATCTGTCAATGGGCTGGCTGATCCTGGTTGCCATATATCCCCTGATCCAGGCCTTACCCAATGCTGCTCTTATGTTGCTGGTGCTGGGTGGCGTGTTCTACACCAGCGGTATGATTTTTTATGCCGTCGATGAAAGAATGAAACACGCCCACGGCATCTGGCATTTATTCGTGCTGGCCGGCAGCGTTTCGCACTACCTGGCAGTGCTGCTTTATGTTTTGTAAATCAATTCATTGGGTCTGACTCGATTTCCCCTGTGCGGCGGCTGCACTATACTCCGGAATAAACCAGGCACGGTGATGCAGAGAAAAAGGGGCGGAGGGATTAAAATAGCACCCATCGGTTCCTTTTTTCGAACCGCTTATATCCTATAAATAGAGGCAAGTCATGTTCAAGACCCCGGTATTTCTGCTAATCACTGTTGCCATACTGGCCGCTTGCGCCACTTCGCCCACCGGCCGCTCCCAGCTGACGCTCATGCCGGAAAGCAAAATGACCCAGATGGGCCTGCAGGCATTCGAAAACATCAAGAAGGAAACCCCAGTGGATGCCGGCACCGCCACGAACCGTTACGTTAACTGTGTGGCACAGGCCATTATCCGCGAAGTTGGCGGCGGTTGGGAGGTTGTCGTATTCCAGGATGACTCCGCGAATGCTTTTGCGCTTCCCGGCAGAAAAATCGGTGTCAACAGCGGCCTGCTCAAGGTCGCAGAGAACCAGCACCAGCTGGCCACCGTCATCGGCCATGAGATCGCACAC
>Ga0209567_10001922_pt1 | contig 10281 bp, 19 predicted proteins | sample COG_12_FD_184756 | JGI IMG/M metagenome (GOLD analysis project Ga0209567, IMG submission 184756) | Pelagic marine sediment microbial communities from the LTER site Helgoland, North Sea, for post-phytoplankton bloom and carbon turnover... | ecosystem: Environmental > Aquatic > Marine > Neritic...
CGAGAAGAAGCAGTCGTCTGCCCATCAGCCACTCTCCCCTAGGTGAGGAATCCTTCGTAGTTGCGCATCATCAGCTGGCTCTCGATCTGTTTCATCGTCTCGAGGGCGACGCCGACGACGATGAGGATCGAGACTCCGCTCAGGCCGACGGGAACATTGAAGGCCAGCCCGAAGATCGAAGGCGCAATCGCCACAGCTGCCAGGTAGAGGGAACCGGGGAGCGTGATCCGGCTGAGCACATACTCCAGATACTGCACGGTGGCACGGCCGGGTCGGATCCCGGGGATGAAGCCGCCCTGGCGTTGGATCGTCTCGGCCTGCCGCTCCGGATCGAACTGGATCGCGGTGTAGAAGTAAGTGAAGAAGACCACGAGGGCGCCCAGAATGATGATGTATCCGAGGCTCGGCTGGAATCCGCCGCCACCGTGGGTACTCCCTCCCGAGGACAACAGGTTGGTGTCGATCCACTCCCGAACCGACTGGCCCCACCCCTCAGCAGGCAACACCGAAGATACGAGGACCGGGAAGTACATGATGCTGGTGGCGAATATGACCGGAATCACTCCGGCCATGTTGACCTTCAGCGGGATATAGGTGCTCTGGCCTCCGAGTACTTTGCGGCCTCGCACGCGGCGCGAGAACTGGATCGGAATCCGTCGCTGCCCCTGGTCCATGAAGACGATGCCGACGGTGAGCGCCAGCATCAGCAGCATCACCGCAACGAACACGAGGCGGCGGTCTGAAGTATTGACCCACATCAAGGTGATTTGTGAAGGCAATTGGCTCACGATGCTGACGAAGATGATGAGGGACATGCCGTTGCCGATACCGCGCTGGGTGATCAGCTCACCCATCCACATGATGAGGGCGGTGCCTGCAGTCATGGTGATCACGATGAGGATCACATTGCGCAGGCTGTAGTCCGGTATCAGATCCAAGCCACCGGTGAAGTTGCCGGAGTGGAACAAGAACGTGAATCCGGTGGCCTGGAGCAGCGCCAATACCACGGTCAGGTACCGCGTCCACTGGGTGATGACCTTCCGCCCGGTCTCGCCTTCCTCTTGCAGCGCCTGCAGCTTCGGAATGACTACCGCGAGCAACTGCATGATGATCGACGCGGTGATGTACGGCATGATGCCGAGCGCAAAGACCGACATTGTCTCGAGTGCACCGCCGGAAAACAGGTTGACGATCCCGAGGAACCCCGACTCTTCCTGCAGTTCGGCGAACAGCTGCACCTGCGACAGATCGACACCGGGCACCGGAATGGCGGTACCGAGCCGGTACAGCAGGAAGATGAACAGCGTGAACAGGATCTTGTTCCGGAGGTCCCGGATCCTGAGCATGTTGCGGAAGACGGAGAGCATGGGATTCCTAAGCGAGTGCTGGCGAGGTTACTTGGTGCATACGGCTACACGGGCACGTGGCGACGGGAGTCGCAGTTCTGCTGGGGGGCCACAGCACCTCGGGCACCTGGCCTGAGGTCCGCAGTCACTCGACAACCTCGACCGACCCACCCGCTGCCTTGATCTTCTCCACGGCTCCCAGGCTGAAGGCGTGCGCTCGCACGTTCAGTGCCTTGTCGACGTCACCCTCGCCGAGCACCTTGATACGACCTCGCTGCTTGGCAAGTCCGACTGCCCGCATCTCGTCTGGCGATACCGTGCTGCCGGCGTCGAACTGGTCGAGACGCTCCACGTTGACGACCACGAACGGGTCGCGATTCGGGTTCTTGAATCCCTTGAGTTTCGGCAACTGCCGCTGCAAAGGCGTCTGGCCGCCCTCGAATCCCTGGCGAACCTTGCTGCGTGCCTTCTGCCCTTTGGTACCACGACCCGCAGTCTTGCCGCGGCGCCCGGCTTCACCCCTGCCGACCCGGATCTTGCGCGACTTGGAGCCCGCTGCGGGCTTCAGGTGGTGCAGTTTCATCAGACTTCCTCCACATCGAGCAGGTGTTTGGCACGGAACACCATGCCGCGTACGGCAAGGGTGTCCGGTCGCTCCACGCTCTGTCGAATCTTGCGCAGCCCGAGACTCTCAACGGTGGCCCGCACCTTCGGCTTCTGCCCGATGGTGGATCGCACCAGTGTGATCTTGAGTGACGTTGCCATTACTTCCTGCCTACCTCGGTCTTCATCAATTCGGCGGACCGGTACGCAGCGAGCAACGCAGGTGGGAAGATCTCCTCAGGGCGCTTGCCGCGAGCGCGGGCGACCGCGTCGGGGCGTTGCTGCTCTGTGAGGGCCTTCATGGTTGCCTTGGCGACGTTCACGTGGGTTGGCGAACCAAGCGACTTGCCGAGGACATCCTTGATCCCTGCTGCCTCGAGGATCTGACGCACGGCTCCACCCGCGATGACGCCGGTACCGGGAGACGCCGGTTTGAGCAGGACACGCGACGCCCCCTGCACACCAACTTTGGTGTGGATGATCGTCTGGCCTGCCATCGGGATGTCGACCATGTTCTTGCGCGCGATCTCGATCGCCTTCTGGATAGCTGAGGGAACCTCTTTGGCCTTGCCGTAGCCGATCCCGACCTTGCCTTTGCCATTGCCCACAGTCACCAACGCGGTGAACGAGAACCTCCGGCCACCCTTGACCACCTTGGAGACGCGGTTGACGGCGATGACGCGCTCGTCGAACTCGGACTTCTCCCGGTTCCTATCTCCTCGGCCTCGATTCACCGTTTTCTCCTGTTCACCTTGTCTGAGCGGCTTCGCACGTGCGATCCGCTCAGAACTTCAGTCCTTCTTCGCGTGCAGCGTCTGCGAGCGCCCGTACCTTGCCGTGGAATGCGAAGCCGCCACGATCGAATACGACCGTGTCGACGCCGACGTCCTTCGCCCGGACCGCGATCCGCTTTCCGACCTTGGAGGCGGCCTTCACAGACAGACCGCCCTTCTTGAGTTCGCGAGACGATGCTTGTGCCATCGTGTGGCCAGTCTCGTCGTCGATGATCTGTACGTAGATGTACCGGTTGGAGCGGTACACCGCCATGCGGGGTCGCACTGCCGTTCCTCTGACATCTTTGCGCACGCGCCGATGGCGGCGCTGACGTGCATCTGTTCTCGATCCGCGCATGCTCAGACTCCTGCCTTACCGGCCTTGCGCCGGACTTGTTCGCCCGCGTACCGGATGCCTTTGCCCTTGTAAGGCTCAGGAGGACGGACGCGGCGCACGTCTGCGGCTACCTGGCCCACCAGAGCCTTGTCGATGCCGCTGACGATGATCTTGGTCGGCTCGGGAACCTCGAATGTGATCCCGTCCGGTGCTTCGATGTGTACCGGGTGCGAGAAGCCCACCTGCAGTTCGAGCCGACGGCCCTGGAGGTTGGCACGATACCCCACGCCGACCGCCTCGAGTTGCTTGGTGTAGCCCTCAGACACGCCGACAATCATGTTGTTGAGCAGTGCCCGGCTCAAGCCGTGAAGCGCGCGTGACTCCGGCTCGTCGTCTACGCGCGACACCGTGACAACGCCGTCTTCGAGATCGAAAGAGACCTCATCATTGAAGGTACGCTGCAGCGTCCCTTTCGAGCCCTTGACCGTCACGGCCCTGCCGTCGATCTTGACCTCGACGCCACTCGGGACGGTGATGGGGTTACTACCTACGCGACTCATGGGTCACCACGCCTCACAGAGAACTTCGCCGCCCACCTTGCGTGACCTGGCCTCGCGGTCGGTGAGGAGGCCCTGGGACGTCGATACGATGGCGACTCCGATGCCACCGTGAACCCGGTCGAGGTCGCCCGATCCGCGGTACACGCGGTTGCCGGGTTTGGACACCCGACGCAGACCGTTGAGCACGCGCGACCGGTCGTCGCCGTACCGCAGCCGCACGGTCAGTTCCTTGCCCACGGGGGCCTCTTCCTCCTTGTAGGAATCGATGAAGCCTTCAGCGGCAAGGATCTTGGCCACCTCGACCTTGAGCTTCGAGGAGGGCATCGAGACGTCGGGGTGCAACACCATGTTGGCGTTGCGGATCCGCGTCAGCATGTCGGCGATGGGATCCGTCTGCATTACCAGGATGCCTTTCTGATGCCGGGAAGTTCGCCGCGATGGGCATGATCACGCACCGCGATGCGTGACATACCGAACTTACGGAAGTAGGCACGCGGCCTACCGGAAACCCCACACCGATTGCGGTAGCGAGTTGCGCTGGCATCGCGCGGCATCTTGGCGATCTTCTGATACGCGATCCGCTTCGCATCGTACGAAGCGTCTGGATCTTTGATGACGGCCGTGAGCTCTGCGCGGCGATCCGCGTACATCTCGACCATTCGTTTGCGCTTGTTGTTCTTTGCGATCTTTGATTTCTTTGCCATCAGACACCTACCTCTTGTCGGCGGAACGGGAATCCAAAGGCGTCGAGCAACGCCCGACCCTGTTCGTCGTCGACGGCGGTAGTCACGAACGTGATGTCCATGCCCCGCACCTTGACCACTTCGTCATAATCGATCTCTGGGAAAATGAGCTGCTCTGTCACTCCGAAGCTGTAGTTGCCCCGCCCATCGAAACCCCGCGGGCTCAGCCCACGGAAGTCACGAATGCGGGGGATTGCTAGGGCGATGAGGCGGTCGAAGAACTCCCACATCCGGTCGCCGCGCAGCGTCACATTGGCTCCAATGGCCTGACCCTCGCGAATCTTGAAGTTCGCCACCGACTTGCGAGCCCGATTCACCCTGGGCTGCTGCCCGGTGATGATGCGGAGATCCACGATCGCGGCATCGATGAGTTTGCTGTCCGCTGCCGCGTCTCCGACGCCCATGTTGACGATGATCTTCGAGAGGCGCGGCACTTGCATCATGTTGGCCAGATCGAGCTGGTCTTTGAGTGCCGGAGCGATCTCGTTGTAGTACTTCTCTTTGAGTCGCGGCGCCATCACAGATCACCCTCACATTTGCGGCAGATCCGCTGCTTTCTTCCGAGGTCGTCGAACCGGGCCCCAATCTTCGTCGGGCCGCAGTCGGGGCACATGATCATGACGTTCGAGGCCTCGATTGGCATGTCCTTGTCGATGATGCCGCCCTGCATGGTCTGCCCCTGTGGTTTCTGGTGACGCTTGGCGGTGTTCACCCCTTCGACGATGATGCGGTTGGAGGAGTTGTAGACGCGAGCGATCCTGCCCTCGCGGCCCTTGTCCTTACCTGCGATCACACGCACCTCGTCTCCACTGCGCAGCTTCATCACAACACCTCCGGGGCAAGTGACACGATCCGCATGAAACGCTTCTCCCGCAATTCGCGACCGACGGGGCCAAAGATGCGGGTGCCGCGGGGCTGGCTCTGGTCGTTGATCAGCACACACGCGTTGTCGTCGAATCGGATGTAGGTGCCGTCGGTGCGACGGATCTCTTTCCTGGTTCGCACCACAACGGCCTTGACGACCTCGCCCTTCTTGACGGTGCCGCCCGGAATCGCGTCCTTGACCGTGCCCACGATGATGTCACCCAGGCGCGCATAACGACGCTTCGAGCCACCGAGGACCCGGATACACAGGAGCTCGCGCGCGCCCGTGTTGTCGGCAACCCGCAAGCGGGTTTCCTGCTGGATCATCGAGCCCTCTCCAGTACTTCCTCGACACGCCAGCGCTTCGTCTTCGATAGCGGCCTGGTTTCGATGATTCGTACCGTGTCTCCCAAACGGGCGTCGTTCGCCTCATCGTGCGCGTGGAACTTGCGTCGTACCGGCATCGTCTTGCCGTAACGCCGGTGCCGCTTCGAATCGACGACCTCCACGGTGACAGTCTTCTCACGGGCATCGGAGATGACGACTCCGGTCCTGACCTTGCGGCTGGCGCGTTCCATCAGGCTTCCTCCTGAAGCTGCTGTTCATAGGCGGCGATCTCCTGCTCGTGCATCACCGTCTTGATCCTTGCGACGTCCCGCCGCACGCTGCGGAGCCGGGAGTGGTTGTCGAGCTGGTTGGTGACGAGCTGGAACCGCAGGTTGAATAGCTCTTGTTTGGTCTCAGCCAGCTGCTCACCCAATTCCTTGTAGGTGAGCTTGCGAAGTTCGAGTGCGTTCACAGCTCCTCCCTTCGCACAAATCTCGTCTTGAGTGGCAGTTTGTGCGCCGCCACCCGCATGGCCTCGCGGGCCAGATCTTCGTCGACGCCAGCCATCTCGAACATGACGCGACCCGGCTTCACCACCGCGACCCAGTACTCCGGATTGCCCTTGCCTGAGCCCATCCGGGTCTCTGCGGGCTTCTCCGTGATCGGCTTGTCGGGAAAGATGGTGATCCACACCTTGCCGCCACGCTTGATCTTGCGGGTCATTGAGACACGAGCCGCTTCGATCTGGCGGGCCGTGACCCAGCCCACCTCCTGAGCCTGCAATCCGTACTCACCGAACGAGACGCGGGTTCCACCTTTGGCCTTCCCGGTCATCCGGCCCTTCTGCATCTTGCGGTACTTGGTCCGCTTCGGCATCAACATCAGGCGTCTGCTCCGGCTTCGTCTTCTTCCGCTGCCTCGTCTGCGGCAGCATCGAGCACCTCTGCCACGACCTCGGCTTCAGCGGCTTCGACCACTGCTTCGACCGCTACCGCGTCTGCAGCATCTGCAACCGCGTCTGCCACCTCGGCAACCGCCTCGGCTTCGACCGCTTCTTCGATCGCCGCTACTGCTTCCTCGGCGGTGGCATCTGCCACGGCTTCAGCCGCCGCAGCAGCTTCCTCGGCCTCGGCGGCTTCCTTCAGGGCAGCCTCTGCGACCGGATCCTCTGCGAGAAGCGCCTCGTCCACAGCCTCGAGGGCCACGGCCGCTGCCAGGTCTGCCTCGGCTTCGACACCTTCGGCAACCGCGTCTGCTTCCGCGGCCTTCTCGACGGCTTCGACCGCGTCGACTGCTGCCACCGCGGCTTCGACGTCTGCTACGTCGGCAACCGCGTCTGCGATGACGGCCGATTCGACGGCTTCGACCGCAACCGCGTCCGCAACCACAGCCTCGGCATCTGCGACCGCGGCAGTCTCCTCCATCGAAGACTCCCGCGCCTCGGTCCGCGCCGCCTGAAACTCTGCAGCGGCATCGCTGGCACTGGGGCGCTTGCCGCCGCCTGCCTCGATCAATCGCTTGCCGCCTTCTTTGCGCTTGCCGCCACCCGCTTCAACGAGACGCTTACCGCCCCCAGCTTCGATCAGACGACGTTCGCCGCCACCTGCGGCAGCCTCGGCGCGGGACCGAGCGGGACGCCGCCGCTGGGATGGCCCCCCTGCGGCCAGTCTGGCTTCAGCTGCGATCTTCTCGCGGCTGGCAGCCAGCGAAGGAATCACGTCACCTTTGTAGACCCAGACCTTGACGCCGATAGCGCCGACGGTGGTGCGGGCGGTTGCCTGACCGTAGTCGATGTCTGCGCGAAGAGTATGCAGCGGCACGCGACCCTCGAGGTACCACTCGCGGCGACCCATGTCTGCCCCACCGAGCCGACCCGAGGCCTGGACACGCACACCTTCGGCGCCGGCCTTGAGTGCCGTCTGCACTGCACGCTTCATTGCCCGCCGGAAGGAGACCCTGCCTTCGAGCTGATCGGCCACGCTGCGTGCCAGCAGCGTGGCGTCGATCTCCGCGTTCTGCACCTCGATGACGTTGAACTTCACGATACGACCGGTCAGCTTCTCGAGTCCACGACGGAGCCGATCAGCTTCAGAGCCGCTACGCCCGATGACGACGCCTGGACGGGCCGTATGCACATCGACTTGGACCTTCTTGTCACCGATTCGCTCGATGTCGATGCGCGAGATGGCGCCCCGCTTCAGCTCACCCGTGATGTAGCTACGGATTTTGGAGTCTTCATTGACCTGGGTTGCGTAGTCCTTCTCGCTGTACCAGCGAGATTTCCAGTCCGTCACGATGCCGAGACGGAGCCCGTATGGGTGGATCTTCTGACCCATCAGATGTCCTCCTCGTCGTCGGCCAGGATGATGGTGATGTGGCTGGTGCGCTTGCGGATACGGGTCGCCCGTCCGCGGGCCCGGGGACGCCAGCGCTTGAGCGTCGGACCCTCGTTGGCGTACGCCTCGGCTACGAAAAGTTCCTCTTCGTCGAGTGCGTGGTTGTGCTCAGCGTTGGCCACTGCCGAATTCAGCACCTTCATGATCGGCTCGGCCGCCCGACGGTTCGTGAGCTGAAGTACGTCGCGCGCGTCTTCCACCGGGAGCCCCCTGACGTTATCGAGCACCCGACGCACCTTGTAGGGCGACTGCCTGATGTACTTGGCTTCGGCGCGAACCTTCATCCTCTCCTCGCCGCCCTTTCTCCCATGTGACCGCGGAAAGTGCGGGTGGGCGCGAACTCCCCGAGTTTGTGCCCGACCATCGACTCGCTGATGTACACGGGCACATGCTTGCGCCCGTCGTGCACCGCGATCGTATGACCGACCATCTCGGGAATCACCGTCGACCGGCGGCTCCACGTGCGGATAACCTTCTTCTCGCCTCGTTCGTTGGCACCTTCGACCTTGCGGAGCAGGTGCTCGTCAATGAACGGGCCCTTTTTGAGGCTTCTGGACATCGCTGCCTACCTCCTGCCCTTCTTGCTCCGGCGCCGGACGATGTACTTGTCGCTGGCCTTGTTCTTCTTGCGGGTACGCCCTTCGGCCTTGCCCCATGGACTGGTCGGATGGCGGCCACCAGAGCTGCGGCCTTCCCCCCCGCCGAGGGGGTGATCCACCGGGTTCATTGCGACGCCGCGAGTCTGCGGGCGTTTGCCTGCCCACCGACTGCGTCCCGCCTTGCCGACCTTGACGAGTTCCGCCTCGGTGTTACCCACCTGGCCGACCGTGGCGCGGCAGTCGAGCGGCACCTGGCGCATCTCACCAGAAGGGAGCCGTAGCAGAGCCATGTTGCTCTCTTTCGACATCAACTGGACCGACGTACCGGCGGCACGTGCCATCTTGGCGCCGCCGCCCGGACGCAGCTCCACCGCGTGGACCACGGTACCGGTCGGGATGTTTCGCAGTGGAAGCGCGTTCCCCGGACGGATGTCGGCTCCAGAGCCGGACACGAGCCGGTCGCCCTCGGTGACGTTGACCGGAGCCAGGATGTAGCGCTTCTCGCCATCGGCGTAATGCAGCAGGGCGATCCGGGCATTGCGGTTGGGGTCGTATTCGATCCCAGCCACCTTGGCCGGTATTCCGTCCTTGTTCCGACGGAAATCGACGATGCGATACCGACGCTTGTGGCCACCACCGCGGTGACGCGAGGTGATCCGCCCATAGGTATTGCGACCCGAAGAGCGGGTCTTCTTCGCCAGCAGCGACTTCTCGGGGGTCGACTTCGTGATGGTGTCGAAATCCGACACGGTCTGGAAGCGACGGCCCGGAGATGTTGGTTTTACCTTCTTCACACCCATGTCAAACCTCGAAGATGTCGATCGACTGGCCGTCTGCCAGCGTGACGAGTGCCCGCTTGCTGTCGGCACGTTTACCCAGCACGTAACCCGTCCGCTTCCGCTTCCCCTTGCGGTTGATGGTGTTCACCGACACCACCCGCACGCCAAAGATCTTCTGTACAGCTTGCTTGATCTCCGTCTTGTTCGACCGCTTGTCGACAACAAAGGTGTAGGTGTTGAAGTCCTGGATGAGGTCGTAGGACTTCTCGGACACCACCGGCTCCAGCACCACGTCGCGGGGATCCTTCACGCGCCGTCCCCTTCCTCTGCAACCGACCCAACCTCTGACTCGGACTCAGCCTCAGCAGCCGACCCACCCTCTGACTCCAACCCGGCCTCCGCCGGACCGGCGGTCTCGGGCGGAGTCTCGTCGCCGACAGCCTGCGGGGCCGCGGGCTCTGCATCGCTCGCATCTGCATCGGTGGCAGCCACCTTGGGAGCCCCAGCGCCGGCAGCATGCTCCTCGGTGCCGCGGGGGGCGGACTGGCCGAGATCGAGGGTTCCTCTGCTCATGACCAAGGTGGTTGCCCACAACACGTCGTAGGTGTTGGCCTGACCGAGGTTGCTGGCAATCACTGAAGGAAGATTGCGGAACGACTTGATCGCACTGTGCTCGTGATCTTCTGCCAGCAGCAGCACCTTGCCCTCGACACCCATGGCATCGAGCAACGCTACTGCTTGTTTGGTGCTGGGCGTCTCCCAGGTGTCGAACGTCTCGACCACCTTGATCCGACCGGCTGCGGCCCTGGCTGACAACGCACCTCGCAGCGCCAGTCGCCTCATCTTCTTGGGCGTACGTTGCGAGTAGTCGCGTGGCTTCGGGCCGTGGGCGACTCCACCGCCGGCCCACTGCGGCGAGCGGATCGACCCATGCCGGGCGCGCCCGAGGCCTTT
>Ga0209567_10001923_pt1 | contig 10281 bp, 8 predicted proteins | sample COG_12_FD_184756 | JGI IMG/M metagenome (GOLD analysis project Ga0209567, IMG submission 184756) | Pelagic marine sediment microbial communities from the LTER site Helgoland, North Sea, for post-phytoplankton bloom and carbon turnover... | ecosystem: Environmental > Aquatic > Marine > Neritic...
GCCTGCCGAAGCCCGGCGAAACGGTGACGGGCGCCGAGCTCGCGAAATATCCGGGGGGCAAAGGCGCCAATCAGGCGCTTGCCGCGCAGCGCCTCGGTGCCGACGTAAGCCTGATTGCGTGTGCAGGAGTCGATGCTGCGGCCGACGAAGCTTTGAGCCTGCTCAGGGAGGGCGGCGTGGACCTTACCCGATGCCGCTTCGTCGAGGATGTCGCAACGGGCACTGCGCTGATCGCAGTAGCGCCGTCGGGCGAAAACCATATCGTCGTGGCACCGGGAGCGAACCGCGCGCTGACCGAGAGCGACGCGGAGTCGGTCAAAGCCGATGCACTGATCTGCCAGCTCGAGGTGCCTGTCCCCGTTATCGTGCACGCGGCCAGGTCATTCGGCGGCTTCTTCTGTGTCAACCTTGCGCCGGCCGCCGAGATTGACGTGACGGTATTGCAGCGCGCCGACCTCGTCGTGGTCAACGAGACCGAGGCGGAGTGGTACGGCGAGTCACTCGGGGCATGCACGGGCTACGTCGCGACCACACGCGGAGGAGGTGTCGCAACGCTCGAGCGCGGGGGAGAGGTTATTGCCGAAGCCTCGCCGCCGACGATCAAGGCCGTCGATACGACGGGGGCCGGTGATACATTTACCGCCGCGCTGACTGTCGCGCTCGTCGAAGGCCAGCCTCCCGACGACGCGCTGCATTTTGCGTGCAGGGCGGGCGCGCTTTCGGCCACCAGGATGGGCGCACAGCCGTCCCTGCCGAGCCGCCGCGCGGTCGACGAATTCAAACCCGAAAAGTGAAGCAATGCACAAGATCATAGAACGCTTAACGTCCGGCAGCCTCGTGTTGCAGATCGCGGTCGGCATCGTTGCCGGCGTCGCGCTTTCACTCGTATTGCCGGACGTCGCCAAGTCGTCAATGTTGCTTGGTGACCTGTTCGTCCGGGCGCTCAAGGCCGTGGCGCCGGTACTTGTGCTCGTGCTCGTGGCCTCGGCAATCGCGAATCGCCGCAAGAGCCATACATCGCAGATGCGACCGATCGTCGGTATGTACCTCATTGGCACGGCGTCTGCGGCGCTGCTGGCGATTACGATGAGCACTTTGTATCCGACGACACTCGCGCTGCAGGTCTCGGAAGTCACGGCGACAGCGCCGCAAGGGATTGCGGAAGTTCTCCGCGGACTGTTGGAAAAACTCGTCGATAACCCTGTTAACGCCATCCTGACCGGTAATTTCATCGGCATCCTGGTCTGGGGTGTATTGCTCGGTATCTTCCTGCATCATGCCGCCGACACGACGCGGCAGCTTCTGGCCGACACGGCCGATGCCGTGACCCACATCGTTCGTATCGTCATTCGCCTCGCGCCGATCGGCATCTTCGGACTCGTCGCGGGCAACCTCGCCGACTCGGGCCTGTCGGTCCTGGGCGGCTATGCGCGGATTCTAACGGTACTTCTCAGCAGCATGCTGATCATGGCGTTGTTCATCAATCCGCTGATCGTCTGGGTGAAGACGAGGCGTAATCCGTATCCGATTGTGCTGACGGCGCTCAGGGAAAGCGGCGTCACGGCGTTTTTCACGCGCAGCTCAGCGGCTAACATCCCGGTCAACCTGGCATTGTGCGAGCGCCTCGACCTCGAGGAGGACACCTACGCCGTGTCGATACCGCTGGGCGCGACGATCAACATGGGCGGCGCGGCTATCACGATCACGGTGTTGACACTGGCGGCGACCCACACGCTGGGTATCCAGGTGGACCTGCCTACGGCCTTGCTGCTGTCGATCGTCGCGGCGCTCTCGGCCTGTGGCGCTTCGGGCGTCGCGGGCGGCTCGCTGCTGCTGATCCCGTTGAGCTGCGGCCTGTTCGGCATCCCCAACGATATCGCGATGCAGGTCGTCGCAGTCGGGTTCGTCATCAGTATATTGCAGGACTCGGCCGAGACGGCATTGAATAGTTCGACGGACGTCGTCTTCACGGCGGCCGTGGCGACCAAGGAACAGTCGCAGCAGTCTGCTCTATAATGACCGAGTAACGTCGCCTCGGTTGGGCGAAATCAACAAGAACAAGAAACGCTACAGGGGGCAAACCATGGATCGACGCAAATTTATCGCCAGGGCTGGAGGTATGGTGCTGGCCGGCCAGACCGGACAGGTATTCGCCGAAGAGAAGCTCGTGTACCCGAGCAAGGCCTGCATGCCGACGCTACGCCAGACGCAGGGACCTTACCGAGTGCCGGGTGTCCCGCAACGCTCAGACATTCGCGACGGATCGGCCGGGGTTCCGTTAAAGCTCGAGCTCACAGTTATCGATGACATGTGGTGCAAGCCGGTCTCGGACTTCGCGGTGGAAATCTGGCACTGCGACGCGGGCGGTTATTATTCCGGCGTCGATAACATCGTCTTCGACCCCAGTTCGCTGCAACCGACCGGCGAGTCGATCGATATGACGCAAGAGTCATTCCTTCGCGGCTACCAGGTGACGGACGATCGGGGCAAGGTAGAGTTCACCACCATCTACCCGGGCTGGTATATGCCGCGACTGGCGCACATACACGTACGCCTTATGTGGAGGGATATCGACTGGACGTCGCTTGACACGCAGCTGTACCTGCCCATGGACGTCGAACAGGCGGTGTATCAAACCGCGCCCTACGTCGATCGTGGTCCGAATCCGATCGACATCGATCGCGATGTTGTCGTCAAAGGAGACCGGGCGGGCGTCAAAGCGCTGACCGCGAACGTGGAAAAGGACGGCGATGGCCTGGTTGGCAGGTTCAAGTTCGCGGCAACCGCGCTATAGCGCTTCGCGATCTAGTTCAGATCGTCGTTCTTCCAGTACTTGGTGCCCTGCAGCGTGACCTGTAGCGCGAGGCCCTTGTCCGTGAGCTGGTAGACCGAAACACTCTCGTTGATCGTGCCCGCAGCATCCGCTGCACCGGCTCCTTTACCTTCTTCCGCGTCCGTCGTCGCGGCGGCATCGGCCTGGCCCGTGAAGTTCCAGCCTTTGTCGACGAATTGATCAAATGCATCGCGGTCGTGAAAAACGAACACGGCGCTGAATTTCTTGATACCCGCGCCCAGGCCGGCACCCGCCGAGAACATTCTCATGTAGATGTCTTTGCCGGATGCATTGTCGTGCGCGACTCCTTTGCCATTGCCCGTCGACACGATCAGCACGTTGATCCCGGTATTATGAAAAACGGCATAACCGACAGATTTGGCGATCATCTCCTCGGTTTCGGGCTTTTCCGAATACAGCCTCGCCAGGACTTCGCCGCGCATTTCCTGTATCTCCGCGCGCTTCTCGTCGGCGTCTTTCTTGTCGAAAAGCCCCGCGCTGCTGTCGAATGGCAGCAAAATGACCGCTGCGAGCATTGCCAGTGTGTACCGCATTTTCATTGATTTTCTCCCAAACATGTCATTCAGTAATCGTCAGTCGAGGTGGAACGAAGCCGGCAGGAGTTCCTCGATCGAGTACTCCTGCCAGTCGTTGCTGTCATCTTTGACGATAATAACCGTATTTTCGTCGGCGAACTCGTGAATTCGTTGCCGGCATCCGCCGCAGGGCGTGCAGGGTACGATGTCGTCGCGTCCCCCCGCAATCGCGATGCGGTCAATCCGTTTGCCGCCTTTCTGGATCATGGCGGCGATAGCGCCGGCCTCGGCACAGGAGCCCAGCGGGTAGGCCGCGTTCTCGACATTGCAGCCGACGTGCACACGTCCCTGGTCGTCGATGATCGCCGCCCCTACGTTGTAACCGGAGTATTTGCTGTAGGCCTGCTCACGGGCTTCAATTGCCGCACTGATGAGGTCTTCGTTCGTAATCGCCATCTAGTCTGTTTTCCGCATCGGGTTGTTGGGGTGGGTCGTCCAGTTCGCCTTTTCCTGCGACACGGGCTGCCCGGTTCTCGGGTCCGTGCCCTTGGTAAGCTGTTGCATCGTTATACAACCTTCCACGGGGCAGACGCTGACGCACAGGTTACAGCCGACACATTCTTCGTCGATAACCTCGAAGCGCCGCTCGCCGTTGACTGTGTGCGTGATCGCCTGGTGCGAGGTGTCTTCGCACACGATGTGGCAACGCCCGCACTTGATGCACAGATCCTGGTCGATGATGGCTTTTTCAACGTAATTGAGATTCAGGTATTGCCAGTCGGTGACACTCGGCACGGCCTTGCCGACGAGTTCGGCCAGTGACAACTTTTTGTCATCGAGGAAGCTGTCGAGACCATCGACGAGATCGTCGATGATCTTGAACCCGTACACCATCGCCGCCGTGCACACCTGCACGTTGCTGGCACCGAGCGCCAGGAAGTCGACGGCGTCGCGCCAGTCGGTGATGCCACCGATGCCCGAGATCGGCAGCGTCGCGGTTTCCTCGTGGCGCGCGATCTCGGCAACCATGTTCAGGGCGATGGGTTTGACGGCCTCGCCGCAGTACCCGCCGTGTGTGCCCATGCCGTCCGTCGTCGGGTACATGGTCAGCGAATCGTAGTCGACGCGCATGATCGAGTTGATCGTGTTGATCAACGATACGGCATCGGCGCCACCATCGAGGGCTGCTTTCGCGGGCGGCAGGATGCTGGTTACGTTCGGGGTCAGCTTGACGATGACCGGCACCGAGGCGGCTTGCTTCGCCCACTCGGTGGCCATCTGGATATATTCGGGCACCTGGCCCACGGCAGCCCCCATGCCGCGCTCGGACATGCCGTGCGGGCAGCCGAAATTGAGTTCGAAGCCGTCGATGCCCGTGTCCTCGATCATCGGCAGGTACTTCGCCCAGGCCGCTTCGTTCATCGGCAGCATGACGGACGCGACCAGCGCGCGGTCGGGCCAGTCCTTCTTGATCTGCCGCATCTCGTCGAGATTGGTCTTGAGTGGCCGGTCGGTGATCAGCTCGATGTTGTTGAAGCCGATAACGCGACGCTCGTTGCTGTGCAGCGCGCCGTAGCGAGGCCCGCTGACGTTGACGATGTGCGGGTCTTCGCCGAGCGTCTTCCAGACGGCACCACCCCAGCCGGCCTCGAACGCACGATTGACGTTGTAAGCCTTGTCGGTCGGCGGTGCCGACGCGAGCCAGAACGGGTTCGGTGACGATATGCCGAGGAATTCTGTCTTGAGGTCGGCCATGACTAACCCTCCCCCAGGTAGCGGTCGATGTCGATAGCGGCGAGCTTGCCGTGCTGAACGGCGGTGACCGTGAGGTCGTCGCCGCCGAGGACGCAGTCGCCGCCGGCCCAGACGTCGTCGAGCGACGTCTTGCAGGCGTCGCTCACAACGATACGCCCGGCCTCGATGTCTAGACCCTCACCGTCGAGCAGCGCGGCGTCGAGAGCTTGTCCGATGGCCTTGAAGACCGTGTCGGCGTCCAGTTCGAACTCGTCATCGCAGGTCTTGAGCTTGCCCGTTTCGTCGAGTTCCGTGCGCCTGAATCGCACGGTCGTTACGTGTCTGTCGCCGAGCAGTTCCACGGGCATGGCCCAGTGATGAATCGTGACGCCGTTGGTCTGCGCGAGGTCTTGTTCGTACTGGCTGGCGCCCATCTGTTCGGGGCCGCGCCGGTACACGATGTCGACGACCTCGGCGCCGAGGCGCTTGCTCTGCACAGCGATATCGATCGCCGTCATGCCGCCGCCGATCACGACGACGCGCCGGCCAACCTGCAAATCGGCGAGGTTGGCCGCCTGGCGCAGTTCGGCAATGTAGTCGATTGCGCTATCGACGCCCGGCAGCGTCTCGTCGTAGAGCCCGAGCGCATTCGTGCTGCCGAGCCCTATGCCGACGAACACGGCATCGTATTCGTCGCGCAGTTGTTGGAGCGAGATTTCCTTGCCGAGCGCCTGGTTGTTGCGGAGTTCGATCCCGCCGATCGACACGATGTACTCGACCTCTTTCCGGGCGAAGTCATCGATCGTCTTGTAAGCGGCGATGCCATACTCGTTGAGCCCGCCCGGTTTGGCGTCGCGGTTGAACACCACGACGTCGTGGCCGAGCACTGCGAGCCGATGGGCACAGGACAGGCCCGCGGGACCACCGCCGACGACCGCGACCTTCTTGCCTGATGAAGGCGCGCGCGTAAAGAGCCCGGTGCCGTCCGCGAAGACCGGGTCGGTCGCGTAGCGCTGCAGCAAGCCGATCTCGACGGGCTTCTCCTCGTGCGTATTCCTCACGCAGGCCTCCTCGCAAAGTACCTCGGTCGGGCACACGCGCGCACACATGCCGCCCATGATGTTCTCGCTGAGGATCGTTTGCGCAGAACCCCGCAGGTTGTCGCTGCGGATCTTCTGGATGAAGCCCGGTATGTCGATGCCTGTAGGACACGCGGTCGTGCACGGTGCGTCGTAGCAGAAATAGCAGCGATCGGCCGCGATAAGGGCTTCCGAGCGGCTCAGCGGCGGGTGCAGATCCCCGAAATTCCGAGCGATCTCTTCCTCGTCGAGACGGTGGCCGCGTACGTCCGGTTGTTGCGCATTAGCGCTCATCGCGAGCCTAGCGTTCCACAGGCAGGGGCTCAGCCCGCCGTGCCTTGACCTTGAGCGCGTCGTAATACGTGGCGAACGGCGGGCGGTCGACGTAATGTCCGGCGCCGCGTTCGACGTCGAGTTCGCCGTGCGCATATACGACCTTGCCGCGACTGATCGTATGCGAGGCACAGCCTGTCACGGTCATGCCCTCGAAGATGTTGTAGTCGACGTTCTGGTGGTGCGTCTTCGCCGAGATCGTCTTGGTCGCGGCCGGGTCCCAGACCACGATGTCCGCATCGGCCCCGACCGACACCGTGCCTTTGCGCGGGTAGATATTGAAGATCTGTGCGGCATTCGTCGACGTGACCTTGACGAACTCGTTCATCGTCAGCCTGCCCGTGCTGACACCGTGGTGCCAGAGCACTTCGAGCCGGTTCTCGATGCCTGCCGTGCCGTTGGGAATGGACCGGAAATCGTCTTTGCCCATCGCCTTCTGGTCGGCGCAGAAGCAGCAGTGGTCCGTCGCCGTGGTCTGCAGGTTGCCCGATTGCAGGCCGCGCCAGAGGATCTCCTGGTTCTCTTTCGGCCGGAAGGGAGGACTCATGACGTGCGCGGCCGCGACCTCGAAGTCCGGATTGCGGTAGACCGAGTCGTCCACGACCAGGTGACCGGCCAGCACTTCACCGAAGACACGCTGGCCCTCGTTACGAGCGCGCGTGATGGCTTCGAGCGCCTGCCGGCAGGACGTGTGAACGACGTACAGCGGTGCGCCGAGCACTTCGGCGATACGGATCGCGCGATTGGCGGCTTCACCCTCGACTTCCGGCGGCCGCGACAAAGGATGCGCCTCGGGCCCGGTAAGGCCCTTCTCGAACAATTCCTTTTGCAGGCGGAATACGAGTTCGCCGTTCTCGGCATGCACGGTCGGAATCGCGCCGAGTTCGAGCGCGCGGGAGAAACTGTTCACGAGAATCTCGTCGTCGGCCATGATGGCGCCCTTGTACGCCATGAAATGCTTGAAGCTGTTCACGCCGTGGTCGCGTACCAGCGTCCCCATATCCTCATGGACGCTGTCGTCCCACCAGGTCACGGCGACGTGGAACGAGTAGTCGGCGACGGATTTCTCGGCCCAGTCGCGCCACTGGTGATAGGTCTCGAGCAGGTTCTGCTGCGGATTCGGTATGGCGAAGTCGATGATCATCGTCGTGCCGCCCGCCAGGCCTGCTGCCGTGCCTGAGTAGAAATCCTCTGTCGTCACAGTGCCCATAAACGGGAGCTGCATATGAGTGTGCGGATCGATGCCGCCTGGCATCACGTACTGACCTCCTGCATCGACAAGCCGCGCGCCTTTCGGGGCGTCCAGGTCTTCGCCTACCGCCGTGATGACACCGTTCTCGCACAGTACGTCGGCGCGAACCGACTGTTCCGCGTTGACGACCGTGCCGCCTTTGATGAGTACTGTCATGATGACCTCCCGATCTCGCCGCGTGCGACGAAGTAGTAGATTAGGCCGCCGAGAATCGATCCCGTAAACCAGCCGTAATTATAGAACCAGCCGAGCTTGTCGGTCGTGATCGCCACGATCGTCAATGCCACAGGTATTAGGAACGCTGTAAAGCCCGCTTTGTTCCACGCGGGGTATGCCGCACCGTCCTTGTACAGCGATATCACGTCATAGGACTGCTTCTTGATCAGAAAGTAGTCCACAACCATGATGCCCGCAATCGGGCCGAGCAGGCTCGAATAGCCGAGTAACCAGTTCGAATAGAGGCTCTCGACGCTGACGTCGGTGTCGAGCCAGCCCATCTTCTTCAAGAGCTCCCAGCTCATGAGTGCGACGCCGATGATGCCCGTAATGATGACGCCGCGGTCTTCGTCGATGACCTTCGGGGCGACGTTCTGGAACACGTTGGTCGGCGACACGATGTTGGCGGCCGTGTTGGTGGAAATCGTTGCGAGGATGATCATGAGCATCGCGACGACGACCCCGAAGTCATTATCGATGCGACCGATCAGGTTGATGGGGTCGGAGATCGTTTCGCCCGTGAGTTCTACCGACGCTGCGGTCAGCACGACGCCCAGTCCTGCGAACAGCAGCATCGTCAATGGCAGTCCGATGATCTGGCCGAGTACCTGGCTCTTCTGTGTGCGTGCGTAGCGGCTGAAATCCGGGATGTTCAGCGACAGCGTAGCCCAGAATCCGACCATGGCTGTGAGCCCCGCCATGAAGTAGCCGAAGAATGGCTCGCCTTCGGCGCGCGTCGCCGGGGTGGCCAGTACCTCGGCGAGTGAGATCCTGGGCAGTGCCCAGACGACGAGGCCGATCGCGACGATGAGCAGCAACGGTGCGGCCAGCGCCTCGAGGTGCTTGATCGATTCCGAGCCGCGAATCACGACCGTGAGATTCGCGACCCAGAAGATGAAGAAGCCGAGGACTTCGCCGACGCCCCCAAGTGCCGCCCAGCCGTCGAACATGGCTGACAACATCAGGTGAATGGCAATCCCGCCGAACAGCGTCTGGATCCCGAACCAGCCACAGGCAACGATGGCGCGAATCAATGACGGTACGTTCGAGCCGATGATGCCGAACGAGGCGCGCAGTACGACGGGGCAGGGAATGCCGTAGCGCGTCCCGGGAAAGGCGTTGAGTGTCAGCGGCACGAGCACGACGACGTTGGCAATCAGGATCGTCCAGAGCGCCTCGGAGACCGACAGGCCGAAGTAAGCCGTGAGAACGCCGCCAAGGGTGTAGGTGGGAACGCAGATCGCCATGCCGACCCAGAGCGCGGCCACGTTCCAGCGCGTCCAGGTGCGCTGGGCCGCACGCGTTGGCGCAATGTCTTCGTTGTAACGGGGACTGTTGGCGATGTCATCGCCAACATCGAGTTCGACGTGCTCGCCAACCGTGCGCAGCCTGCTTACCGATTCGGACATCGAATCCTCCCTGGCCTAGCTATCCGTCAGAGGACCGTAGGTCTCGGGTCTCCTGTCGCGGAAGAACTGCCAGGTATCGCGGACTTCGCGGACCATGTCGAGGTCGATTTCATGAACCAAAAGTTCGTCGTCGCCGTAACTGGCCTGCGCCTCGATGCTGCCGCGCGGGTTCACGACGTAGCTCGAGCCATAGAACTCGCCCATCCGCTCGGCCCAGGGTTCTTCTTTGCCGATGCGGTTGATGGCGCCGATGAATACGCCGTTGGCCGCTGCCGACGCTGGCTGCTCGAGTTCCCAAAGGTATTTGCTCAAGCCCGCGACCGTTGCCGACGGGTTGACGATGTACTCGGCGCCGTTGAGGGCAAGCGCACGCCAGCCCTCGGGGAAGTGCCGGTCATAGCAGATGTACACCCCGAGCTTTACGTAGGCCGTTTCGAATACCGGGTAGCCGCTGTCGCCGGGTTTGAAGAAGAACTTCTCGTAGAAGCCGGGATCGACCTGCGGGATATGCGTCTTCCGATACTTGCCGAGGTACTTGCCGTCCGCGTCGATGACAGCGGCCGTGTTGTAGTAGACACCCGTCATATGCTCTTCGTAGATCGGTACGACGATGACCATGCTGTGCTTTTTCGCGTAGTCCTGCATGAGCTTGACGGTCGGGCCGTCCGGGATTTTCTCGGCGGCCGCGTACCATTTCCGGTCCTGGCTCGGACAGAAGTAAGGCTGTGTAAAAACCTCCTGGAAGCAGAGCACCTGGACACCCTGTTTGCCCGCGTCTTCGATATAAGGAATGTGGGCTTCGATCATGCGATCCCGGATCTCTTCGGGACTCATCGAGCCGTCGCCCTTGAGCGCCATCTGAATCAAACCACACTTGACTTTAGCCATC
>Ga0209567_10001924_pt1 | contig 10280 bp, 5 predicted proteins | sample COG_12_FD_184756 | JGI IMG/M metagenome (GOLD analysis project Ga0209567, IMG submission 184756) | Pelagic marine sediment microbial communities from the LTER site Helgoland, North Sea, for post-phytoplankton bloom and carbon turnover... | ecosystem: Environmental > Aquatic > Marine > Neritic...
ATAATATGGTTTTCCTTTTTTTCCGTGTCTTTGTAATCTAATTCTAACTGGCATATCACATTAATTTTGTAGGGTGCCCGACCCTCGATTATTAATTCTTTATTTTTTCCCCTTAAAATGGGGTGCAAATATAAGTGTTTTCTATAAACCACCAATACTTTTAAACTAATTCCTTTTATTCTATTTCTACCAATTGATCCTGACCTAATACCAATTTGGATCTGTGTTGAGAAATAAGTGAATTAATCTCTTTAATGATATTCGGATTTTCATTGGCTATATCGAATCGCTCTTCCGGATCAGTACTTAAATTATATAAAATTGGAGGGTTGTGCGCTTCTTTTTTACCAAATTGGCCATATTCTCCCTCGGTAATATAATGTGCCTTGTAATCTCCTAAACGCACGGCATAAAGATCGGTTCCCCTGTAATAAAAAAGCTTTTCCCGCGGACTTGGTTTCCCATGCAGCAAAGTTTCACTTAAATCGTACCCATCAATTATTCTGTCGCCTGGAATTTTGGCTCCAGCCAAACTGCTAAAAGTAGTAAAAAGATCCATCGTAGAACCAAGTCCGATTATCAATCCTGGTTTAATTAAGCCCGGCCCCCAGAAAATTCCTGGTTCCCTCATACCGCCTTCCCATGTTGTTCCTTTTCCGGCTCTTAAAACTCCGGCACTACCCCCATTAAGCTCAAAGCTGAGCCATGGACCATTATCGGAAGTAAAGACAACTATTGTATTATTTTCGAGGCCTTCTTCCTTTAAAACGGCAATTATTTTACCAACACCATGGTCAATTTCTTCTAGTACATCGCCGTATAGCCCCCGCTTACTTTTGCCTTTGAATTTCTTTGATACAAATAAGGGTATGTGGGGTAAGTTGTGCGCTAAATATATAAAAAATGGGTTTTCCTTGTTTTTCTTTATAAATGAAATAGTTTCATCGGTATATCTGCCGGTAATGGTATTCTGATTGGCCGGACGTTCTATGATCTCTGTATTCCGCATTAATGGAACATTAAAATGAGTTGTTTTAATAGCTTCATTGGGTTGTTTCCAATACTCCCAATAAGGAATATCAACCACCATATTCATGTCATTGGAATATGGAATTCCATAATAATAATCAAAACCATTGTTGGTTGGGAGGTATTGCTCCTTATGCCCTAAATGCCATTTTCCTATACATGCGGTTTTATAACCCACCTGCTTAAGCTGTTCGGCAAGGGTGATTTCAGTTGCAGGCAAACCCTTGCTGGAATTCGGATAAAGCACTCTTCTTTTATTACTAGACATGCCACTTCTTACTGTTAATCTTCCAGTAAGTAACGCCGCCCTGCTTGGAGTACAAACACTGGCCGCCGCATAAAAATTAGTCCATTTTTGACCCTCGTATGCCATCCGGTCCAGGTTAGGCGTTTGAATAGTAGGATGGCCATAAACCCCAAGATCTCCATAACCAAGATCATCTGCAAAAATTATGATAAAGTTGGGTGGCCGATTATTCTTATCTTGCCCTAGGGATTTTTGTATAACTGATGAGCAAATCAAGACATTCAAAATCAGTAGTAAATTTGACAATTTGATCTGAAGTTTCATTTTTATTTAGCGTTTGAAAGTCTTAAAAATATATCTCTCTAAAGTACTTAAAAAATAACATCTGCACTGGCGTTAATAACTCGTGAAAACTCTGCTGTTTCTTAATTTTGTTTTTGATTATTTTTAGCTACTTTTTTTCAAGTTGAAACCAAACAAATATGTACCTCATTTTTGATACGGAAACTACTGGTCTGCCAAAGCGGTGGGATGCTCCGGTTAGTGACACGGACAATTGGCCTCGTTGCATTCAAATTGCCTGGCAATTGCATGATGCCCTGGGAAATTTATTAGACCAGCAGGACTACCTGATTAAGCCTGAAGGCTTTAACATTCCTTATGACGCGGAAAAAATTCACGGAATTTCCACTGAACTAGCCCAGAAGAATGGAAGTCCTTTGGCAGAAGTATTGAAGAAATTTAATGACATACTAATTAAAACTAAATTTGTTGTCGGCCAGAATGTTGGTTTTGATATTAACATTATGGGGGCTGAATTTTATCGGGCAGATCTAAAAACGTTGCTAGGAGAATTACCTGTTCTGGACACATGTACCGAACATACGGCCAAACTCTGTGCACTTCCTGGAGGACGAGGTGGTAAGTTTAAGCTTCCTACGCTAACTGAGCTTCATCAATATTTGTTTAAAACTCCCTTTGCTGAAGCGCACAATGCCACAGCAGATGTGGAAGCAACTACCCGTTGTTTTCTGGAACTCGTAAGAAGAAAGCAATACGCCAAAGAACAATTGGATGTACAACCAGATTATTTTGAAAAATTTACCGAAGCCAACCCACAGGAAATTCAATTTATAGGTTTAAAACATATTAACTTAAAGAAGGCCTCTGAAAAAATAGCCAAACATCTGAAAAATTTAGATATTATAGATGTTTCCGAGGAGGACCTGAGCAAAAATATAAAGTCACTTGAAGATGCAGAATTTATACATCTGCATAACCACTCTCAGTTTTCTGTACTGCAGTCTACCATTAAAATAAAGGATCTGGTTGCAAGTGCTTCTGAGAACAAGATGTCTGCTGTAGCACTAACAGATCACGCCAATATGATGGGTGCTTTTCATTTTGTCAAAGAGGTTAAGGCCCACAATAAAATGGTAGAAGAAGATAAGGCTAAGGAAACTGAAAATGAAGACACCATTCAAAGAAATTTTATAAAACCAATTATTGGTTGCGAATTTTTTGTTTGTGATGACCATTCTAATAAAAATGTAAAGGATTATGGATATCAGATGGTGTTGCTGGCTAAAAATAAAAACGGTTATCACAACCTGGCAAAAATGTCTTCTCTTGCTTATACCGATGGATTCTACTATGTTCCCAGAATTGATAAAAGTATTATTGCCCAATTCAAAGATGATATCATTGTCCTCAGCGGAAACCTTTATGGTGAGGTAGCTTCCAAAATATTAAATATTGGTGAAAATCAGGCAGAAGAGGCTTTACTGTGGTGGAAATCTATTTTTAAAGATGACTTCTATCTTGAAATAATGAGGCATGGTCAGGAAGATGAAGAAAGAGCTAATAAAGTATTGGTTGAATTTGCCAAAAAACATCAGGTAAAATTAGTAGCCACCAACAATACTTATTATTGTTCAAAGGAAGATGCAGATGCACACGATATTTTGCTTTGTGTGAAGGATGGTGAGAAACAAGCCACGCCAATTGGCAGGGGCCGGGGCTACAGGTATGGCCTGCCCAACCAGGAGTACTACTTTAAGAGTGGGTCTGAGATGAAGGAATTGTTTAAAGACATTCCTGAATCTATTCTGAATATTCAGGAAATAGTAAACAAAATTGAAACTTTTGAACTGGCTAGGGATGTACTGTTACCCGAGTTTGAAATTCCAGTTGAATTTAAGATTAAGGAGGACGAAGCAGACGGAGGAAAACGCGGTGAAAATGCCTATCTCAGACATATCACCTATGAAGGCGCCAAAAAAAGATATGGCGAGATTACAGATGAGATTGGGGAGCGCATTGATTTTGAATTAACAACAGTAGAGAATTCTGGTTATCCCGGCTATTTTTTAATTGTAGAGGATTTTATCAGGGAAGCGAGAAATATGGACGTTTCTGTGGGTCCCGGAAGAGGATCTGCCGCCGGTTCTGTGGTAGCCTATTGTCTTTGGATAACCAATATTGATCCTTTAAAATACGACCTCCTGTTTGAGCGTTTCCTAAACCCAGATAGGGTTTCAATGCCTGATATAGACATTGACTTTGATGATGAAGGGCGCGCAAAAGTTATGGATTATGTCATCAATAAATACGGGGCTAACCAGGTAGCTCAGATTATTACCTATGGTACCATGGCTGCAAAATCTTCTATCAGAGATACCGCAAGAGTTCTTGACCTGCCTTTAAATGATGCGGATCGTATTGCAAAATTGATTCCCAATATGTCTAAATTGAGCAAAATATTTGGCGTACCCGAAGCTGATCTTAAAAAGCGGTTTCGCTCTGACGAATTGGAGAAAGTAAATAATCTGCTTAATATATCGGAAGGAGATGATTTAGAGGCACAAACAGTGAAAATGGCCAGGGTATTAGAAGGATCTTTGCGCAATACCGGAATCCATGCATGTGGGGTAATCATTACTCCTGATGATATAACTAATTTTGTACCCGTTGCCACGGCTAAAGATTCTGACCTTTATGTAACCCAATTTGATAATTCTGTGGTTGAGAATGCAGGCTTATTGAAAATGGATTTCCTGGGTCTGAAAACACTGACCTTAATAAAAGATACCGTTAAAATTGTAAAAGCCAGGCATAATATTCAACTAGATCCGGATGAATTTCCCCTGGATGATACAGCCACTTATGAGCTATTTCAGCGAGGGGATACGGTTGGCATATTTCAATATGAATCTGTAGGAATGCAGAAGCACCTGAAAGATCTGAAGCCCTCTGTATTTGATGACTTAATAGCCATGAATGCACTCTACCGTCCGGGACCAATGGAGTATATCCCCAGTTTTATAGCGCGGAAGAATGGCGATGAGGAAATTGCCTATGACCTCCCGGTTATGGAGGAAAACCTTAAAGAAACTTACGGAATAACCGTTTATCAGGAACAGGTGATGTTATTATCACAAAAGCTTGCTGGGTTTTCGAAAGGTGACGCTGATGTTCTCAGAAAAGCTATGGGTAAAAAAATATTTACCCTACTTCAGAAACTAAAGCCACAGTTCCTTGACGGGGGCGAAAAAAATGGCCATCCAAGAGAAATTTTAGAGAAGATCTGGAAAGACTGGGAAGCTTTTGCTTCCTATGCATTTAATAAAAGTCATTCTACCTGCTATGCCTATATAGCCTATCAAACAGCCTATTTAAAGGCACACTACCCTGCAGAATATATGGCTGCCGTTTTGTCTAACAATATGAACGACATTAAGCAGGTTACTTTTTTTATGGAGGAGTGTAAGCGAATGGGACTGGAAGTTCTGGGTCCTGATGTTAACGAATCCTATTATAAATTCGCGGTGAATAAAGACAATGCGGTTCGTTTTGGCATGGGTGCTATAAAAGGGGTAGGGCGTTCAGCCGTAGAGACAATTGTTGAAAACCGGAAAGAGAACGGGGCATATAAATCAGTATTTGATTTAACCAAACGAATAGATTTAAGAGCAGCCAATAAAAAAGCATTTGAAAACCTTACTCTTGCCGGCGGGCTTGATTCATTTGGAGATACACACAGAGCGCAATATTTTCATAAAGAGGGAGAAGGCAGTACCTTCCTTGAAATGGTTATAAAATACGGTTCCAAATTTCAGGAAAGTGAAAACTCATCTCAAGTGAGCTTGTTTGGTGACACCAGCGAAGTACAGATTCCGGAACCTGAAGTACCGCCTTGTGGAGAATGGGGTACCATGGAAAAACTCAGAAGAGAAAAAGAAGTGGTTGGTATTTATATCTCCGGGCATCCACTAGATGATTTCAGAACAGAGATTAATGCCTTTAGTAATGCCAATGTTTCATTATTTAATTATTTAGAAGATTATGTAAACAGGGAGCTTTGCTTTGCAGGAGTTATTACGGATGTGCAACACAGAGTATCCAAAAATGGTAAGGGATGGGCCTTATTTACCATGGAAGATTATACAGACACATTCGAGTTTCGCATTTTTGGAGAAGAATATTTAAAATTCCGACACTTTTTGATGATTAATTCGTTTGTATTTATAAAAGTATTTGTCCGCGAAGGATGGACAAACCGTGATACCGGTAAAAAAGGAGATGCACGGCTGCAGTTTGTCCATTTTATGTTGTTACAGGATACTTTGGAAAATTTTGCTAAAAAATTGACGATAAAATTGAATATCGACCAGCTTAAAGAAGAAAATATTTACGAGCTAAAAGATACTCTTATCTCCCATAAAGGGAACCATCCGCTTAATTTTGTTATTTACGAAATGAAAGAAGAAATTAAAGTTAACCTATCCAGTAGAAAACAAAAAGTAGAGATCACCAGTGAACTATTGCACACTTTGGAAGAAAAGGACGTACACTATAAATTAAATTAAATAAGCTTTTTCAATAGGGTAATAAGAAAAACGAATACTATTGGAGTAATGAACAAGTAGAATAATTGACTAAATTTGCGTAATTATAAATAAAAACAATATGGCTTTAGAGATAACCGATGCTACTTTTGACGAAGTAGTTTTAAAAAGTGACAAACCCGTAGTGGTTGATTTTTGGGCAGCATGGTGCGGTCCTTGTAGAATGGTAGGACCTATTATTGATGAGGTAAGTACTGAATATGAAGGTAAGGCCGTAGTAGGAAAAGTTGATGTTGATACCAATCAGGAATTTGCTGCAAAATACGGGGTACGAAATATTCCAACGGTCCTTGTATTTAAGGATGGTGAAATTGTGACCAGACAGGTTGGAGTATCTCCAAAAAAAGTATATACCGATGCAATTGAAGCGGTTCTTTAATTAAAAAAGAAACTTCTATTTTAGAAAAGGTTTAGCAATTGCTAAGCCTTTTTTAGTTTATCTTGGTCCTATGGATTTGCGGTCAGAATTACATAGAGCGCCTTTATTTCAAAACCTCGAATTATTGGCGAAACAGATAGTTGAAGGCTTTATCAGTGGAATCCATAAAAGCCCCTTTCATGGTTTTTCCGCGGAATTTGCCGAACACAAAATATATAATACCGGAGAGAGTACCAAGCATATAGATTGGAAGTTGTATGCAAAAACTGACAAGCTTTATACCAAAAGATATGAGGAAGAAACCAATCTTAGGTGTCATATGATATTAGACAATTCGGCTTCTATGTACTATCCGGAAATGCAGAAGCTTTCAATCAATCATTTAAATAAAATTGGGTTTGGGGTACTTGCCATTGCTGCTTTAATGAACATCCTTAAAAAGCAGCGGGATGCTGTAGGCCTAAGCGTATTTTCCGATGCCTATTCCTTCTACGCTTCTGAGAAAGGGAGTGAAAGGCATCACCAAATGTTACTTGCCAAGCTTAGTGAATTAAGCCTTGATAGAAAGCCGGCCAAACAGACCGAGATCTATTCCTATTTACATCAGATAGCAGAGAAGATAAAAAGGCGAAGTCTTGTTTTTCTTTTTACAGATATGTTCCAGACATCTACCCCAGATGATAAGCTTTTTGATGCATTGCGGCATTTAAAATACAACAAACACGAAGTAGTCTTATTCCATTTACTGGACAATGATACCGAATTGCATTTTAACTTTGAAAATACCCCCAAAAGGTTTATTGATGTAGAAACCGGCAACCATATAGACCTCTATGCAGATACCATCAAAGAGGCCTATGAAAGCGGGATTAGTGAATATTTAGATGACTTAAAATTAAAATGTGCGCAGTATCGCATAAAATATGTTGAGGTAGATATCAGGGAACCCTTTACCAAGGTGTTAAATACTTTTATGATAGAGCGCCAGAATTTTTTATAGCCCAAACCGAATTTTAAAAAAATTGTTTGTGGAATTCATTTAGCAACGTATATTTGCACACGCTAAACGCCACGGTCTGGTAGTTCAGTTGGTTAGAATACCTGCCTGTCACGCAGGGGGTCGCGGGTTCGAGTCCCGTCCAGACCGCTCGGAGAAATCCAAATTATTGCAAAAAGCCTGTAAATCAATGATTTACGGGTTTTTTCATTTTATTTAATACCAAAAAACACCATCTAAAACCATATAAAAAGGGCGGAAATCGGTGCGTCTTTTTACCCTCTAAAAACCCGCACCGAAATCGCTGTAATTAACTGTTAAAGAAACCTTTACAAAGAAATTTTAACATTTGTTTTTCGTACCTTCTGGTGAGGATTTAAAACCCGCACCTATGTATGGCAAAATGAACATACTTTTTTACCCTAAAAAATCAGAAACAAATACTGACGGAATGGTCATCCTCTATGCGCGCATAACCATCAATGGCAAGCGAGGTGAGTTTAGTCTGGGTCGTCGTGTAGATGAACAGCGATGGGACTCACGAGGTGTTAAGCTCAGAGGTTCTTCCATAGAGGTGTCCAACTTCAATCGGTTTCTAGACAACGTTAAAAACCGTTTGTTTGAGATTTATGATGACCGCTTAAAAGAAAAAAAGGATATTTCCGCTACAATTATCAAAAATACCTATTTAGGCAAAGAAGGAAAAGAGTATATGGTTCTGGAAATCTTTCAGGAGCATAACGATGAAATCGAAAGCTTACTAGATAAAGGTTTTACAAAAGGAACCCTACAACGTTATAAAGCTGCTTTTAAGCATGTATCGGCATTTATCCAACACAAGTACCATAGAAATGATATTCCCGTACGCAGGGTCGACCATAAATTTATTACAGGTTTAGAATTCTTTTTGAAATCAAAAAGAAACTGTGAACATAACACGGCCATTAAATATGTGGTGAACTTCAAGAAGATTATTCGAATTGCCTATGCCAATGAATGGATAGCAAGAGACCCTTTCTTTCATTGGAAGGCGACTTGGAAAACAAAAGAAAAGCAGTATCTGACCCAAACGGAACTGGATAATATTAGGGATAAAAAGTCTTTTTTGCCACGTCTTGATTTGGTAAGGGACATATTTGTTTTCTGCTGTTATACTGGTCTGGCTTATTCTGATGTGAAGCAACTAAAAAAAGAGCATATTGTTATTGGAATCAATGACGATAGATGGATTAAAATGCCTAGAAAGAAAACCAAAGCCATGAGCAGTATTCCCTTACTCCCTCCTGCGGAAGAGATTATCGAAAAATATAGTGAACATCCATATGTACTAGATAGAAAAGGTGTTTTACCTGTTTTGACCAATCAAAAATCCAATGCTTATTTAAAGGAGATTGCCGATGTCTGCGGTATAAGTAAAAATCTCACCACGCATTTGGCAAGACATACGTTTGCCACAACAGTTACTTTATCAAATGGGGTGTCCATTGCAACAGTAAGCAAAATGCTTGGGCATCGTTCTTTAAAGACCACTCAGATTTATGCGAAGGTTCTCGATAGCAAAATTGCCGATGAGATGGAGCAACTAAAAGAAAAGATAAAAACAAACGAGGTTTCAGTTCCCAATGATGAAAGTACCATTGAAAGTTGAATTCACCCCAAATCCTTACCCTTAACTTTTGCGCATGGTTCCTGGTTCGATTTTATAGTGTTCGGGCAGAAAAACGCCTGCCCCGCCATAGCGGGGTTGATAAAATCGAATTAGGGCGCATTCTACTTTTTGCATTTATGGTACAGAAAAGTTTTCTGAGTTCTGTTTGCTAAACAAACGAAAGAAAAGCAAGAGGATAACATGCTGGCGCAATGTTATTGTTTATAATCAATTGAAAAACAATTGATTATAGTTTTTAAAATTAAGTTTTTAATCCATTTTTCAAGTAAAAATCTTCGCCGGCCTTATTTTATGGCAGTTTTTTAGAGTAAAAATGAATTTTTTGTTTCTAAAAACACCTCGCAAGCAGATTTGTTCGGTAAGGTTTTGGGACTTGCAGCACGAAACTTCGTTTCGCTCGCTTTTCCCAATCAGTGAGTTATATTCTTAGCCGAAAGGCATTCTTCCTTTTGCGACCCGCCGGGAGCAAAACAAGTTTGTCTTTGTGGCAACAAAGACACATCTTGAACTTCCTGACATTCCATTTTTATTTGAGGCTATATATTGATTTCATATCTAGTACTCCGCCCTCCACCAATAGGTTTGAAAATGCCTTTTTCTACCAAGTCTTGTAAGTCTCTTGTAGCTGTTGCTTTTGATGCACTAGTTAAGGAAACGTATTTTCGAGCATTCATACCACCTTCAAAACCTTGATGTCCTTCTTCCAACATTCTACGTACTACTTTTTGTTGTCTTTCATTAAGCTCATCTTTATGACCGTCGAAGAACTTTGTTTTCTTTAAGGTAAATTCAATTTCCTGCTCGGCATCGATTTGAGCATCCAAGACCGTTCTGACAAAGTAGTTGATCCAATCGGTTATTTCATTTGAACGTTGAGCAGCTTTTAAAGCATCGTAATAATTGTTCTTATTGCTCTCTATGGATTTGGAAAGACTGAACAAAACAGGGCGGCCAATGCTTTGGGAAAGTGCTTTTTCAGCCACAGCTCTACCTATTCTACCATTACCATCTTCAAAGGGGTGTATTGATTCAAAATACAGATGAGCGATAGC
>Ga0209567_10001926_pt1 | contig 10269 bp, 7 predicted proteins | sample COG_12_FD_184756 | JGI IMG/M metagenome (GOLD analysis project Ga0209567, IMG submission 184756) | Pelagic marine sediment microbial communities from the LTER site Helgoland, North Sea, for post-phytoplankton bloom and carbon turnover... | ecosystem: Environmental > Aquatic > Marine > Neritic...
CAGTGAAGAAGATCTTATTTTCGATTTCGACAACATTTCTCGTATTCCTCGCGGGTTTCGGCACGGTTTCGGCACAGGACGATGGCATGCTCGTGATTCCTGTCGAATTGTTTACGTGCAACTACAATGATGGAAAAGGCCCGACCGACCTCGATAAGGTCATCGATAAGTGGAATGCCTGGGCAGACAAGGAGGGCGTGGATGATTACGCGGCCTGGACGCTGACGCCGTACTACTTTGGCCCCGAGCAGGAGTTCGACGTAATCTGGTTGGGTGCTGGAAAAGATGCCGTCGCATTGGGTAAGGCCCAGGACGCTTACTTGGACAACGGCGAAGGACTTGAAGCCGAATTCGCGCAAGTAATTAGCTGCGATGCGCACAATAATATGGCTTCGATCAATTACAAAGCACCGCCGAAGGGCGCAACGCCCCGCAACTCCGTCATGACGTTCTCCGATTGCAAATACAAGGAAGGCGCGACGTTTGCAAAATTGAGTGCGGCAATGAGCGATTGGTCGAATCACTTGAGCGATGCAGGTTCCAAGGCCGGGATCTGGCACTGGTATCCGGTTTACGGCGGTGGCGGTGAAGAGTTCAGCTTCAAATGGCTCGAAGCATTCCAGAACTTCGCCGAACTTGGTGTTGACTACGAAAGTTATGGAAATGGTGGCGGGTATACGACCAACGGCAGACTGTTCAGTCATTTGATCAGCTGCGATTCGGCCCGCGCCTACCTCGCACAGAGTCGCCGATTTGTGCAACTCAGATAGTCATTGAAAGGAAGAGCAGGCGTCCAGCTGTTTGTCGAATCGTTTTTCGTACAGCTGGACGCCGATCATACGGCACGTTATTCCGGTGGTTCGCTGTCGAGTTCATACTCGCGTATCAGACGTTCAGTTCAGGCCGGGACGACAACAACTTTCCTCTGTGCAGCCACAAAACCTCGTGCGCGGCTTCCAGCATTCGGTCACTGTGAGTAATCACGACCCTCGTCGCATCGAGCTGCGAGATGGAATCGATTACCCGCTTCTCTGTCTTGATATCGAGCCCGCCGGTTGCTTCGTCCAGCAGCAACAGCCTTGGCTGGCGATAAAAGGCTCGCGCGAGCAGAACCCGTTGCACTTGTCCTTTTGACAGTGACGACCCCAGGTCGCATATCCGCGTTTCGTAGCCCATAGGCAGCGATTCAATTTCTTCGTCAATGCATGCTAGTTCTGCGGCGCGTCGAACTCGCCCAAGATCAATGCTTTTCTCGAACACGGCGATATTCTCTGCGAGGGAGCCTTTCAGCAGCCCGTCGTCCTGAAAGACGGTCGCCATCATCTCTCGCAAGCTTCGCAAGCGCAGGTCATTGATTGCTGTTCCGCCCACCAATATTTCGCCATCAGATACGTGCTCCAATCCAGCTACGAGTCTCAATAACGTGCTCTTGCCGATCCCTGAACACCCCGCGATCGCGGTGAAGCCATTTTCCGGGATCAGGCACGAGCAATCCCTCAGAATCAAGGGCTCGCCGCGCGCATAGTTGAACAAGACGTTTCTTAGTTCAATTGTCGGTGCAGAGTCTCCATGTGCCGGCCCTTTCCGGCCGACGGGCTCCTCGTCGTTGAACACGATGTCCGCCAGTCGGTTTAAAGGAACATCGAGCAGCTTGTACTCGATGACTCGATCGACAATTCCGCTCGCCCTTGTCATGAACATGCCGAGATAGGCGACGAACGCGGAGACCATGCCAATGCTCATCTGGCCATTCAGCGCTTTCCTGGCGAGCAGGTAGACGCACAAGACACGCAGTCCCTGAAACAGCACCTGACGTAGCGCACTATCGAGAACAGCGAGGTTGCCGGCCCTGATTCTCTCATTGATGCCATTGGCAAACAGGTTTTGCCATTCGGACTGCCGCGTCGCTTCGCCATTGACCATTTTTATGGTCTGAACTGCGCGCAGTGTTTCCAGGAAATGGGTTTCGACGGAGGACTCGGAGAGTGCAATATCGTTCGACAACCTCAGGCTGAATGGGAACATCATCGCGCGCCACAAACACCATGCGAGCGCCGTGCCCATCGCCAGAACTGTGAGGCGCGGCTCATACATCGCCATCAGCCCGATAATCAGTACGATGAAAACTACGTCCAGCACGAGCGCCGGTGCCGAGTAAACAATGAAGTTCTGCACTCGCCTGAGAGATTGAACACGATGTTGCACGTCACCGAGGTCCCGGCTTCGGAAATAGTTCAGCGGCAGTCTCAACAGCTTGTGCAATACGCGCGCAGTCAGGTCGAAGACGGATACCTGTCCCAGGAACTGAAAAGTCAGTTGGCGCATCGTGTTCGCGACAACCTGGAAAAGGAGCAGCAACCCGAAACCGACGGCCAGCGTGTTCAGCAGTAAGGCGTCACCCTTTCCCAGGACCTGGTCGATGACTACCTGCAGATAGAATGGCGATGTGAGCGCGAGCGTTTCACAGATAAGAGCGAGCACCAGCCCGGCCAGTAACTTTCTCCCGATCGTGGTGTCGACAGGTACCAGCCCGCTTAGTCCGAGTTTTGGCGGCTTCCTGGACTTCCGAAAACCAGACCCCGGTGAAATCTCAAGCGCAACACCTGTAAAGGCGTCTGCCGCATAATCATAAGAGTCTTTTACGATGCCGCGCGCCGGATCGTGAATGATCAGGTGATCACGAGCGGCGGATTTCAACACCACGAAGTGGTTGAAGCGCCAGTGCAACAGACACGGTGTCCGCAACTTGCGCAGCTCTGACACGCGACAGCTTACAGCCCGGGTAGAAAGACGAAGCGCATCGCATATCGCGGTGATGTTCTTGATCGTCGCGCCTTTCAGGGACGGCGGATGTCGTCTCCTGAGCTCTACGAGGTCGGTGCCGATTCCGAAGTAGTTTGCGACCATGGCGATACACGTCAGGCCACATTCAGTAGCCGTGGTTTGCCGAATAATGGGAAGCCGTGACGCGCCGCTCATGCGCAAATAGGGTTGCACGGACGTGGTGGCACCCACCTATGCGGCATCTCTTCGGCGCAGTCGAATCGGCTCAAGCAGCCAGTCGACCAGGCTCCGGCTCTCAAGGATGATTTCGGCCGCCAGTAACATCCCCGGCCTGAGTGGCGCGCTGCCGGCTTCAATCGCGACAGAGTCAGTGTCTATCGCTATTTCGACTTTAAAGGTTGCCTCGCGCAGGAAGAACGTTTGTGGTACTTCCGACGGCATGAGGACGAAATCGGAAACGCGATCGACTTCGCCACTAAACGCCCCGAATTGTTGCTGGGGGAACGCGTCGTACATGAGTCGCACGTGCTGACCCGGCCTGATAAATCCGACTGCGCTTGACGGCACATACACCTCGGCAACCATTGCCAGGTTTTCCGGAAGCACTGTCGCCAGCAGCTGGTTTGGCGCAACAGCGCCGCCCTGGTGAACCTCGACGGATGCCAGCTTGCCGGCGATCGGAGATTTGAGTACGACGCGTCGCTCGGATTCGTGCTCGGTTATTTGCTGCTGTAATTGCGACCGCTGAGAAATCAGCCCGGATACGGAACGTTCCGTTTCGACGGGCAAGCTGCTGGCCCTTGCCATCAACCGCTCACGCTCGCGATTGAGCGCGTTTTCTCTCTGCTGCAGTTCACTCAAGGTCTGCTTTAGTACCGTCTGTTCGTCTTCCTGGCGCAACACCTCCCAGTCCGTAACCGCTCCATTCCGAGCTGCTGAACTGAGACGCGCCAGCTTGTCAGAAGCCGTATCAAGGCGCTGTTGCTGGTGAACCTTCTGACGCGACAGCGCGCTCAATTCCTTCTTCAAACCGCGCAGCTGGGTCGCTATGGAATCCTGCTCGATGCTCGCCTGGGCGCTCACAAGCTCAGCGCGCCGATCGACTGTCGCTAGCTGCTTCCTGAGTTCCAGAATCACCTCATCCCCTGAACTTCGGCCGTCTTCAAGAAACCTGTCGCGTTTGAAGTAGATAACAGGGTCACCAGCTTGAACCGATTCACCTGACGTGGTCGCGATACTTTCGACGATGCCTGCGACGTCGTGCGTAATGCGGGCGACCCCTTCGCGGGAAACCAGCCAGCCACGGACAGACTCCTTGCGAGAATATTCCGCCGTCGCCAGGAAGAGCGTGGCGAATATTGCGAATACCACGATCAGGCCGGTGAGCCACGACCAGGGTTTTGGCACGACAGAGATCGGCCGGCCGAACGGTCGCTTCGACAACGCCCGGATGGCCTGTCTTCGAAAAAGTGTCTCTGAATAGCGCCTGCTCATAGCCTCTATTCGTAGATCAGTCGAGGCATTACTTCAAAGCCAATTAGCGCGCCAAACGTCAAGAAACAGTGAGCCTGCTATTCTCTCGCGATGACGAGTGTCGACGTAATCATTGTCGGTGGCGGTGCCGCCGGGCTCATGTGTGCGATTACCGCCGGCAATCGCGGACGTCATGTCATTGTCCTCGAAGGTTCCAACAGGATCGGCAAGAAGATCCTGATGTCGGGCGGTGGGCGCTGCAACTTCACCAATATCCACTGTGAGCCGTCCCGTTTCATCTCCGCTAACCCGCGATTCTGCATTTCGGCGTTGAGTCGATACACGCAATGGGACTTCATCGCGATGGTCGAAAAACACGGCATCGCCTATCACGAGAAAACGGCGGGCCAGCTGTTTTGCGATATGTCTTCAAAAGACATCGTGGCAATGCTGCTCAGCGAGTGCGAAAGCGCAGGCGTACAGATACAGACTCATTGCGAGATCGGGGTGGTCAGCATCGACGATCGTTACAGGGTAGCGACCAGCAAAGGCGACTTCGATTCGGAATCGCTCGTTGTCGCTTCCGGCGGCCTTTCCATCCCGAAAATGGGTGCATCGGGATTCGGCTATCAACTAGCTCGCCAGTTCGGGCATGCGGTCATCGACACCAGGGCCGGGCTCGTACCGTTCACATTCACCGGGGCGATGCATGACCTCGCAGGCCGCCTGTCGGGTGTCAGTACTACCGCCACGGTCAGTACGAACGACATCAGATTTACGGAGGACATACTGTTCACGCACCGCGGGCTGAGCGGCCCCGCTATTTTGCAGCTGTCCAGCTACTGGTCGCCCGGCGACGACATTCGAATCGATCTGCTCCCCGGTAAAGATGCGGCCGAGCTGCTGCTGAGGGCCAAACAGGCACAGCCCAAATCGCTCTTGCGCACCGTGCTTGCAACCGCTCTCCCCCGCGCCCTGGTCAGCGAGTTGCAGGGGCTTTTCTGGCCGGAAGTTGCCGACACTCCGCTGGCAGAAATCGCGGACGACACACTGGCTCGTATCGCCAGTAACATAAGCCATTGGAGGCTGAAACCCACCGCTACGGAAGGCTACCGTACCGCGGAGGTGACACTGGGTGGCGTGGACACGACCGAGCTGTCTTCGAAGACCATGGAGTCCGCGTGCCAACCCGGGCTTTACTTTATTGGCGAGGTGGTCGATGTCACGGGCCATTTGGGTGGCTTCAATTTTCAATGGGCGTGGTCATCCGGCTGGGCCGCCGGCCAATATACCTAGCGGAAGCTGCTAACCTTTTTTCTACCCGAAGCATCAAAGCTTCAATGGTGGCGGTTATGAAGATCGGCAGCACGCCGACGCAAGCGGATTTTCACGAGGCGATTTCGGCGCGATCGGATCGTTGGTATTCGGCGTGCCTGAAGATTACGCGCAACCCCGACCTGGCGGCTGACGCGGTACAGGACGCCTTACTCAATGCCTGGAACAAGCGACACCAGTTCCAGAGTTCCGCGAGACTCGATACCTGGATACACAGCATCGCGGTCAATTCGGCGTTAGGGCTCCTCCGAAAAAGCCGGCCAGGAGTGTTCGAGCCCCTGGACACAGACGTCGCGAGCAATACGGCGGAGCCACAACGCGCCTGGGAAGAGCATGAACTGGAAAGCGAACTGGCCCGATCGCTGGGTGGGCTCACCGAGGTCGAACGCATTTGCTTTGTTCTCAAACATCTGGAGCAGTGGCGGGCGAAGGAAATCGCCGCCGAACTGAATCTCAACGAAGGGCAGGTCAAGCAAGCCGTCTTTCGCGCGGTGAAAAAACTCCGCATCAGCATGCAGAGCATGAAGAGAGAAATCGATGGATAAGGAACTTGAAAGAATAGTCGCCGCACATGAGGTGGACATTCACGCTGCCCCGCCGCACGTTGTTCAGCAGTGGCATAAAGCGATAGATGAAGCAGCGGCCCTGGAAAGGGGGCGCGTTGAGGCTCCAGCGCCGCGTTGGCACCCAACGTCGTTCTTTTGGGGGATGGCTGTGACTGCCGCGCTGGCGATCGGCATCGGCATCGGTTTCATCATTTCCGGTGACGAGGGAGCATTGCCCACAAAGCAGATGCCTTTGATTGCAGGCGTGTCGCAGCAACCAACTGTTGTTCCAGCCGCATTCACGCGCGGACTCCAGGTCCATCTACGCGACAGTCACCAGCGGCTTGTAAGTCTCGATGACGCCACCGACAAGACTACACTTGTTCTGCAGATCATCGAACAGAACCGGATGTTCGAGATGGCGGCGGACCAGAACAATGCGCCGAAACTTGCCCGAGTTTTGCGCGCGTTCGAACCGATACTCTTGCAGCTCGCAGCGACAAATATCGCGCCGGAAGATGCCGAGGCGTTGCGGGCGCAGCTCGCATTCGAGCTGAATGTGATGCTAACCAAACTGGCCAATGAATCATCAGATGAGTCACAAACTACCTGATTGAAGGATAAAAGCATGAACACCCTGGCTAAACTATTGCTGATCACGGCAGGCCTCTTACTAACCACGGCGAGCGTTGCGCAAAGCGAAGCCCGTGACGACGCTGAAGAACTGAAGATCGCGGCATTGGAGGCGCTGATCACGGCGCCACCGGGAAGAGCGCTGCCACTCGTCGAAAAAGTGCTTGCGGGCAATAACAGCGTTGAAGTGAAACAGCGTGCGCTTTTCATTCTCAGTCAGATCGACGAGCCAGAAGCACAATCAACGCTCCTTCGATTCGCCCGTGAAGCAAACGGTGAACTGCAAGCTGAAGCGATTCGCATGATCGGCATCGGTGGCGATAAGGAAGCGCTGGCTGGCCTGGGTGAAATTTATCAGGCCGGTAATCGCGAGGTCCGAGACGCTGTTCTGGAGGCGTATCTGATAGCAGGAGACAAGCAGGCCGTATTCGAAATTGCGGCAAATACCGACAGCGAGGAGGACTTCGAAGAAGCGGTCGACATGCTGGGTGCGATGGGGGCCCGCGACGAACTGCGCGAACTTCGTGGTCGGACAGGCATGTCCGATTCGCTGATCGACGCATATGCGATTTCCGGGGACTTCGAGACGCTGCGAGAACTCGCGCTCGACAGCAGCAATGTCGAGTTGCAGACACAGGCAATCGAAACGATGGGCGTCGTTGGCGGCGATCAGGTCGATTCGACGCTCGTCGAGATTTACAAAGGCGCCGCAAGTGATGAGGTCCGTGAAGCGGCTCTGGAGGGCCTGCTGATCTCCGGAAACGACGCAGGCGTTTTGGAACTTTATCGCGCCTCCGACAGTTCGGCCGAGAAAAAGGAACTGCTCGAGTATCTCGTCATGATGGGCAGTGACGATGTCTGGACTATCATTGATTCCGCACTGGACGGCAGCCAGTAATGCGAACCGCAGGACTTGTCACGGTTGCGTTATTTCGACCGAAGACAATATCGAATGGTTTCGCGGTGTTATCGAAGACAAGCAGGCGAGCCAGGACATTCGGGAAGAAGCATTGTTTGGGCTCGTGCAATCTGAATCCGATGCCGCATTCGAATACATTGATCGCTTATTGTCCCGACGCTAGAAGATATAGTCACCCACGATTTCAATCAGATAATCGGACCAACGTTCTGGAAATGGTTCGCTAAGCTCAACCGATGCCGCGAAGTCCGCCTCGAAGACGCGTTCCTTCAGTTCGTGCACAGCCGAGGGCTCCGACGTCGCGATATTCAGTTCCTTGTTGATACTGAAGCTCCAGCGGTCCCAGTTCGCCGATCCCATGCACGCCCAATCGTCGTAAAGCGCCGCCTTGATGTGCGACATGCCTGGATAGATAAACACGCGTATTCCATGTTCGAGCATCGCGTTCGCTGCGAGCGCGTTGTTTCTGGTAATCGGGCCACGATCCGTAACGAGAGGTACGATGACGCGTACGTCGACACCGCGACGGCGCGCCTTCGCCAGCTCATAGAGCATCGCATCATCGGTGAAATACGCGTTTTCGACGTAAATGTATTTCTGTGAATTTCGGATTGCTTCCCGTTGCACCCGAAAGATTTCAGGGTCGTCCACTCTGGTGAAAAGCGCTCGAACAGGATAGCCGATGTTCTCGGCATTGTTGGGCTTTCGGGCGAACAATTCGGCCAAGTACGAAAAGTCCCCAAGAAATCCCGCATGCGCCCAGGCCTTACGGAACTCGTATTGCAGCACATCGACAATAGGCCCATGCAGTTCGACCATGAGATCGTGCCAATCGTAGCGATACTCCCTGGCGATATTCATGCCGCCAGTGAAAGCGATTTTCTTGTCGATAATCGCCGTTTTGACGTGATCCCCCGTCAACCACGGATTCTGCGCCTGCCGTACGTCGATTTCCGAGCTGGTCTCCAGAAACTGGCGAACGGAGCCAGGGCCCTCATAATCGTCCGGCAATGTCTTTTGCTCCTCGAACGTAGAGATGATCGTGCCGAGCCCGTCCAGCAGGATCTTTGTTTCGATACCTTCATTTGAACGTCGCTTGAGCAATTCGCCGATTCTGGCAGCGTAGTCATCATTGTCGAAAATGTACGTACGTAATGATATCGAGGCGTCGGCGGAAATAACTGCGTCAGTGAATCGCGTGAAGAACTCTTCGCCATCCACGAGAAAATCCATCGTACCTTTGGAGGCCTTTCGCCCGGTAAGCTCATCCAGACGCGCCTCCCATGCTCGCAGATCCATTGCGGGCCCGTCATTGAGTTCAGGGATCGGGGTGTTTTGAAGGCCAATCAGATGCTGCGGTTTGGCGGAGACAATTACGGTATCGGAAGCGACAGACAACAGACGAAAGATCGATGACACAGGGCGAAACACAATTCCTGTCGTATGACTGCTGGCGATATGCCCGGCCGTTTGCATATAAATCGCGGGCTTGCCGCCAGTCCGAACCTGAAGATGTGGTCCCGGCAAGCGCACAAAGACCGCAACCGGCAGGTCCCGGTTTACGTACAGGAATGGCAGCGAGTAGTGACCTCTGTCACCAGTGTTGAATCCGATTCGCCTGTCATCGATTCCTTTTTCGTCGAGAAACTTCTCCAACACCGGGAGCCCTGCCTCGAGCATCTCAGCGAACCCAATCTGGCGAATTGTCTCGTAGCCGCCCGGCCGATTGTCGATAACCGTGCTCCGAAACTCTCCGCTTTCATTGAAGTAGAGAAAGTAGTCGTCGACATCCAGATGCAGGACGACGCCCGCGTTTTTCTCCTTCGGCAGGATCTCGGCGAACAGGCGATCCCTGAGCGCCGTCCAGTCGTCTTCCGGCAATATCCGGACGGTCCGAACATCGCCCGATATCGAGGACCAGCGTTCCGTCCGCCGGTACTGCAGAGGTACAATGTAAGGTCCCGCATACTCTTCGCCAGGCTTTACCTTCAGGATCGGAATACGTTTTGCCCAGTTTCCGCCGCCGTAAACGACACTCCCGCCCTCGGCAAATCGAATGAAAAATTCGGACTCATTGATGTGGGCCTCGTCAGCGACCAGCGCTTCGAAGCTGCTCTCGTCGGCAAACTCACCAACCAGCGTGGGATAGGTGATTTGCTCAGTGTCAGAAGTGCACGCGGTCAGGCCGCCAGTAGCACTGAAACAGGCTGCAAGCAACGCGAACAGATGAATCCATACACGCATCAGAGCTGGATTATAGATCCAAATCGAATACCAGCATAACCAATCCGTATGGCCGTAGTCTTGCTCATACGAAAAGGCCATATAGACTCGGACTTCTGATGAATGCCCGCGTCGAAGAAATCTACCAGTACGACGAACAGGTCTTCGACAGTGTCGCCGACCTGATTCCGAGTCCTGAAAATCCGACACCCATGCTGCGGCTGGGCGAGCGGTTCAATCCTCATTCTGACTATGAAGTCCTGTTGAAGCTCGAAGGCATGAACCCGTTCGGATCGATCAAGGATCGAACGGCACAGTACCTGCTGCAGGGCCTGAACCTCAAAGAAGGTCAGTCAC
>Ga0209567_10001927_pt1 | contig 10268 bp, 8 predicted proteins | sample COG_12_FD_184756 | JGI IMG/M metagenome (GOLD analysis project Ga0209567, IMG submission 184756) | Pelagic marine sediment microbial communities from the LTER site Helgoland, North Sea, for post-phytoplankton bloom and carbon turnover... | ecosystem: Environmental > Aquatic > Marine > Neritic...
CGGGCCTGGACGACCTGCTGGTCGCGGAGGTCGTGTCCGTTGACGCCCATCCCGATGCCGACAAGCTGCGCGTCTGCCGCGTCGATGCCGGGCAGGGTGAACCCCTGCAGATCGTCTGCGGCGCACCGAACGTCAAGGCCGGCGGCAAGTACCCGCTGGCACCGGTGGGTGCAAAACTGCCGGGTGATTTAAATATCAGGAAGAGCAAGCTGCGCGGCGTGGAATCCTTCGGCATGCTGTGCTCGGCGCGCGAGCTGGGCCTGAGCGATGACCATGCCGGCCTGATGGACCTGCCGGCCGATGCCGTGACCGGTCAGCGCGTGGTCGACCTGCTGGGGCTGGATGATGCGCTGATCGAGATCGACCTGACACCGAACCGCGGCGACTGTCTCGGCATCGAGGGTATCGCACGCGAGGTCGGCACCCTGACCCGTAGACCGGTCAGCGCGGTCACTATCGCACCGGTGGCGGCCTCGATCGATGCGACCTTCGAGGTCGATATACAGGCGCCGGCCGCCTGTCCACGCTACCTCGGCCGGGTGCTGCGCGGTGTGAATGCCGCGGCGGCCACACCCCTGTGGATGCAGGAGCGCCTGCGCCGCAGCGGCCTGCGCAGTCTCGGGCCACTGGTGGATATCACCAACTATGTCCTGCTGGAGCTGGGTCAGCCCATGCATGCCTTCGATCTGGGCCAGCTGTCGGGCGGCATCCGCGTGCGCTATGCCACGGCGGATGAACCGCTGACCCTGCTGGATGAGCGCGAGATCACGCTGGACACCGACACCCTGGTGATTGCGGACCATGACAGGACACTGGCGATCGCCGGTGTCATGGGCGGTCTGGCCTCCGGCGTGACCGATGCCACCACCGACCTGTTCCTGGAATGCGCCTACTTTGCACCCGAGGCGATCGCCGGCTGTGCACGCAAGTACGCCCTGCACACCGATTCATCGCACCGCTTCGAGCGCGGCGTCGACCCGCAGCTGCAGGGACGTGCGCTTGAACATGCCACGGCACTGTTGCTGGAGATTTGCGGTGGCAAGGCCGGGCCGGTCATCGAGTCGCTGTCAACCGAGCACTTGCCGGCACCTTCAGCGATCGAGTTGCGCAAGCAGCGTATACAGCGTGTGCTCGGCGTGTTGCCGGCGGATGACGAGATTGTCGATATCCTCGAGCGACTCGGTATGCGCATCCAGTCCAGTGACACGGCTGGCTGGCAGGTGCTGCCGCCGAGCTACCGCTTTGATGTCGCCATCGAGGCCGACCTGATCGAGGAGATCGGGCGGGTCTACGGTTACAACCGTCTGCCGAGTGTGCCGTTGCAGGGTGCGCTGGACATACAGCCACTGGATGAAACGGCGCACAGTATTGACCGCTTCTGCGATATCCTCGCCGCGCGCGGCTACCAGGAGGCGGTCACGTACAGTTTTGTCGACCCGGACCTGCAGCGGCAGGTCAATCCCGGTCTGACACCGATACCGCTGGCCAACCCGATCTCCTCGGAGATGGCCGAGATGCGCACCGGCCTGTGGCCCGGCCTGATTGCGGCCATGCAACATAACGTGAACCGCCAGAAGACACGCGTGCGGCTGTTTGAACACGGCCTGCGTTTCTGGTCGGACAACGGCAACACCCGGCAGGAGATCATGCTGGCCGGCATCGTCAGCGGGTCGCGCCTGCCGGAGCACTGGGACGGGCAGGGCACGGGTGCGGATTTCTTCGACATGAAACAGGATGTCGAGGCCTTGTTGCAGTATGCCGGACAGTGCACTACGCTGGAATTCATGCGCGGGCAACACACGGCACTGCATCCCGGCCAGACCGCCTGCCTGCGGGATGGCGAACGCATCGTCGGCTGGCTGGGTCGCCTGCATCCGCAACTGGCAGACAGCCTTGACCTGGACCCGGACACCTGCCTGTTCGAACTCGAATACTCCACCCTCAGCCACGGCGCGCTGGCCCGCTTCAGTCCGATCTCCCGCTACCCCTCGATCCGTCGTGACCTGGCCGTGGTGGTGGATGCCGGGCTGCCGGCGGGCGAGCTGGCGGCGGCCGTCCGGGAGGCGGCCGGGGCCCTCCTGCAGGAGTTGGTCATTTTCGACGTCTACCAGGGAAAGGGGGTAGAAACCGGACGAAAAAGCATAGCTTTTGGGTTGATTCTACAGGATTATTCACGCACACTAGCCGAGCAGGATATCGAGGGGGCGGTCACGGGAGTGACTGATTTTCTGAAGGAAAAGTACGGGGCATCACTGAGAGACTAAGACTATGGCATTGACGAAAGCCGACATGGCGGAAAAGCTTTTTGAAGAGCTTGGCCTGAATAAACGCGAGGCCAAGGAAGTCGTTGAATTGTTCTTTGAAGAAATTCGTGTTGCGCTGGAAGGCGGACGCCAGGTGAAACTTTCCGGCTTTGGAAATTTTGACCTGCGCGAGAAAAACGAACGTCCGGGCCGCAATCCGAAAACGGGGGAAGAAATACCGATTTCAGCCCGACGCGTGGTTACCTTCCGTTCCGGTCAGAAACTCAAGGCGAGGGTAGAGGCATATGCTGGAAGCGAGCAATAACAACGAACTTCCAGCAATCCCGGGCAAGCGTTATTTCACTATTGGCGAAGTCAGTGACCTGTGTGGCGTCAAGCCGCATGTACTGCGTTACTGGGAACAGGAGTTCCCGCAGTTAAAGCCCGTCAAGCGCCGCGGCAACCGGCGTTACTACCAGCGACAGGACGTGCTCATGATCCGCCAGATCAGGAGCCTGCTGTACGAACAGGGCTTCACCATCGGCGGTGCCCGCCAGAAGATGTCGGGCGAGGACGCCAGGGAAGATGTCACCCAGAGCCAGCAGATCGTCCACCAGATCCGCATCGAGCTCGAGGATGTCATGCAGTTGCTGAAACGTTAAATTCATTCGTCATTGCGAGGAACAAAGTGACGAAGCAATCTCCGAATGCGGAGTGCCTTATCAGGAGATTGCCGCGCTTCGCTCGCAATGACACCATCCAGTTTTCTTCGGGGCGTAGCGCAGCCTGGTAGCGCACCTGCATGGGGTGCAGGTGGTCGGAGGTTCAAATCCTCTCGCCCCGACCAATTTTTCCCTATATCGCTCAGTTTCTTAGAGCCACTTTCTCTAACCAGTCTTCCTGTTCAAAATCGTCAGTGCGGGACTTTTTCGGGACTTTTCGTCCGTGTCTATGGCGAATTACTGCTCAGGCGGCTGTGGGTAGTTGGTATAGCCCACGGCAATGGGATTTCCAGCGGAAATTGTTGAGAGCAGTACGGCGGATGGTGTTTTTACCAGAGAAATCTGAGGGCGTTTCGCCATCAAGCGCAGTATGCACACGATGAGTGTTGTAATACTGGCAGAATGCTTCAAGTTTTTGTTCCAGGTCACGTACATTCCAGAAGAGCGTCTGGTCAAGGAACTCCCGACGAGTGGTTCCGATCAGCCGTTCGACGAAGGGATGTGATAGTGGTGTATACGGGACGGTCTTGATCTCATTGGTACCAAGGATTCTCAGGTTCGCATGCCATTGGTGATACAGGAAGAGCGGATCGTTATCAGAGCTGAGATATTTCGGTGTACCATGGGCTGAGATGGCGGCGTTGAACATGCGACAAAGGGCCGGACCGTCGACATCGCCAGCATGGATAGCAAAGCCGATGATGCGGCGTGTAAACTGATCCATGACCACAAGTACCCGGTGGCTCTTCAATAGGATCGATTCACAACGGAACAGATCGATGCTCCAGAGGCTGTCCTTGGTTTGCCCGAGAAAGGTCAGCCATGATGGTCCGCCGTTACCGGGTACTGGCCTGTAATGTGTCGCAAGGACGCGCCGGACCACATCTTTATCGATGTTGATTCCAAAGGCCTTGTTGATCTGCTGCGCGATCCGTGGACAGCCGAACCGTGGGTTGCGTTGCTTCATTTCGACGATGGCCTGGATGAGTTCCTGAGACGGACCTTCGGGGCCGGGTTTTCGTTTACTGCTAGCAGATGAATACAGCAGTCGATACTTCCTTTGTTTGAGTAGGTTATGGAATTTCAGCAGCGTCGATGGTCGGATAATGACGGCGGCCCGCCTGAGGTGGTGTGGGTTGAGGAATAGCGACCAGAAACCCAGCAGAAATCGGTCCAGTGGCGAGAGATTGGGTGCACGCTGCCGGGAGCGATTAATAATCAGGAGCTGTTGCTTCGTCAGTAGGCTGTCAGCGACGATGGCCCTTGCGCCACCAAGACCCAGTAGTTTGGCGATGGTGGTCAACAGATGGGCGAGGAGTACCAGCAGATCCTTCATGGCGGAGCAGGGTAGGGGCGATTGCTTTCAGGAGCAAGACTGGTTAAGTCTCGGTATTAAGGTGATAATTAATAATTCGCCATGGACAGGCTATTGTTTTCTAATAAGAATTAATAATTCGCCATGCGCATTCATTTCAAGCACTTAATCTACTCGCAGGGTATCATTTGTGTATAAACATATATGCGTATATACTCTTACTACAAGTTCCAGATGGAGAACTCTAATGAGCAATATTCGTTGGTCCGTCGTGGTGCCCAAAGACACCGACCGCGCGCTGCGTTCCTACCTGGCACGTACCGGCGGCAAAAAGGGTGACCTGTCGCGCTTCGTGGACGATGCAGTACTGGCCCGCCTGTTCGAGCTCACTGTTGAAGACGTCAAGGAACGCAACCGCGCTCGGTCACAAGGCGAGATCCTCGAGGCCATTGAAGAAGCCCTGACTGGCTGATGCGGGTGGTTCTCGATACCGGCATCCTTATCGCTGCCCTGATCACGAAGGACACCCCGCCGGATCAAATCTACCAGGCATGGCGCAAGCAGCGTTTTGAGCTGGTTACTTCAGAGTGGCAGCTGGACGAGTTTCGTCGGGTCAGCCGCTACCCAAAACTGCGCAAATACCTACAGCCGATCGAGGCCGGCAACCTCATCAATGGTATGCGCCATCAGGCGTTGGTGCTGGAAAATTTACCTGATGTCGATTTGTCAGATGATCCGGATGACAATCCGTTGCTGGCGATGGCGATTGCTGCCGAGGCGGATTATCTTGTAAGCGGCGACAAGCGTGATGTGCTGTCCCTCAAGAAAGTAGGCAAGACACTTATTCTGACGGCACGCCGGTTTCTGTCGGTTTTGAAGAAGTGAATTGGGGAAAATGCTGCTGGTTTGTTTGCGGGACTTTTGCGGAGCCTGTCCAGCATCGTTATGCGTTGTCCTGCAATTTGTGCAACGGGCGTCCCGTGTTACATAAACAAATACAAAGTGTTATGAGCGACTAATCGGTATGGGGTGCAGGTGGTCGGAGGTTCAAATCCTCTCGCCCCGACCAAACTAAACAAGCAGCCTTGCGGCTGCTTTTTTGTTGTATGGAGTGCTACGGTTCGCGAAGAGCCGTGCCCCGCGTAATTGCGGACAGGCAGGCTGGCAGCCAATGTTTGCTGCGCCTCTGGTGCAGGTTTCAACGACTGTAACCAGCTGCTGTTTACGTACAATAATTGCAAGAATAGCTATTTGGCGGTATGCTTAAAAGCTTGAATAGCAACTTGCGGTTAATCGCTAATCGTAACGAGAAAGAAGCTCCTTATCCCAGAGAATGCAAATACCTGCACAAAGAACAGCAATTCATTTGTGGCTACCGCTGCTTATGGTTTTCGTGCTCTGTGCCGTCATCTCAAACCCGCTTTTCTGGACAGAGGGCCAGCTTCTGGAGGTCGAACTGGAAGTCCAGGGAGAGCGGTCTTCTTCGGAAGATGGTGATTCCCTGACTGGTTTCCAGATCGCATCGTCCGCCAGGTATTTTCAGCCATTATCCCTGCACTTTTCGGAAACACAAACACCTGTCTTTCGCAGTGACGCCTATCTGAGCAGTATCCTGCACGGCCCGCCTGAACAGGCATTTCTCCTTTAATCCGCTGCGGTCATCAAGGCCGCGTTAACCTAGATTCATTTGATTGTTGTGCTGCTCTTCATGCGGTACGGCTGTTGTATACATTGCCGGAGTATTGCGTGGTTTTGTTATCAAAAGATGTCCTGGCCAAGCGCCTGGTCGGCGCCGCCGTCTTCCTGGTCGTTGGCTTTTCAGTGGCCGGTAAAGTTCCGACCGAAGAAATCGCCTGGGTTACCTCAATATTACTCCTGACAATTTACCTGTTTGTCTTCGAGGTTCTTGAAGTTGACGTGGCGGCGATCTGCATCATGGTGCTGCTGGGCCTGATGACGCTTGTCGGGCCGCTGTTCGGGCTGGAGCATCCGTTCGTCGCTTCGCAGCACCTGTTCGACGGATTCGCCAGTAATGCGGTGATATCGATTGTTGCGGTCATGATAATCGGTGCCGGTCTCGACAAGACCGGCGTCATGAGCCAGGTGGCCGGTGTCATCCTCAGGTACGGCGGCCGTACCGAGACGCGTGTCATTCCGTTGATTTCCGCTACGGTTGGCGTGATCTCCAGCTTTATGCAGAACGTCGGGGCCACGGCCCTGTTTCTGCCCGTGGTCAGCCGTATATCGGCCCGATCCGGGTTGCCGCTGTCACGGCTGCTGATGCCGATGGGCTTCTGTGCCATCCTGGGCGGGACGATCACCATGGTCGGTTCCAGCCCGCTGATTCTGCTTAATGATCTGATCCTGAACTCCAACCAGGCGCTGCCGCCGGCGCAGAAGATGAGCACCTTTCACCTGTTCGATGTCACGCCCATAGGGCTGGCCATGCTCGTGACCGGCATCATCTATTTTCTCCTGCTCGGGAAATTCATTCTGCCATCCGGTAAGACAGAAAGCAGCACGGTAGGCTCCAATACCATGGCCTATTTTCAGGATGTCTATGGCATCGACTACTCGCTGTTCGAGGTTGAGGTGCCGGCCGGCAGCCCATTGATTGGCCTGAAATTCGATGATGTCGAATCGAGTTCGCATATCCGCATCGTCGCAACCCGGCGCAGTGATAACGAAATCCGTATTGGTCCCGGCGCACTGGCCCGCGACGTGGGAATCGAGGCCGGCATGGTCATGGGTATCCTTGCCTCGCCGCAGGATGTCGATAATTTTGTCGCCGAGTACAAACTGAAAGCACGCAGAAGTCTGACCAGTTTCGGCGAAAATCTGTCTGCAACCAGGTCCGGTGTCGCGGAGCTGGTGATCCCGCCCGGTTCGGAACTCATAGGCAAGAGTGCCCGGGATATCTGGATGCGCAAGACCTACGGCATTGCCATGGTTGGCCTCCATCGCGGCGGCAAGACCCTGCGGGAAGGTGAAGACATCCGCAACCTGCCGCTGGAGGCCGGCGACACACTGGTCGTGCACACCACCTGGGATGCGCTGGCGAGACTGGAATCGGACCGCAATTTTGTTGTGGTGACGACCGAGTACCCGCGCGAGGAAATGCGTCCCCACAAGGTCGGTCATGCGCTCTTTTTCCTTTTCGTGGCGCTTGGTCTGGTCCTGTTTTCCGACCTGCGCCTGTCAATCTCCCTGTTAACCGGCGCGCTGGGCATGGTGCTCGCGGGCGTCCTGAGCATGGACGAGGCCTACAAGGCCGTGAGCTGGAAAACCGTGTTTCTGCTGGCCAGCCTGATACCGCTGGGCATGGCGGTCGAAAATACCGGGACCGCGGCATGGATGGCGCAACAGACGCTTGCATTGCTGGGCGATGTGCCGGGATGGGTGCTGCAGGCCGCGCTGGCCGTCCTGGCGACATTCTTCAGCCTGGTGATGTCGAATGTCGGCGCCACGGTATTGCTGGTACCACTGGCGGTCAACCTCGCTCTCCATGCCGGGACTGATCCCGCGGTGTTCGCCCTGACAGTGGCCATCGCCACGTCCAACTCGTTCCTGATTCCGACTCACCAGGTCAATGCGCTGATCATGGGACCGGGCGGTTACCGGGTGGCCGACTTCATGCGTGCCGGTGGCATTATGACGATACTGTTCCTGGTCGTCATGATGATCATGATCAACCTGGTTTTCTGAGTCTGCCATGACGATGATAAATTTAAATACACTGCCCGGTCTCATGTCAAAACATCTGTTCGCGGCTATTGCCTGTGTGGTCGGGCTTCTGCCCGTTGCTGTTGTCGCGGGCGAGACCGGGCGTACCGGTGCGCCCGATTTGACCGCGCATACTGTCGGTTACCTCGCCCTGGCGATCTTCGCGCTGGCCTACCTCCTGGTAACCGCGGAAGAATTCACTCATCTGCGGAAATCCAAGCCGGTGATTATTGCAGCCGGCCTCATCTGGGGCCTGATTGCCTGGGTGTCCACACAGTCCGGCCATGGTCATGCTGCGGAAGCGGCCGCGCGCCCGCGCGGGGTATATACCTTCTTCGGACATTTGCGCTGGACGCCCGTGATTGGACTGGGCTACGTCGCCAGTATTTTTGTCCATATGTGGATCAATGCATCCTATTTCTGATGCAAACGATGATATGAACCAGTAAGGGTTAACAACCATGAAACGATTAATCAAAGGATCTTTGTTACGCGACAATGCCATCCGGTTGCTGGCGCTCCTCGCTGCATTGACCATGCTTGCAGGCTGTGAACGCAGTAACGGTATTTTCACGGACGAGTTAGACGTGCTGGGAACGTTCGCGGAAATCACCATTGTGGGCGTGCCTGAAAGTAAAGCGCAGGAGGCAGCTCAGGCGGTGGAGCAGGACCTGAAGTCCCTTGATTACATTGGCTATACATTCAAGGAGGAGGGTGAATTACATCGCCTGAACGAAGCGATCGCGCAGGGGCGGTCAATGGAAGTCAGTGACGGCCTGCTTGAACTCATAGTCGACGCAAAAGACCTGTACGAAAAAAGCGACGGCCTGTTCAATCCCGCAAAAGGCGAGCTGACCGCATTCTGGGAGTTTATCTGCGACAAGGACGAGTGCAGCGAATCCCCCTATCCGGTCGAGGTGCAGCGTCTCGTCGATGAGCAGGTGCAAAAGATAATAGCCGCGAACCCGTCCATGGAAGATCTGATTATCGACGGGAGCAGGGTGAGCAGCAAAAACCGGCTGGTCAGACTCGAATTCGGCGATATGATCCGGGGGCTTGCGCTGGACAAGGGTATCGTCCATTTCAGGGCCCTGGGGGTGAACAACGCGGAAATCAATATCGGTGGCAGCGTCCGGACAACAGGAATGCGTGGCAAACATGACTGGTGGATCGGTATACCGGACGCCTCGGGCAGTCATATAATCGGTTCGATCGAGAATATCGACGACATGTCAGTTGTCACGGTTCGTGCATTCGACAAATCATTCGGCAAGAAGGGGCTGGTGTATCGGCATATTGTGGACCCGCGAACCGGTAAGCCGGTTGAGGATGTACAGTCTGTAACCGTCATGCATGAAAATGCAATGCTTGCCAATGCCTTCGCCGTAACGTTACATGTCGCCGGGATCAGGGAATGGAAACATCTTGCTGACATAATGGATGTTCACAAGATGCTGGCAATCACCAAAGACGGTACCATTTATACCAGTCCGGCAATGGAGCATATTATCCACTGGAAGCAGGGCGTTGCTCACCAGCATCTCGTGCCCTGGGTAGACAAGTAAGGAAACAGTTCTACGAAAAACCGTTGTCAGAACATAAAATAGATAACTGTGTAGAACCTTTCTACAGGACCTGTCCAGCATTGTGTTGCACTGTCTCGCAGAGACTGCATTGAGTCGTTATGTTGATGTCCGACCGGGCAGGCAAATTTATAGCTGCGCATCCTGGAGGCAGGCACAGAAAATGCTGTGTGTGCACTGCATCCGAAAAAGAGGCGTGCGGCTGGATAATTTGCGGAACTAATGCGGGTCCTGTTGAGCATAGTTATGAACTGTCCTGCTATTCTTGCAACGGGCGCCCCAAGTTAAGTTAATAAATATAAAAAGTTATGATCGGATAAGCGGCATGGGGTGCAGGTGGTCGGAGGTTCAAATCCTCTCGCCCCGACCAATAATTCAAAGGCTTGAGAAGCTTTTCAGAATAACTCCTGTCTAAAATATTCTTGCTGTCAAAAATCTATGGCCAGGCAATGTTGCGGGTCTGTCAATTGGCTGAACCGTTTTTATCGTGTTTGCCGTGCGTTTTAGTCCACTGGTGCCGAATGCGCGCCGCATTCATGAGCGTTGGGAAAGGAAGTTTTACCGGTCAACGGTCACCAATCACAATGTATGAAGTGTGCACGTGCAAACCGTGTCAATGTCTTGAGGAGGGTTAATTATCCCTGATCCAGGGTGGGTTGTACGAGCCAGTTAGTCGTTCCCA
>Ga0209567_10001928_pt1 | contig 10265 bp, 10 predicted proteins | sample COG_12_FD_184756 | JGI IMG/M metagenome (GOLD analysis project Ga0209567, IMG submission 184756) | Pelagic marine sediment microbial communities from the LTER site Helgoland, North Sea, for post-phytoplankton bloom and carbon turnover... | ecosystem: Environmental > Aquatic > Marine > Neritic...
TTTCGGGATACCTGGCGAGGCCGGACTTGACCGGCGAATGGCCGACGATCCTCCTCGTGCCCTCGAGCTGGGGGCTCACGTCTTCGGTCAAGGATGTTTGTCGTCGGCTGGCTCGGCACGGTTTCGCCGTCCTGGCTCCCGACCTGTACCGGGGGGCCGGTCCGACACGAGGGGTGGGCCAGGAGGAAGCATCAGCGCTGATGGGGACCATCTCCGATGACCGGGCGTGGGGTGATCTGGAAGCGTTCATCGAGTATCTCGTCAATCCAGCGGGATTCTGGTCGAGCGCCGAGCGCGGGTTCGGGCTCTTGGGGATGGGACTGGGCGGACATTGGGCGACCCTCGCCGGCGAGCGCTCATCGTTTGCGTCTGCTCTCGGCCTGGTTGGGCCCGCATTGGAGGCGGGCTCGCAGGAGCTCGACCCGGTCGACCGCGGGCCGGTGCTCGACATCCCCGTTCTCGGCTTGAGTGGACGCGACGATCCCGCTGCCCCGCCGGTCGCGGTGGCTGCCTTTCGAGAGGACGTTCCCTCTGCCGAATGGGTCATCTACGACGGCGTTGGGGCGGACTACTGGGATGACTATCTCCGTTCGTATGACGGCGAGATCGCCGCCGACACCCTCGAACGGCTGATCGACTTCTTCGCGCAACATCTTCCGGAATCACCCTGAGGAGCGGGCTTTCATGCGTATCGCCAAGGCCATCGTGACCGGCGGCGCCGGATTCATCGGGGCCAACCTCGTGGACCGCCTCGTCGACGACGGTGTTTCGGTCCTGGTCGTCGATGACCTGAGTACGGGAACCGTGTCCCGGCTTTCGAACGCACGACGTCGCGGAGAGGTGACCTTCCACCAGATGGATGTCCGAGCGCACGAGCTTTCCGAGCTCTTCTCCGGATTCCTCCCCGATGTCGTGTTCCACCTCGCGGCCCAGATCGACGTGCGTTCCTCGGTCGTGAACCCCATGAACGACGCCGACATCAACGTGACGGGAACGGTCAATGTCCTGGATGCGGCGCAGCGCGCCGGCGTCGCCCGCGTCGTCTTCTCCTCTTCGGGCGGAGCGACGTTCGGGGACACCGACAAGATCCCGACGCCGGAGTCGGTGCGCCGCAGACCGGACTCCCCGTACGGCGTGTCCAAGCTCGTGGTCGACAGCTACCTCGACTATTTCCGGCGAGTCCAGAGCCTCGACTATGTCTCGCTCGGCTTCGCCAACGTCTACGGCCCCGGTCAAGATCCGGCGGGTGAGGCTGGGGTCGTTGCGATCTTCATCGGCGACCTCCTGGCCGGCAGAACGCCGACGATCTACGGCGATGGCCAACAGACTCGCGATTTCGTCTTCGTGGAGGACGTGACGGATGCCTGCGTGCGAGCGGCCGTGCAGGGCGGCAACCGCTACCTCAACATCGGCACGGGGGAAGAGACGTCGATTCTCGATCTCTACCGTCGGTTGGCCGCGCTCACGGGTTCGAAGCAGCAGCCAACGTTCGCTCCGGCCCGGCCGGGGGAGCAGCGCCGCTCGTGTCTCGATCCCGCGGCCGCTCAGCGCCATCTTGGGTGGGAGGCGTGGACCCCCCTCGACGAAGGCCTGCGTCGCACCGTGGAGTGGTTCCGCTCTGCGGGGTAGGAGGGCGCCTCGGCGATTCGGCCGCGCTTCCGGTCATTGCGCCTCGAGCTCCTCGAGTGTCTTGGGCCAGTCGTCCTTGAGGATTCTGGACAGGGAGCGATCAGCCAGGATGCGCCCCCCCGTCTGGCATCCGGGGCAGTAGTTGGTCTCGCGGCCACCGTGGACGATGCGTTGGATCGGTGCCCCGCAAACGGGACACGCCTCTCCGAACTTGCCGTGCACGGCCATCTCGGGATGGAACGCGGTCACCTTCTTCGGGAAGTCCTCCCCGGTTTCGGCGATGCGAATGGCCTCCCAGTCGTCGAGGACCGCCCTGGTCGCTTCGTAGATCTGCTCGATCTCGTCGTCGCTCAAGTTGGTGTTCATCTGGGTCGGGGAGAGCCTGGCGCGAAAGAGCACCTCGTCGGCAAAGGCCCCGCCGATCCCGGAGAACGTTCGGGCGTCGGTCAACGTCCGTTTCAGCGTATGGCGTTCGGTCAGGAGCGCGGCCGAGAAGTCCTCGAGGCTTGCCGTCTGCACCTCCAGACCGCCCGGATCCAGCGCATGCAGATCGGTCTCGCCGCGCACGATGTGGAGTGAAGCTCGGCGTTTCGTCCCGGCCTCGGTCAGGATGAGGGTCCCGTCGTCGAAATCGAATGCGGCCAGTCCCGCCCGCTTGGGAATCGCCGCACCGGGTGCCTCCCACCGAAGCCGGCCGGCGACCATCAGGTGGAGGACGATGAACAGCTCATCGTCCAGCTCGATCACGATTCGTTTTCCCATGCGGCGAACGCCGCGTACTCTTTGCCCGGCCAGATCGGTCGGGGACGGGTCGTACGTGCGAAGCAGCGAAACACTCCGAACGCGCACTCCGACCAGGGCATGATCGACGATCCTGGTTCGCAGAGCGTGGTTGTACGCTTCGATCTCCGGTAGCTCAGGCATCGGAACCCACGATCTGCGTGGGGGTCGTCGCCGGGCGGGGCCTCGGCGCGAGGTTCATCGGAACAGGTCCTCTTCGGCCGCACGGACCAGGTCGGCGGCCCGCCCAGCTCCGTGCAGGCGCAGGCCGCGGATGATGGCCGCCGGGGTCCGATCGGCCTTTCCCATCACCAGGTCGGCGGCGGCGGCCAGCTCGTCCCCAACCGCCGGCTCGGTGGTGTCGAGCCGTCGACCCCATCCGTCCGTGCCCCCGCGCAGATCGACGATCGCGGGGAGGCCCGAGACGCCGATCGCGACGTCCACCAGACCGCGGCGCCACGGCCGTCCAAACGTGTCGCTGATGACGACCCCCAACCGTTGGCTGCTGCGACGCTCGAGCAGGGTCCGAAGCCGGTGGGCGGATCGGTCCGGATCGATGGGCAGCAAGACGGCCGTGCCGGGTTCCGTGTTCGATCGGTCCACCCCCGCATTGGCGCAGATGAATCCGTGTCGGGTTCGGGCGATCACCAGATCTCCTCGGCGCCGAATCACCGCCGCTGCCTCCTGGTCGACGAGACGTCGATAGGCCGCGTCGTCGACGATCTCGGCGACGCGGCCCTCTGCTTTGGAGATGATCTTGTGCGTCACGACGACGATGTCGTGGTTGCGCAGGTCGAGGCCGCCTCGCGCGATCGCATCGATGAGCATGTGGGCAACGTCGTCGCCCGGGTTCACCGCGGGGACACCGTGAATGGGGATCACGGTCATCTCGCCCGTCATCGCATCGTCTCCAGCAACCAGCCGGCGAAGCGTTCGGCGGCCCTCGGCTCGGCGATCCGGGTGTCGACCGCGTGGAGATTGACCGATGACCCACGGAAGCGTTCGAGGTCGGCCGCATCGGACTGATCGATCACGAGGTCGGTGAGGAGCTCGTCGTACGCCGCGAGGATTCCGCCCGTCCCTGCGGGGAGGCCGAGACCCGCCAGGACGTGCTCGGCGGGGCCCTTCAATGCCTTTCCTCCGAACAGCGGGCTCACGGCGACGACCCGGGGCTTGGTCTGGATCGCCGCCCGCAGCGCGGGCATCGCCAGCATCGGCCAGATCGACAGGGGTGGATTCGACGGGGCGATGATGACCAGGTCCGACCGCTCGATCGCGTCCAGCGCCGCGTACGCGGGGGCGGCCCGGTCGGCCCGGTCGTACTCCACCGCCACGATGGTGTCTCGGTGGCGGCGATCGACGAAGTACTCCTGAAAGGACAGCCACTCGCCGGCTTCGGTTCGGACCCTGGTCCGGATGGCCTCGTCGGACGCAGGGAGCACGGCGGGCCCGATCTCGAAATGATCGGCGATCGCCTTCGTCACCGCCGTCAGGGAACGGCCTCGCGCCAGCTCCTGGGTTCGGTACATGCAAATCGCCAGGTCCCGGTCACCCAGACGGAAGGTGGTGTCGACCCCGACCCGGGCGAGCTGGTCCACGACCGTGAACGTGTCCCCGGCGATACCCCAGCCCTGGGGCCCCTCGATGCCGGCCAACGTGTACGTGACGGTGTCGACGTCGGCGGAGACCTGCACTCCGTAGATGACATCGTCGTCCCCCACGTTGACGATCACCGAGAGTTGAGCGGCGGGAAGCGCCCGGCTCAGGCCCCGCGCCATCCGGGCTCCGCCGACGCCTCCAGACAAGAGCACGGCGAAAGGATTGCTGTAATCCGTGTTCGACTCCAGAATGCGCTCCTCATGTCTTCGGCATTGGACGCCGGAACCCGCGTTTCGGTCGTTGCCGCCATCGTGGTGAACGAACCGACGGACCTTCCCGACACCCTCGCAGCCGTGCGGCGGCAAGTGTACGAGCCGGCGAAAGCCTGCATCGTCGGCGGAGGTGCTGCGGCGCGCCGTCTGGCCGAAGCGGAAGAGGTCGAATGGCTCCCCAACCTCGGCAATCTGATCGAGGGGACCGACGCCGACACGAGCTACCTCTGGATCCTCCACGAAGCGACGGTGCCGCGGCCCGATGCGCTGCATGCCCTGGTGCGTGATGCCGAGCGGGTCGGCGCCGGCGTCGCCGGGTCGAAGGTCCTGCGCAGGGACGATCCGAGCGCGCTGGTGTCGGTCGGGTTTGCCACCGATGTGTTCGACGTCGCCTACACCGGCCTCGATTCATCCGAGCGCGATCAGGGCCAGTACGACGTCGTCCGCGACGTCGCCGCCGTTTCGGGATCCTCGATGCTGATCCGGCGAGATCTCGCCCGCGGCCTCGGCGGGCCCGACCGGCTCATGTCACCTCACCCGGCCGCGATCGACCTCTGCCAGCGCGCTCGCCTGCGTGGCTCTCGGGTCGTCGTCGTGCCGTCCTCCGAGGTGCTCGCCCCGGAGGCAAGCCTGCGCTCCGATCGGTGGCGGGACGATGCCGGCCGCATCCGGGCCATGATGAAGGCCTACGGACCGCTGACGCTCCTGTGGGTCATCCCGCTGGACATCATCGTTGCCCTGGTCGCCGCCGTGATGGCGCCGTTCGCCGGCCAGTGGACCCTCTTCGCGTCCCTCCGGGCCGGTCTGTGGAACCTCGCCTACCTTCCATCCACGTTCCGAGCCCGCCGCCAAGCTCGGCACGGCAGAGCCGTCGGCGATCAGGAGCTCTTCCGCTATCAACGACGCGGATCGGCAACGCTGCAAGAATTTGGATCCGAGATTGCCACCCGGGTCCGGCACCGCCTGCCCGGGGAGGATCGTTTCAGTTTCGAGGCGCTGGGGAGAGACCTCCGTCAGCCTGCCATCGTCACCGGCGTCATCGCCGTGCTCTTCGTCCTGCTCGCCACCCGGAGCATCTGGCCGTCGGGTCTCCCGGCGGTTGGATCCAGTCTGCCGTTTCCGACCGGGGGCCTGGACGCCATTCGCGAGTACGCCGGGGGGTGGAATCCGGCCGGGCTCGGCAGCGTCGAAGCCGTGCGGCCGCTCATCGGCGTCGTCGGCGTCCTGGAAACCGTGCTGCTCGACAACCGCCGGCTCGCCGAGTACGTCATGACGACGGGAGCCTTCGTGCTCGGGATCTGGGGGACAACCCGGCTGTTGCGCACCTGGGGGATCGGTCCGGTGGCCGGCATCTTGGCGGGCGTGACCCTCGTCGCCGGCTCGGCCGCGCAAGGCATTGCCACCGCCACCCAGATCGGGACACTGCTCGGCCTCGGAATGCTGCCGTGGGCGCTCCGGGTGCCGTTGGCACGCTGGCCCCGGACGATGTGGGGCCGCATCGGGCGCGTTGCCGCCACCGGCTGGTTGATCGCAGTGATGGCGGCGTTGACGCCGGTGCTCCTGATCCTTCCGCTGACGGCGTTGCTCGTCTGGGCCATCGTGAACGTGCGCGACGGGGGCGCCTGGCGGGCGGCCGGCATTTCGGCTCTCGGCACCGCCGTGGCGACGCCGCTGCTGCTCCCGTGGCTGGGTGCCACCGACCTGGAAGCGTTCCTCGAGACCGGCACGGCGTTCTGGGATCCTCCGCTGGTGTTCGCCGTTGCGGTCGGCCTGGCGGCCCTGACGACGGTGGTGGTCGCCCCGACCCGCCTGGCGCTCGTTGCCGCCTGGGGCGCCATCCTGGCGACCGGGGGGGCGCTGCTCGCTCGGTCGGCAGACCTGGGATGGGGAACCGAGGTCGAGAACGTCGGACTGGCCACAACCGCTCTCGGCCTGGCGGCGATCGTCGGGGCGTCTCTCGAGACGATCACCCGGCGCGACGTCGTCGGTTGGCGGCGGTTCGTCGGCGGTCTCGGCGCCGTTGCCGCCATCTTCGTCACGGTGAGCGCCGTTGCGGTGCTGGTGCCGGGTCGAGCCGGGCTTCCCAGCGACGATTTTCACGACGTGCTCGATTTCACCCTCAGCCGGCCGGGCGACGCGGCCGCCAGCCGAGTGTTGATGCTGGGCCCACCCGATCTGTTGCCGGGAGAATCCCGGCAGGTCCAAGGAGCCGGGTACCGGGTGGTGTCGGCGCCCATGCCATCGCTCGACGAGGTGTGGCTGGGTGCTCCGCTCGCCGGTGACGACGCACTGCGTGCCGCCCTCGACCGAGTGATCGCCACCGACACGGTGCGGGCCGGCGAGGAACTGGCCCCGTTCGGCATTCGTTGGATCGTGATCATGGGCGAATCCGAGGTCGGTGGCGATCCGGAGACCCGGGCATGGATCGATGTGCTCTCGACCCAGCTCGATCTCATTCCGCTCGGCGGGGGCCTTCGCCAACCGACGTACGCCAACGAAGCCGAGCCGGCCGCCCGCGCCATTGCCGACGACGGGAGCCTCTGGATCCATTCGACGGCCGGATATGCCGGCCCCAGCGATCCAGGCCGGGTGGTTGTTGCGGAGAACGCGAACTCACGGTGGGGGCCCGGCGAGTGGAACCAGGTCGAGTGGGCCAACTCGGTCTCTGCCGAAGCGGGCGAGGCCTCGTTCCGCGAGATCCAGAACCGTCGGCTCCAGGCCATCCTCGCCGCGGTCGGGTTCGCCGTCCTCGTCGGACTGTCCTGGTGGGGGAGGCGATCGAGTTGAGGCGTCTGATCGCTCTGATCGCCGTGGTCGCACTGGCGCTGCTGGCGGCGTCGCAGGCGGCCCCTGCTCCGCCTGCGGAGCCTACCTTTGGGGGAACCCAGGCTCCCGAACCCGAATCCGCCGGGAGCAAGAGCAGCGTCTGGTACTGCGCCTGGGTGGACTCGGGTGACGTACGCGATTCGTTCTTCGGGGTCGCCAGCGACGTGGATGTCGACGTCACCATCGGTCTTCCCAGCCCCGTTCCCAATGAGCCCCCCGACACCTTCGATTTCGATGTGGCCGGTCCGGGGGCCCGCGGCATCGACACCTCCGTGATCGTCCGACGCGGTGAGGCTCCGGGCATCGTGGAGTTCGATGATGGGCCGGCCACGGCGGCGGCAGTTGTATGGGCGGACGCGTTGGCGACGGGCGACCGTTGTGTGGTGTCGGTGCCGAAGCTGTGGCACTTGCCCGGTGGCACGACCCGCGATGGCGCGTTCCTCTCCCTGCGTCTCTTCAATCCCTTCCCCGAGAACGCCAAGGTGACCGTGAACGCGGTGAGCGAATTCGGCAACGTCCCGCTGCCGGAGCTGGAGGGTTTTGACGTCCCTGGGCGGACCTGGACCACGATCGACCTCAGCCAGATCATTCCCCTGTTCGACGATGTGGGCATCACCGTCAGCACGAGCCAGGGGATTGTGGTTCCCTCGCTCGTCCTGGCCGATAGCACGGGGGAAGCCAGCTGGCCGGGAACGGGGTTGTCGACGACCTGGGAGTTTCCCGTCGCGGTCGACGGCGGGCTCAGCCCGTTCCTCGCTCTGTCCAACACCGGGGATGTTGCGGCCGAGGTCATACTCGACATCTTCACGCCGGATGGGTCGATCCTCGATGCAACGGCCCGCACGGTCGAACCGGGGACACCGCTGCGCATCTCGCTCGCAGAGTTCGCCGATCCTCCGTTCGGAGCTCGGGTTCGGTCCTCCGTTCCCATTGCTGCCGTCGTGCAGGGCACCGAGTTGGCCGCCACGGATGCCGACGAAGGTGATGGTGAGGAGGCTCCCCCCGACGCACCGGACGCGGATGCCGGCGCGACGGATGAGGCCGTGACCGACGACGGGGCCGCATCCTCCGACGAGGCCGCGTCCGATGACGAAGCAGCCGCGGCCGAAGAGCCCGCCCCGCCCATCCGGGGATTGGCGGGGACGGTTGGCGCCAGCGAGCCGGCCCGCCACTGGCTGCTCCCGGCCGTCGGACTCGTGCCCGAGACGACGGCAACGATCTGGATCATGAACACGGGCGGAAGCGCTGCCACCCTCACAGTGACGCCGTTGGGGGACGTGTCCGACGCTCCGGAGAAGGTCCGCGTCGAGCCAGGGGCGGTGCTGGGTCTACCGGTGGGAGCCCCGATTGCCACGGGTGCCTCGGGGTACGCGGTTGACGCCACCGAACCGGTAACGGTCGCCTGGAGCCTGGCGGGTGTGCGCGGTGTGGCCTACGTAGCCGGGGTCGCCACGGAGTGAGCCCGATTCTCATCAGAACCCTCGTGCTGTTGGCTCTCGTGGGCCTGGCCGTTGGGCTCGCCCGGGTTGCGACTCGCTGGCAGCGGCCCGTCCATACGACCCCCAATCTCGAGGGCCTGGGCGTGCCGGCCGGTCTCGTGATCTTCACCTCAACCGACTGCTTCAATTGCCGGGCGGCGCTTGGTGTGGCAGCCGACACGGGGGCACCCGTCCGAGAGGTCACGCATGAACTCGAGCCGATGCTCTTTCGCCACGCCGGCATCGAGGCGGTACCACTGACCGTGGTGGTGAGCAATGAGGGCTCGATCGTCGCCACGTTTGCCGGTGTGCCCCGCCAGCGCGCCCTCCGGCGCGCACTGCGGAGGGCCGGGTTGTGAAGAATGCTTGGTGTTGTCCGAGCGGGCTTCTAAGTTCACGTCACCATGAACCGGCTGTGCGTGCGCTGTGCGCGTCCTCCGTCGTCGCTCCTCGCGTACGACTACGATCAGAAAGCTACGTGGCTCTTCGACTTCGAGTCGGGGTTGTCGAGCCGCGCCGGGCACCCGTTGTGTGAGGCCCACGCCAACGGCTTCACCCCCCCGCTGGGGTGGGACCTCGACGACCGCCGTGCCATGCAGTTGCTGTTGCACCCCACCGAGCTGGGGTGATCGCCGATGCCAATCGATCGCGACGTGCTCGAGGCGGTCCGGGAGATGGACGAGCCCGAGCTGCGACGACTCTTGATGTTGGCCAAGGCCCGGCTGGAGGGGCGCGGGGTGGCATTCCCCGGCTCGGGCCCCCCGGTGAAGCTCCGCAAGCAGATGATCCGATGCGGCAAGGACAACTGTCGGCGGTGTCCCCATGGCCCGTACTGGTACGCCTACTGGGACGAGGATGGTCGCCGGCGCTCCCGCTACCTCGGACGCCTTGGCGATATCCCCGAAGCCGCAGAACGGGATGAACACGGAGAGCGCGCATCATGACACATTCTGTGGTGATTCGTCCGTGGGTCGGGTACGATGGGAGGTCTCATGGGTAGGACAAGGCAAACTTCGGCGCTCCGCTGTGAGCAATGCGGCCAAGACTCGGTCATCCAGATCGAGTTGACGCTGCCCGACGGCACCGACGTGATGTTTTGCTCCTGTCATCGCTGCGAGTCTCGATGGTGGGACCATGACGGCGAGACCCTTGAGCTCGACGCCGTGATCGACCTGGCTCGCAAGCCGAACGAGTAGGGTCCGAGCACCGCCCGGCACCCCACTGCTAGGCCCTTTTTCCCACTACGCTCCCGTCGGTGACGACGTCGACTGCGCCGGATCCCCCGGCACCTCCCGAGACGGAAGAGCAGCCCGGCCGGTCCCGTCGGGGTACGCCGAGGGCGCTGATCATCGCTCTCGTCGCAGCCCCGACGCTGCTGATTCTGGCCATCATGTCCGGTGGATTCGGCGACATCTTTCGCGATGAGGGTCTGTTCCGCTTCCCGGAATTGCTCGCGGCCAATACCCCCACCGGTGGTGACATGGGGGCCCACGTTCTCCTACCCCAGATTCTGAAGGACTCCCTCCTTCCGGGAGGAAACCTCATCGGATGGAGCAATGACTGGTACGCCGGATTCCCTGCGCTCTACTTCTATTTCCCCCTGCCGGCGTTGACGACGGTCGTCCTCGACCTGTTCCTGCCCGGTGGGGTGGGGTTCAAGCTCGTGACCATCGCCGGCCTG
>Ga0209567_10001929_pt1 | contig 10265 bp, 8 predicted proteins | sample COG_12_FD_184756 | JGI IMG/M metagenome (GOLD analysis project Ga0209567, IMG submission 184756) | Pelagic marine sediment microbial communities from the LTER site Helgoland, North Sea, for post-phytoplankton bloom and carbon turnover... | ecosystem: Environmental > Aquatic > Marine > Neritic...
CCCGAGAAGACGAGAAAGCCTGTCAACACGACTCCCACCGCGTAGACCGGATAGGCCAGGAAGAGCATGAAGCGCTGGATGAAGGCGATTTCGAGGAACATGTAGGCGAGGCCGAGCCCCCCAAAATAGAGCACGGTTTTCGGCTTGATCCCCGGGGCAATTTTACCGCGTGCCAGCAGGCCCAGCGGCAGCAGTACCAGAAGCGCGACGGCGATTGACGCCTGGGCGACGGTGAGAACGACGATCAAGTAGCCCCACTCCACGAAGCTCACGACGTCCCGACCCATGGCGTCGATCAGGGCCGGGAGCGAGCGCCACTCGAAAAAGCGGAAGAAGTACGGGCTATCATCGGTCGCGGGTACCACATGGAAGGGATATTCGGCATAGAAGCGTTTGCGGTCTCCGAACAGGATCTCGCGTGCGGCATGGTAGTACGTCGCCTGATCGAGGATGGTGTACTGATTGACCTCGGTTTCGTCGATACCCGGATGGAATGACCGATCGAACCCTCGCGCCGCCGCGAACTGCCGGATCGCCGTTACTTGCGACTCGCTGAGCGGCGAGCGGGTCGCGATCACGGTCGCCGCGTTCCAGGATCGGATGAGCGCCACGTGGTGCCAGGGATTCTCGATGCCGCGCGCCTCCAGGGCCTCGACGACGGTGGCGAACAGCTTGATCGCGTCTCGAGGCGGGGTCTCCAGCCACCGCGTGATCGCGAGCACGCCCCCGTCCGTCAGCCGGTCCAGATAGAGCGACACGGCCTCCGTGGTATACAGATAGCTCTCACTCAGCGCGTGCACGCCGCCGGCCGTCGCGTTGAAGGAGTCGAGCAGGGCGATCTGGATCACGTCGTAGCGGTCGGCCCGTGATCGCAGAAAGCCACGTCCGTCCGCGATCACGACGCGTACGTCGTCGCGTGCGTAGAGACCCCCGGAGAGATCTGCCAGGGGCCCCGTCACAAGCGGCACGACCCGTGGATCGATCTCGACCGCCGTAATGTCGCTGGCGTCGTGGACGAGAGCGTTCAGGACTTCGGTGCCGCCGCCCGCGCCGATCACGAGCACCCGCGGCCGAGCCACGAGCCGATAGGGCAGAGCCGAGGTCACGTGATCGAGGAAGGCGAAGGGCTCGAGCCTGCCGTCGAAGCGGTGCACCGGAGACACCGCCCCCGCGTCGAAGTAGAGGCCGACCTGCTGCGGCAGGGCGCCATGCTCGTCCACCGAGTATCCCGATATCTGACCGGGCGTCTCCCGGAGCAGGGCCGAGGAGACCGCGGTCAGCTCGGCCAGGGGGCTGCGCGCCTCCGCCACCACGGCGGCGTCCGGCAGGCGCAGCGCGTACGCGAGTCCCTTGTAATCGGAGACGCGAACCGGCGTGGTTCCGGCCACCGCGACGACGGCGGCTCCCCCGACGAGCGCCCCGAGACCGCCAAGCAGCCACGGTCGGGAGTCCGCGGCACAGAGGCCGAACGCGACGGCAGCCGGAACGGCCAGCACATACGGCAGCGATGCGACGGAAGCCACGAACATGAGCGCCACAACGCAGGCGGCCCCGAGCCCCGAGCCGAGCATGCTGTAGAAGTAGACCCGCCCCACCCGCCGTGGCTCCAGTAGAAAGCCGACCGCGATGCAGACGGAGACGAACAGGAAGGGCAGGGCCAGGATCAGATAGAGCAGAAACAAAAAGCCAGCCTGGCGCGGTTGCGATACGAGCTCCAGCGTTTCGAACGGAACGAGCTGACTGAGCGCGTAGCAGCCGACGATACTGAACGGAACCAGGAGCGCGGCCGTCCGAAGCACACGTGACTCGTGTCCGCGGAGTCTCTCGCGAGCGAGGCCGAGCGCCGTTCCGCTGACCGCGAACCCCAGCATCGCCATGCTGATGATCATGTAGGCGAAGTGGTGCCACTGGGCGATCGAGAACACGCGGGTAAGCGCGATCTCGTACGCGATTCCAACCGCGGAGAGGAGCAGGATGGGGCCGTACAGGAAACGCGGTCTCATGCGTCTCGGGCCGCGGGCCCGTGCGGCGTCATGCGCTCTCGCCTCAGTCCGTTCGCGTCAACGGAACGAAGCGGACGGGGAGCAGATTGCGCCGCGTGATCGAGCCGTCGGGCAGTTTCTCGATCAGCATCAGGCTCTGGACTCGGAGTGGCGGTCCGACCGGGATGACCATCCTCCCGCCCGGAGCCAACTGTTCCTCGAGCGGCGGCGGTATGTGACTGGCTGCGGCCGTGACCACGATCGCGTCGAACGGACCCCGCCCGGGCCACCCGTAGTAGCCGTCTCCGGCCCGCACCACGACGCCTGAATAGTCCAGATCCGCGAGTCGGGTTCGCGCGGCGGTGGCCAGCTCGGAGACAATCTCGATCGTGTATACGCTGTCCACGATCTCGGCGAGCACGGCCGCCTGATAGCCCGAGCCGGTCCCTATCTCGAGGACCACGTCGTCCGCCTCCACGCCCAGCAGCTCGGTCATGAGCCCCACGATATATGGCTGCGAGATCGTTTGTCCGTACCCGATCGGCAGCGGGCTGTCCGCATAGGCGCGCCGCGTCTGGTTCGCAGGGACGAAAAGGTGGCGCGGCACGGCGCGCATGGCACGGAGAACCTCCGGATCGGTGACCGGTGTGCGACCTCCCCGATCGGAGGCGATCTGGCTGCGCACCATCTCGTGGCGCGCCTCCACCCACGCGTCGGTCTGCCCGCTCAACGGAGGCGCCGTTCCGACGAGGGCGAAGGCAGTCGCCAGAACGGTGACGACAGGCATCCGGCGGCGGTCCATACAGCGGTCCATCGAGTATCCGAGCTTTAGTGGATGGGGACAATAGCCATGCACCCTTTGAATAAAGCTATCGGCGCCGTTCGGCGGCGCAACGTGAGCCTGGCCGTCGCGGTCGGCGCCGCGTTCCTCATGGGCGCCTGCACACCTTCGGATGTGGGTGCCCCGGTGCCGCCCGAGAACTCGCTCGCGGTGACCGCGAGCGCCTACAACTCGATGCGGGCCCAGACGAACGACAACCCGACGCTCACCGCCTGGGGCGATACGCTCGAACCCGGCATGCGGGCGATCGCCGTGTCCCGCGACCTGATTCCGCTCGGCCTCGGACACGGGGCGGTGGTGCGCATCGAGGGGTTGGAAGGCGAGTACGTCGTGCGCGACAAGATGGCGTCCCGCTGGGAGAAGAAGATCGACATCTACATGGGCAACGACGTCGCCGCGGCCCGCCAATGGGGCAAACGGGACCTGACGATCTACTGGGCGGCTGAGTAGGTCTCGATCTCTCGCCAGTCCGGAGGCAGCGGCCACCGCACGACGGCCGGGAACGGATTGTTCACCAGACCGTACACCCAGTCGCCCAGGACGGCGATGTCCGCGACTCCGCGGGTCAGCCGGTAGATCCGCACCAGCTCCCCCTCCCACGTAAACATGTGGATGTCCCGCTTGCCGTACGGATGCACCGTGTACGCGCCCGTGCGCGTGTTGCAGACGCAAAGTCCCCACACGGCTTCGGGAGTGCCCTTGACCGACTCATACCCGGCAAATGTGTCATCCGAAACCGCAAACGGGTTCTCGGGCTCCAGACGCGGGAGCGGCCAGGAGCCGACCTTCTGCACGCGGAACGTCTCGCCGCTCGAGATGCGCGCGAAGACCATGTCGCCCAGCCACGTGTAGCCCACCGCCGCCACGTCGAGCGCCTCGTTGATCGCGAACGACGAACGGTCGAACAACCGCTTCCGCCGCTCGTCTCTCCCGGCGGCCGCTCTCATGCTCGGGGGCGCCGAGCCCCACGGCAGCACCCGCGTCAACTGGGCGTCGGCCAGAGCCCCCAGGTCGGTCATCGTGTGGCCGGCGAGGAGGAAGTCGCCCGACGAGAGCGGCACGACGCCGTTGGCGACCGGCATGTCCGTCATCGGGGGAATGGTCGTCGGTGTTTCGGGAGCGGCCACGTCGAAGTGGGACACCCGCTGCAGCGTGCCGTCCCAGATGTATGCACGACCCCGATTGATCGTTACCGAGCGGGTATCCTCGAACTCACCCGGTCCCTTTCCGCGACCTCCGAGGCGGGTCACGACGCTCCCATCGCCTTCCATGACGACCACGGGCTCGTCCGCATAGAAGTCGAGCATCACCAGCCGACCCGAGGCCGGATCGGCGGCAATCCGCATGGCGAACGTCACCGGGGCGGTGGTCGAAAGCGTCTCCTCCCCGGCCAGCTGCACGATCGGGACCCCAGGAGCCGGATACTCGATCTGCGCGATGCGGTCTTCGCAGGCCGCGACCGCCACCGGGAAGAACGCCGCAGTGGCGGCCAGCGTCCCCCGGCCGGGACGGCTCAGCGTTCGAATTGACATCCCCTGGGGGAGATACCCGACTTCAGGCATTCGCAACAGTAGTCCCATCCGGAGATAAAGGCTCTGCACGTGTTGGTGGGGCAGGTTTGGTAACAGATTGCGTCCGCCGCCTCCAGGCAATCCTCCTGGCAGCTCCGGGCCGTGGCGGCCGGTGCCGGGGCCAGGGGCGCCGACAGCAGAACCGCAAACACCAGTGGAAGTATCCGTTTCAACCTCATCCGACTCCCCCCTCGTTCGATCGCAGTACTGTTCGCCGCGTCGCGCGGCGGGTCCTGCAAACGATCGGGAGTCAGATCATCGACGCATCAACGTCACACCGCTTCGACCAGCGCCACGTGGCCGAGTCCGCCCGCCGCGCAGATGCTCACCACGCACTTCGTCCCCGCGGGGCGCTCCGCCAGCTCGCGCACGGTCTGTGACAGGATGCGGGCGCCGGTCGCCGCGAACGGGTGGCCGAGAGCAATGCTGCCGCCGTTGGGGTTCATACGATCCAGGGGGAAGGGGCCGAAGTCCCGCTCCACGCCGGAGTTCTCACGCTGCCAGGCACGGTCCTCGAGTGCCCGTACCGTGCAGAGCACCTGGGCGGCGAACGCTTCGTGCAGCTCCCAGAGGTCCACGTCGCCATACGCCAGGTCGTGCCGCGCCAGCATGCGGGGGATGGCGATGGCGGGTGCGATCAGGAGGCCTTCGCGGCGGGGGTCTATCGCCGCCTCCTCCCAGTCGAGCAGGCGTACCCGCGGCAGGTTCTCGCTGAAGGCGGCGAGTCCGGCTTTGCTCGCCACCCAGCAGGCCGCCGCGCCATCGGTGAGCGGCGACGAGTTGCCGGCGGTGAGGGTGCCGCTGCTCTTGTCGAAGGCCGGGGGAAGTGTGCTCAGCTTCTCCATCGATGTGTCGTCGCGCGGAAGCGTATCCGTATCGACCGGGAAAGTCCCCGGCGTCACGAGGAGATCGCGGAAGAAGCCCCGTTCTTCGGCCGCCACGGCGCGACGGTGGCTGGCCAGGGCCAGCTCGTCCTGCTCTTCGCGCGTCACCCCCCACTCCTTGGCCATTTCTTCGGCGTGCTGACCCATCGACTTGTGGGTCGTGCGCTCTTTGACAGCGGGGATGGACATCCGGATGTCCGACATGCGGATCTCGCCGATCGTCCGCAGCAGCTGCTTGGCGCCCTTTGAGCCGGCGCTTCGACGCACGGTGCGACTCAGCCCGCGCGAGAGGCCGATCTGAGTGTTCGACATCGACTCCACGCCGCCGACCAGCCCGATGTCGAGTCGGCCGGCTTCCGCCTGTCCGGCCGCGTGGGTGGCCCCGGCCAGACTGGTGGCGCAGGCCTGCACGATCGATTGGGCCGGGACGTGAGGGTCGAGGACCGAGTCGAGCCACACTTCGCGACCCCAGTTGCTGACCGAGAGGTTGGGGATTACGGCGCCCCAGAGGACGAGATCGACGGCGCCGGCGTTGTCGCGGCCGAGCCCCGTTTCGCCGACGACGGTCTGCTGGGTGACCGGAACCGAGAGCCGAAGCCCGTTGAGGTCCGCCAGCTCGCGATCCATGCGCGTGAACGGACTGCGCACGCCGGGGAGTATGTAGGTGGACATCGCGGTGTGCAGTCTCCGGTTCAGGGCTGGGCTGGCGAAGCCCGGGGGCGCTCTGCAAGATGGAGCGCGCGCACTCGGCGCGCCATTCACGCTGTGGTTACGTCCCTACGTCACTGATGACCGGACCTCGAGTCAGATTCGCGCCCAGCCCGACCGGCCACCTCCACGTGGGGGGCGCCCGGACGGCGTTGTTCAACTACCTGTTCGCCCGGCACGAAGGTGGCGAGTTCCTGCTCCGCATCGAGGACACCGACCGCGAGCGATCGACGCCCGAGATGACCGCCGCCATCCTCGAGGCCATGCAGTGGCTCGGTCTCGAGGTGGATGAGGAGCCGGTCTTTCAGGCCCAGGGACTGGAGCGGCATACCCGGGACGTGGATCAACTGCTGAAAACGCACGCGGCCTACCGCTGTTTCTGCACCGCGGACGAGCTCAAACAGCGGCGGGAGGCGGCCAAAGTCCGCGGAGAGCCGTATCGCTACGATTGGCGGTGCAGGGAGCTCCCGCGTGCCGACGCGGATCGACGCGCCGAGGCGGGAGAGCCGTACTCGATTCGCTTCGCGGTTCCGATGGAGGGCGAAGTCGCGTGGGACGATCTGGTGCACGGTCCGACCCGGTTCGCGAACGAGAACCTGGACGATTTCATCATCCGGCGCTCCGATGGGACACCCGTCTACAACCTGGCCGTCGTGTCCGATGACATCGCCATGCGAATCAGTCACGTCCTCCGCGGCGACGATCACATCTCCAACACGCCGAAGCAGATCCTGCTCTACCGGGCGCTCGGGCACGAGCCGCCCGAGTTTGCCCACCTCCCGATGATCCTCGGTGCCGACGGCAAGCGACTCTCGAAACGGCATGGTGCGGCGTCGGTGGACGCCCACCGGGATGTCGGCATCCTGCCCGAAGCGATGGTCAATTTCCTCGCGCTTCTCGGCTGGTCGCCCGGCGACGACCGTGAGGTGATGGACCTGCCCGAACTGATCGAGGCCTTCGACGTGGCGCGTATTCTCAAGAAGAGCGCCGTGTTCGACCCCCGGAAGCTCGAGTGGCTGAACGGTCAGCACATCTCCCGCATGGATGCGGATCGCCTCGTGGAGGCGGTCGAGGAGGCGTTGACGGCCTCCGGGGACATATCTTCTAAACACCTTGCTGTGAAACGAGATCGCCTCATTGATGTGATCCACACTGTGAAGGAGCGCGCGCGTACGCTCGACGAATTGGTGGCTCAGGCGCGACCCTTTTTCGCGACCGAGATCACCTACGACGAGAAGGCGGTCGGCAAGCATTGGAAGGACCGCGAGGCGACGGCAAACCGGCTGGCGGCCCTCGCCGATCGGTTCTCGGCCGTCGGGAGCTTCGAGCCGGAGGCGCTGGAGGAGGCGCTGCGAGGCCTGGCCGACGAGCTCGAGGTCAGCGCCGCCAAGCTGATCCATCCGCTCCGCGTGGCGTTGATGGGCGTGGCCGTGAGCCCGGGCATCTTCGACGTGGTCAGTCGCATGGGCCGGGAGCGAACGCTGGAGCGAATCGCCCGCGCCCGCGAGTACCTGGCGGCTGAGAGCGACCTGCTAGACTGAGCGATGCCGGACTCGAGCGAACGGCGGGTGTACGACTTCGTCATCGACTTCCTTCTGACGCACAACTATCAGCCCAGCTTCCGCGAAATCGGCCGGGCTCTGGACATCGGATCGACCCGCACCGTCTCCGACTACATCGACCGACTCGCCGAGCAGGGTCTGGTCGAGAGACACCACGCGCAATCTCGCGCCGTCGGCCTTCCGCACCTGGACCTCGTTCCCTGCCGGCCGCCGCCCCCGGTGGACGCCATGGGTGACGTCGAGGACGACATCGTTGACCCGCCCGCCGATGCGAGCGAGGCGGAGTGGCACGCCTTCTGGATGGAGCACGCGCTGGCCCTGGCGAGGCGCGCCGCCGAGGAGGACGAAGTGCCGGTCGGCGCGGTCGTGGTCGGACCGACCGGCCTGGTCGCCGCCGCGCACAACCGCACCCGGCAGCTGGCCGATCCGACCGCGCATGCCGAGGTGCTGGCGATTCGGCGCGCCGGGCGCGTGACCGGCGACTGGCGACTGTCGGATCACACGCTCTACGTGAGCCTGGAGCCGTGCGCCATGTGCGCCGGCGCCATCGTCCTGGCCCGCCTGCCGCGTCTCGTGTTCGGAGCCACCGACCCCAAGGCGGGGATGTGTGGGACGCTTGGCGACATCGTCCGGGATGAACGGCTCAATCACCGCGCGGATGTGATCGGTGGCGTGGCCGCGGAGCGGAGCTCCCGGCTGCTGTCGGACTTCTTCCGCTCGCGACGCGGCGGCGGGGAGGAAGCGGGGTGAGTGAGGTCCCAGCGGGCGGAGTGAGCGATCGCCCGCCGGTCGTCCTGATCTCCGAGGGCCTGCGGCCGCTGGCGGGACCGGACCCGGAGTGGCCGGCCGGCGCCGTGTCGCGCTTCGTGCCGCAAGGAGAGGAGATGCCCGCCGAGTCGGAGTGCGGGCCGGTAGTGGCGATCGTTCCGCTCGTCTCGCGGCCGCTCGGCGAGCCCGAGCTGAGTCGCTACCCGGGGCTCCGCATCATCGCGAACTACGGCGTCGGGCACGACAACATCGACCTGACGGCCGCCGCCCGGCGCGGCGTTCCGGTCACCAACACGCCGGACGTACTGACCGACGCGACCGCCGACCTCACCTGGGCGTTGCTGCTGGCCGCCGCCCGCCGCCTGCGTGAAGGACTCGACCTCGCGCGCTCCGGCGAGTGGAGCGGCTGGCGTCCTGATCAGCTCCTCGGGCTCGACCTTCGGGCGCGGACGCTCGGCATCCTGGGCGCCGGGCGGATCGGGCGCGCGGTGGCGTTGCGGGCCCGGCCGTTCGGAATGCGAATCCGCTACTGGAGTCGATCGCCCAGCCGTGAGCTGGAAGCGGACCGCGCCGTCCGCGTAAACTCGCTCGACGATCTACTGGCCACCTCGGAAGTGGTGTCGGTCCACCTGCCGCTCACCCCCGAGACGCGCGACCTGATTGGCGCGGCCGAGCTCGGTTCCATGCTGCCGGGCTCCATTCTCGTCAACACGGCGCGAGGGCCCATCGTGCAGATGGGACCGCTGATCGACGCGCTGCGCGATGGACCGCTAGCTGCGGCGGGACTCGATGTGTATCCGGAGGAACCGCTGATCCCGGCGGAGCTTCGAGAGCTTCCCAACGCTTTCATCCTGCCGCACCTGGGCAGCGCGACGCGGGAGGCGCGCATGGGCATGTGGCGGCTGGCGGCCGAGAACGTTCGCAGGGTGCTGAACGGAGAACCGCCTGCGACGCCGGTTTCGGAGGGCCAGGCCGAATCTCCGCCGACGCCCGCGGGCGGGAGCTGATCGGCCGCGTGCGGGCCGAGCGGGAGGATCAGTCCTTGAACTGGGGCGACTCGAGGTCGTGCCGCCCCACGAAACGAAGTACCAGGAAGAGGATCAGGATTCCGAGGATATAGCTGAACACGACCGGGATCCCCACCGCGACCAGGATGTTGCCCGCCACCAGCGCCACGATCGCGACCACGACCGCATAGGGGAGCTGCGTGCGCACGTGGTCCACGTGGTCGCAGGCCGAGGCCATCGAGCTGAGCACGGTGGTGTCCGAAATGGGCGAGCAGTGGTCGCCCCAGATGGCGCCCGCCAGAACCGCCGCCGTCGAAGCCAGCAGGTGCGGATTGTAGACGCCGCCGCTCAGGTCCATTCCACCCCCCAGCGCCACGGCGAGCGGGACGACCAGCGGTACCAGGATCGCCATGGTGGCCCACGACGTCCCGGTCGCGAACGCGACCAGCGCGGCGGTGACGAACACGATCGCCGGGAGTGCCGCGACCGGCAGCGCGTCACTGATCAGGCCGGTGAGGTACTGCGCGGTGCCCAGCACCTCGGTAACCTCGCCCAGCGACCAGGCGAGCCCGAGGATCACGAAGGCCAGCATCATGGCCCGAACTCCAGCGATCCAACCTCGGATGGCGGCCTGGACGCTGAGGATGCGCTGGCCGACCGCGAGGCCGATCGCGACCAGACAGCCAAACAGCGATCCCCACAGCAGTGCGTTGAACGCGTTGGCCGCCCCGAAGATATCCAGCATCGATCCGCCTTCGGCTCCCAGCGCCGCTCTTCCGTCCATGTAGAGGCCGAGCAGCACGACGATGATGACAGTGACCACGGGGAGCGCCGCGTTGTACCAGCGTCGTGGCGCGTCGTCGGGTGGCTCCATCTCGGCGCCCTCGGTGTCCACCAGCAGCATAGCCCCGTCCCGGTACAGCCCCTCGTCCCGGCTGGCCC
>Ga0209567_10001930_pt1 | contig 10262 bp, 5 predicted proteins | sample COG_12_FD_184756 | JGI IMG/M metagenome (GOLD analysis project Ga0209567, IMG submission 184756) | Pelagic marine sediment microbial communities from the LTER site Helgoland, North Sea, for post-phytoplankton bloom and carbon turnover... | ecosystem: Environmental > Aquatic > Marine > Neritic...
GGATTTTCTCGTTCGACTTGCATGTGTTAGGCCCGCCGCTAACGTTCGCTCTGAGCCAGGATCAAACTCTCCAGTTGAACTGTTGAGCTGGTTATCCTGTTGAGTTCTGGCACTCCTGCCAGATGCTCAAGAGCATCACATTTTGTATTGCGTGTTGCTCTCGGATTGCGGTCTCCAACCGAAGTTGTGAGACCACTCTTTTGAATTGACCCTAGTCGTACGTGTTGTTGCACGACTCGGGACCCGAGTACGTAACTATTGATTCCGATTCAGTTTTCAAAGACCGATCGGCGGTATATCCGCTGAAGGGAAGCGCCAATGTGGGCCCGAACAATCACTCGGTCAAGCCACTGACGACGCCGTTTTTCCCGCCGAATCTGTGAAATCCCTTTGAAGAGCCGTAGCCCCCCGCAAAGGGACGCCGAAGTTAGCGCGGAAAGGGGGGTGGTCAAGCAGGAATGTCCACTTTCGTGGAATCTCGCTAAGGGCTTGAAATTACGTTGCTTTTGCGGCGCATTTTGTTCGATTTTGGCGCCTCCGGTCCGTATCCCCGATCAGAGGGGGTTTCGATCTTGATCGATCGCGACCAGAAGATGCCCATCGACGTCATCGGTGGCCGGATCGGCGATCCAAGGGGCGAGGCACTCGCGGTCGAGCACGCATGGATCGGTGAGCGCTTCTAGGAAGGCAACCAAGTCCTCCACTTGTTGCTCCGTATGCTCGAGCGGAGCTCGAAAGAACTCGATTCCTCTGCCTGAGACTTCGAGGAAGTCGAGCATCTCCTGAGTGTTTCGTTCGAAGTCCTCCGATGCAGCTTGCGGAACGCTCGAAGGATCGAAACGCTCGATTGCCGCCTGGGGATCCAAGTGATGTCGAACCACATCGGCGAGATCGTCGTATGCACCGGAGTGCAAGTACGGACCCGTGGCTGAAACATTCAAGAGCGTCGGAGTGCGAAAAGAGAAGCGGTCGTTGCGGTTGCTCGTCTCTCGAGCACGCCCGAAGTCGTTCGTGCCCTTGAATCCGTCGCCCTTGCCTCTGCCGATCTGTGGCGCGCAAATCGAGTGGAAGCCCTCGTCCGTGAAGAAGTCGCCCGCATGACAAGTCGCGCAGTTGGCGCCGCCGTCTTCGACTCCTCGGAAAAACAGCAACGCGCCGCGTTTGGCAGACTCCCCGATGGCGTCGTTGTCGCCTTGCACGTACGCGCTCCAAGGGGTGTCGGTGAAGACTTGAGACTCTTGGTAGGCGGCGATCGCTGCAGCAATTGGGCTGTAGCTGATCTCGGAAGAGCCGAACGCAGCTTCGAATTCCGGAGCCCAGCGGCCGTCCTCCGTCAAACGAGCCTCGAGCGCCGTGCGGACCTCGGCGTTGGTGCCATCGCGCACAAACTCGAAGCCGCGCATCTCGTCGGGCGAAGTGACTGGGAAACGCGCTTGCGCTGCGGTAATGCTCTCCCCCGCTTCCGCATCGGCCGTTCCATGCTCAGAGTCGGGCGTTCGGATGCCTCCGCCATCGAGATTCTCCACGCGCGAATCCCAGAACAGTCCCTTTTGCCAAACCGCAATGTTGAACGTGGTCGATGCGTTGCGCGGCACCGTCAGATCCCCATCAGGGTGGGTACGACCGGGACCAAGCAAGTCTCGGTCGTTCGCGCCGACGCCGATCGACAGGGCGAGCCCATCGCCGCCGCCGAGCATCGGGTGATGGCAGGTCACGCACGCAGAGTCTCGATCGCCACCGAGGCTCTTGCTGAAGAACAGCTTGCGGCCGAGCACCGCAAGGGGTTCATCGATGCTCGGAAGATCGAGGCCGCCGGCCGGGTCGCCGGTCAGGCCGTTCGCTTGAATGACGCGGCGTAGAGCGAAGTCGGTTTGACTGCCCGGCTCAGAGCCGCACCCCTCGCACGCTGCGAGCGCGATCAAACACAGAGCCCAAAGGACGGGGCTTCTCATCCACTTCACCAAAGCCAGCAAAAGCAAGTATCTCTAGTCACTCCATATCACAGGGCTGCGAAGACGCTCTTGACAATAATAAGTCATTATGACTATTTACTTGTCATAATGCCAGAGGCCCTTTTTAACGAGGCGAGGCTCCTGTTTCACTCGCTGAAACAGTGGGCGGAGACTCTCCACGCGGAGCTCGATATCAACGCCGCCACGCGTGGGGTGCTCGAGCTCATCTTGCTCAGAGGACCCGCGACAGTCCCGGAGATGGCGCGGGCGCGAGGCGTATCCCGCCAGCACGTTCAGCAACAGGTCGACGCGCTCCTCGAGCGCGGTTTCCTCCAGCGGCAAGACAACCCCGCCCACAAGCGCTCCTCGATGATCGCGCTGACCGACATGGGCCGGGCGCTGATTCAGAACATGCGCGCCGATGAGCTCAACGCCCTGACACGCATGCAAGTGGGTGTTTCCGATAACGCGATCTTGGAAGCGGCGCAGGTGCTCTCGGCATGGCGCGCGGCGCTTCAGCGGGACACCGAAAGGAGAACGCCATGAGAGAGATTGCGGTTCAACGATTCAATCGTCCCAGGGCCCTGCACTTGTAGGTTCGATGAGTTGATCGTAGCCCTTCGCGTATGGGGCTGATCTACTACGCGATCCCCTTTTTCCTTGTCACCCTGCTGTTCGAGCACTGGCTCGTATATCGAAGGGAGCAAAAGGAAGGCGCCGACACGAAGCTGGCCGGTTTCACGACCAAAGATTCGGTCGCGAGCGTCGCGATGGGTCTCGGCTTCTTGGCCATCAACGCGGGGCTCGCGCTTCTGCCCTTCGCCGGGCTGGCGTGGCTATATCAGTTTCGCCTATTCGATATTCCGGTGGTGTGGTGGTCATGGGTGCTCCTGCTCGTCGCAGAAGACTTTTGTTACTACTGGTTCCACCGCCTTCATCATGAAGTGCGCACACTCTGGGCGGCACACATCAACCACCACTCGAGCACGCGCTACAATTTCTCCACCGCCCTGCGGCAATCGTGGACGACGCCGTTTACCGGGTTCCTTTTTTGGGTGCCCCTGCCGCTGCTCGGTTTTTCCGTCGAGATGATCCTCATTCAAAAGTCGATCAGCCTGCTCTATCAGTACTGGCTCCACACCGAGCTCATCGGCAAGCTCGGCTGGTTCGGCGTCGTCTTCAACACGCCTTCACACCACCGAGTCCATCACGGGCGCAATCCGATCTATCTAGACCGCAACCACGCAGGCATTTTCATCATCTGGGACAAGATGTTCGGCACGTTCGAGCCAGAGGGTGAGGCGGTCGACTACGGCCTCACCAAGAACATCCACACCTACAATCCCGGGCGGATCGCGTTCCACGAATGGGCTTCGATGCTCAAGGACGCGTGGAACGCCGCGACCTTGCGCGGGCGCTTGGGGTATCTCGTCATGCCCCCGGGCTGGACGGAGGACGGCACCGGGAAGACCGCTTCGGCTCTGCGAAGAGAGTACCAAGCGTAGACGAGAGAGCCCTCCCTCGTTACGGGAAGAAGACGGAGCGGTCCGCCGTGGCGGCAGCCTCATCGATGTCGAAGACCAGCGGCATCGCCTCGTTCCTCAGGTAGGAGGGAAGGAGGTCTGCGTAGTTGGGCGAGTCGATGTCGCTTGACTGGCCTCCGGGAAGGTCGAGGCTGCAACTCGGTCCTGTCTCCGGGAACACCTCGCAAACCAGTCGCGTGGACGCACCCCAACGCTGCGTGAAGTCGCCCGGCCCAGGATACGCCACGTCCACCGTGTAGAGGCCGCCGTCGTTTGCGTGTCGCGTCCCACCTGGCACCGGGTTGTCATATCGAAAGATCCCGAACGCAGACAGATCGTGGCTCAACAGCACGTCATGGAGCCTGCCCCACGCCCACTGTGTTTGGTCCGTCGTCCCGAACGCGCCGATCAAGAAGTTGCCGGCGGAGTCGAACGCCTCGCGCATGACATCGAACTTCGTCTCGACGACCTCGGTCGTACCAGGGTTGTCCCAGTAAATTTCTTTGTTCTCGACGTTGAGCTGTGAAGGGTCGAGGATCGAATAGAAGACCGCGATGCTGGGCCCGCGGCCGCCGACCGCGTTTTCGTTCTCTTCCATTCGGAAACGAATCTCTTCGAGCACGGTATGAAACGCCATACAGCCCGAAGCCTCGAGTCGTTCCGTCTGGTCCTCTGTGAGCGGCGACATGTCGGCGTCCGTGCCCTCGAGGCCCGTCGGGCAGGTGAAGTTCCAGTCCTCGAGCGCGGCGACCACCCGCTGTCCGTCTGGCGTGAGCATCGTCTGCGGATCGGTAGCGATATCCAAGATCGGCTGCGTCAGGTCTTCACCGATCAGCAAGCGCACATCGCCGACGATGTCCCGCATCGTGTCCGTGGTGTGGGCGGAGCCGATCTCTTCGATCATGTCGACGATGCGCCCATGTCGATACCCCGGCGCCGCCCCAACTTGATAGGGAGGATGGAAATCGCCGTTCGGGAGCGTAGTGGGGTCACCGTCGAAGAGCGAGCCCGTCATGTCGTTGTTGGCCGTTGCGATGAAGCCTTCTTCGGGATTGACGGCTTGAGGAAGCTGACCGTACTCGAAGTAGTCGGTCCATTCGTAGTCTCCCCTGCCATCGAGGGGCAACCACGGCGGAGCGTCGCCATCGAGGTTGGTCGCCCACGCGCGAGCCGGAACCCGTCCGTAGGGAAACCAGCCGATATTGCCTTCTCGATCCGCGACGACCCAGTTCTGTCCCACGGTCGTGATGTTCACGAACGCCTGACGAGCTTCGTCCACAGTGGTAGCCGTATTCACGGCGTTGAGAAACTCGAGATCTGTATCGGCATCGCTGCCAGTCCAGCGAAGCGAGATCGCAACGTCATCCTCTGGCAGAATCTCCGAGCGGATCGGACCGTGGTGCGGCACGATGAGAATCTCCTCTTCCACCGTGCTGCCGTCGACGAAGGTCACGACGAACGGGACCCGCAGGAACGGCACCATCTCGCCCTTGAACATGACCCCCACCGGTTCTCCGTCTTCCCGGACGAGCTCCTCGATGTAGACATCGGTATGGTCGATTTGGTCGGTCGTTGGACCCCAAGCGATGTCCTCGTTCTGCCCGAAGATCACCCAAGGCAGGCCTGCGGTGGTTGGACCCGCAGTGTGAATCGTTCCCCGCCCGTGGGTCCTCGCGTCGAGGTGCGCGAGATACCAGGTCGCCGGCTGAGTCATCCCAAGATGGGGATCATTGGACAACAGCGCATTGCCGCTCGTGCTGCGCGAGGGCCCGACGACCCAGCTGTTCGATCCCACCTGCTCGCTAAACGAGCCCCCAAGAAAGGCGCGCCGAAGGTCGCGCGTGCGCTTCATGCTCTCGTTTAGACGTCGAAGAACAGGGGCGGGGTCGAGCCTTTGGCGCACGTTTGGCCGAGCCAGCCGCGACCCCGTGGTGCGCTTCGAAGACGCAGCGTCCTCCGAGCTGGGTGGAGGGGGCTCCCACCCCGGCGGCAGAATCGCGGACTCTCTAAACGGACGCCGGCTCCACAGATCCGAGAATTTGTCGTCATCACCAATGGCTTCTCGTGCGACTCCCGCGTCGATCTCGGTATCTTCGTCGTTGGTTAGCAGCTCTATCAGCGCAACTCCGACCAGGAGGCTGTCCTGCGGCGTCCAGTCGGGAATGTCGTCGGCGCCGTATTCGAAGAGCGCGCCCATGAACTCGCGAGGAAAGGTTGCGCCGTTGTCTCCATTCTGCACGTCCCTGATCCACTGGTTGACGCCGACGCTGTACGCTTCGAGAATCCCGAGTGTTTTCTCGGAGGAATGCTCCAAGAGAACCTCGGCGATATGGCGGCCGTCACGCGCCGAAAACAGAGCCCGAGAACGGGCTGCAAACGGCGCAATCCCAAACGTCTCGGCAACTGCTTTCGGGAAGATGTCCGCCAATCGCCCCGTGGTGAACCGGCGCCGGAAATCCATTTGAACGAATCGATCGAACGCGTGGTAGTAGCCGAGCACCATGGCGCAGTCTTCGTCGGTTGCGCAGTCGGCGTTGAGGACGCCGTGCTCGTCGAAGTGCGCGGTTGCGTCTGGCGGCCATTCGAGGTCCCCCGTGCCGCCACCGCCGCCGCTACTATCGTCGCCGCAACCGGCGATCGAGAAACCAAGAACCAAGAGACTAAGAGCAAATCGTCGCATCACGGGCCACCTCGCTGAGCTAAGGACGACCGAAACCATAACCTTTCTGCTGTGAAATCCAAACGGCGGAGGACGTAGCGAAGCGCCCAGCATTTCGCGCACGAGGGGACTCACCCGAAAGGTGGGTGCTAAGGTGCGCAGGAGGGGGTCTGATGAAGCAGCGTTTCGCGCCTATTTTCTTGGGTGTTCTCATAGCATGCGGCGGTACCGGGGTTCCGATGGCGCCTCAACAGTCGCCGCACTTCGACGCGGTAAGCACTCAGCTTCAACTCGGCGGGACGGTCTACGCGTACGCCGACATCGAGGGCGACGCCGAACGCGCTGCGGACTTTCTTCTCACACTACTGCGCGACCTGCCGGGGCTCGTGCCGCAGCAGGGAGTCAACCGTCTAAACGCCACGACCCTCGTTCGTATCCTCGGCCTGCACAACGTCCAAGCGATTGGCCTGAGCTCGTATGAGAACGAGTCCCTCTACCACAACCGAAGCTTCATTCATCACGCTGGAGCTCGGGAAGGGCTCTTGAAGCTTTTCGGCGCAGAGCCCGCTGCCTTCGACCTCGTGTCGATTGCACCCGAGAACGCCGACCTCGTCTGGGAACAGCAGCTCGACGTTCGCGTGTTGGTCGACATCGTTCGGGCGCTCGGTGAGCTCGGAGTTGGTCCGACGCCCGAAGAGCTCGACAAGGCGCTGCGCGAGCGCGTCCTCGATCTCGACATGACCCTAGGCGCAATCCTCGAGCAACTGAATACGACTGCCGGCCTCATCCTCGCGGTGGACGAAAGCCGCCCACTTCGAATCCCAGGAGAGTCGTTTTGGTTCCCTTACACCGACTTCCTGTTTCGCATCGACGGGCTCGCTGATCTGGCGGACGCGATCGCCGCACGGGCCGAGCTCGATCCGTTCATCGCATCCGAGCGGACCGAGGATTGGGTGATCATCCGGCCCGCGATCAGGCTCCCCCCGCCGTGGAACGCGTACGAGCCTTCCGTGGTCAAGGAGGTCGCGAGCGGGCGAATGTACATCGTCAGCACCCCAGAATTCCTGGAGCGATGTCTTTCGGCGACAGGCAGCGTGGCCCAGAGCGCGGACTTCATTCGAGCGTTCGAGCAACTCCCAACGGTTGGCAACGGGCTGACGTATCTTTCGCCGCGGATGACGCGACAGATGCACGCCGTACTCGACCGCGTGATCGAGATCAACGGCTCGTCGATCACCACGAGCATCGCGCGCTTCTTCCTGCCGGACGTCGGCTACCCGGTGGGATGGGTCGCCAGAAACACCGACGACGGGATCCTGTTCACCTCGAATACCCCCTCTTCGCACAAATCGACCCTCCTCACGCTCGGCTACGCCGCTCTGCTCCCCGCCCTGGCGGTGGTGGGGGCTTCGCACCTGGAGATCGGAAGCGAAGAGAAGAAATAAGAACGCCGAGTGGACCAATCGATCCACTCGGCGTGCAGCAAGCAAGTTTCGGCCGCTAGTTGCGCCTGTAGCGGCGAATCCCCAAGCAAAGGGCAAGCATCAGAAGAAGAACACCGGTGGGCCCGCTCTGGCGCGTCACCCCGACGTGACAGCCAACACCGCGCCCACCTTGAAGAATAAAGCGATCTGGGCTCTCTTGAACGCCAGCCACCTCCAAGTAGTCTGGAATACCATTGTCGTCGCTGTCGCCCGACTCGTCAGCGTCGTCGATGCCATCACCGTCGCTGTCTGTGTCGAGCCAATTGGGAGCGCCATCGTTATCGAGGTCGTCCTCACCGAGCTCCGTCGACGCCGCTATCTCATCCCGCGTGTCGATCCCGTCGCCGTCGTCGTCTGGATCCATGTAGTCCGGAATTCCATCATCATCGGCATCCGGACAACTCATCAGCTCCCCTGCACACTCGTCCTGGTCCGCGAGGCCATCCCCATCGCTATCTAGAACTAGCTCAGGCGAATCCAGATAGTCTGGCCGGCCGTCTTCATCCGAGTCGGGGCAGCTCACCGACGGGTCTGCGCACTCCTCCTCGGTATCGATGCCGTCGCCGTCATCGTCGGCATCGAGAAAGTCGGGGATGTCGTCGTCATCATGGTCCGGCATGGGTGCGGGCTCGCCACCTGCCATGTCGGCATCGTAGGCATCATCGAGGCCGTCGTTGTCTCCGTCCATGCCTAGCGGTGATGTGTCGGCGGCCCCATCGCCATCGACATCGTGTGCCTCCACGGCGTCTTCAATGCCGTCGTCGTCGGAGTCCTCGTCCAGGTAGTCCGGAACATCGTCACTGTCGGTGTCCGTGGCGCCCTCTACGGCATCGGTGACTCCATCACCGTCGCTGTCCGAGTCCAAGTGATTCGGGACGCCGTCGCCGTCACCGTCCACCACCGAGGGAAGCGCATCGCAGACGCCGTCCATGTTGGTGTCATCACACCCCACCGAGTCCGGATCAGTGTAGTCGGGGATACCGTCCATGTCGGTATCACCTGATCGATCAACGCCGTCACCTTCCGCATCATCGGGTATGCCATCGTCATCGGAATCCGGGTCGGTAGCGTCGTCCATCCCGTCGCCGTCATGATCGGGCGCCTGGCAGACGGAGCCCACGCAGAGATCGAAACTCGGGCAATCTGGGTCTGCCAAACACTCGACACACGTGCCTGCGGCATTCGAATCGTCGCAGATGGGGGTGCTTGGCCCGCTGCACCCTGTGTCCGTGCTCGAGCCAGGCGCATCGTCGACGCAGGCTACGCACTCCACCCCGCCCGTGCCGGGTGTGGCATCGCACAGTGGAAGCATGGGATCCATGCAGCCGCTATCCAGTGTGACGCCCACTTGGTCGTTCACGCATAAGACGCACATCCCGGGCGATCCGCCCGATAAATCACAGATCGGAGATCCGCCCGGGCAATCTAAGTCGTCGAGACAGCCCGCGAGACAGGTGTTGGTCCCGGAGTCGCAAGCTTCTCCGACGCCGCAGTCCGTCGAAACTTCACATTCAGCGCAGCTTCCCCCCGACAAGCACTGAGGCAGGGCCGGGTCGATGCTCCCACATTCAAGATCGGCTGAGCAGCCCCGACATTGATTGGTGGCAGCATCACAGATGGGCGAGCCCAAGGGACAATCCCCATCCCCGAGACACTCCACACATTGGTTTGCGCCCAAGTCGCATCGCGGCAGTCCAGGGTTTGTGCAATCGCCATCACTCGAGCAACCGGGCACGCAAGCTCCACCAGCACTGCAAATTGGGGCTGCCGGATCAATCGCCATGCATTCGGCGTTGCTGGAACAGGGATCGCAGGAGCCAGAAGCCCCGCAGACGGGTGCGTTGGAGTCAATAGCCAAGCACTGAGCGTCGCTGGTGCAAGCGTCACAGGAGCCTGATGCATCACAGATCGGCGCGTCGGGATCGACGCTGGCGCACTGTGCGTCACTCGCGCACGCATCACAGGAGCCGGATGCATCGCAGATCGGCGCGTCGGGATCGAGGCCGGCGCATTGCACGTCGGTCGAGCAGGCTCCGCATGCTCCGGTCCCAACATCGCAGATGGGCGTGTCACCGGCACAGTCGTTGTCCGACGCGCACGCGGCAATACAAGCGCCCGAGACATCGCATTTCGGGGTCGCCGGATCGATCGCCTGGCACTGGACGTCGGCGCTGCAGGCCACACAGAGCTGATCAATGCTGTCACACACTGGTGTCGTCCCGCCGCAATCGACATCCGACGTGCACTTGATCGGAATTTCGACTGGGTCCACTGGGACATCCGCGGGGCTCGTCGGAAGGCCTGCAAAGCATGCCCAATCTTTGTCGATTCCTGACGCATTGGCCGACGAGCCCAGCCAGATCTTCAGCGATCCAGCCGCGCCGTTGTCGTTGAGCTCCTGAATCGGAACCGCAATGGTGAGGAACCAATCGGTGCCGCCACCGACATTCGACCCGGCGACGATCGCCTCGGCGTGCGTGACCGTGCTCGCGGACCACAGCGGAGTCGAAGATCCTGCAGGAAGCAGCTTTACGAGCTCCGGCACCCCATCAAGACTCGCGACGAGCTCGAACCCATTTGCTTCGTTGCCGTCTGTGTCAATACCCCAGGACCAGGCGTGCGAGGCGTACCCTCCTGGTCCGGT
>Ga0209567_10001931_pt1 | contig 10257 bp, 9 predicted proteins | sample COG_12_FD_184756 | JGI IMG/M metagenome (GOLD analysis project Ga0209567, IMG submission 184756) | Pelagic marine sediment microbial communities from the LTER site Helgoland, North Sea, for post-phytoplankton bloom and carbon turnover... | ecosystem: Environmental > Aquatic > Marine > Neritic...
CTTTTTATCTTTAGCAAAAAACCGATTCAATGCCTGGGGCATCGAACAGTAGGGGATCTCCATTTGTATCATTTGCTTGACTTCCGGATTTTGGCGGGTGACAGCGTTCCCAACAATTACCAGATCCGGTCGACCGGAAAGGTGATCGCCCTCAAAGCCGTCCATGATGTGAATCCCCTCCTGCCGCAAAAAATCACTCATGGGGGGATAAATTTTTTGATCTGAACCGGAAATGTCAAACCCCTGGCGTTTAAGCATGCAGGCCAGAGCACCCATTCCAGTTCCACAGACGGCGATCAGATGGATTTTGTGCGCGTTTTGCGGGATAACGTTTTTGCTTTCAGACATCGTTGAGTTCCCCTCAATGGCAAATTGAGCAGCGTCGCATGGTGATATTTATTCCGGCGGGATGAAGTACGACAAGCGGTGGGTCAAAAAACATCCGTTACCAGGGACTATTCACCCTCCAAAATAGACCTGAGATGCTTTGATAGATTTTGCAAATTAAAGGGTTTTTGGATAAAACCATTACATCCCCGATTCAGAATTTCAGAGGCCTGACCGTTGATGCTAAACCCACTGGAAAGCAAGACTTTCACGTCCGGTTTGATTTTTCTAATACGGTCATAGGTCTCACCGCCCCCCATCTTGGGCATAATCATATCCAGCACGACCAGATCAATTTCTTGCGGGTGCTTTTTGAATGTCTCGATGGCCTCTTTGCCGTCTCTGGCGATAAAAACCTGATAGCCCAGCTTTTTGAGCATGCGCGTACCGACATCAATGATCATATCCTCATCATCGACCAGCAGCACGGTCTCCCGGCCTTCAACAAATTTCTCGCTGGCTTTTTTATGGACCGGTACGGCCTTGCCGGAAGCCGGCAAATAGATCTCAAATTTGGTCCCCTGCCCCTTTTTACTATAAACATTAATAAAGCCTTCATGATTTTTAACGATACCGTAGACCGAAGCCAACCCGAGCCCGGTGCCACGGCCCATTTCTTTGGTCGTAAAAAATGGGTCGAAGATGCGTTGCTGAATGTCCTCATCCATTCCAATGCCGGTATCTGCGATCGTTATTTTAACGTAATTGCCACCTTTGACATAATATGGGCTGTATTGATCTTGATCAATGGTAACGTTTGCGGTGCGAGTGGTTAGCGTTCCACTGCCGGGCATGGCCTGCAACGCATTCAGATAAAGGTTCATCAATACCTGCTCGATCTGCCCCCGATCCGCCTCGACGCTCCAGAGATCCGGCTTGGCTTCATTTTTAAAAATGATATCCTTATTGGTACGGCCGAACATGAGATTTTGCTCGTTGATCAATTCATTCAGATTGAGCAAACTGATTTCATATTTGCCGCCCCTGGCAAAGCCCAGCAATTGTTTGGTTAGGTCGACGCCATTCTGAACATATTGTTCAATTTTTTTTAGATTTTTAACAAAAGGTGAATGGCGTTCAATATCCAGGAGAGACAGTGAAATATTGCCCTGAATTCCCATGAGAAGGTTATTAAAATCATGCGCAATACCACCGGCTAAAGTGCCGATGGCTTCCATTTTCTGGGCCTGGCGCAGCTGCCTTTCCAGACGAACTTCATGGGAAACATCCCGTTGAACGCTGACGTAATTGGTAATTGATCCGGCTTTATTTTTAATTGGAGATACAGTGGCTTCGGTTTCGTACAATGAATGATCCTTGCGTTTGTTAATCATTCGTCCTTGCCAAATTTCGCCGCGCTGCAGGGTATCGATAATGGTGCTGAAAAAGGCTTTGGAATGCTGCCCGCTGTCCAGCAATTCGATCTTGGCACCCATAATTTCGGGGCGTGAATATCCGGTGATTTTTTCAAAAGCCGGATTGACATATTCGATAACCCCTGCGGAATCGGTGACGATAATAGACTCAGCCGCGTGTTCAACTGCGGTAACCAGTTGTGTCTGTTCTTCAATGGTGCGCTTGAGCCCGGAAACATCAACTGCAAATACAGCCAGTCCGCTGTCGGCTTCAGCTGAATCAAGTGCGGATACATTGAGCAGGACGGTAAGGGGCTGTCCCGATTTGCAGCGCGCGGTTGTTTCTGAAGTCAGGGCTGTCTTGTGGCTCAGGCATTGTGCGATCGCGGACTTCTGCTCGGTGGTCAAATCAAACAACAGGTCAAGCGGTCGCCCCATGATTTCAGACTGGCTCAATCCGCTTATGCGCATTACCGCCTGGCTGGCAAACACAATCCGACCGTGGGGATCGGTGGTGATGGCGAAACCGTTGAAATGATCAATCAGGGATGCAGGCTCAGCGCCCGGGCGGGCGTGCAGAAAATGCGGTTGCGGGTGCCCAGATTTATTTTCGGGGGTCAATTTGGCCATAGGTTCACCGGCTCCGTTCTTCCTCCCAGTGCAAACCGGTCTAAATCTGTTGAAGTCGATCCGGTATTCCACCGATCATCGACCGGATATGCCCTTAGGCCCAAACCTCTGAACGATACGCGCAAAGACTGTTAACGATGCGACGGGCTTGCACCCGTCTATCAACCCCCCTCTTGGCCGCTCGTGATGATGATGTAAGTGATTAAAAAGTCTTTAGTATCCAAACGCTGTTCGAACACCGTCTTGTAAAACAGGTATAATCCATTATGGCAAATATTTGCATAAAAATCAATGCATTTACAATCCTACCCGTAGGCCTTAATTTTATCAATCAGGCCGTCTTCAAGCTGCTCTTCCCATTTTACGTTGATAAAGTATTCATTGAACAACTGGGCATGCACGCCTACAATGCGACCTTCCTGATCGATGTGTATTTCAGGAAAAGATCCACGCAGGGTACATTTCAGGGTCAGACGACACCCCAGCAGCGATTCGGCTGCGGTTGGCGAGGTATTCATGATAAACGAAACGCCGCTGGCGGAAATGTCGGAAAGATCCGCTTTAAAGGCCTTGCTGTCTTGTTGGTCCAGAATTTGAACGGATGCGTTGCCGGCTATGGCATATCGCGGGTGAGTACGCCTCTCGAGCTCCTTTTGCAGAAGCAAATCTTTTATGGGCTCCAATCCGGTGCAGTAATCCTGCAATTTATTGGCCAGATTGGGCGCATTTGCCTGCCATTTCTGCAAGACGGTTTTATCGACAAAACGTAATTTGACCGTTGAATGGGCCATCACGGAAGTTGTGCAGGTCGAATTGGTAAAAAAGGTATCCTCACCGGCAAGATCGCCGGGTCCCAGTGTTTTCAGCAGGATGGCGTGTTTATCCTTATGATAAAATAACTTAACCTGACCGGCATTTATGAAATACAGATTTGGATTCAGCTCGCCCTGCCGGAAAATAATCTGCTCCGAGTCATAGACCGCCGATTGCATGCCATAATAAAGTGTAATCGATTCTTCTTTTGTCAAATGTTTATACAGATGAGACCATGTTTCCATGTGCGCTTCGTCTATGGCGCTCAACTTTGCGTTCTCAATAATTTCAGCAGATTTGACAATTTCATCCAATGCCATCGAATCGACTTCAAAAAGTCTTTCGCGCAGTGATTCCGCTTTAGCAAAGTCATGCGCTTGTGCGCATCGGCCAATCAAGTCAAAAAGCAACTCAACGGCCTGCTCTTTCTTGTTGTCTTTTAAATAGGTCTCAACTAATTTTTCCTGAGAACTGAAATCTTCCATTTTTGCGCTCTCCTTGGCCATCATTTCATCATTATGCAATACAGGAACCGTAAGATCCAGCACGGCAGACCGTGCGACCATCGCCATCTCCATCTGACGCCATCAGTTGAGTTTTGTCAGGGTGCGCTCGGCCGCATCAAGGGTCGCTTCAATGTGCTCGGTCTCATGGGCGGCGGAGACAAATAAGGCTTCAAACTGAGAGGGCGCAATGTAAATTCCCTCCCGGCGCATCCCGTTATAAAATGCTGAGAATTTTTCTACGTCACTGGTTTTGGCATCATCAAAATTGTGAACCGGTCGGTCATTAAAAAAGAACCCCAGCATGGAGCCAACCCGCTGGGTCTGCACGGGTATGTCCGCTTTTCGGGCAAGGTTTTCAAGACCGGACAATAGCTGTTCTGCTTTTTGGTCCAGGGCTTCGTAAAACCCGTCTTTTTGAATTTGTTCGAGGGTTGCAATTCCGGCAGCCATGGCCACTGGATTGCCGGACAACGTTCCAGCCTGATAGACGGATCCCTGCGGTGCCACCTGGGACATTAAATCATGCCTCCCGCCGTAAGCACCCACCGGCAGTCCACCGCCTATGATTTTTCCAAAACAGGTCAAATCCGGATAAACGCCATACAGGGACTGAGCCCCACCGTAGGCCACGCGAAAGCCCGTCATGACTTCATCAAAAATCAGGATCGAGCCGTAGCGATCACACACCTGCCTGAGACACTCCAAAAAGCCTTTTTGCGGCGGCACCAATCCCATGTTGCCCGCCACCGGCTCGACAATGATAGCAGCGACCGAATCGCCTTTTTCCGCCATCACCTGCGTTAGCGCGTCTACATCATTATAGGGAAGTGACAGCGTATGTTGGGCGATGGATTCAGGTATTCCCGGACTGCCTGGAATACCGAGGGTGGCGACACCCGAGCCTGCCGCAACCAGCAGGGTATCGGCATGTCCGTGGTAGCACCCATCAAACTTTATGATTATTTCCCGTTGCGTAATTCCCCGTGCCAATCGCACAGCGCTCATGCTGGCTTCGGTGCCCGAATTGACCATGCGAACAATTTCTACCGAAGGAACGGCATCAATCACCATTTGCGCAAGCTGCACTTCAAGATCAGTTGGCGCCCCAAAGCTCGTTCCGCGTTCCAATACGGTGGTAACAGCTTCAATAACCACCGGGTGGCGGTGTCCTAAAATCATCGGCCCCCATGAGCCGACGTAATCAATATAGCGATTACCATCAGCATCAACAATCAGGCACCCCTTGGCCCGATCGATGAAAAGCGGATCCGCTCCGACTGATTGACATGCCCGCACGGGGCTGTTGACCCCCCCGGGAATTAGCGTTAACGCACGCGCATACAGTTTTTCAGAGTTGGATAAATTCATTTGAATGGTATCCTTTCAGTCTAGAAAACGCCTCGGATTTTGCCCTAAAAGTCGCCAGAATCATAGGCCCACTCCTGAGTCAAGCCAGCGCCGTCTGGCGGTCGGATAAGACGGTCCTAGCGGCGGAGGCCAACAAAAAAGTTGACATTTCTAATGGTTATGAAAAATATCAGATAGAGCCAAACAGGTCAAGAATGCATATGGTAAAAACAAAGACACCCCGGAGCCTCTCAAAATATCTTGCTTACATGCTGGAACGGCGGCCCGATGAGTTCGGGCTGGTTCTCGACCAGCAGGGGTACGTTAAAATCAAGCAACTGCTAAAGGCCCTCAACGAAGAAAAAAGCTGGAAGCATGTGCGCCGATTTCATTTAGACGAAATTCTGTACAGCATCCCGGATCCCCCGTTCGAAATCTTAGACAACCGCATTCGTGCCAGACGGCGCGAGCATTTGCCCCGGCCCAATGCCTCACCGCAGCTGCCCAAGCTTTTATACACCTGTGTCCGCAAAAGAGCCTACCCCTTTGTGACGCAGAAGGGTATTTTCCCCAGTGGGTATCAGCAGGTGGTGTTATCCGCCAACCCGGATCTGGCAAAACGGATGGGAAAACGGAGCGACTCACAGCCGGTCATGCTCAGCGTTCATGTGCAGGCTTCGGTTGAGAACGGTGTTTTATTCCAGCAAATCGGTGAATTGCTTTTTTTGGCGCCATCCATACCAGCCGGCTGTTTTAGTGGCCCGCCATTGCCCAAAGAAAAAGTCCGGACCCAAAAACAGACACCGCCTTCTAAATCATCAACGCCACAGGAAAGCGGCAGTTTTGCGGTCAATCTGGACAGAATTGCCGGTCAGGTCGGCAATACGGCCAAAACCCCGATAAAAAAATTGGCCTGGAAAGGCAAAAAAGAACGCCGTAAAAAACAGAAAAGAAAAAGAGAGCGCCCGCCCTGGCGCAAATAAAAGGCCGCTGGACGCGGCCTTTTGCTAATCCCTATTTGTTTTTTAATAATGGTTATTTAAATGATATCGGCAAGTCAGGATGACAAGAGGGTTTTGTTCTTGATCTGCAAAAATAAATTGACATCCGGTGGCGAACTTGTTACCAAAATCTCCCGATCACAGAGAAAAGCAATCACGGGCCACTAGCTCAACTAGGCAGAGCACCTGACTCTTAATCAGTAGGTTATAGGTTCGATTCCTATGTGGCCCACCAGAATAAGAAGGGGAATTAGACCTGCGTGTCCAATTCCCCTTTCACGTTTGGCGGTCCTATCCATTCAATAGCAATTGTAGAGACTATTGAGAGCATTTCCCGGCATAAGAAAATTGAACCTATCTCAAAAATAGTAGATCACGCCCTTGGACGTTAGATGCATTTTTGAGATAGGTTCTAGACCAGACAGAAACCCAGCAGCGTACCCACCAGTCCGACCAGTATGTCCGCTGCATCCGGTGTCCGATCCGGCATGAAAATCTGAACCCCTTCAATGACAAACGGATGAATGAATATCAGGGCTAAATAAGGATATTTAAACCGTCTGAAGGTCGGGTATGACAGTGCCATCATCATACCTAATATGAAATGTTGCAGCGTGGCTTCATCGATCATGGGTTTAACTTTCTTAGATTGAACTTGGCCGTCTATTCTAATAGTATAAAAACCAGCCACAAGACAAGGATTAAAATGCTTATTTTGAAAAATATAGATTTTTTCTGAAATTCGGCTTGACACATTATTTTTATAAATGTTAGTAAGTTAGTTTTTAATTTCAATGCCATATAGCGGTGTCACTTTCCTTGCTCTGGAATAAACCAGGGCTTTATTAGCCACAAGGAGGTTTTATGCGACGATACGAAACCATTATCATTACGGATCCGGATCTGTCCGCGGAACAGCGCGAACCGATTCTAAAAAGGGTTCAAGATGTCATCAGCCAGGAAAACGGTTATCTGGCGTTGACAGATGACTGGGGCAACCGCAAGCTTGCCTATGAGATAAAGAAGCGGCCACGCGGTTACTATACCCGCTTCGATTTCTGCGGTACAGCCGCGGCAGTAGATGAAATAGAGCGCTTTTTTCGCATCGATGACCGCGTGCTAAAATATATGACCGTCTTGCTTGATAAAACCGCTGATATTGAAAAAATCAAAGAAGAGATCGCCAGCACTCAAAAAACCGTTGAAGCACCCGCAGTAACAGACACGCCTGTTAAAACTCAAGTCCCAGAAGAAACAACCGATACGGCAGAATCAACAGCACCTGAAGCGCCTTTAGCGTCGGTCGAAGACCAGACCCCAACACCCGAAGAACCGGTTGATGCGGGACCATCGCCAACGCTCGAGCCCGAAGCGGGCGAGAGCGAAGCCACTCCAACTGAAACCAAAGAGGAGATTAAATAATATGGTTGCCAATACCAGCAGAACCGGGCGAAGGCCAAAGCGCAAGAAACGCATCTATCACCGGCGCAAAGTTTGCCGCTTTTGTGCGGATACCAGCCTGGTCATCAATTATAAAGACCCTAAATCGCTAAAATATTTTATTACCGAGCGTGGAAAAATTATTCCCCGACGCATATCGGGTTGTTGTGCAAAACACCAACGATCGTTGACACATGGCATCAAGCGGGCACGCACGATTGCGCTGTTGCCCTATGTCGGATCCATAGACTTGCGTTGATGCAAACATCTTTGACAGGAGAAGGATAAGCCTTCAACGTCCGGGGTGTACCAAAGACATGTTAAAGGATATCGCAAATGGTGTTTTAATCACCTGCCTGATATTGGCTGCTTCCGTTTTGGTTCCGATTGTTGGAATTTTCTGCAGCCTGCTGCTTCCTTTGCCGACACTTTACTATCGCATTAAACTTGGCAGAATTAACAGCGCTCTAATCCCTACCATCAGTTTGGTTATATTGATGGTTGCAATGAATCCGTCTCCCTTTGACATGGTGTTCATTGCCGCATTGCTCATCATCGGATTTTGTCTAGGAGAGCTGCTGGGGTCACGATTTTCGATCGAAAAAACCATACTGGTGACGTGCGGCCTGGTTTTTCTTGGCGGAGCGGTGAGTCTTTTCTTATTTGGCGCTGTTACCGGTCAGAGCCTGTCGACTGACTTTGCACAGTCGGTGGACCAGAACCGGGAATTCATGCTGCAAATATACCGCAACATGGGCATGCCTGCAGAAAGCATCCCGGAGTTTGAGCGCTTTCTAAATGAGATTCAAAGGGTTGTGGTCAAAATTTTGCCGGCGCTGATTATGACCACGACCCTATTGGTCATATGGATCAATGTACTGCTGGGCCGGTATCTGCTCAAAAGCAGGCACCTGGGATATCCGCTATACGGCAGGTTGAATTTATGGCAGGCGCCTGACTATTTGATTTGGGGTGTCATTGGCTTTGGTTTGTTGATGCTCATCCCCGATGATGTGCCCAAAACGATCGGACTAAACGGCTTGATTATGCTGATGATGGTTTATTTTTTTCAAGGCGTGGCCATCGTTTCATTTTTTTTCGAAAAAAAACAGGTCCCACGGTATGCAAAAATTATGCTTTACGCTTTGCTTATTTTGCAGGAAGTTTTACTTGTGGTCATTGTGATTGGTTTTATCGACGTGTGGGCCAATTTCCGAAAATTAGAACCATCGACATCATGATCGAACACGACGAAAAATGCCCTAAACTGAACACGTCAATTTTAGATCAGGTCACCCGCATCGATACGTGACATGGAGGTTAGAATATGAAGGTCATATTAAAAGAAACCATTGATTCCCTGGGTATCATCGGCAGCGAAGTTCGCGTGGCAGACGGTTATGCCCGCAACTATCTTTTGCCCCAGAACAAAGCCGTTCCGGCAACGCCCCAGAATCGCAAAATCCTGGAGCGCGACCACACCAAATTCGAACTGCAGATTGCCAAGGAACGTAAAGTAGCCGAAGAGATGGCTCAACGATTGGAAACTGTAGCGGTCACTATTGCCGCCAAAGTTAGCGAAGAAGATCGATTGTACGGGTCGATTTCGGTGCGCGATATCATCGATGCTCTGGCCAAGCAAGATATCACTCTTGAGAAACGGATGGTCCTGCTGAAAGAACCCATCAAAGCCATTGGTTCCTACAAAGTTCCGATCCGGGTATACAAAGAGGTTGAACCCGAAATTAGTGTTGAGATAGTTCCGGAATAATTTGCCGTTTACAAACGATTCAAGAGCGTGTAGAAAAGGCGCTAGACAGATCATGATGCCTCAAGTCGGCTTTTATGGCGCTGTACTCTCATCTACGATCCCGAATACCACCATTTTTCATTTAAAAATTGTTGATAACAAGCGGTAAAAATGCAGTCGCAACTTGGCATTCACTATAATGCAAGGTTCAGGTTATAACCCATGGCGGATCAACAATCGCAAAGCCAAAAAGATCCATCGCTGCTGCACATACCCCCCCAAAGCATTGAAGCGGAAGAATCCCTGCTAAGCGCTATCCTGGTCGATAACAATACCCTGCTGGATGTTGTCGAAATTTTATCGGCAAACGACTTTTATCGAAGTGCCCATCAAAAAATATTTAGCGCCATCATGGATTTATTCGATCGCGGGGAACCCGTTGATCTGGTGACTCTGGCCAATAACTTAAAAGAAAAGGGCCATCTGGATATGATCGGGGGTGCAAGTTACCTGGCCAGATTAGTTGATGCGGTACCGGTGGCTGTCAATGCGCAGCATTACGCTAAAATCGTCGCCGATAAGGCCTCCCTGAGACGTCTGATTGAAAAAGCCAACGCCATCACCAAGCGCTGCTTTGAAGATCGTGGTGATGTCGACGATATCATTGACTTTGCTGAAACGTCGATCTTTGAAATTTCAGAAAGAAAGACCCATCAGAGCTTTTACCCACTCAGTCGTCTGATCATCGGTAATATCGAAACCCTGGAAGAAAAACAGGGCAACAAGAGTCTGGTGACCGGTGTACCCATGGGTTTCGGGCAGTTGGATAACCTCACCTCCGGATTGCAAAATTCCGACCTCATCATCCTGGCAGCCCGCCCAAGCATGGGCAAAACAGCGTTGGCTTTAAACATTGCCAGGAATGCGGCTGTAGATGCCAGCGTTCCGGTGGCTTTTTTTTCACTGGAAATGTCAAAAGAGCAACTGTCCCTGAGGATGTTGTGCGCAGAGGCCCGTTTGGATTCAGC
>Ga0209567_10001932_pt1 | contig 10256 bp, 9 predicted proteins | sample COG_12_FD_184756 | JGI IMG/M metagenome (GOLD analysis project Ga0209567, IMG submission 184756) | Pelagic marine sediment microbial communities from the LTER site Helgoland, North Sea, for post-phytoplankton bloom and carbon turnover... | ecosystem: Environmental > Aquatic > Marine > Neritic...
GCTTCTCGAAGTCATCGTCCGGTCCGTCGCTCACCCCGCGCGCGGTGGAAGTGCCGGCCGGCGGGATCGGAGGGCACCACAGGTCACCGTCGAGATGCTCGCCAGTCGTGTGCGCCCAGTCCTGGGCGAATGCGTCGATCAGGTGCGAGACCACGGGTCCCTGAAGCCTGAACTGCACATCCCGCGTGGGGCGGGCCGTGTCCAGCCGCAGGTAGGATCCCTCCCGGATGTTCATCCCGCCCGTGAAACCGATCGACCCGTCCACCACCAGGATCTTGCGATGGTTCCGGAGGTTCACGTAGGGCATGCGCCACGGGACCATCCGGCCCCCGAATTGCGCCACGTTGATGCCTCGATTGCGCAGGATCGCCGGCGCTCGCGGCTTGCTGTATGCCGCGCCGACGCCGTCGATCAGCACCCGGACCTGGACCCCACGCTGGACGGCCGCGCTCAGTTCCTCCACGAACTTCTGTCCGGCGCGGTCGATGTCAAAGATGTACGTAGCGAGTGCCACCGATGTCCTGGCTCCACGGATCGCCTCGAGCATCGCCGGATAAGCGTCGTCCCCGTTCCGCAACGGATCGATCCGGTTTCCCGGCAGGAGTTCCTTCCGGGTGACCCGGTCTCCGGCCCTTGCCAGCGGTTTCAGCCGATCGTCGATCGCTGCGGCTGGCATCTGGGGAGCCAGGGTAGGTGGCAGCCTCCGCGGGACCGGGATTCGGTCCATGCTGGCGTGGATCTCGGATCCTCGACGCTTGATCCGATTGATACCGAATACCAGGTACAGGGCCGACCCCACCACGGGAGCCAGCCAGGCGAGGCCGATCCACCCGATGGCTGCCCGCACCTCCCGCTTGTGGAGGAGAATGTGCGCAGAGACGATCAACGAAAGCAGAAAAGCCAGTGTCCCCGCGACGTAGGGCCATGCGGTTTGCAGCGTTGTCACGCGCGGCGGCTCCTGGGTTTCGAATCCCCGTTGACGGCGGCACCGTATCGCACGTTACCTTACGGGTCCAATGGCGGGCGCAACAGGTTGCCGCACACACTTCAACGGCTGCATGGGACACGGATGACCGACGGGCCGAGACTCTCGAAGGCTGCGCGGTTCCTGCTGTACGGGGCGGCGTTCGTCGTCCTCGTAGCGGGAGTGCGCACGGCGGAGCCCATCCTGGTTCCATTCCTGCTGGCCGTGATGCTGGCCGTGATCTGCGCGACGCCACTGCACTGGTTGCAGCGAAAGGGACTGCCTACCTGGCTCTCGGTTCTACTGATCGTACTCATGCTGCTGGGAATCGGGACGATGGCGGGTACGCTGATCGGGACTTCGCTGATCGACTTCACCCGCTCGTTGCCGGGCTACCAGGTCCTGCTCGAGCGCGAGGTGGCCGAACTCGTGGTGTGGTTGTCCGGACATGGATTCGAGGTATCGGGCCAGCTCCTGGCGGATTCCTTCGACCCGGGAGAGATCCTCAGAATCGTGGGCCGCATCTTCACCGGAGTGGGTGATGTGCTCGGCAAGATCGCCCTGATCCTGATCATCACAGTGTTCATACTACTCGAGATTTCGGGATTCTCGGCAAAGGTCCAGTCAGCGTTCCCGACAGCGGACCGCAGCCTGGAGCCCATCACGGAGATCAACAACAACGTACGCCGGTATCTGGCCCTGAAGACGCTGATCAGTCTCACGACGGGGGTTCTGGTCGCCGTGTGGCTCAGGATCGTCGGGGTGGACTACGCGCTGCTCTGGGGGCTCCTGGCGTTCCTCCTGAACTACATTCCGAGCATCGGATCGTTCATCGCTGCGATCCCGGCCGTGATGCTGGCCTTCCTGCAGCTCGGACCCGGTACTGGGACTCTGACGGCCATCGGCTACCTCGTCATCAACACTGCCATGGGGAACTTCATCGAGCCGAGAGTGATGGGCGAAGGGATGGGCCTCTCGACGCTGGTCGTGTTCCTGTCCCTGATCTTCTGGGGGTGGGTGCTGGGTCCGGTAGGCATGCTTCTTTCCGTGCCTCTCACGATGATCATGAAGATCGTTCTTGAGGCCAGTGAGGAAACGCGCTGGATCGCGGTCCTCCTGGGGTCCAGGCCCACCGAGATGGTGGTCGGCAGCCAAGGGGATGAGCCGGCGGAGTGGGTCGGCACGTGATCGATTTCGGGCCCGAGGATGGCCGGGAGCTCACCGACCTCATCCGATCTTCGGTCATCGGGGCGAACGAGGCGGTTCCCGGACCCTTCGGGCCCCGCCGGGTCACGTACGCCGACTACACGGCTTCGGGACGCTCGGTCTCGATCATCGAGGACTTCATTCGCGAGTCTGTCCTGCCGCTGTATGCGAACACCCACACGGAGAGTTCGGGGACGGGCCTCCAGACGACTCGCTTCCGGGAGGACGCCCGCGCGATCATAGCGCGGTGCGTCAAGGCGACGGACGAGCACGCGGTCATCTTCTGCGGGACCGGTTCCACGGGCGCGATCGACCGGCTGATCGGTGTGCTCAACCTCCGCATTCCGGCGGACCTGGATGACAGGTATGGGCTCACTGAGCACATACCGCTGGACGAGCGCCCGGTCGTGTTCATCGGTCCGTACGAGCATCATTCGAACGAGTTGCCGTGGAGAGAGTCCATCGCGGATGTGGTGACTATTCGCGAGGACCTTCGTGGGGGCATCGACCTCACCGAACTGGAGTCCCGCCTTGTCGAGTACGCCGACCGTCCCCTGAAGATCGGATCGTTCTCGGCGGCGTCGAATGTGACCGGGATCACGTCTCCCGTTCGAGAGGCTTCCGTGCTCTTACATCGGCATGGGGCGCTGGCGTTCTGGGACTTCGCGGCGGCGGCTCCGTACGTGGGCATTCGCATGGGGCCGGACGGGGACTCGGAGGACGATCGTCTCGACTACAAGGACGCCATCTTCATCTCACCCCACAAGATGATCGGCGGACCCGATACTCCGGGTCTCCTGGTGGCGCGCCGGGAGCTGTTCACGAACAGGGTACCCGACGTCCCGGGCGGTGGCACCGTCTGGTACGTGAACCCGGACGAACACCACTATTTCGAGGACCCGGAACGGAGGGAGGAAGGTGGCACTCCTCAGATCATCGGGTCGATTCGGGCTGGATTGGTGTTTGCCATGAAGGAAGCGGTCGGCTGGAAGGTCATCCGGGAGTGCGAGGAGTCGTTCATCGACCGTGCCATCGAGTCCTGGGGGAGTAATCCCTCCATCGAGATTCTCGGCGACCGGTCCAACGAGCGGCTGTCGATCGTCTCGTTTGTCCTCCGCAGCGGGGACCGGTACCTGCATCACAATTACGTGGTGGCCCTTCTGAACGACCTGTTCGGGATTCAATCCCGAGGCGGATGTTCCTGCGCCGGCCCCTACGGTCACCGACTTCTCGGTATCGATATCGAGAAATCACGCGAGTTCGAGAGGGAGATCAGCCGGGGGTGCGAGGGCATCAAGCCAGGCTGGGTCCGCGTCAACTTCAACTACTTCATCTCCGAGACAGTCTTCCAGTTCCTTCTCGACGCCGTGCACTTCGTCGCCGAGAACGGATGGCGACTGCTCGACCAGTATGACTTCGATCCCCACACCGGCCTGTGGAATCACGTTCGTGGCCGAAGCGATCCACCGATGAGCCTGTGGGACGTCCGCTATACCCCGAACGGTATCGAGTGCCCACATCATCGGTATTCAGCGGGCGAAGAGGACCTGGCGTCCTACCTCGTGGACGCCGAACGGATCGTCGCAGACGCAGGATCGACGATGGAGGCTCGGGGGCGATGCACAGACGAGGTGACGGCAGACTTCGAACACCTCCGCTGGTTTCCCGTACCGGGAGAGGTCAGCGAAACCGGCTGACTACATGCTGGCATCAACCCGCCGTAGGGTCGTGGGCCTCGAAATTGATGTCCCGGTGGGTCCCGTCGCAGAACGGTTTGTTCTTGGAAGCGCCGCACCGACAGAGAGCTCCGGCCGAGCCGTCCGTGGCGCCGCCATCGGAGGCCAGGACCCGGAACGACCCCTTGAGCACGAGCGGCCCATCCGGACGCAGTCGAACTGAGAGATCGGCGCGGTCGTCGTCCGGAGGGCGCACGGTTGGCTCCCCCATGACGCCAGGATCCTCGAAACCGATTTCCGCGTGGCGACCGTCGCAGTACGGCTTGTTCTTCGAGGCGCCGCAGCGGCAGAAGGCCACTCGGGTATCACGCGATATTTCACGGTGCTCCGCGTCCAGGATCACGAGATCGCCCGCGGCATACACGGGTCCGTCCTCGACCACCCGCAGTTCGTTCGCGGGCGTCGGCGCTTCCTCGGGTCCGCCGTCGGAACGCTCGTAGGCGAGGGCCCCGGTGGGGCACCGGTGAACCACCGCCGCGAGGTCCTCGGCCGAAGCGGCCCCAGCCTCTATCCAGGGTCGCCGGTTCGGATCGAACACAGCCGGGAGTCCGTGGACGCACTCGGCCGCATGGATGCACCGATCGGCGTCGTACGAGAGCCTGATTCCATTTCCTTCGTACTTCCTGATCTTCGACATGCCTTCCTCTCGGGGTCGGTTCACGCGCGTTGGCGGATCGCGAAAGCTATCGCCAGCCGGTCCGTCGTAGCCAGATCTGGTAGTCCCTCGCCTTGGACCGGCGATCGGTCGTGCAGCGTGCCACTCGCCACCAGCTCGCCTCGCACCCGAAGGTCTTCGGCACACATGGACCGCAGGTCCGCACGCGCGTTTTCCACGCAGCCTTCCGGGCTGTTGCGTCGGGTCCGGTCGGCCATAGCTTCTCCCCTCACTATGCAGGAACGCTTGATCGGATTGTACCGGGACCACTTCGGACAGGCCCCGTCAGCGGTGCTCGAGCTGGCTGGGGACGGGTCGAATCGCGCCTATCGGAGACTCCTGGGCTCCGAGGACGAGTCGGTCATCGGCGTGTTGGGGCCGGATCATGAAGAGAATCGGGCATTCCTCTCGTTTACGCGAGCCTTCCGCAGCGTAGACCTTCCCGTTCCGGAGATCATCGCCGAGGACGAAGAGGGTGGCGTCTACCTCCTCGAGGACCTCGGGGACACGACGCTGTTCGATGCCCTGGACGAGGCCCGGGCAGAGGGCGGGGGAACGTTTCCCGATTCGATGGTGCCCGTGTACCGGGAGGTAGTACGCTGGCTGCCCCTGTTTCAGGTCCGGGGTGGCGGGGTGGTGGACTATTCCGTGGCCTATCCCCGCGATGCGTTCGACCGTCGGTCCATTCTGTGGGATCTGAACTACTTCAAGTACCACTTCCTGAAACTGGCGCATGTTCCGTTCAGTGAGGCCCGTCTCGAGCACGACTTCGAGACCCTCATCGACTTCCTCCTGGATGCTGAGCGGGCACACTTCCTGTACCGGGATTTCCAGTCGCGGAACATCATGCTGCAGGAGGGTTCGCCCCGGTTCATCGATTACCAGGGAGGCAGGCGAGGGGCTCTGCAGTATGACATCGCCTCTCTGCTGTACGATGCGAAGGCCGATCTGCCCGCCGATCTACGCGACAGCCTTCTGGAGGACTACATCGACGCGCTGGCGGAAGAGATTCCGGTGGACCGGGAGCGGTTCCATTTATTGTACCGCGGCTACGTGCTCGTGCGGGTCATGCAAGCCCTGGGCGCCTACGGGTACCGGGGATTTTTCGAGCGAAAGCCCCGATTCCTCCGCAGCGTTCCGTTCGCGGCCCGCAATCTCCGATCCCTGCTCGACGAGGGACTGCCGGTTCGGCTGCCCGAGCTCGAACGCGTGTTCGGACACATCGCGGCCTCCTGGTCGGCCCCGGACGCCCTACCCAGCCACGCAGGACTCACGCTGCACCTGTTCAGCTTCAGCTATCGGCGAGGCTATCCGGATCCGGTCGATGGTCACGGGGGCGGTTTCGTATTCGACTGTCGATCGGTACCGAACCCGGGTCGAGAGCCCGAGTACCGCGGGCTGACGGGACTCGATTCCTCGGTCAAGGATTTCATCGAGAAGAACCCCGCCAGCGAGGCCTTCTGGTCGAGGGTCCGCGACCTGTCCGAGGCGCACGTCTCCGAGTACGTGCGGCGCGGCTTCGAAAGTCTCACGGCCTCTTTCGGGTGCACGGGCGGGCAGCACCGCTCTGTGTACTTCACGGAAAGGCTGGCCGATCACGTCCGCGGAGTCTTCCCGGACGTGCGGGTACGCGTCCAGCATCGGGAGGAGCCGTACTGGCCGGGGAGTGGGGGTCCTGCGGAATGAGCGAGCCGTGGACGGAATGATCCTCGCCGCGGGCCTTGGCACGCGTCTCCTCCCCCTCACGAGCCGTACACCCAAGGCGCTGGTCGAGATCGGGGGCGTGACCCTGCTCGAACGGACGATCGACCGCCTGGTGGAGGCCGGCTGCGACCGGATCATCATCAACCTGCATCATCATGCAGAGCGAATCTCGGAGTTCCTGGCCGGCTGCACGTGGCCGGGGGCGCAGATCCTGCTCTCGGAAGAGCGCGAAGCTCCGCTCGAGACGGGGGGCGGCCTCAAGCGAGCGAGCCACCTGTTTCGGGGTGACAGGACGATCCTCCTGCACAACGTGGATGTCATCTCCAGCATCGACCTGGCGGCCCTGGTTCGAGCGCACGGTACGTCGGGCGCGCTCGCCACGCTCGCGGTCAACCGGCGACCGGCCAGTCGCCATCTCGTGTTCGACGAGTCAGGGCTGTGCGGTCGGATCGATACCCGCTCGGGTGTGGAGGAATGGGCCAGGGCGCCGTCAGTCCGACAGTGGCGGGCCGGGTTTACGGGGATTCACGCCCTGTCTCCCGAGATCCTGGCGCGCCTCACGGAAGGCGGCGCCTTCTCCATCATGCGCTCGTACTTGAGGCTCGCCGCGGCAGGCGCGCGTATTCTCCCGCTTGACGTCACGGGGGCCCGCTGGATGGACGTCGGGACGCCTGCGAGGTTGGACGAAGCGCGTGAGACCTGGGGCCGTTCGGCCTGAGAGGATCCTCTGCCCTTATGGATCCCCGCCGCACCTCAGGCTCCCTCGGGGCGCTCGATACGGGCCCGCACCACGAATGGTACCTCCAGATCATCTTCCGTCACCGCGTACATGTAGCCGTCCTGGATGATCGGCGCCGGGTAGAATTCGACCGGGAAGGGGACGCGCACTTCTCCCAGGTACCTGCCCGTCGGGTCGAAAACGTCGAACAGCCTGTTCTCCTCCCCAGGCTCTGCGATCATCTGCACCCACAGGTAGCCCGCATCGTCGATCACGAAGTCGTCAAACGCCGGTTTCAGAGCGGGGATGCGTGACCAGTCGGCCTTGCCTCCGGCTTCGATGAACCAGTCCAGGCGCTCCCTGGCTTCTTCCAGGTCCGACGACGTGACGGGCAAGGGCTCGTATTCTCGGCGGATGGAGCGGAGCGTGTCGCCTCCCCAACCGAGTTGGAAGATCCGGTAGTCTCCGGTAAGGCCGGCCCAGTAGGTGCCGTCTCGTCCCAGGCTCCATTCGATCGATGGAGTAAAGGGGACGTCGGTCATCATCCAGCTGTTCTCGTTCCTGATCTCGAAGTGCTCGCCCTCGCCGGGGTACTCCGGTGGTGCGACGGAGTCGATGGGCTGCAGGTCCCGGCCGTGTCGAACCATGACGAGGGCGAAGTCGTCCTCGACCGTCGTATCGACGCCATAGGTATAGAACTGTCCTTCGTCGTCGAACCCACCCGGCCACGGCATCATCACGATGCCCCCGATCGTGGGATGGCTGTCGACGAACACGCCCGCGGTGTCCACGACCGACAGGCGATTGTTCGACGGATCCACGATCCACAGGTTGTCATCAGGCCCCCACGCCATGCCGATGACCTGGTTGAACTCTCCCGGCCCTTCTCCCTGCCGCCCTACCGTGCGCACGAAACGGCCGTCACGATCGAAGAGCCTCAGTTCCTGGGCCTGGCCTTCGAACAGCCAGAATCGCCCGTACCGGTCAACCTCGAAGTCCCTGATCGATCCGAACATGTTCGGTCCGGTGCCGTCGAGGGTGCCGATCCTCAACTCCTCCCGCAGTACCCATTCGTCTCCGGTGGACCAGAGAGAACCGACGGGATTGTGGACCGAGATCTGGCCGCTGGCGAGCGTGTCGACCGTGCCGCCCCAGCCACTGGCCGGGGCCTCGCTGGCGCACCCGGCAGTGCCCAGTGCAACGGCTATGGCCGCGAGCACCGCCCAGGCCACGACGAGAATTCGACGGGCCGCGGAGTCGTAGAGTGTTCGTGGGGGGTGCATGAGGTATTCCTGTCCACCGGGTTGTCTGGCGGCGTCTGGATGACGCGGCGGTCGAGAGTGCTCGTCCCTGAGACACGTCATCGGACAGAAACGTTGGTTTTGGGCGAGCCGGTCCGACCGGGATGACCACACGGGAGAGTGTCGAGAGATCGGAGGAAGAACTGACCGGGAACCGGTCGAGCCTTGCGGCTCGCTGCGCCCCGCACCGGCCCCCGGGTCAGATTCAAGCGTGAGCGAAGCAGGTCGGAACACTCCGTTCCGGCAAGCGCTCGCATCCGGCTTCATATTCTATTTGCCGCTCGACGCGAAAAAGTTACACCCGGTAAACAGAAGCCACCCATGTCACGTCTCACATGTGAACCCGGTCCGACGGAGCCTACGTGACGGAGCCCCGAATTCCGGAAGCCGAGCTGCCGCTCCTGATCCGGAGAGCACGCGCCGGAGATCCGCGAGCGTTCGAGGCGCTGGCAGGGGCCTATCGAGGCCGGATCTACCGCTGGGCCCTGGTACGGGTCGGGGACCGGGATGATGCGGAAGACGCCACCCAGGAGGCGCTCGTGCGTCTGTATCGGGGCCTGGGGGGGTACTCCGGAAAGGCAAGCTTCGAGACCTGGCTCTACTCCGTGGTGAGAAGCGCGTCCGCCGATGTACAGCGGCGCAGGGCGCGGAGTCACCGGTTGAAGGACCGGTTTGCCAGCCTCGTCGCCCCTCCCTCGGCGACGCATTCACCGCCGGTGGTCGAAGGGCTCGAGACCCGCCGGCTCGGCGAGCTGGTGAGAGTATTCCTCGAGGAGCTGCCGGCCCGTCAGCGTGAGGCTCTGTTCCTGGTAGACCTGGAGGGGCTCAGCCAGCCGGAAGCGGCCGTGCGGATGGGAGTCGGCCATGCGACGCTTCGGACGCATCTGTTTCGTGCTCGCCGGGCCATGCGGACCCGGTTGCTCGCTGCTGGGCCGGGAACGGAGGAGACAGGATGAACTGCGGAGACTGTCGTGAGTTCCTGCTGGAGGGCGAGCCTGACGAGATCGCCGAGGCGCTCGGCGACGCATCGGAAGATCGATCATTCGAACCCGTCGAGGAGGGGGCGATCGCCGCCTGGAGAGAGCACTTGCATGCGTGTACCAGCTGTGCCGGGGCGGCGAAACGGATCCTCGGGGCGCGGTGGGAGCTGGCCTCGGGCCTCGAGTCGCTGACGCCGCTCCGCCCGCTGGCGGAGGCGGTATCCGAGGCGTGTCGGGAAGCCCCGGGCAGGCACGGCAAAGTCCGGCGGACGGCGGCCTGGGGTGTCGCCGCTGCTGCGGCGGGTGTCCTGATGGTCTGGTCGCTCGATTTCAATGGCGGTCTCGTCACCGATCCCGGCGGCGCGGGGTCGAGATCCGGGGCCGGCGCCGATTTCGCGCCGGGAGGGCCCGAGGTGGATGCCATGCTCGACGAGAGCGTCGTGATCCTCGAGACGGACAACGAAGACGTGGTGGTGTTCTGGTTCTATCAGGGGAGGGGAGAATGAGAAACGATTTGAGTCCGCGAGTCGGAATCATCGTGGCGGTCGGAGCGATCCTCGCACTCGGCGCATTCGGCTGCGAGCAGAACGACACCCCCGAGCTCGCGACACGTACGTTCGAGTTGCTGCACATGGAAGACTGGGTCGCCCGGGAGCTGGTCGAGCCGTACGTGTACGCGGACCGGCCGGGAGCTCCGGGCAAGGCCAGCGTCGTGGAAGGCAAGCTCACCGTCCGGGAGACCCGAGATAATCTCCAGAGGATCGAAGAAACGCTGATCGAGTTCGACCGGCCGAAGCCCGTGGTCCGACTGACCTTCCAGATCATCGAGGCGAACGGCGAGGCCGAGGTCGATCCGCGCATTGCCGAGGTCGAGACGGCCCTGCGGCAGCTGTTCCGGTTCGAAGGCTACCGCCTCTTGGGAGAGGTAATGGTGCACGGAACGGAAGGGAACGGCGTGTTCCAGGAATTCGACGTTCCGGATCTCGGCGCAT
>Ga0209567_10001934_pt1 | contig 10252 bp, 10 predicted proteins | sample COG_12_FD_184756 | JGI IMG/M metagenome (GOLD analysis project Ga0209567, IMG submission 184756) | Pelagic marine sediment microbial communities from the LTER site Helgoland, North Sea, for post-phytoplankton bloom and carbon turnover... | ecosystem: Environmental > Aquatic > Marine > Neritic...
CGACGCGACATGGGGATGGGGCGGCGCCGCGAGTGCCAATCCGCATGCGTGCAGCCACCACGGATTGGACGCGAGCGACGAGGTAAGGCTTGCGTGGCCTGAGCTCTCAAGTGAATCCGGCCACCTATGCAAGCCGAGCCGTCCGACACATCTCCGTGTCGTGTCGCGCTGCGCCCCGGTGGTGTCAGGGTTCGCTTTACTCGACCGCGACGCCGTTGCCGGTGAGCACGTACTCCACCCGGCAGGGCAGTGATAGGAACGGTCCTCCGAGTGCCGCGACCGCGGGCGTGCAATCCGCACCGGCCAAAGGCTCTATCTCCGTGGTCTGGGAGCCGGTGAGGGTGACCAAGATTGGATCGACGCCGGCATCGACGGCGCCCGCGTCCGCCTCAGGCGCCTCTTCAACGCCCCCATCACCCTCGGTTCCGATGTCCGGTACATCCACCACGAACGTGAAGACATCGCGCTGTGTGACGGAGCATCCTACGTAACCACGGACACGATCCGGCTCGATCACCATCCAGCTCTGGCTGACCGGGAACGAGTATTCATCGTCGTCGTAGACACCGGCGAAAATCGGACCACCGTGCTGACGCCAGTACGCGCGACCGCCAACTTCTCTTCGAAGCTCGAATCTCAGACTCAAGGGGTCGGCTGCGGGAATGGCGTTGCCGCAACTCTGCTCGACCATCAGTCCGACGGCCTCGAAGCTGCCAACCGGCTCGCCAGGGGGCTCCTCCCCCTGACCCCAGCATCCAAACACCAGCACCAGCAGGCCAAGTAGGGTCCACCGCATGGGTCACAGGTACCGCCGCGACGGTCCGAGGGTCAAAAAAGGAGACTAGTAACGGATTTCGAAGCCGCAGCGGTAGGTGACTCGGGTGGTAACGGGGGTGCCGTCTTTGTTGAGGGGGGGCTCCCAGCGCTCGCCTTGGAGGGTTTTCATACAGGCTTCTCCGAGCTCGTGTCCGGTCGGGTCTTCCGAGACGATTCGGATTTTGGTCGGGAGGCCATCGGGGGAGATTTGGAGTCGGAGGACCGCTTCGCCTTCGATCCCCTCTTGGCGGGCTTTCTTGGGATAGAGTTTTTCTAGCTTTCGCTTCAAAGCCGGCGGAATTGGCTGTCTCGAGAGGTCGCCTACGTCGACGACAACCCCGATTCCGGTGCCCCCGATGATCCCGCCGACGACGCCGTCTCGGCTTCTCCCGGTGACGACCGCATCCGGCCGCCCGATCGGTCCCTCTCGGCTTTTGCCAGAACCAGGATCGACGGCCCAGGACCCGGGCTCGTCGCTGTCGTTCGTGAGTACGATGTTGTCGAATGCGACCGGGGTTTCCGGCGCCGCAGCTGGAGGCTCCTCGGGAGCCTTGGGCGGCTCCTTCGGTGCTCTAAAGGTCTTGGGCTTCGGTGGGGGTTTCACCGACTCTGGCTCTTCGGGCTCTTCGGGCTCCTCTTCGGGGGGCACCTCAGGCTCGGTAGCCACGGGTTCCTCGTCGACTATCGCAACCGCAATGGTGTCGAGCGAACCGTCGACGCCCGGACCCATCGGTGAGGTGGGCATCAGGCCGAGAAATGCGGCATGCGTCGCAATCGCCAAAACGACCCATCCTGTTTCGAGCGCCCACGGGGCCAGGTTCTCGAGAGGCGTGGACATCGGTTCGGCGGCAGCGCTCGTCAGCGTCCGATCTCCTCCGGACGCACGTTGATGGCGAACTTCGTGATGCGCTCCTGGCGCAGGATGTCGATGATTTGAACGACCTTCGCGTGCGCGATTCGCCCGTCGGCCGCAATCACCGCGCGAAGATCCTCGTCGCCCTCACGCGCAGCCCGGACGCGCGTCCGTAGCTCCTCTGGGGTGACGGGAATCGTGTCTAGGAACACCTGGCCGCTCTGGTCGATCGACACGGCAAGGCTGGCCGGCGTCTGCTCGCCGGTCGCAGCCTTGGGGAGCTCCATGGGAATGGTCTTCGAGACGATGGCCGTCGCAGTGACCATCAAGATGATCAGCAAGACGAGCACGACGTCGACCAGCGGCGTGACGTTGATATCGGTGATCAGATCGTCGTCGTCACCGGGCCGCGAGCCGCTACCCATGATTAGCCGTTCCCCTTGCGGGCGCTACTCTTGAGGTAGGCAAGCAGGTCGCGGCCGAGCGCGTCGGCCCAGGTGAGACGATAGCGGATCAAGCGCTGAAAGTAGTTGTAGAAGGCGACCGCCGGGAGAGCGACCAGCAGACCAATCGCCGTCGCGACCAGCGCCTCGCCGACCTCGGTCATCAGGCCGCTCGTCACCTTGCCCGCGCTTTCGTCGAGCACGTGGAACGCCTTGATGACACCGATGACGGTTCCAAGGAGGCCCACGAAGGGTGCGTTGTTACCGACGGTGCCGAGGAAGCCGAGGTTTCGTTCCATCTGCGTCCGGGCGACCGCGGTCTCACCGGCCAGGCGCTCCTGGACAGCGTCCGCTCCATCGTCGACCACGTCGATGCCGGAGTACACGATTCTGGCCTGGAACGACTTCGATTGGGACAGGCGTTCGCGGGCACCGGAGATGTCGTTCTTCGCCAAGAGGAGCCGCAGGTCCTCCTGGAGCTTTCGGACATCATCGCGGGAGGAGAAGAAGTAAAAGACGCGCTCGAAAATGATCGCGACGCCGATGATGGAGAGGACAACCAGAAGCCACATGACCCACGTCGCGCCAAGCATGGCGAAGGCGGTGAGTCTCTCTTGAATGTCGATCATACTTTTCCTCGGGTAGAAGCGCGCTCTTAGCCGGTCTTGGCAGGGTGTGCATCCCGCTTGAGAATCTCCCGCAACAATATGGTGGCGTAGGAGCCAGCGGGTAGGGTGAATTTGAGATCCACCGTATTGTCACTCACAGTCAGGTCGATTTTTGGCACCGGAACCCGGACGAAACGCCTGGTCCCCGGGGCTACGCGCTTCCACTTGGCAAAGTGATCGAGGGTTAACCCGGCCTGCCGCAGGAGCTCTTCTTCGCGGGCCCGGGCCTCGCCTTCGGGCCACCGCATCTTGGCCCCGAAGATCGGTCCGGTGGGGCTGATCTCCCGGGCGTCCGCTCGGGTCTGCGTCTCCTCGACGTCGGCTGCGATGAACAAACCCCCGGAGTCGTGCTTCTTCACCACGTCGCCCGCGTGAACCTTTCCGAGCGCCGAGCTTTGCACGCGCTCGGCGACGCAGCGGTTGAAGAGGTCGGACTGGAGCGCGGACATCTGGAGCTTTCGTTGAAACCCAGCACGAGGCGCGCGTTCCTCGCCGAGCACCCAACGGAGGGCTCGTTCCGCGTTGTCGCCTTCCCGGCCGAATCGCTGCTCTCCATAGTAGTTTGGTAGCCCGTGGGCTTCGATCTCCGATAACACACGGCGGAGATCGTCTATTCTCGACGCGTCGAGATGTCGGAGGCGGATCCGGAATCGGTTTGCTCGCAGGTGACCGGTGCGCAGCTTTTGGGGATGAAGCGCCGCTTCGAGGACTCGGACGCCTTCGATTTCTCCCCGCATCACCGCGTCCGGCGTCGTGCCCCAGATGCTGATCCACTGCCGCGTGATCGCGTGTCGGTCTTTGAGCCCCGCCCAGCCTGCCGCCTGGGGGTCGGCGCCCACACGTTGGCACAACGCGCGCACAGCGTCCTTCGTGGTCACTCCGCGTTTTTCGATGAAGGCGAAGACGTGCTCTCCGGTCCCGGCCGGCGCGTAGGCCGGCACCTCTTCGACTTCGAAGTCCTCGAGGGTCGATCGAAACTCGGCTTCGATCGGGTCGACCGACGTCGTGAGATAGGGAAGCTTCATGGCTCGGCGCTTCCTGTAGACCATTGCCGCGCGATTGGGTAGACACCAGTCGTGACCGCTGAGGCGTCGACGCGCATCGAGCGCACTTTGCAACAGCAGCTCGATGCGGGGTGCCACCAGGGGGTGTTCCCCGGCGCGAGCGCGTGCGTCGCAAGCTGGCAGGGGGGCGCGTGGTCGTACATCGACGCAGTGGCCGGGACTCGCGCCGAAGGCTCCGACCCGGTGGTAGCCGACACGATCTACGACTTGGCCTCGCTCACCAAGCCATTGGTCGCGATCGCCGCGCTGCGCCTACACCAGGCTGGCGCTTTCAATCTCGGCGAGTGCGTCGACGAGCTCATCCACGAGGCCAAGGGGTTCCCGGTGGGAGCGCGGACTTGGGAGGAGTTGTTGAGCCACCGTGCGGGCTTGGAGGCGTGGGTGCCGTTCTACGAGACGCTTTCCGAAGAGCCCGGCACCGAGACAGCGGTCGCCGGGATTGTGGTCGAACTGTTGTCCCATTGGCACGAAGACAAAGTGGGCCTGTCGGTGTACAGCGACCTCGGGTACATCCTGGCAGGGATCGCGATGAGCCGCGCGACGGGCAAGCCGTTGAGCGACATCGTCGCCGAGCGAGTTACGGCGGAGCTCGGTGTCGACGACATGGTGTTCTTTGGCGCGAGCCGCGAGGATGAGACGTGGAAGGCGCGTTGCGCGCCGACGGGTTGGTCGCCTTGGCGCGAGCGAATCCTCGTCGGCGAGGTCCATGACGACAACTGTGCGGCGCTCGGCGGTGTGTCGGGCCATGCGGGGATGTTTGGCCTTGCCAACGGCGTCGCCAGGTTCGGGGCGGCTTGCGTGGGCGCGTGGCACGGGAGACGCGGCGCTTCGGAGGAAGAGCTCATTCGGCACGCGACCGCCGTAAGGCCCGGCGGCACGCACCGACTTGGATGGGACGGCAAGGCGGAGGAAGGGAGCGCCGCGGGCTCGTCGATCGACGCGGACGCGTTCGGCCATCTTGGCTTTACCGGCACGTCGCTCTGGTGCGATCCGCGCCGGCAGCTCGTCGTCGTGCTCCTCACCAATCGCGTCGCCGTCTCGGATGACAACACCGCGATCCGGGCGTTTCGCCCGGTCTTTCACGATGCTGTGATCGATGCCTTCGACAGTCGCTAGCCGGCGAGCGAGCGGAGCCGGTCCAGCAGCTTCGAGTTGGTTTCGTAGGAGAGGGCATTTCGCGAGGCGCGGGCCATCGCCCGCGGGTCACCTACCAGCACCACGAGTTTTTTCGCGCGAGTGAGCGCGGTGTAAAGAAGAGCGCGGTTGAGCAACATGAAGTGCGCGTTGTGCATCACGATGACCGCGGCGGGAAACTCGCTGCCTTGCACCTTGTGAACGGTGCAGGCGTAGGCCAGAGAAATCGCATCGAGCTCATCGGCTTTGTACTGAACCTCGCGTCCGTCGAAGTGCACGTAGGTCACGCCACCCTCGATTCGATGCACCTCGCCGAGGTCGCCGTTGTAGACCTCTTTGTCGTAGTCGTTGCGGAGCTGCATGACCTTGTCCCCTCGCCGAAAGGACGCCGGAACGGAGCCTTGTTGCGTGCTCGGGTTGAAGGTCTCCTGAAGCACCTCGTTCAGCTTGACTGTCCCGAGTGGACCGCGCCGCATCGGGGTCATGACTTGCACGTCCGCGAGCGGGTCGAACCCATACGCCACCGACATGCGTCGAAGCGCTTGTACGAGACGCTCGGTGATCGTGTCTGGTTCGGTTGCCGCGATCAGGAACAAATCCCCGTCGCCTTTGGTCCCCGTGGGTGTCGGCTCGGGCATGCCTCCTTCGAGCACTGCGTGGGCGCCACGGACGATCGCACTCTGTTGTGCCTGGCGAAACACCTCGTGGAGGCGAATGGTCCTGCAGATCCGCGATGCGATCAGGTCGCGCAGCGGTTGGCCGGGCCCGACGGGCGGCAGCTGGTCGATATCGCCGACTAGTACCAGAGTGGCGCTCCTTGCAATCGCGGCGAGGAGCTGCGAGGCGAGCCGGATATCGAGCATCGAGGCCTCGTCGACCAGGATCAGGTCCGCCTCGAGCGGCACACGCTGGTTGCGATTGAAGTGCCCGGTGGCCGGGTTCCATTCCAGCAGGCGATGAATCGTCTTGGCCTCGAGGCCGGCTGCCTCCGAAAGGCGCTTCGCGGCGCGTCCCGTCGGCGCACACAAGGATACCCGTCGATCGAGCGCGGCATGTGCCTGAACGATGGCACGCACGGTGGTCGTCTTACCGGTGCCAGGTCCGCCAGTGAGGACCAGGAGATGGGTGCCGAGCGAGGCCTCGACGGCGCTTCGCTGCGACTCGCTGAGCGTGTGGTCGTGGGTCTTGACCGGTTGCTTCGCCTTGGGGCGGTTCGCGAGCGCGCTCAACGCTTCAGCAACGAGGATCTCTGCGCGATACAACAGGGGTGGATAGACTGCATCGTCTTCGATCGCTACGAGCTCGCGCGCGCGCAACTGTTGGAGGGCTTCATCGATGGCGTCCGAGGGAACGTCGAGCTGGTCGAGACCGTCGCGGAGCTGGTCCCGCGTTGCAAAGACGTGACCGTCGTCGATCGCTTTCCCAATGAGATGAAGGACCCCTCCTTGAACACGCCGCAAATCGTCACCCGCGATCCCGAGCGCCTCGGCGATCCGGTCGGCGGTGCGAAAACCGATGCCGCGAATCTGCTCGGCGACGAGGTACGGGTCGTCGCGGACGACGCGCGGGGCGTCTGCACCATACTTGCGGACGATTTCGCGCGCCGTCGCCGGGCCCATCCCGAGGGCATGCAAGAACGTCATCGTCTCCGCTTCCACGCGCCGTTGGCGAACCGCTTGTGCAATCGATTCCGCGCGCTGCTTGCCGATGCCGGAGACCTCGCGGAGCCGCGCCGACCGGGTCGCGATCACATCGAGGGTGTCCGGACCGAAGCGCTCGACGAGGCGGGCCGCCAGGGCGGGGCCGATGCCTGGGATCAGCCCGGAGCCGAGGTAGCGGATCATCCCGTGCTCGGTGGAGGGAATGGTCGGCGTGAAGGAGGTCACCCGGAAGCGGGCTCCGTAAACGGCATGTTGGGTCCAGCGGCCCACCAGCCGAACATTTTCCCCTGGCGCGATCTGCCCGAGGTCCCCCACGGCGGTGTGTGAAGGGGCTAACTCGGCGTCCTGGTCAGGGGAGAGGCGGATCACTGTAAACCTTCCGTCATCACTACGGAAAAGCACATCCTCGACCACGCCTTCGAGGACCTCCTCTGGCTCCTTCGACCCCACGATTGCGAAGGAATCTAACAGTCTTGGGTTCCAAACGCTCTGCTGTTGTGTCTTCCTCGTAATCATCCGTTAGTGTTAAAGTCAGTACGGACTGGGTCTGAGGGGGATGAGCACGCAACCACGCATCAACGCACCCATTGGAAGGGTACGGACTCGCACCTCGAGCCGCGGCGAGCGGCGTGCCTCAGGATCGGGCCAGTGGCGGGCTGCCGACCCCCCGATGACCGCAGAGGTGACCGAGGCCGACGAGGCGAGCGCCGATGACGGGCCTCCTCGATTCTATCCGTTTCCACTGCACACCCCCGTCGACAACAGCGACTGAGCACGACCACGGAGAGCATTGCGTCGCAAACCAGCGGTTGGTAAGAGCGCTCGATGCCCCCCACTACGATCGCCATACTCGGGGCCAAGGGCGGGGTTGGGACTTCTCTCTTCAGCGCCAACCTGGCGATCTATCTAGCCACGATTGGCAAGCGCGTGCTTGCGGTGGATGGAGATCCCTCGGGTGCCGATCTGCACGCCATGCTTGGCATCGGGCCGCGGGTCGCGCCCTATGTAGCGCCTGCCCCCGCGTTTGGCGCCGACGGAAGCCTGGCAAGGCTCGGCACGAGACTCGACCACGATTCGGTCAACACGCTCTCCCCGCGCGAGCCGGTCGATGGACCGATTCCGAGCCTCCGGCTGATGGACGGGGGGTTGAGCGAGCCTCATCGGGGAGGCGCGCGCCGAAGCTCGCTCCGAGAGCTGCAAGGCCGGCTGGCGAAGCAAGACGCGGACTTCGCCGTCGTGGACCTCGGGTCCGCTGCCACCGATGCGGCGATACACTTCTGGTGCAGGGCGACCCACCGGCTCGCTCTAACGATCCCAGAGCCCAACGCCGTGAGCGGGTTGTATCGGCTGGTGCGCAAAGCGTTTGCAGCCATGGCCCTCGAACAGGTTTCGGACGAGCGACAGCAGAGCGCGCTTCACGCTGCGTTCACGAAGGCCGGCCAGACGCCAGCGCCCTCCGACATCGCTGCCTTGGTGCAACGCGAGTGGCCCGAGCTCGGGCAGGCGTTGCAAGACTGCATGGCCACGTTGGAGTTCCCCTTCATCGTCAACCAAGCGCGCCTACGTGCCGACCTCGAGCTCGGCGATCAAGCGACCGTAGCGGTGAGGCGACGCTACGGCGTTCATTTGAAGTATCTCGGTTACGTCGAGCACGACGATGCGGTTCGAACCTGCTCGCGAAAGCGTCGGCCGCTTCTTCTGGAGAGCCCGGGCAGCAGGGCAAGCCGCAACATCGAAAAGATCGCACGCCGGCTCTTTGCATCTCAGGAGGGCCGCAGGGACCGCGCGCCATGGCGGGAAGTGCCGCCGAGCTCGCATCACGACGTGCTCGAAGTCGAGCGGGGTGCGACCGACGAAGAGATCCGGCGCGCGTACAAGCGCATGTGCGCGGTGTTTGACGCCGAGAACCTGGTGACTTTCGGCTTGTTCGACGAGGAGGGGCTCGAAGCCGCGCGCGCTCGCATCGACGAGGCCTATGATGTGCTCCTCGACCCAGCTCGTCGCCGTCCGTATGAGATTTCGGTCTTTCCCGAAGCCCCGGAAAAAACGGCTGAAGCCGAACGAGAGCAGGTGCCAAGCGGTGAGCTGCCCCCGGCACCTAGCATCACGCCAGACACCGTGTTTAGTGGGGCGCTTCTGCGCGCGGTCCGCGAGTCGCAGGGGACCAGTCTTGACCAGATCAGCGAACGAACGAAGGTCGGAACCAATTACCTTCGATGCATCGAAGAGGACGAGTTCGAGAGGTTGCCGGCGGCCGTCTACGTGCGGGGCTTCGTCACCGAGTTCGCCAAATGCCTGAAACTCGACCCCGAGCAGGTGAGCCAGAGCTATCTCCGCCGTTACAAAACACGCATGGATGAAAAAGGGGAGGGCGCGTGAGCGCCTCGGTGCCGCCGATCATTCTTGCGTCTGCGTCCCCGCGCCGGAGCGAGATTCTCTCCTCGCTCGGTGTGGCCTTCGAGGTGCAGCCAAGTGGCGCAAACGAGCGGCAGCTCGGCATCGAAGATCATGTGGAGTTCGTGCGCGCCGCCGCGCTCATCAAGTTGGAGACCGCGCTGGCTGCCGGTACGCGAGCAGGCGGGTACGTGCTAGCGGCGGATACCATCGTGTGCGTCGACAGCCACCGGTTGGGCAAGCCCGTGGACGACGCCGATGCGGTTCGCATGTTGGGGCTTCTTGCGGGTCGCGAACACGTGGTTCGGACGGCGATTGCGCTCGGCCGAGTCGGGGAGGGCGTGCTCGAATGCCGCGTCGTGGACACGCGGGTGTGGTTCCGTCCCGCATCTCATGAAGAGCTGCGGCGCTACGTTGCCGCCGGCGAGAGTCGCGACAAAGCAGGCGCGTACGGGGTGCAAGGGCTTGCAAGCGGCTTCGTGACTCGGCTCGAAGGATCGTACACCAACGTGGTGGGCCTTCCGGCTGCGGAAACGGTTGACTTGCTGGTCGATCACGGCGCGCTCGGTCAATGGCCATGAGTCAGGACATCTCAGCCGCCATCCAAGATGTCCGTGAGCGCATCGAACGCGCGTGCGGACGTGCCGGGCGCGATCCGAGCTCGGTGCAGCTCATCGCGGTTTCAAAGGGGCATTCAGAGGAAGCGATCCGAGCGGCCCACGGCGCCGGGATGCGCGTGTTTGGGGAGAACTACGCGCAGGAGCTGGCGGCCAAGGCTTCTGCATTGAGCGATTTGCCCGACATCCGGTGGCGCTTTATCGGTCATCTGCAGCAAAACAAGATCAAGCTCATCGAGCGCGCCCGGGCAACTGTGGACACGGTCGACTCGGTGAGGTTGGCGGAGGCGCTTTCAACGCGGGCGGCGGCCAGCGGCCGGGCGGTCGAGGTCCTGCTTCAGGTCAACATCGGTGACGAAGAGCAGAAGTCGGGCTGCGCGCCCGAGGAGGTACCGCTGCTGGTAGAAGCCGTGCGCGCGCTACCCAGTGTCTCGTTGCGAGGCCTCATGACGATTGCACCCCATCTCGACGACCTCGAAGCGATTCGGCCGTTCTTTGCCAGGCTCCGCGAGCTGGCGGAAGCACACGGCTTGCCGGAGCTTTCGATGGGGATGACGCACGACCTCGAGCCGGCGGTCGAGGAAGGCGCAACGATTCTGCGG
>Ga0209567_10001939_pt1 | contig 10240 bp, 7 predicted proteins | sample COG_12_FD_184756 | JGI IMG/M metagenome (GOLD analysis project Ga0209567, IMG submission 184756) | Pelagic marine sediment microbial communities from the LTER site Helgoland, North Sea, for post-phytoplankton bloom and carbon turnover... | ecosystem: Environmental > Aquatic > Marine > Neritic...
GTCAAATATAGAGTTTTGGCCATACAACTTTAACATTGGCCATAACTTTTGAGCCAATACAGATAGAGACTTGATATTTGGTAAGAATGTGTATTTCAAAAAGCCACACTTTTTGAGAGGTAATATGTCAAGGTCAAGGTCATCCTTAGAGGTCAAAGGTCAAATATATAGGTCACATTGGCCATAACATTTGATTCAATAGAGATAGACATTTGGTGTACATGTAAATCTCACGAGGCTGCACATTTTGAGTAGTAACGTCATACGGTCAAGGTCATTCTTCAAGGTCAAAGGTCAAATATACAGTTTTGGTCATAACTTTTGATCCAATGGAGATGGACATTTGAAATTTTGTGCACAGGTGTACCTCATGAAGCCGCATGATTTGAGTGGTAACATCATTATGTCAAGGTCATTATTCTATCAGTAACATGTCTTTAATAAATTTTCTGCGTTGCAAATTTGAGCTGTTTGAACTGAAAGCATTGCAATAACATGTATAGGTCGTCTCCTTGGCGCAAAAGAGAGATAACTGCACTTTGTAAAACTTTTCAGGAGAAGGTTAAAACTGATTTATTTCTACAATCTGATTTTTTTGTGTACTTATACTGATTATGTGAACTATTTTGTATTTCATTGTAATACTAGTAGAAGCAATTTGAAAAATTATTTTGAAAAAGTGAATTTATTTGCCTTTCTGTCAAATGTAATAAACTGGCAACTGAAAATGTTGGTGCAAAAACAGTACAAGTGCTGATGATATCTAAAAGTCAGGACTTGTTATAACGACACTCGTTACAACGGAATTCTCAATTACTGACGGCAGGCAGACCCTCTACCACTGAGATTCGATATAACGACAAACTTGATACAACGACATTTTTACTGGGAACGAAGTGTGTCGTTGTAACGAGTCCTGACTGTAGTCCCCTACTAGTTACAGGTTTGGGGACTATAGGTACGGACAAGGCAAAGTTTACTAATAAATTTGCTTGTCCAAGGGAAAGGCACAGGCTGTCTACAACCATGGTTCAGTTCTCTATCTGTGTCTAATTGTCAATAAATGTATTTTCAGAAAATCCCTGAAAGATGTCCAGATGGATTATTACAGGCAGGCCATCCACCTCCACCAGGTCCAACTGGAGTGTTTTGGAAAGCTATCAAAGCTAGCAGATGTTTTTCTTAAAAAATATGACACTGAAGATTAAAACTTAATTAACGCTATTTCCAAGAATTTTATGCTAATTATGCCTACAAAGCAAAAGCTTTGGAGGCATAATAAAATCGAACCGTCCGTCCGTTCTTTTGTCAGTTCGGCCTTGAAGAGATAATTTTACTTTCGTTTTCAGTTCTCTTCTACTTAAGTATCAATTCAGCTCTATATACGGTATTCTTTGTAGCAGTGCAGTTGCAGATCACAACCTCTAATATTTCGAAGTTATATGACCTTTTTAAGTAAAGAGGGAGGCTTTTTTTGATAAGATAACATATTTCTTTATATTTAATCATGTTTTTTTATCTCCCACCGTTCAAATCAATCATATGTTGAAAATGTCCATGTAGAAACTAAGAGCAAACAAACATGCTTGTTTCTTTGGTAAAAGGCGTGTAAATGCGGATAAAACAATGTTTCCAAATACAAACAGACCAAAAACAATAACAGGAAAGCACATTAGGTGTTTCATTGCTCAAGATTACTTGCGTAAAATTAACTTCAATTGACTCTACTTGTGTATATATTTATATGTATATATCTTTGACCAATTCTTAGAATCGTCTCAATGAGACGATTCTAACAAGTTGTCCAACATGGGAATTTGTTAAGAAATATACATTATAGAAATAAAAAGGGAGATAATTTAGTCAATAATAGAAATAACAAGGGAGATAAGTTAGTCAATATTCATTTAAGGCTGGCAGCCCTCGTTCCGAATTATGCCCTGGTGATAGAAAACAAATACGTGAAGTTTGATGAAAAAATAGCCATATATGGAAAAGTGACCTCGACCCCTAGCGGCCATGTTTTTTTAACTAACCAAAATTATTTGAATACAGTGCATTGACAGTCATTTCTATGTAAAAAAAAATTGGAATCCAAATACAGGTGTTGTAGAAGAATTTTTAAGATTTGGTAACTGGTTGCCATGGCAACAAGGGGAATTACTCTAGCCAGTAACTTATGTCAATTATTTGTTCCCCCAGTGCACTGATGCTTTAGACAAAGTTTGGATGATAACAAGCCAGTTGTTTCAGAGGAGATGTTGTTCGAACAATTTGAACAGATGCCAGACGGACGGATGCTGGACGACGGACAAAGAGCGAATACAAAAACTCATCCTGAGCATATGCTCAGGTGAGCTAAAAAGACACACCTGGAGCCCTGAAAATTTAAGGTCACCATAAGTTGGCAAATGTCAAAAAGATGAATATTTTCTCTCTTGCAATACTTCATTTAGGAACACCAAATATGGTGTGTGTGAGTACATCATGGGATGGCGTAGCGTCATATATATTTACAGGTCAAGTAACCTTAACCTTTACCTCATTTACAAAAAACGTTTCACCATTATCCAAATTAATAGTATTTATTTCCAACCAAATCTTTTGTAAAAGTCACCATTTAAGGCATTATATAAAAAAATATGCCATTTAGACATTATATTTCTGTGGGGGTATTGGTCACGTACTGTTACCCAATTCTTGTTAACCCATTCAATACTAGCACCTCCTACAGCTGTCGGGAGAAACATGCTGTGAATGCCTACTGTTCATTTCATATAAGTTTGTCAAAGGCTTTTTGGCGATAACTTTTTTATTACTTGTTATTTCTAGCTTTCTCACTTTCATGATGTGTGTTAACGTTTTTTATATAACCAGGAACAAAATTTCAGCTTGATCCATCGAAAGACAAATATTTTCCCCATAGACCCCCAATATAGACATGACGTTACAAAAGTGGGCAATTTTTATAATGGGGGTCTATGGGGAAATTTCCCATTTTTTTGTCGGATCCAACTGAATTTTCGTTTCTGGTCGTATAAAAAAAGTTGACACACATAATAAAAAAGTGATTGCCAAAAAGCCTTTGACAAACTTACATGAAATAAACAGTAGCGCCACATACAGGCGTTGTGCATTTAGGTACATGAGAACATAAATTTTCTACACGTTATCTGTTTTTGACCATTTCATAGGGCTTAATTTGTACCCAGTCAAATGATTAACTCAATTAACTGATAAAATTAACAGATAAAATGGGCACAGACACTGATGTTTTATATAAAGAATATTAGGTCACTGACGTATATTGCTAAATTTATAAGGCAAGGCTAAGAATAAAACATGAGGCGAGGCTCACAGAGCCTCATATTTTATTGGAGCCGAACCTTATACATTCAGTAATATACGTCAGTACATAAATTTCTATTTATTCTATTTATATTGTCACTAACCACTGTTTGCACTGGATGAACTAAATTATTGATTTAAGAAAAAAATGAAGTTATCAAGAGCCGACTGCCGCACTACATGCGTTATTTCTTTATCAAATTACATGTTGAACCACTCGATGAGACAATTTTAACAAGTGGTCAAACATAAGATTTGGTGAACAAACATACAATAGATGTATTGAAATAGAAATATGCACCTTATTTGTAGCCCTGATTCAGTTGTCTCAGTTTTTAATACAATAATTTGACAGAGATTTGCTTTTCGTATGGAAATGTTGAGCAACATACAATAATTGCTCCACAGTAGTGAATTTTCAATCATCCTTAATTTAATATAAAATCATATCTGACTGTGCTTGTAATGACCCTTCTTAGACCTTGCCCTTTCTTAATTTCTTTTAAGAGATGCCTATAACAGAATATTAAATCTATAGCTGTTGTTTTACCTCAGTTTATTGCATTTCACATTCAGATTCCATAAATATAAGTAAAAAAGTAAAAATTCTATAAAAAGTAAGTATCCGTATAGTAGCGGCGCACACCCCTGCCATCAGCCTGTGGCCCCTGGTACGCCTCAACATCAGGCTCGTCTTCGTTGTCTTGCACATCTTCCATGGGCTCTTGCCAGTCAATTGCCAAGTTGAAAAGGACAGCGCAGGCCACAATCACTCGGCTGGCCCGATGTGGCTTTATTCTTATCTGGAAAAATATTAGAGAAATTGCAATGAACACATTTACATACCGGTACAGTACTGGTCATTATTAAATTTACAAAATTTGCGTTTGCGTTGCGGTTCCTGTAAATTGATTTTTTGATATAATTTCATCATTTTTTGCTAAATTTAAAACGTTGTACATAGTTTAGAGCCTGGTGAGAGGCCGAGTAACTCGGCGTCTCACCAGACTCCAAACTATGTGCAACGTTGTTAAATATAGCAAAATACTTCAAAACATTGCGTTGCGGTTGCGTTGCGGTTGCGTTTAATTTTTCAATTTACTTAAAACCGGTATGGTAGCTAGATTTTACATTATGCCCCCAGGTTACAAATACCTCCGCTACAGGGCTTATCAGTTTTTGGAAGGAAAACCTTAAGAATGTTCGTCTCTGAAATAGTTTTAATAAAACTTTCAAGACTCGTTTAATATAACTTAATACTAAATGACTACTTGCAATATAGAATAGGCATGATGGAAACTTTTTATTTCGACTGTGAAGACGTTTACTCAAGAAATAATCAATGCTCAACTATCGTTGTATAGATTGTCGAACACATTTGAACGACGAACTGTAGTCATATCGAAAATGGTGATCTGTCGGGCAAAAGATCACTCTTTTTTTTCTCTTTGTCTTTAGTGGCGAAACACATACCATGTTAGAATTAAGGATTTGGATTTAATACAAATTTAATGCAGTAATATATATATGATTAAAAACTAACCTCAGAATGCAATACATGGAACTTTCTCTTCCATACTCCAAAGGTTCTTTCTATGAGGTTTCTTGTCACGATGTGTGCCCTGTTGAATCGCTCTTCCTGGGGTGTTGCTGTAAAATGAAAGAAAATATTTTTATTATACTATTAACTGTTGATGTCAAGGAGTGCCAGATTCTTTTCACCATTTAATCACTAAAATGCATAGTTTGAGGGAAAAGGCTTGAGTTCGATCTGGCTGGCTTATTGTTTCTAAAATTTATTCACTAATATTCATAAATGCATAACAACTATCTCGGCACTTAGCACCAAGGTAAATCTTATGCTCCATGTATATGTGCCGTCATCTGCAAATATCTGCCTTATGGAGGGACAAATGCTGCAGGCACTGATCAAACGCCGCGCGTAATGTGTGTCACCTGATCAGGGCCTACGATAGCTCATATTTTAACCATAAATACCATCTATAAGGTGTGGATACAGCTGATCTAGAATGTCACTGTATGTTACTATATAAGGCAGGTTTTTGCAGATGATGTAACATAAAGAGATAATGTCATTATGTTCTTTAATTAGATCAAAAGTTAATTTTTTATTAAAACCAAAAGTTGAATTTTTAATAGTTATGAAATCATTATGAAAATGCAAAATGAAGCAAAACGCATCCTTTTCTGTGAAGTTTTCAAATAACACCTTTCGAAAATGTGTCAAACTGCTTTTCTATCAGTAACAATTTTTCAATCAAGATATACACTGTCATAGGTGGTATTATGTGATGCATTATTTTAAGATAATTCTAGACAGACAAGATCTATCATATTTCTATCATATTTCTGCTTTACATTTTTTATTAAAAATTTGTATGAGTAGGTTGATAAAAAGTGGGAGGAATCAGTCTAGTGTTAAGATGTAGATCTATCATACTTTGTATGCTTGCACAAATGAATATGTTGAGAGTAAATGCTGTGATAATAAGATTATACAATATAACCTGTAATAAGCAACCATCACATAAGGAAACATGGTCACTGGCAACATGTCGATTAATGTAGGTTGTCAGAAAGTTGTAAATATTAAGGATGTAAGTAATGATGAAAACTCCTGTCAATGTTTTGCACATTAATTACCATCAACCTTAATTAAGCTTGTGTTAAAGGCAACAATATTGCCATCTTTCACATGGTTGCTTAAGACAGGTTGGACTGTTCATAAAACAATTTTACTTACCAGGACGGAGGTAGGGTGTTAGCAGAAATGGTCTGCAGGGATACCCGCTGTCTCCCAGCAAAATACCACTTTCTGGGTCTGAAAATAGACAAATGTTTATATAACCCTTGTGATAGTCTATTGCCAGAAATTTTATTTGCATGTAGGTTTTCTATTGATATCAGACTTAAATCGATTTTTTTTTATCAAGGGATAAGGTCAATTAAGACCCTAACATTGCCCATTTTTTTTCTGAAAAAAAAATGAGAGTTAAAAAGTAAGTTTGGTTGTGTATATTATATTGCATGATCGATGCGCTGTCAGTTGATGCAGATTTTATGCTACTTTTCATTTCAAATAAGTTTTTCAAAGGCTTTTTGGCTCATCAAATGTTATTTCTAGCTGAAATTTTTATGATGTGTGTCAACGTTTTTTATATGGTCAGAAACCAAATTTCAGTTTGATCCGACAAAAAATGAGAAATTTCCCCATAGACCCCATTATAAAAATGTCCCGCCTTTTTTACATCATGTCTATAGACCTGACGTTACAAAAGTGGACAATTTTTATAATGGGGGTCTATGGGGAAATTCTTTGTATTTTGTCGGATCCGGCTGAACTTTTGTTCCTGGTTATATACAAATTGTTGACACACATCATGAAAGTTTCAGTATGAAAAAAATGTAATAAAAAAGTTATCGCTACTAACGTAAAAAGCCTTTGACAAACTTTTATGAAATGAACAGTAATCTGCACATTCACATACTCTATAGATAAGTTTAAAGAAACTTCAGTTTCGGAATTTTTTTTTTTACATTATCTCACTTTTTCCGTTCCACATATTTCTTTTTATATTGAATCTTGTTCTGCAAATTTCACAATTTTTACAACATATATTGTCCAGATTATGTTTGACAGTTGGGTGACTATTTCATGAATGGTGATGCTTGCGGACCTATTCATCTTTTTAAAAACATATGGGAAATGTGAGTAAATCAAGGAAAATTGCATTTTTTCTGATATTTGTAATATTTTAAGCTCACTTAAAAGGTATATGAAGGTGGGAATTGGCATAATTTAGGTATTTTTTTCCGCAATACTTGTATCATACCATATAATAAACCAAACTAACTTTTTCTTCTAAACTTGATATTTTTCAGATAAATGTGGGATGTTTTAGGCCCTTATCCAACTTTATCATTTTTCTTGTGTATGTAATTCATAACAGTTGGTTATTTTTAAAGAACAATTTTATAATAGTTATCTTTTTGCACATGAATGTCAACATTAAAAACAGGACCTCACCTTTTTACATGTAGTTTGAACTTACTTAAACCTTTGAATGTTGTGTAATTTTCTGAAAATAGAGTTTGAATGTTGTCTGCTTTAAAAAAAAAAATTGATTATTATTTTTTAAACGGAATGTTAGACTGAGTTTAAAACAGGTTGGATCTCAGCTAGGAAAGTTGCCAATTTACTTGGCGGCTTGCTTGGGTCCAACCTGTTTGCACAAGTATATATCAGTTTCCCACACTTTAAGGGCTAAACAAAAATTGTGATAACTAATGGCAATAGTTACTTCATTCAAACTTAATAGGATGTGTTTCGTCACCTGCATATGTGGTTGCTTAGAAAAAGAAATTACTGTTGAATTTCAATTGCATATTGAAAATCATAAATCAATTATTCAATGAAAGAGGTAATAAATTTGTTACATAGATATTTGGTAGGATGTATGGGCTGGTATGACCAGTTTATTTGTCCTATTTATTTGGCTCCACCACAGGAAATACAGTGTCTAAACAGGTCATACCTACATGTACACCCTGCTATGTAACTAATGGTATTAGATGGTTTGTTATGTTGTTGCTTTATGCCCCAGGAACCCAACTTTTAGTTAGGGCTCAATTAAGCATTTGGTTAAAACGACCAACCTTCCATTACTCTGCCAGGGGACGAAATAACCATGCACCCAATTGTATAAATTGTATAACAAGTTTCCTTGATTTAACGGGTGATTCTAGACAATCAGGTTTGACTTAACAACTGTTCACAATGGTGATACTAGCAAATCTGGTTTGACTTTACAATTGTCTCCAATGATTGGTCATAATAATCGGATTATCCAAAGAACATGTTATATACAATTGGATGCAAAGGGAACCTAAGCAGAGGGAGGCTAAGTGATTGAGATTCAAGGACTCTACCACTCAGCCATGGAGGCCCGAGATGATATAAGATAGGGAGATACAAAATAAATAGTTGGATTCTCATCCCCTCCCTCTCCTGTGTCCTCCCCAAATCTTTTTTAAATTGATTCTTGTTGAGATGGAAAATTTTATGGAACTATAAATTACTTTAGATGCACTTGTTAAATTGAAAGAAAAGGCTTACTTCAAAGAACTAGGCTATACACAGGTTACGTCTCTTTATTCCATAATTTTGGAAAAGCCTGAAATATTTGTTTCTTTTTTTTTTTCTAAATGCGGATGAGAATCTAACAGTTATTTTCTAAAGCCTTATCTAACTACCTAAACTGACCTTGGTGGTTTGCCTCTAAGAAACGTCCTAATCCAGAACAGCGTAACACATGGCTGTCATGGCAACTTCCCGGCCAGCAGGAATTGATGCTTGTAAATCTGCCTAAAATTAAAACAACAAAAAATGACTGCATTTATAACATTAGTGTATACCCAGCCAGCAAAATCAATGGATCCCATACGGGCACCAATATGGGTCCTATATGGGCTGCCATTTGGGCTACTCATGTGACTTTGCAACTGGGTACCACGTGGGCCCCACATGGGCTTTATATGACCCAACTTTAGTTTAAGTACCTCAAATTGGGTCCTATATAGGCCCCACTTTAGTTTAAGTGCCTCTAAATAGAAAAAAAGGGCCTTATATGGGCCCCACTTGATTCTAAATGGGCAAAATATGGGCCCTATATGGGCACCACTTGAAATTAAATGGGCATAATATGGGCCCTACGTGGGCCCAACCTGATACTAAATGGGCAGAATATGGCCCCTATCAAGAAGGCCATACTTGATACTAGATGGGCAAAATACAGGCCCTAAATTGACCCCTTATTGGTGCATGTCAGTGGGTAAATATGGTCAGTTTGCAATAACCCAACACTCCTGGATAGTATTAACTGTTAGCAGAGAGGAGTTTACTTTAACCTGAGATATACATGTAGTAGATATATATCTGAACATATTTCTATTGATAGTTGTTGATAAAGAAAAAAAATTTTTTATTCATTATAATTCTATATTCAGTCAAATGTAAATTTCATTGATTTACATTTTTTGTTAAATCATACATTTCAATAATATCTTAAGTAGGAAAAATATTTAAATGGTAATTAATGGCTTAAATCACTATAAAAATTGAATAGGATTGCACATCTGAAATTTCTGTATGGGTCCTACATTGGCACAAGGTGTGCAATCTACCTTTTTAGCCATGTGAGCGCTTGAAGGATCCATATGGGTCAATTATGTGGGCACTTTTAACCATTTTAGAAAGTATAAGCCCTTGTAAGACCCATATGGGCCCATGTGGGCACTCACATTTTAGCAAGCCTGAGCCCTAATAGGACCACAAACTAACGATATCCCTTCATTTTGTTGTAGGACACCCATATGAGCCCAATATAGGCACCTTCACAATTTATATGAGCCCGTTTGACCATATGAGCACTTATAGTGCACATTTTACAATTTTGTAGAATATGAGCCCTTGTGGGACCAACATGGGCCCCATGTATGTAATTTGTCCCTCATTGTGCCCATATATCGGCCCAAGATATGTGTGCTTGCTGGGTAACACTGCATTGGGGGCTATCAATGTATTATTTTCAAAGGTTTTGCTACGAAAAATTATATATGGACATTTTAGGCAAATCGATCTTTACCTATGAAGCCAGTGTATAGATGATCTATGCTTGAAAACTTTCGATTAAACCAGAGTTGCATTTGAAGAAAACTGACTGTCTAATTTAATCATTTGAATTGATGCAGCAAAACATTTGATTATAATACATTCTGGTGATATGATCTCCCGTGAGCAGAAGATGCAATTGAAGATTGAAAATGCAGTCTTGGTTTGAACTGTTCATAGACATTAATGAAAGGTAAATCT
>Ga0209567_10001940_pt1 | contig 10239 bp, 7 predicted proteins | sample COG_12_FD_184756 | JGI IMG/M metagenome (GOLD analysis project Ga0209567, IMG submission 184756) | Pelagic marine sediment microbial communities from the LTER site Helgoland, North Sea, for post-phytoplankton bloom and carbon turnover... | ecosystem: Environmental > Aquatic > Marine > Neritic...
TCCCAACACGAATAACGCGTCGTCGCCGGGGCTCGCGGTTTCGCGGTTGCGGTGGATGGTTCGTGCGCAGCTTTCGCTGAGCGTTGGTCTGGCGCCACTGGCCTTATCGATCTTCGCAGAAGTTTCGCTCATATCCCCGATCGTGAACCTGCTGGTCGTGCCGGTGTTCGCCTTTGTCATCGTCCCGATGACGTTGCTGGGTACCGCCATGCTCGCGTTTGGAGACGGGCTCGCGGCTCCCGTTCTGAATGTGGCCGCGTGGACGCTCGGCTACGGATTCGATCTGCTCGCGCCTGTGTCCGCGTGGTCCGCGTCGGCGCTCCAGGCAGCGATTCCCGGGGCCGGCTGGCTCGGTGCCGCCTGCCTCTGCGCGTTATGCATGGCATGGCCAGCTCCGCTACGGTGCCGAGGTTTGGCGGTTGTGGCGGCTGGGATTCTGGCCTGGCGCATCCACGCGCTTCCGGTGCCGCAGTTGCGGATCGTCGTCATGGACGTGGGCCAGGGACTTGCCGTGCTCGTGCAGACTCCCGACCATGCCTTGCTGTATGACGCCGGGCCGGCGTTTGGGCGCCGTGATGCGGGTCAGTCGGTCGTCCTGCCGGTACTGCGCGGTCTTGGAATTGGTCGACTGGACGTAGTGGTCGCTTCGCATGGAGACAACGACCATGTCGGCGGGTTGCAGAGCGTGATCGATGCATATCCGGAGGCCGTACTGATCGCGACCGATTCGTTCGGGTTGATCGCGCGAAATTCCGAGGTCTGCGCGGCGGGCATGCGCTGGCAATGGAATGACGTCGAATTTCGCATTCTCGCTCCGCATGGATCCGGGGCACGCTCAAACGGAAGCGACAATGATCGCTCGTGCGTCCTGTCGGTTGTGGCGCCACGGGGGTCGTTGTTGCTGCCGGGTGACCTCGAGCGGAGGGCGGAACTCGATCTCATCGCAGCGGGTGCGCTGCATCCATACGATATCGTGGTCGCGCCTCATCACGGCAGCGCAACGTCGTCGTCCCAGCCATTCATCTCCGCCGTTGCGCCGCGCTACGTTGTGTTCGCAACTGGTTATCTCAACCGCTGGGGGTTTCCCGAAGAGCGGGTTGCGCGGCGATGGAGCCGCGTGGGCGCCTGTCCGCTCGATACCGGAGTCGACGGCGCACTCATGTTCGAAGTGCACCTGGAACACGGTTTGCGCCCGGTCGCTCGCCATCGTGATGACTCGCGCCGCATCTGGAGCGCCGAGACTCCGAAAGCGCGCACGTGCGCGCCGTCGACCTCTACAAATTAGCATGACTCCCGGTTATAGTGGCGCGGGTGCGAATCAGGGAAACTTGCGTAAATGCTGGAGATCGTAAAGTCCGGTGGATGGTTGATGCTGCCCATCATTATCTGCTCGATCATCTCGGCGGCAATCATTCTCGAACGACTGTGGACGCTGCAACCGGGGCGCGTGCTGCCCAGGAATCTGACGCGCCAGGTCTGGGAATGGGTCAGTAAGAATCAACTCAACCACACGCATATCGAGTCGCTGCATAACGGATCGCCGCTGGGCGAGATCCTGGCCGCGGGACTCGCGAATCGACACCGCGAGCGTGAAGTCATCAAGGAGAGCATCGAGGATGCTGGCCGCCAGGTCGTGCATGATCTCGAGCGGTTCCTGAATTCGCTCGGCACCATTGCGGCTATCACGCCTCTGCTGGGATTGCTCGGCACGGTCATCGGCATGGTTAAGGTTTTTGCGGCGATCACGACGCATGGCGTCGGCGATCCGACCGTTCTGGCGGGCGGGATATCCGAAGCGTTGATTACCACCGCGGCGGGATTGACCGTCGCGATTCCGTCGTTGATCGGCTACCGCTACCTGCGCGGCCGGGTCGACGCGCTGGTGGTGCGGATGGAGAAAGAAGCCGTGACGATGGTCGAGGCGCTGATGCGCAAGCAATACATGGATACCCTCGGGGAGCGCGATGAAGTTGCGGCAAGGCACGCGCGCTGAGCCCGAGATCAACCTGACGTCGTTGATCGACGTCGTGTTGCTGTTGCTCGTGTTTTTCATGGTCACAACGAGTTTCGTGCGCGAATCCGAGTTGACGATTCGTCTTCCCGAGGTGTCGGATTCCGCCGGCCAGCCGATGGAAACGACCGAGCTGGACGTTACCGTGACGTCCAAGGGCGCCTATTTCGTCAACGGGCGGGCCCTGGTCGACAGCCGGCCGTCGACGCTGCGAGCGGCGATCATGAAACTGACATCGGGTCAGGAGGGCGTGCGGGTGTCGATTACGGCCGATGCCGAGGCGAGTCACCAGTCCGTCGTTACGGCGATGGACGTCGCCGGCAAGCTGGGTTTCAAGGACATCAGCATCGCGACGATTGCTTCACAGGGCGATCGAGAGTAAGCCACCCGGTGTCCAACGAGAATCAACCCTCGCAGTCGCGGAATGACCCGGCTGCGAACCTGACGCCCGCGATCGTCTACCGTCGTCTGTTGTCGCTCTGCAAGCCGTACTGGAAAATTTTCGTCGTGGCGGCACTCGCGATGGCCCTCTATGCGGCCACGGATACCGGTTTCGCTTACCTGATGAACAACCTGATACAGGTCCTTGATCCCGAGGGTCTGACCGAAGAGCAGGAACTCATTCGTCAGTATCTGCCCGTCGCGATCGTGGGTCTTTTCATTATTCGCGGTCTCGTCGCGTTCGTATCCGCATATTGCCTGGGATGGATCGGACGGCACGTCATCCGCGTTTTGCGCGGCGAGGCGTTCGGCAAGTTCATGACGCTGCCCACGCCGTATTTCGACGAACGGTCGGCTGGTGAGATGCTGTCGAAGCTGACCTTCAACGTCGAGCAGGTCGCGGAAGCCACGTCGACTGTCGTGACGGTGTTCATCCGCGACACGCTGACGGTGATCTGTCTGCTCGCTTACATGGTGTATCTGAGCCCCCCGTTGACCGGTATTCTGCTCGTGACCGCTCCCCTGATGGCGATCGTGATCGCGTTCCTGAGTCGCTTGTTCCGGCGCCACAGCTCGCGCATTCAGACGTCGATCGGCGATGTCGCGAAGATCTCCGAAGAGGCTCTGCAGGCGCATCGAATCGTCAAGATTTTTTCCGGTCAGGACTACGAGCGCAGTCGCTTCGGTGACGTTAACCACAAGAACATGCGGTTGAACATGCGGCTGATCGTGACGCGCTCCGGCGGCGACGCGTTGACGAACCTGGTGATCGCGCTCGGCGTTGCGGGCGTCATCTACTTCGTCATGTTCGGATCGGTCCGGCCGCCGAACCAGGGCGACCTCGTAGGTTTCATTACGGCGATGGTCTTCCTGCTGCGTCCAATCCGCCAGCTGACGAACGTCAACGTCGCTATCCAGCGAGGCATCGCCGCGGGCGCCAGTATTTTCGAGTTGCTCGATGAGCCGGACGAACCTGATTCGGGTACGTTCGAGGCCGATCGCGTGAATGGTCGCGTTACATTCAGCAACGTCGATTTCACGTATGCGGTGGAGAAGGGCGCGGTATTGCGCAATATCGATCTCGATGTCCCGGCGGGCGAGACGCTCGCCATCGTCGGGCGGTCAGGGAGTGGCAAGTCGACCCTCGTCAGCCTGCTGCCGCGTTTCTACGATCCGACCAGCGGCCGCATACTGATCGACGACCACCCGGCGAACGACTATCGATTGGCCAACCTGCGCGATCAGATCAGTTTGGTGAGCCAGGAGGTCGTGTTGTTCAATGACACGATCGCCGCGAACATCGCATACGGGGGGCTCGCCGATGCGAGCGCGGCGCAAATAGAGGAAGCCGCGCGCGCGGCGCACGTCAGCGAATTTGTCAGCGAGTTGCCGAAGGGTCTCGAGACGATGGTCGGCGATCGCGGTGTCCTGTTGTCCGGAGGGCAGCGTCAGCGCATCGCTATCGCCCGTGCGTTATTGAAGAATGCGCCAATCCTGATCCTGGACGAAGCGACCTCGGCCCTCGATACGGAGTCCGAGCGTCACATTCAGCATGCGCTACAGGAACTGATGCAGAACCGCACGACGTTCGTCATTGCTCACCGGTTGTCGACGATCGAAAGCGCCGACCGCATCATCGTGATGGCCGCTGGCCGTATCGTCGAGCAGGGGACACATGCGGAGTTGCTGGCAATCGACGGGCACTACGCGACCCTGCATCGCATGCAATTCCGGGATGAGTCGGCTTAGCAACAGCTTCGCGCGGCGCGTCGAAGCCGTCTGGTACGCGGACCAGCCGATCGCGCTGCTGGTGCCGCTCGCATGGCTGTTTCGCCTGGTGGTCTGGTTGCGGCGCAGGGCCTACGACCTCGGCCTGTTGCGGCGGCATCGCTGCGGTGTGCCGGTCGTGGTCGTCGGTAACATCAACGTCGGCGGCGCGGGAAAGACGCCGCTCGTAGGGTGGATTGCCAATCGGCTACAGGGTGTCGGCTGTCGCGTGGGCATCCTGAGTCGCGGCTATGGCGGCACGGCCGGGGATACTCCCACACTGGTGTCGCGCGACAGCGATGTCGCGGAATCGGGTGATGAGGCGCTGCTCCTTGCTCACCAGACAGATGCGATCGTCTGTGTTTGTGCGGATCGTGTTGCTGGCGCGCGCATGCTCGTCGAACAGGCCGGCGTCGAACTGATCGTCTGCGACGACGGGCTGCAGCACTATCGCCTCGAACGCGACCTGGAAATCGTTGTCGTCGACGGCTCGCGCGGTCTCGGTAACGGGCAATTATTGCCTGCCGGCCCGCTGCGCGAACCGGCCGCTCGATTGGGGGAGGTCGATTTCATTTTCACCAACGGCCAGTCATCCCTCGACCTCGAGGCGCGAACTTTCACGCTGCGCCCCAATCGCGTGCGCAGCGTGACCGGCGACGACGAGCGTGATCTGTCCGACTTCGATGGCCAGCGGGTCTGGGCCGTCGCCGGGATCGGCAACCCGGAGCGTTTCCTGCGTATGTTGCGCGATCACGGGATCCTGCCGCAGCAGGTGGATGTCCCGGATCACGGCTCCGTAGCGCTCGACGCATTGCGCGCCAGGGAGACGTGGCCAATACTGATGACCGCGAAAGACGCCGTAAAATATCGCACCCGCGCCATCGCAGATGCGTGGTACGTGCCCGTTGACCTCGTCATGCGGCCGGTTGACGAGCGGGCTCTCACGGGTCGCCTGCAGGAATTATATGTTGAAGAGTGAACCCCAATTCAGGATCGTGATCCCGGCCCGCTACGCGTCCACGCGTTTCCCCGGCAAGGCGCTGGCGATGCTGGACGGTCGCCCGATGCTGCAGCACGTGTATGAGCGCTCGATCGCAAGCAATGCCGCGGACGTGATCATCGCAACGGACGACGAACGTATCGCCGTCGCAGCAGGAGGATTCGGCGCCACGGTCGCGATGACGAGCGTGGAGCACGAGTCAGGTACGGATCGGATCGCGGAGGTGGCCGAGAATCTGGGCTGGGACGCTGACGACATCGTGGTCAACGTGCAGGGCGACGCGCCGTTCATTCCGTCGGCGGACATCGGCCAGGTGGCGGGTCTGCTCGATCGCCATGCGACGGCATCACTCGCGACGCTGTGTACGGCGATCGACAACGTCGAAGAATACGAAGATGAACACATCGTCAAGGTCGTGTTCGATCGCTCGGGCCGTGCGCTGTATTTCAGCCGGTCGAGTATCCCGGCGAGCGCCCATGGCCACGACGAGTTGCCCAGCGCCTGGCGCCACGTCGGCATCTATGCCTATCGCGTCGCTGCGCTGCGAACACTGACGCACACGCCGCCGTGCGACATCGAACGCGCCGAAAAACTCGAACAACTGCGTGCCATGTGGCTCGGCATGGAAATCAGGGTCGCCGTTGCGGCGGAGGCGCTGGGTCCCGACGTCGATACGCCCGCCGACCTGGAAATGGCCGAGCGATTCATCGCCGACGGAAAAGGCTAGAATGCTTAGCTGAGTTTCAGACCGAGGTCGCGCCGGATGTCCGAAGAATCGCAATCCACCGTTCATGTTCTGTTCGTCTGCATGGGTAATATCTGTCGTTCGCCGATGGCCGAAGGCGTATTTCGGCAGCGCGTCGAACAACGCGCCGGCGACTTCGCTATCGAAATCGATTCAGCGGGCACACATGGCTATCACGATGGCAGCCCTCCGGACGAGCGGGCACAGGCCGCGGCCACGCGTCGAGGTATCGACATCAGCTCGCTCGCGGCCCGCCGCGTAGCGGCGGAGGATTTCGATCGCTTCGATTTCATCCTCGCGATGGATGCCGAGAATCTCGAGTTCCTGTTGGACTATTCCGGGGCGGAGCATCGCGAAAAAATCAGGTTACTGCTCGACTACTCGCTGACCCGGGAGGGGGGCGAGGTACCTGATCCTTACTACGGCGGGCCAACGGGTTTCGAGCGGGTGCTGGACCTCATCGAAGAAGCCGCCGACCGGCTGCTCGAAGACGTCGTCAACACCGCCGCCAGTCGCGTCGGCTGAATCCGCGCTGGCGGAGCTCAGCGCTCGCGCCGACCGCCTGGATCGTCTTTAGTGTTCGAAGACCAGACCGTGTAGGACTCTCCGGCCTTTGGTTTGGCTGGGGGCGCTTCCCACGGTAGCAGCCGATCCTGAGTCGCGCCGGGCTCCTTCGGTTGCGCGGGCTTGTCCGGATTCGGGGCCTGCTTGGGGGCCTCCGTCCTGGCGGGCGCCGGATTCGCTTCCTGCCGGTTTTCCGGTGTCCGTTGCTGTCGCTCGGCGGCGGGCTTTGGTTGTTGATCGCTTTGCGTTGCTGATTTCGCAGGCGGTTTCGGATTCACCGCGATCGGCTGCGTATCGGAATGGTCTGACGGCCGTCGCTCCGGTTGGGATCGTTGTTCGCCTTTCTGGCCATGCTGTTCTGCCGGTTTGGCATCGGGTTGCGAGCCGGGCTTGCCGGTCGAGACCTTGTCTCCGGATTGCGGGTTCGTCTTGGCCGTCTGCTGATTCTGATCACCGGACTGACCGCCGCCAGAACGACGCCGACGTCGGCCCCGGCGCGACCGGCTGCTCGATCCCTTGGCCTCAGAGGAACCGTCCGCGGCCTGCTTTTGCCCCTGGTTCGCATTATCGGCGCGGGCATTACCTTGCGGCTTTTTCCCGGATTTCGATCGATCGCCGGACTGCTGCTCGGAGCCGCCCCTGCCTTTGTTTTGTCGGTCGCGGTTCTGCGCGCCGCGCCCCTGACCCTGGTTGCCGCGGCGCCCACGGTTGCCGCGCCCACGCGGTTGTTGCGGACGCCGATCGCCTGATCCACTCTGGCTTTTCGTCTGTTTCTCCTGCCGCTTCTCGACGGGTTCCTCGGTTCCCTCGCCGACGAGTGCGACCCAGATTCGACGCAACAAGCCCGGTTTTCTCGCGGTCGGTTGCTGCGGTTCCGGTTCCGGTTTCGCTTTCGGCGGTGGCGCCGGCGTCTTCGGTCCCGTCATCTGTACCGCCGGGACTTCGGGCTTGGCTGGCTCGGTCGACAGGCGCAGCGCCGTCTCGTCCAGCGACTCTTCATTGCTGACGAGGTTGTAACTCGCACCCGTGTTCTCGGGAAGGACCGTCTGATCGTCCCGAACGCGGCGAATGGAATAGTTCGGCGTTTCAAGGTCCGGATTGGCCACCAGGATCACCTGCACCCGGTTGCGCTCCTCGATGTGCCGAATCCAGTCGCGCTTTTCGTTGAGCAGGTACGTCGCGACGTCGATGGGAAGTTGCGAGATCACCTTGGCGGTTTGATCCTTGCGCGCTTCCTCGCCGACCAGGCGCAGGATCGACAGTGCCAACGACTCGACCCCTCGGATATTGCCGATGCCGTTGCAGCGCGGGCAGACCTGGTGCGCCGATTCGCCCAGCGACGGCCGCAGGCGCTGTCGCGACATCTCGAGCAGGCCGAAGCGCGAGATCCTGCCGATCTGCACGCGCGCGCGATCGGGCCGGACGGCGTCGCGCAGCCGGTTCTCGACGTCGCGCTGGTTCTTGGACGGTCCCATATCGATGAAGTCGATGACCAGCAGACCGCCGAGGTCGCGGAGCCGGCACTGCCGGGCGATCTCGTCAGCGGCTTCCAGGTTCGTCGCCAGGGCGGTCGCCTCGATGTCGCTGCCCTTGGTCGCACGCGCCGAGTTGATGTCGATCGAGACCAGCGCCTCGGTGTGATCGATGACGATGCTGCCGCCCGACGGCAGGGTCACGCTGTGCGCGAACGCCGACTCGATCTGGCTCTCGATCTGGTAGCGCGTAAACAGTGGCGTCGAGTCCTCGTAGAACTTCAACTTGTTGCGATTGTGAGGCATCGCGTGGGCCATGAATTCGCCCGCATCCTCGAAGGTGCCTTGATCGTCGATCAGGATCTCGCCGGTCTCCGATGACAGGTGATCACGAATCGCGCGAATAATTGCGTTGCTGTCCTGGAAGATCAGTGCCGGAGCCGGGTTGTCGCGCACGGCGCCCTGAATCGCCTCCCAGACGCCCATCAGGTAGTCGAGGTCCCAGTTCAGCTCGTCGTCCGAGCGGCCCATTCCGGCGGTGCGAACGATGCAGCCCATGCCGTCCGGGATGCTCAGCTTGCGCAGGGCGTCGCGAATCTCGTCGCGTTCTTCTCCGGTGATTCTCCGCGACACGCCGCCGGCGCGCGGATTGTTCGGCATCAGCACGATGAACCGGCCGGCCAGGCTGATGAAGGTCGTCAGCGCAGCACCCTTGTTGCCGCGTTCTTCCTTTTCGACCTGGACGACGATCGGCTGGCCTTCTTTCAGCACTTCGCGGATGTTGAGGCGCGAGCCCGCCTGCGGCTCCTTGACGAAGTATTCCTTGGAAATTTCTTTCAGCGGCAGGAAGCCATGGCGATCTGCGCCGTAGTTGACGAACGCGGCATCGAGACTCGGCTCAACGCGCGTGATCTTACCCAGGTAGATGTTGGCTTTTCTTTGCGCCCTGGACGGGCTTTCTATATCAAGGTCGTAAAGTTTCTGGCCATCGACCATGGCCACCCGCAACTCTTCTTCCTGAGTTGCATTGATCAGCATTCTTTTCATAAGTCCCTACACAAAATTCATGTTGTAGGGCATCCGGCGAGGGAAGTGTCTGCCACGGCGCTGAGCGCGCCGCAGTGCCCACCGCTGCAAGTCGACGAAATATCGACCGGTGCATGCATGTGCGCTTTGTTGTAAATCCAGATCGATCAGCCGTATGCATACAGCAGATCCCTCAAATTCTTAGCGCGACGGGAGAGAAACACTCAATCCGTCAGCCGGTTGCCCTGAAAATAGACCCGCTGCGCGGATCATGACTTTGACGATCGCTGACTCGAATTTACGACGAGCCAACACGCGATCGTAGCGAAAACTATTGCCGCACCTGCGACATACGGCATATAAGCCGTCTCGAGACGTTAATATAGCAGCGCCCGAGTCTGGCAGCAATCTGGCACATCGCGCCGTTGGTTATTGAAAACATGGGAAAAACCGAGCAGAAAGCCAGGGTGCAGATCGTCCGCGTCGGCGGCGATGACGATGATCGTCGCCTCGATAACTTCCTGCTCAGCCGCCTGCGCGGCGTTCCTCGCTCGCGCATCTACCGGATGATTCGGGGTGGCGAGGTCCGCGTAAACAAAGGCCGGTGCAAGCCCGACCGTCGCCTGATCGAGGGCGACGAGGTGCGTATTCCGCCGGTGCGGACGTCCCCGACGCGCGCCCCGAAGGCCGGAATTCCCGGTGATGCGGCCTGGATCGAAGACAGAATTCTTTATGAGGACCGCGATCTCCTGATCCTGAACAAGCCGTCCGGCTTGGCTGTCCACGGCGGCAGCGGCATCAGCGCCGGGGCGATCGAGTTGCTGCGCGCGGCGCGCTCCAGCAGCACGGACCTCGAGCTCGTGCATCGTCTGGACCGCGATACGAGCGGTTGCCTGTTGATCTCAAAACGCCGTCCGGCGCTGCGCTACCTGCATGGGTTGTTTCGGGAGGGAGAGGTACAGAAGCGCTATACGGCCTTGTTGCTCGGACATTGGAAGGGCGGCAGCCGGACCATCGACGAGCCGTTGCTGACCACCCGACGCAGGGGCGGTGAGCGCCACGTCAGTGTCGATGCGGCGGGCAAGTCCGCGCTGACGCGTTTCATACCCGAGAAGGTCTATGGTCCCGCGCAGCTGACGACGGTGGACCTCGGCACCGGAAGAACGCACCAGATTCGAGTGCATGCTGCGTTCATCGGGCACCCGGTCGCCGG
>Ga0209567_10001943_pt1 | contig 10235 bp, 5 predicted proteins | sample COG_12_FD_184756 | JGI IMG/M metagenome (GOLD analysis project Ga0209567, IMG submission 184756) | Pelagic marine sediment microbial communities from the LTER site Helgoland, North Sea, for post-phytoplankton bloom and carbon turnover... | ecosystem: Environmental > Aquatic > Marine > Neritic...
CGGCGAAGACGAAGGGCAAGCCGCGGGTCAACCTGACTTGGACGCCGTGGGGCGCCTCGACGGTGTCCGTGATTTGGGAAGGAACAGACTTGACGCAAACCGCCAATGACGGTTCCTACACGCACCGTGGCGGTGCGCCCGGAGACATATATCAGGTGTGTGATGCCGACGTTCCGCAAACCTGCACGACCGAGGCGACTGCGCAGGAAAACTAGCCAGCACCGCAGTCCCAGTGGGTGATCGAGGGCCCGGCAACTGCTGCCGGGCCCTTTTCGTCTCCACTCCGCGTCTCGATCGAATCCTTCGTACGCCGCGACGGTAGAACGCTCCCTGGTTGCGTTGCCGATTCAGGAACCCGGGGGTCGAGAATCCATGCGATGTCATAGAACGCTGCTACCGTTGATCACTGCCGCCGTCTTCGTCTTCAATCCGGGTCTCCCCAAAACCGCTCAAGGGCACGCCACCGCCGAGACCTCGGCGTCCACCACAGCACACGAGACCACCGCGCCCGCAGCCGCCGCCGACACCTTCCCCGTGGGGACGGTCGTGGACAGCGTTGTCTCCATCTCCGACCCGACCCAGAGCTACGCGCTCTACCTGCCGTCCGCGTACGACCCGGGGCGCACGTGGCCGGTCATGTACCTGATGGACCCGCGGGGCCGGGCGCACATTCCGATGGAGCTCTTCCGGGAGGCGGCGGAGCGTTACGGCTGGATCCTCATCAGCTCCTACGACACGAGGAGCGACGGGCCCATGGAGCCAAACGAGGTCGCGCTCGACGCCATGCTGGGCGACACCCAGCAGCTGCTCTCGGCGAACCTGAACCGCCTCTACCTGTGTGGCTTCTCGGGCACGGCCCGTATGTCGTGGCCGTTCGCGGTCAACCTGGTCGGACACGTGGCCGGCATGATCGGGGTCGGCGGCGGACTCCCCGGCGGCGGCGTCGCCCTCGCCTATCCCGGCATGCTCGAGACCCAGCCTTTCTCCTTCTTCGGCGCGAGCGGAAACACCGACTTCAACTACGAGGAGATGCTGAAGCTCCACGCGATGCTCGACAACTTCGACATCCCGCATCGTCTCGTGCTGTTCGAGGGTCCCCACACCTGGCTGCCTAAGGATCTGGCGGAGCGGGGCGTGGACTGGCTGGAGATCCAGGCGATGAAGGACGGGTTGCGTCCGGTGGACGTGGGGCTCGTCGACGCGTTCTACACCAGCTGGCTGGACGAGGCCCATGAGCTCGACGCACAGGGCCGGCCCCTGGCGGCGGCCGAGGCCTATCGGGCACTGGTGAATGACTTCGTGAACCTGGTGCCGATCGACCGGCTCACGGAGGCCTCCGACCGGGCGAACGAGCTCGAGCGGTCGAAGGAGGTGAAGGAGCTGATCGAGCAGAGGAAAAAGCACGCCGAGGCCGAGCAGAAGTTCGGCATGAAGCTGGTCGACCACCTGCAGGAGCTCCGCTCGTCCGAGGATCCGGGCAGGGTGGCCGAGAAGATGATCAAGGATCTGAAGCTGGAAGAGGTGCGGCGGCGGGCCGAGACCGCCCCGGATACCGCCGACGCGCTGGCGGCGCAGCGGCTCATAGAAACGGCCTTCACGAACACGATCTTCTACGTGCCGAGGGATTTCATCGACACCGATCCGGAGCGGGCGCTGGTCTCGCTCAGCGTGGCCCGCGCGGCGAAGCCGGAGAGCCCTCGCGTCTGCTACGAGGAGGCTCGCGTGCACGCCGCCGCCGAGCACACCCAGGAGGCGCTCGACGCCCTCGAGTGCCTCGTCGACATGGGAGTGATCCGAAACCCCGACTTCCTCGAGAGCGAGGATTACCTCAAGAAGCTCAGCGGTGAACCTCGCTTCGCCGAGCTGGTGGAGCGCGCCCGCTCGATGGCCGAAGAAGGCGCCGCCGAAACGGAAGGCGGTTAGGAAACCTGCCGCCGATACCTCCCGTAGTGTGAGAAGAGAGCGCGATGGGAGTGACGCACTTGTATTACTGAAAGATCGCAATATATTTCAATAGTGGCGGGGGCCGACCCACCGGTGGCACATGGTGTGGATGGGTGGGGATAATGGTTGGGCGGCCCTCTCGCTCTTCTGGTTCGGCAACGTTGCAACCAAGGCAGGGGCCCGGCTGTCCTACAGCTGTCTCGCGGCGCGCGACCCGCTTCCGGGGCCGCACGCCGTGGGAGCCGGATTCCTGCATCCAGCTCCCTGCGATCCGAAAGACCCTAACCCGAGCACGTCGAACACGCCAAACAGGCAAACCCACCGAGAGGTAATCCAGGAGCCGACATGAACACTCGACCGTTCTTCACCCGACTCGCGATGGGCCTCGCGTTCCTCGCGATGGCGACCCCGGGGGCGCTGAAGGCCCAGGTCAACGCGCGGATGCTCCGCTATCCGGACGTGAGCCAGAGCCATATCGCCTTCGTCTATGCGGGCGACATCTGGACCGTCCCCAAGACCGGCGGCACGGCGCAGCGACTCAGCTCGCCCCGGGGAGAGGAGTCCTTTCCGCGCTTCTCTCCCGACGGGAGCCGGATCGCCTTCTCCGGCAACTACGATGGGAACCAGGACGTCTACGTGATGCCCGCGCTGGGCGGTGAGCCGGTGCGCGTCACGCACCACCCGTTCAGCGACCGGCTGCTGGACTGGTACCCGGACGGTGAGTCCCTTCTCTACGCGAGCTCGATGGAGAGCGGTCGGCAGCGCTATCGCCAGTTCTACAAGAACAGCGTCGAGGGCGGGATGCCGCAGAAGCTCCCGGTTCCGTACGGCGAGTTCGGAACGATCTCGCCCGACGGAATGACGTTGGCCTACATGCCGCAGTCGCGGGACTTCCGAACCTGGAAGCGCTACCGGGGCGGCATGAACCCGGACATCTGGCTCTTCGACCTCCAGAGCCTCGAGGCCGAGAAGATCACGCAGGGCGACGCCAACGACGCCCAGCCGATGTGGGCGGACGAGACGCTCTACTACCTGAGCGACGCCGGCCCGGCGATGCGCAACAACATCTGGGCCCATGACCGGAGCAGCGGCCAGAAGCGGCAGGTGACGGAATTCACCGACTTCGACGTCCACTTCCCGGCGATCGGCCCCGAGGAGATCGTCTTCGAGGCGGGCGGCAAGCTCTTCCTGATGAGCCTGGAGAACGAGGCTATTCGGGAGGTCGAGGTCAACGTGGTCACCGACCTCGCCAGCCTGAAGCCCCGGGTCGAGAAGGTGGCCGGCGACGTCCAGGCAGGGTGGATCTCGCCCTCCGGCAAGCGCGCCGTGATCGAGGCGCGGGGCGAGCTCTTCAGCGTACCGGCCGAGCACGGCCCGGTCCTCAACCTCACCCGCAGCCCCGGGGTGGCCGAGCGGTCGCCCTCCTGGTCGCCGGACGGCAAGTGGATCGCCTACTGGAGCGACCGGAGCGGGGAGTACGAGCTCACGATCCGGCCCGCCGACGGCCTGGGTGAGGAGCGGGTGCTTACGAGCATGGGCGCCGGCTACCGCTATACACCCCACTGGTCGCCCGACAGCGGGAAGCTGGCGTTCGTGGACGAGACGGAGACCTACTGGATCCACGACATGGGCGCGGCCACGACGACCCGGATCGACAAGGGCGACACCCGCAGCCACGGTGCTCTCGACCATCACGACTTCGGCTGGTCGCCGGACGGCCGCTGGCTCGCCTACAGCCGGGCCGTCGAGAACAACAACCTGGCGATATTCCTCTACGACACCCGCGGCGGGCAACTGCACCAGGCCACCTCCGGCTATTACACGGATTGGCACCCGAGCTTCGATCCCGAGGGGCAGTACCTCTACTTCTCCACCACGCGCAACTTCGAGCCGGTCTACGGCAACTTCGACAACACCTGGAGCTACCCCAACTCCCAGCAGCTCGTCGCCGCCGCACTCCGCTCCGACGTGCCCTCTCCCCTCCCGCCGCGTAACGACGAGGAAGACGGCGATGAGGATGAGGAGGAGAACGGCAACGGGAACGGAAACGGAAACGGCGAGCCCGGGAACGGAAACGGTGACAGCGCCGACGAACCCGAGCCGGTCGAGATCGAGGTCGACGGCCTCGAGGAGCGCATCGTGATCCTGCCGATCGAGGCGGGCAACTACGATATCCCGGAAGGAGCCAAGGGGAAGGTCGTCTACTTCCGAGGGGCCCGCACCGGTTCCGTCGAGGACGCTCCCGATCCGATCCTCTACTACGACTTCGAGGAGCGGGAGGAGAAGACGATCGTCGGCGACGCGGACGGCTTCGTGCTCTCCGCCGACGGGAAGAAGCTCCTCGTGTGGAAGGATGAGTCGGCGGCGATCGTGAAGCTGGCGGCGGATCAGGAGATGGATAAGCCGCTGCGTTTTGCCGAGATGGAAATGCTGGTCGATCCGAGAGCCGAATGGAAGCTCCTGTTCAACGACGCGTGGCGCTTCCAGCGCGACTTCTTCTACGACCCCGGCATGCACGGCGTGGATTGGGACGCGATGCGCGCACAGTACGGCGCGCTGATCGACGATGCGGTGACGCGTTGGGACGTGAACTACGTGATCGGCGAGCTGATCGGCGAGCTGAACGCCTCGCACTCCTACCGCGGAGGCGGCGACATGGAAACGGGCGACCGACGAGGCGTCGGGTTGCTGGGCGCGAACTGGTCACTGGTGGACAATGCCGGCAACGTGGTCCAGGGCCGAGGCCTCACGGCAGGGCAGGGCGCCTACCGGATCGACGAGATCGTCCGCGGAGCGTCCTGGGACGCCGAGGTCCGGTCCCCCCTCGACCTGCCAGGAGTCGACGTGAGCGAGGGAGACTACGTGCTGGCGGTGAACGGGAACCCGGTCGACACCTCCAAGGACCCCTGGGCGTCCTTTCAGGGCGTTGCCGGGGAAACGGTGATCCTGACCGTGAACGACCGGCCCACGATGACCGGCGCACGGCAGGTCGTCGTCGAGACCATGGATTCCGAGACCCGGCTTCGTCACCTCGCCTGGATCGAGGAACAGCGCGAGCGCGTGGAGAACGAGACGGACGGGCGGGTCGGCTACATCTACGTCCGCGATACGGGCAGGGGCGGACAGAGCGAGCTGTTCCGCCAGTACCGGGCGCAGTGGAACAAGCCGGCCCTCATCATCGACGAGCGCTTCAACTCCGGCGGGCAGATCCCGGACCGATTCGTCGAGCTGCTCAACCGCACGACGCTCAGCTACTGGGCGGTCCGCGACCGGCAGCAGTTCCAGAGCCCGCCGACAGCCCACAACGGGCCCAAGGTCATGCTGATCAACGGCTGGAGCGGTTCGGGCGGCGACCTCTTCCCGCAGTACTTCAAGCAGGTCGGGCTCGGGCCGCTGGTGGGGATGCGGACCTGGGGTGGCCTGATCGGGATCAGCGGCGCGCCGCGGATGGTGGATGGCGGCGTCGTCACGGTGCCCACGTTCCGCATGTATCATCCCGACGGCACCTGGTTCAACGAAGGGTACGGCGTGGATCCGGACATTCAGGTCCCCGAGAATCCCTCCGAGCTGGCTCGCGGAATCGACACCCAGCTGGAGGCCGCGATCAACGAGTCGCTTCGCCTCCTCGAGGTGAGCCCGCCGCCGGTCGTGGCTCAGCCGCCGTACGAGGATCGGACGGCCGGTGGGGCGTACTCCGCGCCCGAAACGGCGGACGGGGACGGAAACTAGGAGGCCTTTCCAAGCGGTAAGCCGAGTCTCGCGCCGAAGAACGTCCGCGATCTCAAGAAAGCGCCCCGGTGGTTTCCAGCCGCCGGGGCGTTTTGCTCCGCAGGGCGCGTCCACCGGGCTCGATCTGCTCTCGGCTCAGTGGAATCCTGGAGGGCTCCGTCCACGTATTATTTAGTATGTAGCATCAATCCGGTTTTCCGGCCTTAGGAGCGATAGATTCCTGCAATGAGCTACGCCACACGGTTGTTCGAGGAGATTCGCCGCCGGCGCGTCCTTCAGATCATCGTCGTCTACGCGGGCGCAGCCTGGGTGCTGACCGAGGCGTCCCAGTTCGTCGTCGAGAACTACGGATATACCCGCAGGCTCCTCGACGTCGTGGTCTACCTCCTCGTGGTCGGCTTCCCGGCTGCGATCATCATCGCCTGGTATCATGGCGAGCGAGGACCGCAGCGTCCGACGCGAACGGAGACGGCGCTCCTGTCGATACTTGCTGTGATAGCGGTGACGGGCGCCTACCAGATCGGGACGGCGCCCCCGGGAAGCGAGTTTCCGGCCGACCAGGTCGCGGTCGATCTGGGCGATGCCTCGGTAGCTGTGATCCCGTTCGACAACCAGATCACCGATCCCGAGATGGAGTGGCTCGGGCAGGGGCTCGCCGAGCTCCTGACGACCGGTTTGGCCCAGCTAGACGCGCTCCGCGTGGTGAGCGGCCAGCGTCTCTACGACCTGCTGCGGCAGGAGGGCCGGGAGGGGGCGGAGGCGATCCCCAACGACCTGGCGATGCGGCTCTCCCGCAAGGCGGGCGCCCGGTACATGGTGCGGGGGACCGTGCTGGGCAGCCGAGACGACATCACGCTGAACGCCAGCCTCATCAACCTGCAGAACGGCGAGGTCGCAGCAGCGGCGCGGGCCCGAGGGTCGGATGCGTTTGCCGTAGTGGATCAAGTGTCGGCCGAGCTGTCGGGCCAGATCCTCGCCAGCGCCCGGGAGGCCCGAGGACGTGGGGAGGCAGCGATGCTGCTGGCGGCGGAGCTCGCGCCGGTGGCGGAGATCACCACCCAGGACATCGAGGCCTACCACGCCTACCAGGAAGGGCTGGAGGCGGAACGCCGGTTCCGCACAGCGGAGGCCAAGGCCCATTACGAGCGCGCCATTCAGCTCGATCCCGGCTTTGCCCTCGCCCACCTGAGGCTGGGCGGCCGGGAGCTCGAGGAAGGCAACAACTCGCGGGGGATCCGGGAGCTGCAGCTCGCCAGGCAGAATCTCGGCGCGGCCTCCGAGCGCGACCGCCTGCTCATCGACGGGATCATAGCGGCGCGGGTGCAAAACGACGAGGACACGGCGCGAGAGAAGTTCCAGGCGCTGCTGGACAAGCACCCCGACGACAGGGAGGGCCGCCTCTGGCTCTGGCAGATCGCCGAGGGGGATGAGAGGCAGCGGATCATCGAGGAAGCGATCCGTCTCGATCCCTACTACGCCGCCGCCCACAACCAGCTGGCCTACCACCTGGCCGAGAAGAAGGACTTCGCATCGGCCGACTCGGTGATCGCCCGCTACGCGGCGCTCGAGCCGGATGAGCCCAACCCCCGCGACTCCAGAGGCGAGATCCTGGAGCGGGCGGGCGAGTACGAGAGAGCCCGGGAGCAGTACCGTGAAGCGCTCGAGATCGAGCCGACATTCATCTACGCCCTCGACCATCTGACCAGGTCCTACTTCCGGGAGGGAAGGGCGGCCGACGCGCGCGCCGAGCTCGAACACTATCTGCCCGGCGTCAGCCCGGAGGTTGCGGCGCGGCTGCGCGTGCTGATCGGGGACACATACACCTATGAGGGCGGCTTCGATGAGGCCCTTCGCAGCTATCAGGAGGCCGAGGGGACAGGGGTGTCGAGTGGGAGTCCGGAGCTTCGCATCGAGGGCCTGACGAGCGTCGCCTGGCTGACGCTGTTCACGGGCCGCTACGCGGAGTGTGAGCAGACCGCCAGCGTCCTGTACGGGATCGATCCGTTCAACAGCACGGCGCTGCGGGTGGCAATGATGGTGGCCGGAGAGCAGGGGGCGATCGAGGAGCTCGAGCGCCTGGTGGACGACGTGCTACGCGCGCTGGGGGAAGCGGAGGCCTTCCGCGAATTGGGTATGGGCCGGTACGAGCCGGAGTTGCTGCCGGCGGTCGTCCGTTACTACAGCGGGGAGCCGGCCGCCCTGGTTGGGACTCTCGACCGGCTCAGGGAGGAGATCGGCGTCCCGCTCGACCTGTTCGTCATGTGGGAGGAGGTGTGGGCCCACCTCGAGCTCGAGAACGGGGAGCGCGCCCTCGGCATGGTGAAGAACCAGGAGAGCCGGATCGAGTGGGAGGGCCGCCACCGGCCGCTCACCCACCTCCGGCTGCTGTACGAGGAGGGCCGGGCGCACGAGCTGCTGGGTGAGACGGCCGAAGCGGCCGCGGCCTACGAGAAGCTGGTGGCCCAGCTCGGAGACGCGCTGGGCGAGGTTCCCCGACTGGCCGACACGCCCGAGCGCCTGGCGGGGTTGCAGGACGGCTAGCCGGCAGTCGCGTCTCGCCGCCCGGTCTCCCCCTTCCAAAAGACGCCAATCTTGGTTACGGTTTAACTCTACGTACCTGTCCCGTCCTGCCTGCTTCCGCGCCCCGTGTGCCCGTTGCTGTTCCGTCAAGCGCCCTTTGAGGCTTGATCATTGGATTGCGACGGCGGGGGCTCCCGGCGCGGTTCGAGTCCCTTCCTCCGTTCCTGATCTCCTCGTTCGGTGGCGTCCGCGGAGCGGCAGGCGTGCGCGGCGGCACGAACGAAGGAGGGAGCCATGTACGATGAGGTCACCGGACTTCCAGACCGGCGCGCCCTCGAAACCTCTCTCGCGGTGGAGTTCACGAAGGGCCGGTGGAAGGGGAGATGCTCGGCCGTCAAGGTCGACATAGATGGCTTCGAGTGGTTCAACCGGCGCCACGGGCGCCTCGACGGTGACTTCGTCCTCTATGTCGTCGGCAAGGTGCTCGAGCTGCACGGGGGAGGAAGGAAGATGGTCAGCCGCTTCGGCAGCGACGAGTTCGTCGCTCTCCTGCCCGGAACGGGAGCCCGCCGCGCCACCTCCTTCGCCAAGCGCGTCACCCTCGATGTGCTGGATCAATTCGGGGAGAACGGCTCGCCGATCACGGTGAGCTGCGGCGTTGCCGCGCGGGACGCGTCCATGACCCACTTCAGCCAGCTCATCGAGCGGGCCGACGCGGGCCTTCAGGCGGCCAAGCGACGGGGCGGGAACGGCGTCGGCGTTGGCGATGTCGGCTCCACCGTGGCCCGGCTTCCGCGCCGTGCTCCGCTCGAGGTCTTTCGCTGGCGGAGGTCCGCTTGACGTAGGGCGGTCCGGGTCGCTCCACTAGGTAGATGATAGAATCCCATTCGACCCGGCGAGCCCTCGCCTGGACGGTCCACCTCTACACCTCCCTGGGGCTGCTGCTCGCCGCCGGCGCGACCGTGCTCGTCTTGCGCGGGACGGAGGAGAGCTTCAGGGCCGCCTTTGGTTTGCTGCTGCTGGCGACGCTCGTCGACGCGACGGATGGATGGCTGGCCCGGCGCGTCCGGGTGGCAGAAGCGCTTCCGGCCTTCGACGGCCGCCGCCTGGACGACATCATCGACTTCCACACCTATACGTCGATTCCCCTGCTCCTCATCTGGCGAGCCGACCTCCTGCCCGGTGGGTTGGGGTGGGTACTGTTTTTCCCCTTGCTGGCGAGCGCTTTCGGTTTCTCACGGCGGGAGGCCAAAACGGAGGATGGATTCTTCCTCGGCTTTCCCTCGTACTGGAACGTGGTGGCCTTCTATCTTTACTTTCTCAGGCCGCCACCTTCGCTCTCGATGGCGGTGCTCATCGGCCTTTCCGCGCTCATACTGATCCCGTCCCGCTACCTCAACCTCGCCGCGGCGGGGCGCCGGTTCGTGCCGCTTTTGGCGATGGCCGGGGTTTGGATGATCCTCCTCGCGGCGATCCTGGCCGGTGTGGTCGCCGGGCGCGAGTGGGTACTCATCTCGCTGCTCTTCCCGGCCACCTATCTGGTGGCTTCGTGGGCGGTCGGCCGGCGGGCGGTCGAGCGGTGAGGTAGAAACGGCGCAGGACCCTAACCTGCCCAGGAAACTGCCCGCACGTGCCCCTGTCGGCGTTTCGCGCTTTTCCCTTAGCTTGATCCACCGTCACCCTCTGGTCCAGAGGGCGGGCTTGGTACCGGTTGCGACAGTGTCCCGGAGGATCAGCTGAACACCCAACCGTCATTGGAAGACGCACCTCGTGCTCTGGCGATCGACTGGTCGGGCGCGAAGAGCGGCGCTCGGCGCAAGATCTGGCTGGCGGAGGCTCGGAACGGCGAGCTCGTTCGACTCGAGAATGGCCGGAACCGAGGCGAGCTCGCCGAGCACCTTCTGAACGAGCTGGAGCGGGATCCGCGCTTGCTCGTCGGCCTGGATTTCGCCTTCTCGCTGCCCGCCTGGTTCCTCCGCGATCACGAGTTGACCACGGCGGGGGAGCTCTGGCAGCTAGCCGACCGAGAGGCCGAGGCCTGG
>Ga0209567_10001945_pt1 | contig 10235 bp, 8 predicted proteins | sample COG_12_FD_184756 | JGI IMG/M metagenome (GOLD analysis project Ga0209567, IMG submission 184756) | Pelagic marine sediment microbial communities from the LTER site Helgoland, North Sea, for post-phytoplankton bloom and carbon turnover... | ecosystem: Environmental > Aquatic > Marine > Neritic...
CCCGCCACAACGTCTATAACTGTCTCGGCGCGATCGCCGTGGCCGCCGCGCTGCGGCTCCCGTGGAGCGCCGTCGGCACGGCCCTGCGTGAGTTCGAAGGGTCGGCCTCCGACAATCCCGGGCGCGGAAATCAGTACGAGCTTGGCGACGTGCGCGTCTTTCTCGACTTCGCCCACAACCCGCACGGAATGGAAGCGTTGGCCGGCATGCTGGCGGCGCTGCCAGGCAAGCGCCGGCTCATCATCCTCGGGCAGGGCGGCGACCGCGACGATGACTCGATCCGCGACCTGGCCCGCACCGCATGGAAGGCACGGCCCGACCACGTGATCGTGAAGGAGCTGGAGAAGTACTTGCGCGGGCGGGCCCCCGGCGAGGTGCCAGCCATCATCGAGGCGGCACTGATCGACGCCGGTGCCCCGGCCGAGGCGATCGAGCGTGCCGATACGGAAATGGATGCGGTCAAGCAGGCGCTCCGCTGGGCCGAACCCGGCGATCTGATCCTCCTCATCGTCCATGGCAAGCAGAGCGAGGCGACCGCCCTGCTGTCATCCCTCGTAGAGCGCGGCTGGCGACCCGGGGACCCCCTGGAGTAGGGTACGCGCTGCCCGCGAGTCACTACTGGGGTTAGGGTAACGCCCTACCAGCTCATCCGGTTTCTCAGCTCCATGATGTGGGCCACGTGGTGCCGGCCGTGCCACCCGTAGATCCCGAGCAGCGTATCCAGATTCATGGCGCCGACCTCCGGGTGCATCAGCGTCCGCGCGAAGTCCCGGGCCTCCAGGGAGCGTAGCAACGCCACCCACCGCTCGTGCAGCCCGTCGAGCAGGATAAGAGAGGCCTCGAGCGGAGCTCCGGTCGCATCCGCCAGCGTCGCCCAGCTCGCTTCGTCGTAGGTCCGGATGGTCGGTTCGCTCTCCGTAAGCGCCAGCTTGAACCGCATGTAGGCGTTCAGGTGGCTGTCGGGCACGTGGTGCACGACCTGCCGCACGGTCCATCCGCCCTCCCGATACGGGGTTCCCAGCTGCTTGTCCGTCAGTCCGGCGACCGCCGCCCGCAACTCGGAGGGCAGCGACTCGATCGCGCCGATCGCCGCCTCCCGGTCCGCGTCGCTCATTTCCTCGATCAGCAGGCACTTCCCGATCGGGTATCTCGGGTCGCCGTAGGGGCGCGCTTCGCTCTCATCCGTGGCGATATAGCTCATGGTGTGCTCCAGGCACGTGGCTCGTGGGGTGCTCCTCGAATCCGTATTGGCGTGGACCCGGCCGTGGCGGCATCGTGAGCCGGGGTGATTCCGACCGCAACCCTACGGCCGTTCGTCGTGTCACATGGTCGGTTCCGAAAGGTGAGAGACCCGTCTCAGGGAGTCCGGTGAATCAAAGCCAGCTCGTAGCGCAGGTCCTCGCCGGGGACGCCGCAGCCGAGAGAGAGTTCTACGACGCGCACGTGGACCGCGTCTACGGCCTCGCATACCGCATGGCCGGCGACGAGAACCTGGCCGAGGAATTCACCCAGTTGGCGTTCGTGCGAGCGTTCGAGAAGCTGGGGACGTTCCGGGGCGAAGCGAAGCTCTCGACCTGGCTGCACCGGATCACGATGACGGTGGTCCTCAACGGATTGCGCGGCGTACGACGCTTCCGGTCGCGGGAGACGGAGCTGGAAGCGGGTGATCGGGCGGTGACCGCCGAAACGACGATCGAACCCGATCTGAGGCAGCGCCTGTACGAGGCTATCGACGCGCTGCCCGACCATCACCGGGCCGTGTTCGTGATGCACGAGATCGAAGGCTACAAGCACGAGGAGATAGCGGAAGTCATGGAGATCCGGGTGGGAACGTCCAAGTCGCACCTGCACCGGGCGCGCTCGACACTGCGCGACAGACTCTCCGACTTCGCGGCCGAATGGGCCAGTTGAGCGAATGGACCCGTTGAGGCGAATCGCGACAAACGCGGAAGACGAACGATGACGGAAGAACGCTTCGAAGAGTTCCTGCGCGAGACGGCGAGCGGGTACAACGCTCCGCCGGACGCTCCGCGCGAGGAGATGTGGGCCGGCATCGAGGAGGCCCGCCAGGTCGTCCCGATCGAGCGGGCCCGGCGCTTCACGACCACGCGCTGGGTGAGATGGGGAACCGGGATCGCCGCCGTGCTGGCGGTGGGAATCGGGCTCGGCCGACTGACGGCGCCGGGGCAGCCGGAAACCGCCTCCGATCAGGTCGCGGCTGGCGCCCCGGACGGTACTCCGGCGGCCGGCGGTGTGGGGCCGGCGCTCACCACTCGCAACAGAGCGGCCACGGACCGCAAACCGAGCCGGGCCGTGCGGATGGCGACCGCCAGCCATCTCGATGAGACGGCGACCTTCCTGACCGTCTTCCGTGCCCAGAGCAAGGGAGACGGGATCGACAGCTCGACGGCCTCCTGGGCCCGGGAGCTGTTGACCGGTACACGTCTGCGCCTCGGTTCCCGTGCCACAGCCGGGAACCCGCATCTCCGGGTCTTGCTGGAGGACCTGGAGCTGGTGCTGGCGCAGATCGTCCAGCTTGGAGCATCAGGCGTCGAGTCCGATCTCGACGAGACGGAGTTCATAGATCACAATCTCGAGCAGCGACAGGTAATGACCCGGCTACGCGCTACGCTCGCCGAGCAGTCGTCGCTCGCCCGGACATAGGAGAAAAGAGATGATGAGCGGAACGATGCGAATGGGACATGGACGGGTGGAGCGCGCTCTCACCCTCGGGGGTGTGGCGGCGCTGGCGTTGTTCGCGCTGCCGGATGGCGTGAGCGCCGTCGAGACGCAGGGTGCGGAGCCGCGAGGACCGGCGCAGCCGGTCGCGATGGTGCAGGGTCCGGCGCAGCCGGCCGCCGCGATCGAAGCGGTCTCCCGGCCTGACGCCGCGCCACCCGTATCGGCTCAGGAGGACCCGGCGGATTCCCTCTACAAGGCGGCGCGTGAAGCGCTGAATCGGGGCGAGTACTCCGAGGCGGGGAGGCTCTTCAAGGAGATCCGGAGCCGATATCCGGAGTCGAAGTACGTGCCCGAGTCCTACTACTTCGAGGCGTTCGCGCTCTACCGTAAGGGTGGCAGCCGCAACATGCGCGAGGCGGTCGTGCTTCTGGAGTCTCAGTACGAGCGCTACCCGGACGCAGCCACGTCTGGCGACGCGATCTCGCTTGCTGCCCGCATCCAGGCCGAGTTGGCGGATCGGGGTGACCGCGAAGCCGCCGTGGCCATCGCGGAGGTCGAGATCGTCGAGGCCCAGGAGACCTGCGACGATGAGGAGATGGCTTTACGGGTCGCGGCACTCCACTCGCTCATGCAGATGGAGTCGAGTCGTGCGGTCCCGATCCTCAAGAAGGTCCTGGCGCGGCGGGATGAGTGCTCGCGCGACCTGCGGATGAACGCGGTGTTCATCGTCGCCGAGCAGGGCGGAGACGACGCCGAAGGCATCCTGCTCGACGTCGCGCGCGAGGACCCCGACGTCGAAGTTCGGCGGCAGGCGGTGTTCTGGCTTTCCGAGGTCGCCACCGACCATGCGATCGCCGCGCTCGACTCGATCCTCAACGACCCGAACACGGATCCGGAGCTGCAGCAACAGGCGATCTTCGCGATCGCCGAGAGCGACAGCGAGCGCTCGGTCGCGATTCTGAAGCGCTACATCCAGGACGCGGACCGGCCCGATGAGCTGCGTGCGCAGGCCATCTTCTGGCTCGGCGACTCGGCCGGCGAGGATCAGGCCGAGTTTATGCGCCAGCTGTACGGCCAGGTGGACGATCCCGAGTTGCGCAATCAGATCTTCTTCGTGATCTCGCAGATCGGCGGCGACGACAACGTGGAGTGGCTCGTCGAGCGCGCTCTCGATCCCAACGAATCCACCGAGATTCGGCAGCAGGCCATCTTTTTCGCCGGAGAGGCGGGAGTGCCCACCCGCGACCTGGTGCGGATCTACGATGAGATCGACGAAGCCGACTTCAGGCAGCACCTGATCTTCGTGCTCGCGGAGCGTGAGGACGAAGAGGCAGTCGACAAGATCATCGACATCGCCCGCAACGACCCGGATCCCGACGTTCGGCGCCAGGCGGTGTTCTGGCTCTCGGAGACCGGAGATCCGCGGGCCGAGGCGATTCTGATGGAGATTCTGGAACAATGAGCGCGGCGAACCCAGCCACACGGATAAATCCGCGCTTCGGACGCACCTGCCTCGCCGTCAGCTTCGTGCTGGCGGCGGGTGCCGCGCTCCTCCCGCTCGATGCCCTGGCCCAGGTGGCCGGGGTGCCGGAGGGTGGGGAGGCGCTGGCCGAGCGCGTGCGGGCGGTCGGCGACGGCACCGTGGGCTTCGAGTTCGCGGCCCGGCCTGACATCTGCACCTGCACGGGCTGCGAGGATGGCGGGGACACCTGCAACACCTGCTGGCACCGCGAAGACGGAAACCGTGAGTGGAGCGGCAGCTGCGCCAACGGTCCGGCCCTCGTCTCGGTCACTTCGAGGGGAGGCCGCGTCGTCTCGGTCAACTCGTACGTGGGTGGCGCCTGGATCGAGGGAGCCCTCACCGACCTGGGTCCGGTGGCTCCCGCCGTCGCGGCCGACTTCCTCCTCCAGCTGGCCGAGCGAAGCGGCTCCGCCAACCAGGACGCCGCCGAGGACGCGATCTTCGCGGCCACTCTGGCCGCCGGCGTGACCACCTGGCCGCGCCTTCTCGCGCTCGCCCGCGATCGCGCCATCGACGAGGACACGCGTCAGGCGGCGGTCTTCTGGCTTGGCCAGGCGGCTGGCGATGCGGTCGCCAGAGAGCTCGAGGCGTTCGTCGGAGAGGAGCCGGACGACCTCGAGGTCCGCGAGCATGCCGTGTTCGCGATCTCCGAGCTTCCCCAGGAGAAGGCGGTGCCGGCCCTCATCCGCATCGCGACCACCAACCCCCATCTGCAGTTGCGCCGGGCGGCTCTGTTCTGGCTCGGCGAGTCTGAGGATCCCAGAGCGCTGGAGCTGTTCGAGGAGCTGCTCGCCGGCGAGTGAACGATCCGGCCGCCCCGGGTGTTTGCGGAAGCGAGCCCGGGGCGGAGCCGCCCCTTTGTATCCCGACAAGACAGGAGCAGCGCTCGATGAGCACCTTTTACTCCGCGGCCCACAGGGCCGTTCGTGGTCTGGCCGGTTTTGCGGCCTTTGCCGGTCTCGCCCTCGCGGTGGCCGTTGCGCCGCTTCAGGCGCAGGAGGCTGAGGCCGAGGCACCTGAGTTCCCGGCCGATCCGGCCGACGTCGAGTCGATCGACGCCATCATGGCCGCGGTGTACGACGTGATCTCCGGGCCCGCCGGCGAGTTGCGCGACTGGGATCGCATGCGGTCGCTGTTCGTAGAAGGGGCCCGCCTCATGCCGACTGGTGTGGACCAGAACGGCGTTCGCCGCATGGGCAACTGGACCGTCGAGGAGTACATAGACCGGGCCGGCGCATACCTGGAGGAGGAGGGCTTCTTCGAGTCGGAAATCGGCCGGGTCACCGAGCAGTTCGGGAACGTCGTCCACCTGATGAGCGCCTACGACTCGCGTCACACGGCGGAAGACGCTGAGCCGTTCGTTCGCGGCGTGAACAGCTTCCAGCTCTGGAACGACGGCGAGCGCTGGTGGGTGGTAAGCATTCTGTGGGAGGATGAGCGCAGCGGCGGCGAGATTCCGAAGCGCTACCTGGGCACGCACGACCACAGCACCGGCGTCGACCACAGCATGCACGGCATGGACGCGGACGAGAGCGCTGAAGGAGCCGACAAGGAAGCCCAGGAGGACGGCGAGGGTCACGGCGACCACGACTGACCCAAGCTCGATCAGACCCTCCGAAGCCATCCGGGGCCCGCCGTATCACGGCGGGTCCTTTCTCTTGATCCCCTGATATTCCGCCGGCTCCGAGCGTCCTGCTGCCGGACGTGTGCAAGATCTCCCCGCAAGCACGTCATCCGGGTTGAACGCACAAACCCGGAGGCATTCGATGGCCAGGACACGAACGACATTCGGCAGGATGGCGAGCATCGGTCTCGCCCTCATCAGCACCTTCGTACTCGCCGCGCCGCTCGCCGCACAGGGGTGGATCGACACCCGCGAGCCCGACTTCCGAAACGGCCTGGTCAAGGTCCGGACATCCGTGATGGTGACCGTGACCGGGCGGGTGGCCAGCGTCGAAGTCGAGGAGTGGTTTCGCAACGACGGCGGCCAGCTGGGCGAGGGAGACTACATCTATCCGCTCCCCGGCGAGGCCGTGTTCAGCAACTTCTCCCTCTTCCAGGGGGACGAGGAGCTGCGGGGCGAGATGATGAACGCCGACGAGGCGCGCTCGATCTACGAGGAGATCGTGCGCCGCAAGAAAGACCCCGCGCTCATCGAGCTGGTGGGTCACGGACTGGTGAGGGCACGGGTCTTTCCGATCAATCCCGGGGAGACTCGCAAGATCACGCTTCGCTACACACAGGTTCTGCCGCGCTCGGGCGATGCACTCCGCTTCCGATACTCGGCTGCGGGCAGGCACGGGAGTCGGGTGGTGAATGGTGACGACGTGCGGATCCCGCATCGCCTGCCCGAGCCGGCTCCTCTCAGCTTCGTGCTCCGAGCGGAAGAGGGCGACATGTTCGGGGAGCCGTTCTCGCCGACGCACGACGTGCGGACCGAGCGCGACGATGGTGAGCTGACCGTGAGGCCGGTTTCGGAGCTGGATGGCGACTTTACGCTCTTCCTGCCGCTGGCCGGGCAACAGGTGGGCGTCACCGTCGCCACCCACCGGCCGAGCGACGAAGACGGCTACTTCATGCTGACTCTCTCCCCGGGCGAGGTGGATGCGGTCGTCCAGGCTCGCGATCTGACGATCGCGCTGGACGTATCGGGCTCGATGTCCGGTGGCAAGCTAGACCAGGCCCGGCAGGCGCTGCGGCAACTGCTCGGATCACTGCGCGAGACCGACCGTTTCCGGCTCATCTCGTTCAGCAGCGGCGTGACCAGCTATCGGGACGGCTGGACCCGCGCGACGGAGGGCGAGATACGGGAAGCGCGGCGCTGGGTGGCCGACCTGAAGGCGGATGGCGGCACCAACATCGCCGGCGCCCTGCGGGTGGCGTTGGGAGAGGAGACTCCGGAGGAGCGACTGCCCATCGTGGTCTTCCTCACCGACGGCCTGCCGTCGGTCGGAGAAGAGGACCCGGAGCGCATCGCCGACCAGGCTGATCGCAGCCGTGGGCGCACCCGCCTGTTCGCGTTCGGGGTCGGATACGACGTGAACACCTTCCTGCTGGATCGTCTCAGCGGGGCAGGGCGGGGCGCGACGGAATACGTGGAGCCCGGCGAGGACGTGGAGATGGCGCTCGGGGCGCTGGCCAACAAGATCCGGCACCCGGTCCTGGTGGATCTGGAGCTCGCCGATACGCCGGTGCGCTTCACCGAAGTGTACCCCCGTCAGCTGCCCGATCTGTTCGCCGGCGAGGAGCTGATCGTGTTTGGTCGCTACGAAATCGGACGACGCGACCGGCACGGCGAAATCGAATTGCGCGGACGTCGGAACGGCCGCTCGGAGAACTTCTCGGTCGAGGCGGCGTTCCCGACCCACGAGTTGGCCAACGACTTTATTCCGCGTCTATGGGCCGCCCGCAAGCTCGGGGCGCTCACGCGAACGGCGCGACTCGAGGGTGCCAGCGCGGAGTTGATCGAAGAGATCCGCGCCACCGCGCTCCGCTATGGGTTGCTCAGCGAGTACACGTCCTATCTGGTGCTGGAACCGGAGGCCGTCATGGCCCGTCGGGCCGGCGGCCGGGTCGGCGGCGTGAACGGACCCGTTCCGGTCGTGGCCGACATCCGACCCGCGCAGGCAACGGGTGAGAGCGCGGTCGTGGCCGCCAAGTCGGCTAACGCTCGCAGCCAGGTGGCGACGGCCCAGGCGCTGGAGGAGAACGAGCGGGAGATCGCCGACCGGATGGACGACTCGGATCTCGAGGGTGCGGGCATGCTCCGTCAACGCGACGGCCGCAGCTTCAAGCTTGATGGCGAAGAGTGGGTCGACCTTGGGCATACCACGGACAAGCAGCTTACCGAAGTGAAGCCGTTCAGTCAGGCGTACTTCGATCTACTGGAAAGGCTTCCCGAGCTGCGGTCCTACTGGCGAGATTCCAACCGGATCGTGGTGTCGGGCGCCGAGGTCAGCATCGGGCTCGACGAGAACGGCGCTACCCGGCTCAGCAACTCCGAGCTGGCGCGAATCGTCAAACAGTTCAGAGGATAGACAGGCGCCGCACGCCCGACGCGGCGCGCAGCAGGGCGCGGTGGTCCCCGTCGGGAGGGCCACCGTCGCCTGGCGCCTGATCAAACATGGCATTCGACGACGGGACACGCGTGAGCGTCAACTGGTCGGAAGTGTACGAAGCGACGTACGCGGATCTGGTCCGCTTTCTCCACCGCAAGGTGTGGGACGCGGAGCGAGCGCAGGAGCTCGCCCAGGAGACGTTCGTTCGTGCGCTGAGCGAGGAACCCGACAACCCGCGCGCCTGGGTGTTCACGGTGGCGGCGAACCTGGCCCGGGACGAGGCGCGCACGGCGATCCGCCGCAAGAAGCACCTCGCGTTGATCAAGAATGAGGCCGAGGACGCCTCGGCCGCCGACCCGGATAGCGAGTTGGAAGCGAGGGACCAGGTTCGCGCCGTGCGAGCGGCGCTGGAGCAGTTGAGCGAGCGGGACCGGGATGTCCTGCTGCTGTGGGATGCGGGGTTGAGCTACAATGAGATTGCCGCGCAGACCGGCTTATCGGTGGGCGCGATCGGCACTACGCTGGCGCGCGCGCGTCGCCGCCTGGCGGATGCCTACGAAGAGTTGGAGGAGAGTTATGCCGCACGTGGATGAGGGCCAACTGCACGCCTATCTGGACCGCGGTCCCGGCGATGCGACCGCGTCCGATCTGGCCACGTTCGAGAGCCACATCGCGGTGTGCGAAGACTGCCAGGGCAGGCTGGAAGAAGCCCGGCGGCTGCGCGACCGCGCTCACGAGATCCTCGCCCGCGGCGGTCCGGGAGACATCGAGGTGCCGCCGTTCGAAGAACTGCTGGCCCGCTCCGCCGGTGAAGCGCTCGGCAGCGATGCGTCCGACACCGAAGCGACCGACGGTGGCGCGAGTGACGGTGGCGCGACAGACGGCGGCATCGTGGGTGGCGGCGGACCGACCGCGACCCTCAAGCGGCGCTGGCGCTCCGGCAACTTCCCGCTCGCGTGGGCCGCGACGGTCATGATTGCCGTCGGCGCCGGTTGGATGGCGCGTCAGGTGACCATGAGCTCGAGCGAATTCGGAGAACTGACGCAACGACCCGCGGCGGAAGTGCTCACGGAGTCCGCCGAGACGCCGGCGCAGCCGGCCGCGACCATCCGCGAGCCCGCGGCGACGCAGACCGCGCTGACGGGGCAGGAGAGCCTGGATCGTCTCGAGGCGAAAGTGGATGACCAGGCGGCAGGTCGGCGCGCGAACGTAGCCGACGACAGGAATCAGGCGGCAGATCTCGCCGACGGGGCGGATCAGCGCGTGGCCGCCAAGAGTGTCGTCACCGAGGTCGAGGCTGAGGCTGGAGCCCAGATGGCCGAGGCTGGAGCCCAGATAGCCGAGGCGGGGGCTGGCGACCGGGCGCGCCGTCAGGCTGAGGCGGCGGCTCCGGAGCCCGGAGCTCGAGCCGAAGTAGAGCGCCGTGACGGCGCGGATGAGGAAGCCGCGCGTGAAGCTGCCCGCGAGCCGGCGCCACTGGTGGCTAGAGACGCGATTGTGGCCCAGGCTGACGCGGACAACCAGCGCAAAGCGGGGGATGGCGAGGTGGACGCGGTCGGCGGCCTGGCACGGCGGGTCGCGCCCGAGGATGCGGTTCCCGCCGCGGGACACGCCGCGCTGGGTTGCTACGCGCTCGATGTCGATTGGAGTCAGGCGGGTGCTCCGCCTCTCCCGGCCCGGATTCAGCTTCTGGCCGTCGCCACCAGTCCGGACCCGAGCGGCGGCGAGTACTTCCGCGATGAAGCCGTCGGCCGGACCTACGAGCTGAGCGCCGTCCCGGCGTCAGCATCACGCTCGGCCTACTGGCTCCCGTTCGGAACCGATTCCTTGCTCGTCCGGTTGGCGGGCGACGGTGGGCTGGTCGAATTCCGGCTCCAAGTCACGGATGGTGAGCTGAGCGGCGTCGCCCACGCGATGGCTCCGGCGCTGGCCGGGGCGGGTGAGGTCAGGAACGCTGCCGCCGCGGCGGACGC
>Ga0209567_10001946_pt1 | contig 10234 bp, 10 predicted proteins | sample COG_12_FD_184756 | JGI IMG/M metagenome (GOLD analysis project Ga0209567, IMG submission 184756) | Pelagic marine sediment microbial communities from the LTER site Helgoland, North Sea, for post-phytoplankton bloom and carbon turnover... | ecosystem: Environmental > Aquatic > Marine > Neritic...
GGTCTCGTACACCGGAGAAGCCTACACGGGCTCGCGCGGGCAAGCGGCGGTCGTCAATGACCTGCTGGGAAGCCTCTTCGTCGCCGTCGTGATCATCTTCTTGTTGCTCGCATTCTTCCTCCGCAGCATTCGGCTCGGCTTGCTGAGCATCCCTCCGAACTTGATCCCCTTGGTTGCGACCATGGCCTATATGGTCTGGCGCGAGATCCCTCTGAACGTCTCGACCGTCATCATCTTCTCGATCAGCCTCGGCCTCGCGGTCAACGGAACGATCCACGTGCTCGCGCGATTCCGCGAAGAGATGAAACACGGCATCGGGCGTGAAGCTGCCCTGGTGCGCGCTGCGCGCGGCACCGGCCGTGCCATCGTGATCTCTTGCGTGACCTTGATGGCCGGCTTTTCGGTCTTGCTGCTGAGCTCGTTCGTCCCTGTCCGCAACTTTGGCGAGCTCATCGCGATCACGATCGGCGGCTGCCTGGTGGCCACCCTCATCGTCCTCCCGCCGCTCCTCCGCGTCGCTGGGGGAAGCGGCGGCGTTCGAGAAACAGACGACTAGCTGGCGATCCGCTCGATGACCGCCGAGGCGAAGCCCTCGGTGTCGAGTGTGCCTCCGAGGTCCCTCGTCTTTTGACCATCGGCCAAGGCCTGGTTGTAGGCCTCGCGGATTCGCACGGCCGACGCCCGGCAGGTCTCGTCGCCGCGCGTGTCGGCGATGTGGTTGAGCATCATCACCGCCGACATGATCAGCGCAAGCGGGTTTGCAACGCCCCTGCCCGCAATGTCGGGCGCCGATCCATGGACGGCTTCGAACACCGCGTACTGCTCACCGATGTTCGCGCCCGGGATCACACCCAAGCCACCGACGAAGCCCGCGCAGAGGTCACTCAGGACGTCGCCATACAGGTTTTCGAGCAAGAGAACGTCGAACTGCGTCGGGTCCTGCACCAACTTCATGCAGCCGGCATCGATGATGACTTCTTGATATTCGATGTCTGTGAATCCCTCTTCCTCTCGAATCTCGCTGGCGCAGCGAATGAACATCCCATCGGTCAGTTTCATGATGTTGGCTTTGTGCATCACGGTAACCTTCTTGCGGCCTCGGTCGCGCGCGTATTGAAACGCCCAGTGGGCAATCCGCCGAGACGCGGCCTCGGTCGCAACCTTGAGGCTCGTGACGACACCTTGGGTGATTTCGTTTTCGATACCGCTGTAGAGCCCCTCGGTGTTCTCCCGAATCACCACGAGATCGACGTCTTGGTACCGCGTCTCGATTCCCGGCAGATTGCGAACCGGACGAACGGCAGCGTAGAGGTCGAGCCGCTTTCGAAGTTGCACATTGACCGAGGTGAAGCCCTTGCCCACAGGCGTCGTGCACGGCCCCTTGAGCGCGAGCCCGTGCTCACGAACCGCTTCGAGCGTCGCCTCGGGCAACACCTCGCCAAGCCTCTCGAGCGCCGCCACTCCGGCATGATGCTCGACCCATTTTAGCGGAGCTCCGGCCGCCTGAAGGACCTGCGTGGTCGCTGCCGCTACTTCCGGGCCGATTCCGTCGCCCGGGATGAGAACGATTTGGTGCGTTGTCATTTGCTACTCCCGGCCCAAGAGTAGCGCTTGCCAAACGATCGCCAATGCGCTTCAAGAGGAAACATGCCCGAATCTGACTCGGTAGTGCGAGCCATGACCAACGACGGGGCTTTTCGGATCGTCGCCGCCCGTACGACCGACACCGCCCAGGCAGTGGTTTCAGCCCAAGAACTGTCGGGGCTCGCTGCCCAGGATATGGCCGATTTGCTGACCGCCGCGGTGCTCTACCGGGAGACGATGGCGCCCTCGCTTCGGGTGCAGTGCATCGTCCGCTTCGAAGACGAAGCGGGGCAGCTGGTCGCCGACTCGCACCCCGACGGCTGGACTCGCGGTCTCTTCCAGAAAGGCTCCGGAGAAGCGCCGGCTGACATCCGCAAGACGCAGGCGACCCTGCAAATGATGAGAACGCTCCCGAACTCTGATTTGCACCGCGGGGTCGTCCAGCTGCCCGAAAGCGGGAATCTCTCCGAGGGGTTCATGCGTTACATGCAGTTATCGGAGCAAATCGTGTCGATGATTTCCTTGGGTTCGGTGGTCGGAGGGCCGCATCCGGCTGCAGGCGGCTACGTCGTGCAGCTCCTTCCAGAGGCCGTGGAAGCAGAGGCCGCCATGAAGGTCATGACCAAGCGCCTCGAAAATTTCGTCCAGATTCGCGATCGCCTGGAGGCCTCCAACAGCTCACCTTCCCAGTTGGTCGAGCAGATCTTCGACGGCATGCCGTTCACCTGGTTGCAGAGCAGCAACATCCGATTCGGCTGTCACTGCAGCCAGCTCAGAGTCATGACGACCCTCAGCGTCTTGAATCGAACGGACATTCAGGAGCTCGTCGAAGAGGGCGAGCCGCTGAGCATCGGCTGCGACTATTGCGGCACCTCGTACACCGTCGAAATCGCGCAACTTCAAGGCTTGCTGAGCGCGAGCTGACCGGGCCTGCTTTCTTGCCCGGGTGGGCACCTCGTGCGCATCCTTCCGCCGATGTCCGCAAAGCCAAGTAAAACGTCCGGGGGTGAGATCGTTCGCCGCGCCGGCGTCGTGGCTACGGGCACCCTATCGTCTCGAATCTTGGGCGCGGTTCGCGACGCGGTCGTCGCCGCGGTCTTTGCATTGGCGGCGACCGACGCGTTCTGGCTCGCCTTTACGATCCCCAACGCACTTCGCGTCCTACTCGGCGAAGGCGCGGTCTCGGCGGCGTTCGTTCCCGTGTTCACCGAAGTGCGTGAACGCGAGGGCATGGCCCGCGCGAAGGAGTTTTACCGGAACTTGGTCGGCGCCATGGCGGTCGTCCTCTTCTTGGTGACCATCGTCGGCGTCTTGGGCGCGCCGTGGATCGTCAAGGCATACGCCTGGGGCTTTCAGCGTGACGATGCGCTCTTCGAAACGACGGTGTCGCTCACTCGGATGCTGTTTCCGTACATCTTCTTGATGGGCATCTCCGCGCTGATGATGGGCGCCCTCTACGCGAGCAAGCGATTTGCCGCGCCGTCATTTGCGCCTGCGCTCCTCAACATCTCCTTCATCGCCGCTGCGCTGCTCCTCGCGCCGATGCTCGTCGAGCTGGGTTGGCCAGCGATCTTTTCGCTAGCATTCGGCGCACTCGTCGGCGGCGGGCTTCAGGTTCTCGCGCAGCTTCCATCGCTCCGAAAAGAAGGGCTGATGGTTCGACCGAAGATCGGCTTCAACGACGTCTACGTCCGCAAATGCGCGCGCCTGATGGTCCCCCTGCTTGCAGGCCTCGGGGTCTACCAAGTCAACGTGCTGCTCTCGCGACTCTTTGCGTCCTTTCTGCCCACCGGGAGCGTAAGCTACCTGTACTATGGTCAACGCTTGGCGGAGATCCCCCAAGGCATGTTTGCCCTCGCCATCGCATCGGCCGCCCTTCCGTCCTTGAGCCAGGCGGTCGCGCATGGCGATGAAGACGAAGTCAAACGTCTCTTCAGGCACGCGTTCCGACTTTCGCTCTTCGTCGCAATCCCTGCGTCGGTTGCGCTGGTCGTGCTGGCGGAGCCGGCGGCGACGGTATTTTTCGGACGCGGGCGCTATGACGCTGCGGCCATCCATGAAACCACGCGGTCGCTCGTTTGGCAGGCAGCCGGCATCTGGGCGGTCGCCTCGGTGCGCACCATCGTTCCCATGTTTCACGCGCACAACGACACGCGAACCCCCGTGATCGCCAGTGCGCTCAATCTCGTGGCTTTCATGAGCGTGAGCCTGGTTTTGATGGGCCCGATGCAGCACGCCGGCCTCGCAGCCGCTACGACCGCGGCGGCCATCACTCAACTCGTCGCGCTCCTTTGGCTTCTGCGGCGGCGGTCCGGAACTCTCGGCATGTCCGAGGTCGGCGCCAGCGTCCTTCGCGTGCTGGTCGCGAGCGGGGTCATGGGCTTGGTCGTTTGGGCTTTCGCGAGCCTCGGCCGATGGGAGATGGGCGGAAACGACCCGCGCAACTTGGCGATCTTCGTTGCCACGGCCGTCGCGGGGCTCATGAGCTATCTAGCCGTCGTTGCGGCCTTGGGCTCGCGGGAGCTTCATGACCTCCGAGCCGCGATTCGCCGCCGCGCGCGTGCGTGACTCACAAGTGGCGCTACAACTCCCGCCATGGACGTTCTCGACGCTGAATTCGTCGCGGGAGCCACCGCGCTCGGACAGTTGCCTGCGCCGACCTTTGCAGAGGTCGCGTTCGCGGGGCGTTCGAACGTCGGAAAGTCGAGCCTGATCAACAATCTGGTTCGTCGCAAGAAGCTCGTTCGCACGAGCGGCGCCCCGGGTTGCACGAGGGCGATCAACATTTTTCGGGTGCGCATCCGGACCAAAGACGACGAAGCGCATTTGGATTTGGTCGACTTGCCTGGCTACGGCTATGCACAGCGGAGCAAAGCCGAACGCCGATCTTGGGGTCCTCTCATCGAAGGTTTTCTCCGCGAGCGGGCGGGCCTCCGAGGCGCGGTCGTCATCGTCGACATTCGGCGCGGGGCACAAGACGACGACCTACAGTTGTTCGAGTTCCTCGACAGCATCGGGGTCACCCCGATTCTCGTCGCCACCAAAATCGACAAGCTGCCGGCCAGCAAGCGAAAGCCCGCCGTGGCGGCCCTCCGGCGTGAGCTCGACCGCCCGCTGATCGCGTACAGCTCGGTCACCGGGGATGGACGCGAAGCGCTGTGGAAGCGCATCCTGTCGGTGAGCAGCATCGATCAGCCCGACGCAGCCACCCCAGCTTGACGTTCTATTCGTCGAGCTCGAGCTTCAAGCTCTCGCCCGGGGCACGTAGCCGCAAGTTCGACGGGTCACCCAGCATCAAGGCCGGCTCGGTTGGAGCCTCCTCTGCGGCTTTTGGAGGCGCATCGCCCAAGGCCCCGGGCCCCATCATCTGTTCGACGAAGCGTTGAATGTCCGCACGTTTCTCGGGAGGCACCATCTGCATCGCCGCCGAGAGGTTTTCCTTTGCGCCTTCGTCATCGTCCGCGCCCTGCAGAACGCGCGCGGCTTGAAGTCGAAGCTGCCAGTTGTCGGGATCGAGACTCACCGCACGTTTCATCTTGGCGGCGGCCGTGATTGGATCGTTCACCGACAGATGATACTGGGCCCAAATCGACCAGAGCAGCGGCGCATCGGGGCTCAGCCTCTCCGCCGCCTCGAGCTCCAGCTTCGCTCGCTCCAGTTCGTCGTTCCCGAGATAGACCGACGCCAACAAGACATGTGCGCGCGCGTAGCGAGGCCAGCGCTCGAGGACGTCGCTCACGATCTGGCTCCCTCGATTGAACTCTGCTTTGGCGGCGTCTTGCTGGCCGTTCATCTCGAGAATGCTTGCTTGCGCGAGATGGAGTTGCACCATGTTGAGCTGGCGGGGCCCATCCGGTCGGAGCTGGGCCGCGGCTTCGAATTCCTTCACCGCCTGATCGACGCCCCCGGACTCCAGCAGAATCGTCGCGTTCACGCCTCGGAGCGACGGGGAGACGGGATCGAGAAGGAGCGCGGTCTCGGTCATCGGAAGCGCCTTGGATCCGTCTCCCGAGCGGGCGAAGATTCGCGCCGCCTCGGTCCCCAGGGCAGCCCCCAAGACCTCGGTATCCCGAAGCACACGAACCGACGACGGCTCGACCTCGCCGCCTCCCCACGGATCAAAAAACGTCGGCGGCTCGGCCGAAGCGGTCGACTCGTACACCGCCACCACGAAGTAGCCGATCATGCCGGAGGGGTCGGCAGGCGCAGCCGCCCCCTCGAGCTCCCAGGCCTCCGCCACCATCGCGTTGGTGCCACGCGTACGCAGGAGGGCGGTCATCGCAGTCGCCATCTCGAGTGGGTAGAGGTTCACGCGCCCCTCCGCCGAGTCGATCATCGCGAGAGTCTGGTCGGCGCCGAGCAACTCTCGCGGGAGCGGCCGTTCGAGCGACCAGCGCGAGGAGGCTTTCTGCATCTTCGCCGAAATCTCGGAGCCGCTCTCGGGCCAGCCATCGAGCTCACCGTTGAGCATCATCAGCGACTCGTAGGGACCCACTCGAATCTGATCGCGCTTCAAATAGGCGCTGAGCTCCGTTGCCTCCAGCGGCCTCAGGGGCGGGGTCTCCTCGAGCGCCACGGTCGTCGCGACGTACAAGCCATATCCAATCCCCGCACCGACGATCAGGAGCGCGACGACGAGAATCCATGGACGGCGCGTTTGACCCTGGGGCCCAACTTCCTGCGCCGGTTCGACGCCGCCTCTGCGCATGCACTGCGGGCAGCGTGGTTTCGCCTCGGATGCTTCGGGGACGAACTCTTTGTTGCAGTGTGCGCAGTAGTACTTCGAGGACATCGGCCGCGAGCATACGGCTAGGGTGCGGGCTCGTCGACCGGCGGGTCGGGCACGAAACCGCTGCCGTGAAGCCGTGCGAATGCAAAACCGCACTCCCGAGCGCGCCCTTCACGCCACTCCCGATCCCATCGCTCGATTTCGCATCGGGTGTCACCGAAGTTGATCTCGAGCTGCGGCTTGGCCTCGTCCGGGTAGGCGCGATCCTCGGACGTCGATGGGAGCGAGCAGCACTCCAGTGCCCGCAGCTGCCCAATGAGCTTCGCATACGCCTCTTCGGGGACCGTGCGGCTGACGGTCATCATGGTACCGTCGCGAGACCGCGTCGTCGTGATGAGCTCTCGACTCGCCTCGAGCACGACGTGGGTGCTTCGCCGCCCGGCACTGCGACTGATCACACTCCACGAAACGACGACGGTCTCGGGCTCGACCTTAGGCAGCACGACTTCGTCCTTCGGCTGGGTCGCCGTGCAGCTCAGCAACATGGCCACGCAAAGGATCCAAATCCACATCGCTCCGACTAGATCACGCTTCTCACGCAAAGTCCACCACGTGCGCCTGACGTCGGCCGCGTCATACTCCCCCATCGATGGACGATGCGCTCGACTGCCTGCGCTGCGGCGCCTGCTGCCGAACTGGGACCGATGGACGCATCTTGATCCCGCCCGAGGACTTGCTGCGCTGGCGCGCGCTCGGCCGCCGCGACATCGCCGAAGCCGTGCAGCCAGGCCACTTCGGAATGCTTGGGTTTGCAACCCGCAAAGACGGATCCTGTGTGCATCTGGGCACGTCCGAGAGCGCGAATGCTTGCCGGATCTACGAGATTCGCGGAACGACCTGCCGAGACTTCGAGCGGGGAGGCAAGCAGTGCCTGGAGCTCCGTAGGGACGCCGGACTCTGACGCTGGCACTGTGGGTGTTGCCAGAGTGCAGGCAAATCGAGTACCACCTTTTCATGCTCCGCCGGGTCAAGCTTCTCGCATCGATCGTGCTTGGCGGCGGGCTGCTTGCACTGGCGGTTCGCGCAGGAGCCGAGCTTCCGCCCGAAGAAGTCGGCCAGGTCATGCAACTTCCAGAGACCGCCGGCGACCATTGGCTTTGGGTTCCCGATCGACTGTTTCGTCACTCCGCCCTTTTCGACGGCGACACCGGGCGAATGCTCGGCGCGATCGACAGCGGAGTGCAGGTCAGCCCCAGGGCCCCACTTTGGTCGCGCGCGCGCAGCGAGATCTACAACGTCGACACGATCTACTCCCGCGGCCATCGCGGCGAGCGGCATGACTATCTGGTCATTTACGACTCACGCACCCTGGAGGTGAAGGGCGAGGTGGAGCTTCCGCCCAAGGCGGCTGATACGGGGACCGGCATTGCTCTGGCCGGGATGCTCGACGGAGATCGTTTCATCGTGGTGCTCAACCAATCTCCCGGAACCTCGGTGTCGGTCGTGGATCTTCAAACGAGGAAAATGGTCGCCGAAGTCCAGACGGCAGGCTGCGCGGCGGTGTTCCCAGCAGGCCCGGCCCGATTCGGAATGCTCTGCGGCGACGGGACTGCCATCAACGTTCATTTGAAACCGAACGGCGAGCTCGATCGAATCCGGCGAAGCGCTTCGTTCTTCGACGTCGTCGGCGATCCCATCACGGAGAAAGGCGTTCGCGACGGCTCGACCTGGTGGTTCGCTTCGTTCGAGGGCCTGCTCTACGAAGTGAGCTTCGCAAGCGACTCCCCCACGCCGAAAGCGCCATGGCCGCTCTTCTCCGATGAAGAGCTCGAAGAGGGCTTTCGTATCGGCGGCGCGCAGCACCTCGCGTATCACCCGAGCACCAAGCGCCTCTACTCGGTGACTCATCAAGGCGGGCCGGGCTCACACAAAGACCCGGGCGAGGAAATCTGGGTCTATGACTTGCGTTCGAAAAGAAAGATCGACGTGTTCTCGGCGCCCAATCTCATCGCTCCGTTTCTCGGCCCACAAGCCGGATTCGACGCCGAGGGCACCGTCGGAAGTATTTTGAGCTTCGTCCTGCCCAACATGGGCGTACACAGCATCGCGGTCACGCAGGACAGCAGGCCGCTGCTCTTCATGCGGCATGCGGACCTCGGAGCGGTAGGCGTGCTCGACGCGATCAGCGGGGAGCATCTTCGTGACATCGACGAAACCGGCCTCTCGGGCGCGCTTCTGGTGGTCCCATGATCGATCCCGTCATCGCGCTCACTGTCCGCGCGGCGCTGGCGCTTCTCTTCGCGGCCGCGGCGTGGCACAAGGTTTCAGATCGTACTCGCTTCGCTGCTTCGCTCGACGCCTACGCGCTACTGCCGGCACGGCTCGTGTCGCCAAGCACGTGGCTGCTGCCTGCGCTCGAATGTTCCCTGGCCATCGGGCTGCTCTATGCACCGACTCGCGCGCCAACCGCCATCGCCTCGATGGCACTGCTCGCAATTTACGCGGGCGCCATTGCAGTGAATCTCGCACGGGGACGGCGCGAAATCGATTGCGGCTGCTTCGCCTCGTCTGCTCGCGTGCCGCTGAGCCCATGGCTGATCGCCCGCAATCTGGTCTTGATCGCAGCCGCAGCTCTCCTCCTCGCCCCGGTGCGGGCTCGGGCACTCGTTTGGGTCGACCCGTTCACCGTGCTGGCAGCCGTCCTCGTCCTTTGGCTTCTCTCGGCCTCAGCACAGCGCTTGGCGCAGACCGGCCCCGGATTACAACGATTGGGAGGCCTGCGATGATCGACGCACTTTTGGTTTCGAACGTGCTCCTCTGGCTGCTGGTCCTCGGGCTCGCGCTGACCGTCCTCGCCCTCACACGCCAAATCGGTTTGCTCCACGAACGAATCTCCCCGGTGGGCGCACTCAGCCCCCAGTCGAAGGTCCAAGTGGGCGATCCCGCCCCGGAGCTCGCGCTGTTCGACCTTCACGATCGCCCGCTGCAGATCGGCGGCGCATCCAACGACGAATCGCGAACCCTGCTGTTTTTCCTGTCGCCAAGCTGTCCAGTCTGCGAGACGCTTCTACCGACGGTCCAGCGCGTGGCACGAACCGAGGTCCCTCGTGTTCGGGTCATCTTGGCCAGCGACGGCGCGCCCGAAGAGCATCGCGTGTTCATCGCCAAGAAACGCATCTCGCACTTGCCATACATCCTCTCTGCGCCGCTCGGGATGAGCTACGGGGTGGCCAAGCTCCCCTACGCGGTGCTGATCGACGAAGACGGCATCGTCGCCGCACAGGGCTTGGTGAACACCCGCGAACACCTCGAAAGCCTGTTCGAAGCACAGCGCCACGGCGTTTCGTCGATCCAAGAATATCTCGAGGAGAAAGCCAAATGAGTCGGCTCGATCGCTGGTTCGAAGGGATGACCCGGCAGTCGGCCCGCCGGGTGTCGCGCCGCAACTGGCTGTCACGTTTTGGTGGCGTGCTCGTGGGCGGCGCCACCCTTCCCTTGCTCCCAGTGGCGCGCGCAGCCGAGAAACACCAGGTTGGCGAAGACGGCGTCAAAGGCCGTGAAGGCGACCCAAGCCGCTGCGAATATTGGCGCCACTGCGCCATCGACGGCTTTCTTTGCAGCTGCTGCGGCGGCTCGCACACGGCCTGCCCGCCGGGGACCGAGATGTCTCCCGTCACCTGGATCGGCACCTGCCGAAACCCTGCGGACGGCGTCGACTACATCATCTCGTACAACGACTGCTGCGGGAAAACGTTCTGCGGGCGCTGCATGTGCAATCGCAACGAAGGCGAGCGCCCCCTCTATCACTGGTACCGCAACAACGACATCAATTGGTGCGGCGGGGCCAAGGCGCAAACCTACAGCTGCTCGACAGCGGTCGTCGTGAAGGCTGCGAAAGAAGCGCAGCCGGAAAAATGAAGG
>Ga0209567_10001947_pt1 | contig 10231 bp, 8 predicted proteins | sample COG_12_FD_184756 | JGI IMG/M metagenome (GOLD analysis project Ga0209567, IMG submission 184756) | Pelagic marine sediment microbial communities from the LTER site Helgoland, North Sea, for post-phytoplankton bloom and carbon turnover... | ecosystem: Environmental > Aquatic > Marine > Neritic...
GTTAAATTCACAATCCCCACGATGATACCGGCCGCCGCACAGGCGACGGCTACCATGACCGCATTGCGTGCTCCCTGCTCCAGAGTTTTAATTAGCGTTTGAAAGGAAATTCGCGACCCCTTGCGAAGCAGAGCGGTGCAGTAAACCGCTAAAATGGCAATAAACCCGGCCATCATGGGGCTGTAGTTCATCATTAATACAGCGATTAGAATGGCTACTGGAATAATAAAGTGGACGCCTGCTTTAATGGTTTCGCCGATCTTCGGCAATTGCTCCTTTGGAAGCCCCCAGATGCCCTGTTTCTGGGCTTCAAAATGCACAAACAAAATTACCGAAAAAAAATAAAGCACCGCCGGAATGAATGCGATCTTAATGATCTCCAGATAGGGCGTCTGGGTAAATTCAGCCATCAAAAAGGCGCCGGCCCCCATAATCGGCGGCATCAGCTGCCCGCCGGTGGAGGCGGCGGCTTCCACCGCTGCGGCCACATGCTTGCGGTAGCCGATTTTTTTCATCATCGGAATCGTAAAAGAGCCGGTGGCCACCACGTTGGCCACGGCACTTCCAGCCACCGAGCCCATAAAGCCGCTGGCTACTACAGCGGTTTTGGCCGGTCCGCCGGAAAAGCGTCCGGTAATCGAATAAGACAGGTTGATAAAAAAACTGCCGGCGCCGGTTTTATCTAAAAAGGCGCCGAAGAGGATAAATATGAAAACAAAAGTGGACGCAACGCCCAGGGGCAAGCCGAAGATGCCCTCGGTTGTCAGCGAAAGGGTGGTCGCAATGCGCTCAACGCTGTAGCCTTTGTGAACGATCAGCTCGGGCACCCAGGGGCCGAAATAGCCAAAAAGCAAAAACGTTATGGCAATGACGGTCAGGTTCAGTCCGATCACCCGGCGGGTGGCCTCTAGCACCAGTAACACCAGGGCAACCCCCACCCGAAAATCCCACGGACTCCATTCCCCCTGGCGTTCGAAGATACCCTGCAGGTCAATAAAGATATACAGCCCGATGAAAACCGCTAAGGCGATCAAGATCAGATCGACGATCATCGCAAAATTGAGTTTGTCTTTGCGGGCGCCTTTGTACAGGGGTTTGGTCAAAAAGGTCATTGCCAGAATGCAGGTTAAAAAAACGGAGCGGTGCCGCATGGCGGTCATGGCCACCATGCCGGCCGTGTAAAGTTGAAAAAGGCTCAGTGCCACGCCGATGACTGTCAGGCACCAGGCAATCACACGGGCCGTCGGCGTTTTGGGTTCTGTTTCTTTGGGTGTAGACTCAGCCATGATCACATTCAGTTAGATTTGTTTTAACCACCCGCTCGTCCACCTTCGCTCGAGTTCACAGAGATCACAGAGAAATACTCAGCGACTTCGTGGCAATGGGTAGGTAACCAAATGTTCTAAGCTAATTGGTTACACTTAGTAAGTGCCCGCCAGGGCCGGTTGGTTTTGGTTTGCAGACGTTTCCCTGCAAACCAAAAAATAAATTTATCTCTGTGTTCTCTGTGCTCTCTGTGGTTTAAAAAATCACTAATTCAATTAAATCTATAGATCGGCTTTGAGCTATAAGCCTTAATTATTCTGCGATTTCTACGCCTTTGCGGCGATAGAAAGCCTTGATCGGCTAACGCGGTGTGGCCGGGTGCGGCCATATTTGGCGCCACAGGCTGTAAAGCCAACTCACCGGTTGGGCCTCAAACTGCACCGCCACATGCGGGGCCACTGCCGACAGATTTTTTTCGCGGCCGCGCCAGATGAAGGTGTGATTCACCCCGGGGCTGCCCACCCGCAGGATAAAATCGCCGGTGGGCAGGTGCATATCCTCGATGACCTCATAATCGCCCCGCCGGACCATGCGGCCCACACCGGGCATGCGGCCCATGCCGGCGCCGAATTTTAAATAACGCTCTTCTTCAATGAAAATACGCCCCTCAGCATCCAGGCTGTGTTCTTCCCAGATCGGGGCGTTTTCCACTGAATGATAATAGTGCAGGGTAAAGCGCTCACCCGGCTGCAGCGGCACCACCAGCAGTGGTGGTCCGCCTTTGACCGGCTTGACGGTTAATTCCAGGCCTCCTGGCAAACGCCAGCCAATCAATACAAAGGCAACGACCAGGCCGGCTGCCGCCATAAACGGCAGCCGGCGTTTCCCGGTCAAAGCGTTCATTTACGGCATCAGCCCGGCCGGCACGGAAACTCCTTTTTCTTTCAGATATTTGATCGTGCCCGGGTGCAGCGGGATCGGAGAGTACTTGACCGCATTTTCAGGCGTTGTATAGGAAGCCGACGGATGAATCTTGAGCAGATAGTCCTGGTGCTCATACAGGGATTTTGCCAGTTTGTAGACCAGGTCTGCGCTCAGGTCGGCCTGACAGATCATCACGTTCCATACACCGATGGTCGGAACGGCCTTATCCACTCCGCGATACACGCCGCCAGCCAGATCCACCGCCGAATATTGGGAGTTGGCCGCCAGAATTTTCTTTTGCTGTGCCGCGGTGAAATTAATGATGTGAATATCATGGGTGGTGGCCAGATCCAGAATGGAGCTGGTTCCCGGGCCCACCGACCACACGCCCACTTCGATGGTGCCGTCTCTTAAGGCATTGGAACTTTCGGTAAAAGACAGGCGGCTGTCTTTGTAGGAACCCAGCGGGATGCCCAGAGCTTTGAAGACGGTTTCGGCCATAAAATTGGTACCGCTGCCCGGGCTGCCGGAGCTGATATTTTTGCCTTTAATCTGTTCAATGTTGGTAATGCCGTATTTTTTGAGTGTCACCACCTGCAATAAGTTGGGGTACATGATGGCCATGGATAAAATGTCGTGTTTTTTACCTTTGAATTTGGACAGCCCCTTATAGCCGGCCACGGCCACATCGCCCATGACTTCACCGATGACGGTTTCGCCCTTGTGCGCCAGTCGGACGTTCTCCACGCTGGCACCGGTAACCTCGGCCACCGCTCTTACCCCGCTGGCATATTTGGTCCAGATTTCGGCCACACCACCACCATAAGGATAATAAATCCCGCCGGTGCCGCCGGTTCCGATGGAGACAAATTCAGTGCGGGCCAGAGCCGGACCGCTAATCAATAAAACCGCACATAATAGTAAAATGCCCGCAAGGACATATTTAAATCCTAGCTTTTTCATCTTAAACTTCCTCCTTGATTTCGGCTATAATTGATGTGATGGCAAGTGGCTACTGGCCCATCGTTGTGACCATTACCGAGATTTTCTTTGAGCGTTCCTTTGTTCCAATAAATGGGATTTTAATGTTAGCGGATTTGCCGGGAGCAATCACCGGCGGTTTGCCTTTGCGCGGCACGTAATGTCCGGCTGCTTTGTCCATATCTTCTAAAAAGACATTGACCCGGTAGCGCAATGGCTTTTCGGTCGGATTCATAAGACCGACGGTAAAAATCAGAGAATCCTGGCCGCCGTGTTTGTCCAGCACGCAGCCAAAATTGGTGAGTTTGGCCTGTTCGGTCACCGACCAGTGGATCTTGGCGTCACAGTTGACCGTTTCCGGCTTGCCTTTGCCGCTGCTGGCGCAGCCGGCCAGCCAGACCCCCAGGGCCAGACATAACACCAGGATCGGGATCGCTTTTTTCATTTTCTTCATCCTCAAACCTCCTTATTCAATGGGAAGCTATCTCAAAATGCATTTAAGGTTCCTAGGTTGAGCCCGTTACCCGTTGGCCCGGTTGCCGGTTAAAAAATAAAATTAGACTTTTTCCTTTTTAACGGGCTTAGCTGGCCTAATCCCGTTTCACGAGGACCTTCGGCCGGCTCAACGGGCTTAACCGGGATAGCCTAAAGAGGTGGTTTGCTATTTTTGAAACAGCTTCGAGTTAATGAATTGCCTGTTATACCTTTGAATATAAAACCCCGTTCTCGGGAAGGGAAACGGGGTTTATAATGCACTTGAATGTTGGCCAATTTGCCCATCGAAAATCCGGAATCTATTGGTTATTATTCAACATATTCGTGTAAACGCCTATCCAATACCAGTAAAATAGAACCAAAGTCAAGTCGATTGTAAGGCCATCATCCGCCATTTGGGGCCGGTATCAGCGGGCTCAACGGCAGCTGTACGTAACAAAGATGGGGTGGCAGCGCCCAATCAAGGAGCAGGACTTATCCCAGCAGGTCCAAAGCCACCCGACAGTAAATTTCGATGCCCGCAAGCAAAACATCCTCATTGAAATCAAAGCGCGATGTATGAATCGACGCACTGCCTTCCCGGCCAGCTCCCAGGAAAAAAAAGCACCCTTTGGATTTTTCCAGATAAAAGGCCATATCTTCACCACCCATCGTGGATTCAGGTTCGAGGACGTTTTCTTGACCGATCACCTGGGCAGCCGCTGCGGCCACCACCTGGGCCATGTCGGCATCGTTTATCAGCGGTGGATAGCCCTGTGAATATTTGAGTTCATAGGTGGCCCCCATGGATTCGCACACACCGCCGATGATGTTATCCAGACGCTCGGGCCAGGTGTTCCAGATATTGCGATCAAAGGTGCGGGTGGTGCCGCATATTTCCGCTTCGCCGGGGATGACATTAAAGGCTGCCCCGGAATGGAAACTGCCGACGGTGACCACTGACGGCTGCAAGGGATGCATCTGGCGGCTGACGATGCGCTGCAGGGCGTTGACCACCTGGGTGCCTATCTCCAGGGCATCCACGCACAGATGGGGCATGGCGCCATGCCCGGCCCGGCCGATGATCCGCAGGTCAAAGCGGTCCATGGCCGCCATCAGCGGGCCGGCCTTCACGCCGATGGTGCCTTCGGCGATGTCCGGCCACAGATGGCAGCCGATGGCATAATCTACGGTCGGATTTTTCATCACCCCCTGCTCGATCATGGGCTTGGCGCCACCAGGGCCTTCCTCAGCCGGTTGAAATAAAAATTTAATCGTGCCGTTGAGCTGATCTTTAATCCTGCTTAAAACGGTGGCGGCGCCCAGCACCATGGACATATGACCGTCATGACCGCAGGCATGCATGGCCCCGGCATGGGTGGACGCAAATTCAAGACCGGTTTCTTCGGTGATGGGTAGCGCGTCCATATCGGAGCGAATCAGCAGCGTTTTGCCCGGCCGGCCGGTATCCAGCATCCCCACTATCCCGTATTGCGCAATGCCGGTTTGCACATCCAGATCCAGGGTTTTTAAATAGCGGGTCACATAGTCTGCGGTTTTCTTTTCTGTGTAGGCGGTTTCCGGGATCAGGTGCAGATCGCGGCGGATTTTGACAACCAGATCTTTGGTTTTGCGGATGTCTTTTTTAAGATCCATTATAAAAAGGCTCCTGTACCAGAGGGTTTGAGCAACGGGTCACCCGCACAGCGGTTCAGGCCGGTTTAGCAAATGCGCCAGACATCTCGCCGGATCAACAATGACCGTCGCTAACGGGCTCTGTATTCATACACAACCCGCTGGATCCGATCAACGTTTAAGAATGATTGTGGTGCTGGGTATCGTAACGGTGCGTCGGCAGGCGGTGGCGGGCGCCGTTGTGGCGATTTGGAAAGAATGGTTGAATTAAGCCCGGCGGGCGGTATCAAACAGGATCTCGAGATGATAGACACCGCCTTCCAGGTGGGCCTTGACCGGCAAGTCGCCTTTTTTAAAAACCTTCATAATTCCGCCAATATTGGAATACAGCACTTCGGCCACAAACCCCCTGACACCGCGTTCTTTGGCGATCCGAATCAACAACCGATACAAAAAGGTGGCAATGCCGTGGCGCTGATAATCTTCATCGACCACAAAAACCACCTCGGCAAAAGGGCTGCCTGGAATCTTGATGTAGCGTGCTTCGGCGATGATACGGCCTTTGCCTTCCTCACCCACCAGCCCGATGATGGACATGACCTGGTTCCAATCCACATTGACGTATTCCTGCATTTTGGCATGCGGCATGCTGCTGACGGTCTGAAAATAGCGATAGTATACCGTTTCTTCTGAAAACCGATAAAACAAATGACGCATGCCCTCTTCATCAGAAGGGCGGATGGCCCTGACCCGTATGCTCAGATCATCCTGCGTCTGATAGGTTTCGGCAATATCGGCCGGGTAAAGACGAGCGCTGTCGGCCAGAAAAATTTGGTCGTGATATAAAATCTTTTTTTCTTTTGCTTGTTGCACCAGATTGGCGCGGTCATCCGGATGGGCAATATCGATTAAGGCCTGAGCGCGCTCTCTGATGGTCCGTCCTTTCAAATAGGCCACCCCGTATTCAGTCACAATGGCGCCAATGGATTCAAAGGCGCTGAATTGGTTGGGCAGATCGGCAATTGACACCAGAATATTCGGCCGGCCCTTTGGGTCCCGGCTGGTCAGGGCAAAAATGGAATGACCGCCTTCGGATAACTCCGCTCCGCTTAAAAAATCCATCACTTCGGCCGGTCCGGTGGCCACATTGCCTTTTCCGGTGTAAAGCCCGATGCGGCCATACAAATCCACCTTGCGGGCTGCAACGACGGTAACAAATTTAGGATTGCGTCCAATGATCAACGGATTAAACACTTTATCGATGCGCTGAAATTCTACCAGCGGATTTTTATCCAGCCATTGCATCAGCTGGGGTGTGCCCAGAGCATAGGATGTTAAGGATTTACCGCGATAGGTGTCTTTGCGCCGATTGGTAACCGCTCCGCTTCGGATCAGATCCATCAACGGATCGGTAAATAAGGGTGAATGGATACCCAGGTTGTGCTTGTTTTGCAATTTTTTGCACAGCGACTCGTAAAGCGGGCCGATTGAAAACGCCAGGCAGCTGCCATCCTCGATTAAAGAAGCGGTGTTTAAAGCGACCTGATCTAAGACCGCGTCTGTTTCCCAGCGGTCAAAATATATGGGGGGTTCTGTCGAACGCACCAAGAAATCAAATTCAGATAGGTGCACAAAGGTATCCCCAAAGGTACACGGGATATCGGTGTTGATTTCACCCACCCGGGTGGCCGCCTGTTCCAGGACCTCCCGGGCCACATCAACCGCAATTCCCAGGCTGCAAAATCCGGCCTCGTTGGGTGGTGTAATTTGGACGATGGCCACATCGACCGGTGCCAGGCGGGATTCGATCAGTTGTGGAATCTTTACGAATCGACTGGGTATCAGGTCCACCCGGCCTGCTTGGATGGCCTCATCGGCAACCCAGCCGGAAAAAAAGGTGGTTAGGCGAAATTTCTGGGAATGCAATGCCTGCAATGAAACCGCATCACCAATGCTGACCAGCTGAATCAGCTCCAGATCCTCCAGATTTTTGTCATCAACGGTCATCAAATGCCGTACCATTGTTCGGGGTTCAGCCCCTGCGGTGCCCACGAAGATGCTCATACCCGGCTTTATTTTGCCGGTCACGGTTTTGGTGGTAACCACCTTTGCTTCCCAATTGTCGGCCGTGATGACTTCCATTGTTAAACTCACTTGCCGCTCTCTTCCTCGGCATGTCCCAGTAGTGCATTAACCTTGGCGATTAGGTGGTCATTGTTGAACGGTTTGGTGATGTAAGCATCTGCGCCGAGGGCCAAACCTCTGGCAATTTCAGCCTCATCGCCCCGGGCGGTCAAAAAGACAATTTTGACGGTGCGACAATCAGGATTGAGTCGAATAATTTCACAAACCTCCCAGCCACTAATTCCAGGAAGCATAATATCCAGCAGCACCAGATCCGGTTTGTGTCTATATATGAGATCCAGTGCATCCTCGCCCCTTTCGGCCACCAATACGGTGTAACCCTGTTGCTCCATTAGAAACTGGATCGCCACCACCACACCGGGCTCATCATCCACAATGAGAATCTCTTTTGACATAAAGCGTCACCTCCCTTTTTGGCCCCGCCGGTATGGCCGTTTTCAAAGAGGTAGTTTGCTATATCCGCATGAGATCGGCTTTAGGATTGGCTTTGAAGTTCTGAAATGGGCTAGATTGGCTGTTGCGCAAGAAATCGCATCTAAGTAGGTTCTAAATGAAAGGAAAATAGAGACGTTCGACCTGGTTCTCTTTGGCAGATCAAAAATGCATTTCAGGTCAGATTGGCGTAAGCTTTAATTAATAACGTAATACTTTTATATGTATTTTTCAATGTAAACAATCAACAAAAAGACAGCCCTAAACCCTGGGCGGCCTAAACTGAGTCCTTTGGAACACTCAATTCAATCTGTTTATTTTTGAAAAAACATTCTAAATCTTACCCCGGCGCCTTCAAATGAGGTTCGTACGATTTCGCCGTTGGCCATGATCGTTTTGCGTACACCGGGGAAATCAAATTTGATGGCGATCTCCTGCCCCACAAATAAACGCTGGTTGGTATCAATGAAAACGCCACCTGAACTGATATTATTAATGGGTGCCTTAAAATCGCCTTCCATGGTCTGGCAGTCGGCAACCACCAGCCACTGTCCGTTGACGCTTTTGCGGGCATCTTTTCTTCTTTCCAAATTCTCGATTTGCCCATTTGGGATCAATTGGCTGTACATCTTAGGGGTTTTCCTTCTCTATGTTTTTCACGATGGATTACCATCCTGATGATATTTATGAGATATACAAGTGTTGTGCCAAATCTTTAACCATTTGAAATTTCAAATATTATATAGAATAACACGCTTTTTTGCTTCCGGAAATTATACAAAATCAAACAGCCCTGTGTTTTTTTTTAAACATTAGGGTCTCATCTGAAACATTCGATTTCGCTAATCCTAAATAGAGCGTTTCTTATTCTAATAATGATAAATTATATGTATTGATTCGGGAAAAAAGCGTGGACGAATACAGTGAAATTATTTCATCCACGCTTTCTACAATCTATGACCGCAAGGCTTTCATACACACTGAAACGTATGGCTCAAGTACTGGTCTGTGGCATTTCGTCACTGCTCACGCTCGTGGGCACGCTCTCGTATGGCGTCCGTCGGGTCGACTTATAGGTCCGCGGGTCCCGCATCGTCTTTAAAATATCGATGCTGTCTTTTAATCCCTTGTTTACGCGGCACATCTCAAGGGCCATGCCAACTATCTGGGCGACCGCCTGGACAAAATTGACGTCATTTAAGGTAAATTCCCAGGGCTCGGCGGTGTAAACCCGCATGCTCCCGATCAGTCGTTCTCCGATGACAATGGGTACGGCAAGGATCGAAGCGATGCCCTCTTTTTTCGCCTCTTCAGGGTATTGAAGCCGGGGATCATCGGTCACGTCATAAATGGCCACCGGTTGGACATCCTGCAGGGATGATGCAATCGAACGCAGCGCACTGATCGGTCCTTTGTCCAGATATTCGTTGCTCAACCCATAGCTGCCGGCCAGCTTGAGTTCTCTGCTTTTGGGGCTGAAGAGAAACAGAGTGCAGCCTTTAACATTGAGGGCGTGGGTGACACCTTCGACGGTGATCAGGATGATTTCTTCAGGGTCCCGAATCATGGAAAGGGCTTTGGTAATGCGAATCAGGGTTTCATAGTTTACGGTGGGCTTGTCCATGGTAACCTCCTTTCTGTTGAGTGGTGAACTGCATGGAGGGGCTCAACACGACTGGAGAAAAGTTCGGGTTACCCTGCCTAGACATGAACAGTAAACAGAAGATTCGTTTCAAGCTCGGTGGTGATAGATGCAGGCGAAGTCGTTTGAAACATCGCGGTCGGATAATTAATCGGTGTTCCCGGAGTAGGGTGAGACGTCGCTCTATGAAAAAGCCAACTCAGTGGTCGGATGCAACGGTTAAATTCGCTGCCGGTATACGGTGGTTTTGTCCCCTCAAAAATTAAAATAGACGCTTACTGATCTAATTACAAGAAAAAAATGTGAAGCTGTATCAAAAACGCATCTGGCGTCCTAGTTCATTGATATCCGGGATAAACGGATCTCACGTCTATTTTTATGAAGATTGCTTTATTGAATGGATTGAATCTTTTTTGACAGGATCTACAGGATTTTGAGGATATTTTATATTTAGTCGCTCTCCGGATGAGAGCGACTAAACTCAATCCGCTTTCAGCGGAAATGAATGACCCTGCAGCAAGCTGCAGGGTATCAGACCTTGCTTACTCAAACAATTTGAGCTGCCTAAGGGAGGTTTTGTGTTGACCTTGTTTTTGGACATAGCTTTCTACAATATCCCAGTTGGCCCTTTCGCCAACTGTCGCAACGTAGTAGCCATCTGACCAAAATTCACCTCCCCATAGCTCCTTTTTAACCGATGGCTTGCGTCTGAAAACTTCGCGTGCCGTTATG
>Ga0209567_10001949_pt1 | contig 10228 bp, 11 predicted proteins | sample COG_12_FD_184756 | JGI IMG/M metagenome (GOLD analysis project Ga0209567, IMG submission 184756) | Pelagic marine sediment microbial communities from the LTER site Helgoland, North Sea, for post-phytoplankton bloom and carbon turnover... | ecosystem: Environmental > Aquatic > Marine > Neritic...
GGTTCCACAGACATTATGCACTTAAACCGTCGAGTGCTCGACAGCTGGAACGTTCGTCGACGAATGGATTCTCCGTGGGACAAGCTGTCCGTAGACTAATACGGACTGTGAAAATGGTGACCGCCGTCTCGGCGGGTCTGACCCATCTTACGCTAATCCAGCCGCGCGAACCCGCGTAGGACAGCGGCCCATTCGAGCGCCGTGCTCGTTGACACCGAAAGATGGGCATACGCCGGCGGATGACTACGCTGCGACTCGCGCCTTCCCATTTTTCTCTGCACCTGAGCAGCATAGACCACACGACGTTGCTCGATTGGTCGCCAACCGAGCCGCACGAGCCTGCGTCTTCGCGGCCTGAAGCTGCATGGGGATATCTTTGCCCCGATCATAGTACATCTCATCCGGCGTCTGTCCCCAGAAGGCCGAATGCGGGATCTCGGTGTTGTGCGCCTCGACGTAAAGCGCGGTAAGTCGCCTCACGCTTTCAGCAGTATCTAATGTATTCAGATACAGCCAGTGGTGCTTCAGCGTCCGCCACCATGCTTCTATCATGGAATTCGAGAATGTTACGTCCTTGAGCGCCAGTACTCGGCGAAGCAATCCAGACTCGATAAGGTCGTCCACACTGGCATTGACGTTCTCGACACCGCCGTCAGCGACCAGCGTCGGCGCCTCTCCAGCACTGATCGCGCCTCGGGCGACTTCGTGCAAGATCGCCACTGTGCTGGTAATCTCAAACTTCTTCGCCACGTGCCAAGCGAGGATCTTTCGCGAGAAGTTGTCGATCACCGCGTGCAAGTACACTTTGGTGTCGTCAACGAGCTTGATAATCGTGGTGTCGACATGCCACAGTTCATCGGGCGCACTGGCACGGACACCGGTCTTCGGTTTCACGGGATGAATGCGATGACGCGGGCGCCGCCAGCCGCGCTCACGCACTAGCTTATACCACGTTGTTGGGGCAGCGAACACCTGGCCAAGGCGCTGAGCAAGGATTGCCAGCCTGCCGGTCGGCACATGCCGGTACTCAGGAGACTCGACCATCGACTTCATCGTCAGGATCTCATCGGCGGTCAGCTGGGTCGGCGTCGACCGCGGACAACTCGTTTGGTCGTCGAGTCCGCACGCCTGCTCTGCGCGTCGCCATTGATAGTAGCGCGAGGGCGACAGCCGCAAGATCCGCAGCGGCCCTCGTAGCGAGAGAGCATCCTGCGCACGGTCAATAGCACGCAGTAGTCCAGCCTTCGCGTCGCCCTCCGGTAGACGGCGTCGGTCGAGCCGGATATCAAGGGCACGAATGAGCGCGAGCAACAAACAAATAACACTGGCCAGTTTCCGAATGCGTTGTTGCAACTTTAAGACTTCGGCTTGGAGCTCGACGTGGTCCCTATCGAACAATTTGTCCGAGACGACCGGTTGGTAGTCACCGCATAGCCATCCGATCGCGGTCGAGCGCGGTACACCGAATTCGCCGACGATATCCGGGTTACCCGTGGTCCGCACGAGTTCTCTGAGTCGATGATCGTATGACTGTTGGCGTCGCTTTCTTGACGTGAACATGTGCACATCATGGCGAAGGCATCACCCTGATGCAACGTGGCACGGATACGAAGGAGTTAAAGCTCGTCCACCCCCTTAAGGATGACCATGGGGCTGTCGAGTACTCGACAAATCTACTACAGAATGTCCGTGCAGGCAGCTCCGCTGAATGCGAAAGCTCACGGCATTAACCGCGGTAAAGTCGCCAAAGCGCATGGTCAGCCCCTCGGCTTCGATGGCTGTTGTGTCACTGGTCTCGACTTCACGTGGCGGCACAGTCAAAGCCCGGTGGCCGTCGCGCTGCGATTCAGGCAGGAGTCTAATGAACGCGTGATCGAGAGTGGCGGCGCTGGTACGCCCCTTGAGTTCTGACGGGCTGCCGGTGGCCAACACCTTGCCATCGTTCATGGCCACTAGCCAGTCGAAGCGCTCGGCCTCCTCCATATAAGCGGTAGCGACGATGACACTCATTCCTTCCCGGCGCGCGCGCAACCTATCTATCAACTCCCAGAACTGGCGGCGCGACAGCGGGTCGACCCCCGTGGTCGGTTCATCCAGAATCAGCAGGTCAGGGTCGTGGATCAATGCGCAACACAGCCCGAGCTTCTGCTTCATCCCCCCGGAGAGCTTGGCCGCGGGACGGTCACGAAACGGCGCTAGCCCGGTGCTCGCTAACAAGTCATCGATTCGCGCCACGCGCTCCGCGCGCCCTTGACCAAACAGCCGGCCGAAGTAATCGACATTGTCAAACACCGACAGCGTGGCGTAGAGGTTACGGCCCAGGCCTTGCGGCATATAGGCGATGCGCGGCGCAACGGCGTTGCGGTAGCTGGCGTGGCGCATATCACCACCTAAAACCTCTATCGTCCCGGTCTGAAGACGACGTGCACCGCTGATAAGTGCAAGCAGGCTCGACTTACCGACTCCGTCTGGTCCTACGAGTCCGACGCGACAACCCGCCGGGATGTCGAGCGTGACGTCGTCGAGTGCACACACCTTGCGGTAGCGGTGGCTGACATCGGTCAAACGCACAACCCAGTGCGCTGGTGTACTCATAGCGGACGCGCCAGTACCGACTCGGGCCAGGCGACGTCAGCACCCAGCCGTTCATAGGCCAGACCGGTGCTTTCCAATAACTCGTGAATGCGCCATTCGCGCTCTTCTCTCCCCTGACCAAACAAGCGAGCGAGAAATTCAATGTGTAGATAGACTGACAAGATCATATACAGGTGGCATCCCAGCCCCTATGGCATGTATGCAATGCGCGGACAGACGGCATCCCGGTGCTGGATGCTTCGAATGTCACGGCCAAGCACCGTTACTTCACCTTGCTGGATCTTGCGTGCGACGGCAATAACCGCCAACAGTGTCGAGTTGCCGACACCGTGCGGGTCGAGAAGCCCCGCCATGCGGTTAGGTGGGTCCAGATCCAGTGGTCGAGTGCACGCGTATCGCCATAGCGGTGGGACAACGCTGAAAGCCACGGGACCGCAGGAGAAGCTTCACTCATTCTGGCAATTTGACCTGGAGCTGTGGCGGCCATTCAGCCGTCTGATCAATCCGTACATACCCCACTCCTGGTACGCCAGTCTTCACTTCATCAATATGTTTTATTAGTAGCTCGGGATCAATCCTGAGCTTTATGCGAAACATCAGTTTCTCGCGCTCGGTGCGGGTTTCCACTTCCTTGGGAGTAAACTGTGCGCGTGGCGCAATAAAAGAAACAGACGCAGGCACAACATAATCAGGTATAGGATCTAGAATGAGCCGTGACTCAGCCCCTAAGTTTACAAATCCGGCTTGAGCGGTGGGTAAGAAGGTCGTCATGTACACATCGGTGAGGTCCAACACTGTTAACACCTTGCCCCCAGCTGGTAATACCTCTCCCGGTTCCGCCAGCCGATACAGAACTCTGCCACCGCGGCTAGTCTTGAGTACGGTATCGTCAATAGCCACCTTTATCCGGTCAACTTCGGCAAGTGCAGCCTGGATAAGGGCTTCCTTGTTACCCACATTTGCTTCAGCGGCAGAGCATACCGCCTGCGCAGTCTCGACCGCCATTTTGTTGTGTTCGATCTGCTGGCGGGAAACAGCACCGGGATTATGCGTAAACAGCGATTCCGAACGTTTGAGATCTTTTTCTGCCAGGGCGCATTCGCTTTTACGCTGGTTTACTACAGCGGTCGCATGGTCTCGTTCTGCATAAGCCTGATTGACCCTCGCCTCAGCGTGCCTGAGCTCTGCCAGTAATGATTGACTGTCCATGTGGGCGAGAATCTGTCCGGGCTCAACGAAATCACCTTCGTTAACCAAAACGTCTTCCAGCCGACCAGCCGTCTTGGTTGCGATATCAATCTCGGTTGCCTCGATACGTCCATTGCCTGAGGCGATACCTTTGGTTTCTGGCGTTACGAGAAAGAGTCGCGGCAACAACAAGCCACCTCCAAGCATGAGGACCAAGAGCACACCTATCACAATCTTTGTTTTTCGACTCCAACGCGTCACTGGCTAACTCCTCCCGGGCTACTTAATTGTCCGATCGAATGCTGACTAAGGGATATACGCAATGGGGCACAAGGCGTGGGGAGTGACATATCTGATAACCTTGGACATCTATAAAGCGTTTCTCTGACCATTAATAAGATTTTCAAGATACTGGTAATAATCTAAAGCAACGTAACAACAAGGCCTAAATCAGTTGTCAAACCAGATAATGCTGCCATCTTAACGATAGGGATCTGTCGCTGATTGACTTGCATTAAACGTAATCGTTTTAGCGTTGGTAGCTTGCATGGCGCATCGTGCGCCGATCCAGTCCCGGAATCTCCCTACCATCGTCTTTGGCCTAAAGGAACCGAGACGGCGGTTAGGATCTAGAACGGCAGTCGGAAAATCTTTTCAATAAAGGTGTATGGTTGGTGCATTGGGCTTTTCTTGTTCTCTCCCAGTTCCCGACGGTACAGGGATCAACATCTAGAGTATTAGCAAGTTCTGATATTGATAGTCCGCGGTGGATTCTGTATGTAGGAGCCCGTGGTGCTACTTACCTCGAGTGGCCGCTCATGGCCGGGTCCCGCCTGATGCGATGCTGCGGAAGGTACGCGCCTAGCGCCTGTATTCTCGGTCCGCTATCGCGGAGACAGCCGCCAGTCGAGCTCGGGCAATATCAGTACCGACCTGATTGACCGGACCTGACACATTTTTGCCGCTCGCAACCAAAGCACGCTACGCCTGCAAGCCCATACCAGCCGTTCGCGATTCACAGAGGAACTCCCGGAACGGCCTAATAATAGACACCTGCCGACGGTAAATTAGGATCGTTTACTCGGCCAAATCTCTGACGACACGAAGCCCGCGTATGTCCGCTCGGGCATCGATGGTTTTGTAGTTTCGGAGCACCCCGTCGTCGTCGAAAAGGTTGGGCGTTATGTCACCATCCATCGGGAGTTGAAAAGCGAACGACCTGGGCCGCGGCGATCTGCCTTGGTGCATGAATCTTTCGCCTTGAAGACGGCCCTCATTCCGTGACACTGAAGGTGCAATGAAGACCTTGAAGATAGCCGCATGAGTTTTTTGACCACACGGGTTGGATACGTGGCGGCAGCGGCTGGCCGGCACTGAGCTTGTTACGCAGCCGACCCAGTGAGATGCCCAGCAAGCCGGCGACCTCGTTATCGGTGTAGTATTTTTCACTTTCCGGTGGATGCTCGGTCGTCAAGTCGTGCCTCCTGAATAATGTTTTGATCATTTCGGAAGCACAATGAGGCACGCTGCTTCACGTCAAGACCACGGAAAATTCTTTCAAATAGCGGCGGGGTTTTCTTACGAACGTGCAGCCCTATAAAACAACATACGCATCTACTCGGGCCTCGATAGTCGATTCGTTGTGCACAGGATCGTGGAGGTATCCAATCCATGGACTCGCAATAAACAAAGCTCTCATTGAATTTCGGACATATTTGTCCGATAATTACACGATGAACGGAAACGAGCTCCTCAGGCGACTCAAAAAGATCGCCAGGCAGCGGCGTCTCCGTCTCCAGTTGGTGCGGGAAAGAGGCAAAGGCAGTCACGGCACGCTCTATCTTGGTGATCGGTACACCATCATGAAAGATCGCAAGAAAGAGATCGGGCCGGGTTTGCTCAAGAAAATGCTCACTGACCTGGGACTGGATAAATCCGATATCGATTGATTCGATGACAACATCGTGTATTGAGAAAGCAGCCCATCATGAGCGAAAACTTTAGCTATCCAGCCTCCGTGGTCCGCGACGAAGCGGGTTTTTATCTGGTTACCTTCCCAGATTTTCCTGAAGCGGCCACTGACGCGAATTCCCGTGAACTGGCACTGGACGAAGCCGCCGATGCTCTGGAGGAAGCGATTGCCGGTCGTATCAATCGCGGCGATCCTGTCCCCCACCCAAGTACGCGCAGATCCAGGCAGGCACTCGTCTCCGTACCAGCTCAGATGGCTGTAAAAGCGGCACTTTATATGGCGGTCAAGGAAGCGGGCATTCGGAACACGGAGTTGGCGAAGCGACTGGGCGCCGATGAAAAAGAGATCCGCCGGCTACTTGATCCGCATCACCGATCCAAACTTCCACGACTGGAAGCCGCCTTGGGGGCAGTTGGTAAGAAATTGGTAATCGGTATTGAGGCGCACTCTTAAAGCGGCCGCAATGAAGTTTATCCGCAGATATGGATTGCCTTAGAATCCGGCAAGAAGGGTTGCACTTGTGGTCTGTAACAATGCACCGGCTTTGTCACAATTTTGTCACAGCAGCAACGTAATTCGACGTGATCCGGTGTGATGTGGAAGCAAGCTATGTGATTGTTATTCCATCTGTTATTCTGTAAGTCCCTGAAACAGAACGGTGTGATATCGCTTTCGGGAGGCAGGGGCCGGAGGTTCAAATCCTCTCACCCCGACCATTAAAATCAAAGACTTACAGGACATTTGCTTCGTATACCCGAAATACGAAATCCCGCCTAATGTCGCCCTAATGCTGAACTAAAAACAAATCTCCATGCCCCGCGTAGGAGCGCCACAAAAGCACTTCAAATGTCTGGAGCACCCGTTTACACCACGGTAACGCTCGGAACGGTTGAAGGAGATCCAAGTATAAAGCCAGAGTCACATATCTTCGTAGGTTCCAAGGCTCAATGGCATGATATATATGATGATCTCCCACAATTCGAAGAACGGCCTCCAGACACCTGGGAACCACCGAGCAAAACCCCCTAACGCATGCAGCCGGACCGAACCACTCGCTACGCTCGCGGTTTGGCTGCTGATGCGGAGCGTTAGATGCACAAATAGAAGCGTAATTGCCATGACCTCAAAAAGAAAAGACCAAATTTACACATTACTCAAAGGCATCGAAACTGGCGATGAGGCATCGGTCGCGGTCGTCAATCCTGACAAGTACATCCAGCACAATCCTCAGACTCACGAGGGAGGAGAGGGCCTGGCGGCGCTGTTCAAACGACTGGCCAAAAGCTCCCCCCGCGTCAATATCGTGCGTATCTTCTCGGATGGTGACTATGTATTTGCCCACACTGAGTACGACTTTGACACTTCGAGGATCGGCTTCGAAATCTTCCGCTTCGAGGGTGACCTGACCGTTGAGCATTGGGACAATATCCAGTTGAGGGAAGGACCCAATCCCTCCGGCCACTCCATGGTTAATGGGCCAACCGAAGCAACCGATCTCGACAAAACCGAACACAATCGGGAGATCGTGCGATCCTTCGTTGACGACGTCCTTATCAATGCCCAACTCGACAAACTGGAACATTACATTAACGACGAATACTACTCCGAACATAACCCGCGTATTGGTGATGGTCTGTCGGCGCTGCGCTCGGCTCTATCTGATCCAGCGTCTAACGAAGGCATCACCATAAACTACGACAGAATGCATCGTATCCTGGCAGAGGGGAATTTTGTTCTTACTGTCAGTGAAGGTTCTGTAAATGGAGTTCACTCCTCGTTCTTTGACCTTTTCCGAGTTGCCCATGACAAACTTGCAGAACACTGGGATACGACCGAGGCGGTCCCTCCGCGAAGCGAATGGAAGAACGACAACGGTAAATTCTAAGACTGCACTTAAACAATTGGTACAACCCTCTCAAATGAATCGAATAATCACAGGAGCATACAAAAATGATCAAGTTTGTTATGTGTATAACACGGCACCCAGATATGACTCGCGAAGAGTTCAAAGATTACTGGATGAATAAACATGGTCCATTCTTCATCGAAAACGCTGGCGCTATGAGGGCCAAAAAATATGTGCAATCTCAAACGGTAGACACCCCTTTAAACGAAGCGTTGAGGAGTTCTAGAGGAATGCTGTCTGAATTTGATGGCGTCGCCGAGGTGTGGTTTGAGTCGGAGGAAGAGCTGATGGAGGGAATGAGCTCACTGGAGGGTCAGAAATTAGGTGCCGCACTGCTGGAAGATGAGGGGAATTTTATCGATCACTCAAAATCATCGGCATTTATTGTAAAGGAGCATGAGTTTTAAGCAGCTAACGCGCATGCAGTCGGACAAAATGCCCGCTACGCGCGCACTTTGCCTCTGATGCGGGGCGTTAATCCCAACGTCAGCTTTTCGAAAACTGACCGGCCGTTTTTGGCTGGGTTCTGCCTGACGCAATGCAACAGCGGGGTCTCTCATCGAGCCGAAACCGACATCAAGAATCGGGCTACTTTCCGTTCTTGTGTGCTGGTTTCTCGGCTCGGATGACATATGGATCATCTACCGTTTTCCAACGGGGGAGGCCGTTGTCGATCGTGAGCCAAGGCACTTGACTCTCGATGCCCGAGTGGCTTTTAGGGGGGAACTCCTCTGGATGGTCGAGGCTGCCCAGCGTTACCGCAATGGCCTTCGAATCACGAAAAAGCAGAGGAGTTCCGCACTCGGCGCAGAAACCACGCTCCGCCCTGGCGGATGATTTGTAGAGTTTCGGCGCGCCGAGAATGAACTGGAATGTGTTGGCTTTCTCGGCCCCGGTAAATATGACGAAGCAGCCAAACAACCCACCTAGCGCTTTCTGGCACATGCGGCAATGACAGTATCCGATATCCTCGTCAGGAGTCTGGCTGACCTCGTATCGCACAGCCCCACAGAGACAACCGCCGGTGATCTTCTTGCCATCGCTCACTACGACAACCTTTCTTCGTTAGCACAACAGGATAGCCGCGCTATCATTCTTTCGTGCTAGGTCTGCCGTTTTCGTACTGTGGTAAATCATCATGGATGTCAAACCACCTTGCTTTTGATCCGACATATATATGTGCGTCAGGGCGGAGAGAAATTTCACTATCCAGTGTTCCGAGAGAAAACTCTATTAATTCCCCCGTATCATCAGAGGCGGCGAATGTCATACTAGAACCGCACACTTCGCAGAATCTACGAACTGTTCCATTTCCTGCTTTGTAACTTACCAAGAGTTCTTCTCCTTGAATCCATCGAAATTTATCCGCCTTTGCTTCGCCAAGTGTTGCAAATGCAGAACCATGAAACTTGCGGCACATTGAACAGTGGCAATGTCCCATTCGAGGCTCGATCTCATCGACTTCGTATTTGATTGAGCCGCATAAACATTGTCCATTGTAAGGAGTACTCATCTCGTCAGCACCGTTGGGTTATTAATTCCATTTAGAATTTCACTTTAGTTTCGGTTTGCACCTGTCAATTCAGAAACAAAACGACTTCTACTCCTCGCTATGGCGAGCGTTTGAATTTGCGGCGATGTATTTTGGATTCATCAATGATAGACCAATGGTACTACATCATAGCAATCACTTTCTGAGTCACCGTTTACACCAGCCAGGAGTATCGCGACTGGCTGCTTTTGGCCGAAAGCACCACTACGTTTCCGTCAAAATCTGATCCAAACACTCAAATTTCGACGGGCTGCAATGGGTTCCATTACTGCCGGTGGGATTTTGCAGGGTCCGGTATATAATTTGTTGCACTGCACAGACAGCAACCGGCCAACAAGAGACGGTCGCGTGATGGACAACCATCGTTTCGAGCGACCGGTGTACGCCTCATTGCCGTCACCGATGATTTTGCGACATCGGTTTAAATCAGTCTTGAACGTTACTTCCGTAAAGTGCCCTAAGCTGCCGTTCAACTAGATTCACTCTAGGGCAGCATAAGCTCGATCCTTGGCGGTCATCTTGGTGGTAGGTTGGTGATTGACGCTCACCAACCGACAATCTTGTAACCAATTTCAACGGAGCCGTCTGTTGGGCGATCTCCACCGACCCCAACGCTCGGGCGGATGTAGAAACTATGGCCCGGCAAATCAAACCACTTGGTCATCATCCAGCCGAATTCGAAATTACAAACGCAATACTCCTCGTCGGTCTCGTTGTCGATGACAATTTGCGGGTCAGTGAAGAACCACGACTGTTTGTCCTTGGCCATGCGTAGATAGTTAAGATCGATGAGGACCTGGTCGGTCTCGCTGCGCCCGTCGTCTTCATCCACGCTAAACTTGTACTGCAGGCCCGGCGTCTATGGCCTTGGTCGCTCGACTTGTTGGCGACCAGACCATTACTCGACAGGCTCCACCTCGCCCGGCCGCCAGGTCTTGTCGATCCAGGGCTTGAGCGGGCCGTACATGCGCAGGGCAACGAAGAAGCTTTTGCCGGGAACGCTTTGCAGCCAGTT
>Ga0209567_10001952_pt1 | contig 10217 bp, 8 predicted proteins | sample COG_12_FD_184756 | JGI IMG/M metagenome (GOLD analysis project Ga0209567, IMG submission 184756) | Pelagic marine sediment microbial communities from the LTER site Helgoland, North Sea, for post-phytoplankton bloom and carbon turnover... | ecosystem: Environmental > Aquatic > Marine > Neritic...
CTCTCCTTCGGCGGACTGGACTCCGTCGAAAAGAAGCGCGTGGGCGTCATCTTCATCCTGTTCCTCGGCGCCTCCATCTTCTGGGCCGGGTTCGAGCAGGCCGCGTCCTCGCTCAATCTGTTCGCCGAACGTCTCACCGACCGTAACGTCCTGGGTTGGGAAGCTCCGGCCAGTTGGCTGCAATCGATCAATCCGCTGTTCATCATCACGCTGGCGCCGGTATTCGGCTGGCTGTGGTTGTGGCTCGACAAGCGGAAGAAGGAGCCCTCCCTGCCCATGAAGTTCGGTTTTGGCCTGCTTCTCCTCGGGGTCGGATTCCTCGTCATCGCGTGGGGCGCCACGTACACGGTCGAGGGGCAGCTCGTGAGCCCGGGTTGGCTGATCTCGACCTACTTCCTCCACACGTGCGGGGAGCTGTTCCTGAGCCCGGTCGGACTCAGCAGCATCACCAAGCTCTCGCCGCCCAAGTTCGTGGGCCAGATGATGGGCACGTGGTTCATGGGCGCGGCGCTCGGCAACCTCATAGCCGGCCTGGTGGCCGGGCAGTTCGAGACATTGCCACTACCGGAGCTGTTCTTGACGGTATCGATCAGCGTCGGCGTGGCGGGCGTGGTGTTCCTCGTCTTCGCCCGGCCTATCCGGAGGATGATGGGCGGCGTTCACTAGTCTCGCGGCTTTGCCGGCGGGCACACAGACCGCCGGCCATGCAACTCGCGCCGGGGGCCGGTCTCCATCTGGAGGCCGGCCCTTGTCAAAGGAGCCCCACCGGTGACAATTCCCGTGGGGCAGGTTGCGCAGCGAACTCTCGGACAGGTGGCGCACGGTGATCATATCCAGTGGCGTAGGGCCTTTCGACGAACGGGTCGGCGGACTCCGGGCCGGGGGGTTGTACCTGCTGGCCGGCGCCCCGGGGTCGGGCAAGCTGGCCTTTCTCCTGCAGTTTCTTGCCGCGGGCCTGGATGCGGATGAGAAACTGGCATTCCTGGGCGGTTACTCTCCCGATGAGCTGTTCGAACAGGCGCGGCACTGGGGCCTCGATGGCCTGGAGCGGGCATGGCACCAGGGGCGGCTCAGCGTCCTGGGCTATCGCGGCGAGTATCCACGCAGGATTCTCGATGCGGAGGAGCCAGAGGAGGCCTTCGCGGAGCTCACCGAGGCGCTGGGCGGAGCGGTCAGCAGACTGGCCGTTGATCCGGGCACTCTGCTCTGGGAGACTCGGGCGGGGACGGCCATGGCGAGTTCGTTCATGCAATGGCACGAGGCCTCCGGGGCGACGGTCGCGGCCACGGCGGTCACCGACCTGGATGACAACTTGCCTCCGTCCACCGACTGGGTCGTCCAACGCTGCGCGGGAGTGTTCCAGTTGGGCCGTCTTAGGGACGGACTGCGCGAACTCACCGTGTATCGAATCCGGCCGCCGGTCGAAGATCCAGGGCTGATTACACTCGACATTCGCCCTGGCGTCGGGCTGACGGCGCCCCTGGGACGACCCGACCGGCGAGCCGGCGACGTGTCTCCGGGGGACGGGCGCCGCTTGCTTCTCGTCCGCATGACGGAGGCGATCACGGAGGATATCGAGGGCTGGCTGAGACGCGACTACGATCTGCACGAGACGAGGGACACGGCGCAACTGGTCTCCATGCTGCAGACCGAGCGCTGGGGAGGAGTATGCATCGCGGTGGAACGATCCGGGATCGAAGAGGCGATTCAGATCTGTCGGACCATCCGCCCTCTCACTCCCGGGGCCCTCGTCGTTCTCTCGCGGGGGCAACTCCGCTCGTCAGACCGGGCCCGCGCGATGGAAGCCGGGGCGGACGATATCTTGCGGCAGGACGTGATCCTCCGGGAACTCAAGTCGCGCTTCCGGCGCGCTGCCGCCTGCGTGGTGGGCGAACGCGAGGCCTGGGGAGACTCGGACAGACCGGAGCCGATTCGAACCCTAGTCGAGTCGGCGGCCTTCACGACCGAGGTCGCGCAACGCCTGGACTCGACGTCTCTCGGCTACCTGACCCTCCTGCTCGTTCCCGAGGCGGTAGGCCCCGACGTGCTGGACGCGCTTCGAGACAGTGTCCGGGTCGAAGCGGGCGACTTCGTAGGCCAGATCCACGGTTGGTACGGAGTGGTCCTGCAGGACGCGCGGGGAAGACACGCGCGCATATACATGGAAAGAGCTCTCCGCTCACTGGCCCCGACCGCTGGCGCCCCGGAGGTCCGAATCCTGACCAGCCCGGAAGAGGCGGACGAGATACGGGCGGCGCTGGACGGTTGAGGACCGCGAGAGAACCTCTGAGGAGAAGGCATGAACTTCGTTGATCTACTGATCGTGATCATCGTGGTCACGATCCTGGTCACCGTCGCGCCGGGCGGGGTCGCGTACCTGGCCTACAGCGTTCGGCGCGAGCGCAGACCGGTGGCCGAGGAGGCGCTGGAAGACGGCTCGCGGTACTTCGTCCGCTACTCACCCGACGGTGAAACTGAGAGGTGACCTGACTCGCCTCCGCGCACCCCGCAGGGCCTTCTCTTCCCTCTTCGTTGCCTCCCGCTTGACGCATCCTGTCGAGATCCAGCAGCGGCGTGAGTCCGGAGGCGACCGGCTCCGTACTTGTCAGGGCGGAAATCGAGCGCGACCTTACTCGCTCGCACCGTCCGGGCCGCCAGGGACCCGGTCCCATCGGAGCGGAGGTGGTGTTGGGCGAAAAGGACATCCGGATCGAGCTGGACAGCTCCGACCTCAGGGTTTTCACCCAGGCTCTCCTGCGTGACGTCAGGGCTTTGGACCAGCTTCTTCACGGGGACCTGATCGAGTCCGGGGTCAGACGGATCGGGCTGGAACAGGAACTCTTCCTGGTGGACGACCAGTGGCGTCCCGCCCCGGTCGCGGTGGAAGCGCTCGAGCGCATCGACGACCCACGCGTCACCAGCGAGATCGGCCGGTTTAACCTCGAATTCAACCTCGACCCCCTGTTGTTTGGCGGTAACTGCCTGCGGCTGATGGAGAACCGGCTCAACGAGCTAATTGACAAGGTTCGCCTGACGGTCCGCGATCTCGGAGCCGAAGTGGTCCTGGCGGGCATTCTCCCGACGCTTCGCAAGTCCGACCTTTCGCTCGACAACATGGTTCCCGCAGACCGCTACTATGCGCTGAACGACGCATTGACCAGACTTCGCGGCGGTGACTACGACCTGCGTATCAAGGGCACGGACGAGCTTCGAGTTACCCATGACTCGGTGATGCTGGAGGCGGCGAACGCCAGTTTCCAGGTCCATTTCCAGGTGGGACCCGAGGAATTTGCGCGCCTGTACAACATCGCCATGGCCGTGACGGGGCCGGTTCTGGCGGCAGCCGTGAATTCACCGCTGATGTTGGGACGACGGCTGTGGGCCGAGACCCGCATCGCGGTGTTTCAGCAGTCAGTAGACACCCGTAGTCCCATCCCGGAGATCCGCGACGTCCCCGCGCGTGTCAGCTTCGGCCGAGAGTGGGTCGACGAGTCGGTCATCGAGATCTTCAAGTCCGATGTGTCCCGCTTCCGTGTGCTCCTGGGTCGGGAGATCGACGAGGATCCGTTCGAGATGATGGACTCGGGACGCGTGCCCAGTCTCAAGGCCCTGCAGCTGTTCAACAGCACCGTGTACCGGTGGAATCGCGCCTGCTATGGAGTGGCCAACGACATCGCCCACCTGCGTATCGAGAATCGCGTGTTGCCGTCCGGCCCGTCGGTTCGTGACGAGGTCGCCAACGCTGCGTTCTGGTTCGGCTTGCTCAGCGGATTGGCCGAGGAAGTGGATGACGTGCGCGAGATGATATCGTTCGATGACGTGTACACGAACTTCCTGTCCGCCGCCCGACTCGGTCTTGAAGCCCATCTCACCTGGTTCGACGGCGAGCCGGTCACGGCACAGGATCTGATTTGCGACACCCTGCTGCCGCTCGCTCGCAGGGGTCTTCAGGCTCGAGGCATCGACGCCGCTGACATCGAGCGGTACCTCGATACGGTCGAGGCTCGCGTAGAATCGAGACGGACTGGCGCCCGATGGCAGCTCAACTCACTCGCGGACATGGGTGAGAAAGGCACGCTGGAGGAGCGAATGGCCGCGTTGGTCGCGGCCACGGTCGAGCGGCAGCGACACTCGCGACCGGTCCACGAATGGGGCCGCGCCGAGCTGGGCGAAGCCGGGAGCTGGAAGCCCAGCTACCTGCGGGTGGAGCAGTACATGTCCACCGATCTCCTGACGGTTAACGAGGAGGAGGCCATCGATCTGGTCGCGAACCTGATGGACTGGCACCGCATCCACCACGTTCCGGTCGAAGACAACGAACATCGGCTGGTCGGTCTCGTGTCGCACCGGCCGCTACTGCGCTTCCTCGCCAGCGACGAGGGTCGTCGGGAAGCCGGCCCGATTCCGGTCAGCCGCGTCATGATCACCGAACTGATCACGGTCGGTCCCGAGACTACCACGCTCGAGGCCATCGACGTGATGCGGGAACACCGCATTTCGTGCCTTCCCATAGTCAAGGACCGCCGACTCATCGGAATCGTCACCGAGCACGACTTCATGCGCATCGCGGGTACACTCCTCGAGGAGATGCTGCGCGAGTGAGTCGAGCCGTCAGCTCACCGGCGACTTCCGGTCAGGAGGGGCGGAGCGAGTCGGACGAGCGACTGTCCCGGCAAGATGGTCTCGAGAGCGACCGGGTCATCGGCCGATATGGCGTTCTCCCTGGCCCCCGGCTCATCTGCCTGGGAGGACTGCATGGCAACGAGCCCGCCGGTGTGCTGGCGCTCCGGCGTGTACTCGCCACGCTGCACGAATCCAACGCTCCGTTCCGGGGCCAGATCGTCGCGATCGCGGGGAACCTCAGGGCCTTGCGGGCCGGTCGCAGGTTCCTGAGGCGGGACCTGAATCGCGGCTGGAGCCCGCGGGGCATGCAGAGGGTGGAGGATTCGGCCGAGGCGCCGGCAGAGGACGGCGAACAGGCGGAGTTGATCGGCGTCCTCCGCAAGGAACTCGAGGGAGATCGTTCCGAGATCCGGGTCATCGACCTGCATACCACCTCAGCGGACAGCCCCCCGTTCCTCACCCTCGCCGACACGATTCGGAACCGGGCGTTCGCCCGGCGCATAGGTCTTCCACTCGTGCTGGGAATCGAAGAGCAGATCGACGGGGCACTGCTCGAAGTGATCACCGCGGCCGGGCCCGTCACGCTGGGAATCGAGGCCGGGCAGCACGACGACCCCGTCTCCGTCGATCACCACGAGCGCGCCGTCTGGATGGCCCTGATCGCGGGTGGCCACATCGCCGAGGGAGACTTTCCGGAGACCAGGGCGATGCGGGAGGCACTGAGGGCTGCCTGGCGACACCTTCCCCCGGTCTTTGCCGTCCGCTACCGGAAGCCGGTCACGGGAGGCGACGGTTTCACCATGCGACCCGGGTATCTGAACTTCCAGAGAATATCGGGTGGCGAGGTGGTCGGGCACGACCGCGACGGACCGGTGACCGCGCCTGAGGATGGCCGCATTTTCCTACCCCTCTACCAGGACCAGGGGGACGACGGGTTCTTCGTCGTACGCGACGTGCGTCCGGCGTGGCTGCGCCTGTCCGGCGGATTGCGCCGGCTGCGAATCTCGTCTCTCGCACGGTGGCTTCCTGGCATCCATCCGGCCCGGCGACGCGAGGACGTACTGATCGTGGACCGACGGGTCGCCCGTTGGCTCACCGTCGACGTGTTCCATCTCCTGGGCTATCGAAAGTCACACGTGACTCGCGGATGGTACGTGTTTCGTCGGCGCTCACACGACCGAAAAGTGTGACTCCTGACCCGAGCCGCGCTGTTCGGCTGCCCGGGAAAAACCGGAAGCCTGCTTCAAACCAGCGTGACGCGGATGGCCTCCAGCAGGACGTCCAGGTCTTCCTCTCTGTTGTAGACGTGTGGAGCCACACGAATCGCGCTTCCACGAAGCGACACCGAGATGGAGCGGGCCTCCAACTCGGGACCGAGGCGAGCCGGATCGACTCCGGTCGGGAGCCGAAGGCCGAACAGGTGGCTTCCCCTCCATTGCTCGTCGTCTACCACCACACCGAGGGAGGAGACCTCGGCGAGGACGTCGCGCGTGATCGAGCGACAGTACTCCTGGATCCCGCCTGGTGACCACTCCCGGATCTTCCGAAGCGCGGCCAGCTGCATGGGAACGAGGATGAAGTTCGACCGCTCGCCGACATCGTAGCGGGCTGCGGCCGGCCGGTAGTCGTTCCTGTAGTCTCCAACGCGACGGAAGTCATGGCTCTCGGGACGCGAGGTCCAGGTCTCCTCCAGCGGCACCCCGTCGTCGAACCGACTCCCGTACCAGGCCAGCCCGAGGCTGTACGGACCCAGGAGCCATTTGTACCCCGCACATACCAGCGCATCGGGCCGCACTGTCGAGAGTTCGAACGGGGCCGCTCCAACGGACTGCGTTCCATCGATCACCAGTGCAGCCCCGACTTCACGGGCACGCTTCCCTACTTCCTCGAGGTCGAAACGGGTTCCGTCCATCCAGTGGTAATTCGGCACTGCCACCACCGACGTGCCCGAGTCGATCGCCGCGAGAAGGACTTCGTTCCAGGCCGCACCTCGCGATCCCGATGTAACCGGGGCTTCTACCGTCCGCACGACGAGATCGCGCTCGGCCGCCAGCCGACGCCACGGGTACACGTTGCTCGGAAACTGCTCGGCGAGAATGACAACGTTCGACCCGGAGCGAGCGTCCAGATTGCGGGCCGCCGCCGTGATTCCGTAGGAGACCGAAGGGATGATGGCGACGCGCTCAGGAGACGGCGCACCAATCAGCGAAGCGAAAGCACCGCGCAGGCGATCGCTGTCCTCGAAGAAGTCCCGGGGGGTTATCTCGAAGGGCCTGCGCTTTCGTCGGATGCCTTCGATCCCGGCCTCTTCGACCTCGCGATGCAGCGGAGACATGAAGGCGCAGTTCAGGTAGTGAACTCCAGGCGGGATGTCGAAACCCTGCGCCTGATGGCCTGGCCCCTGACACCCGTTCACCGACTCACCACCCGCCACGGCTCACAGGCTGACCTCGTGCCCCTCCCGGGCTGACTGATAGCACGCCTCGAGAACCTCGATCAGCCGGACCTGCTCTTCCAGTGCCCCGTAGGACTGCTCACCCCTCACGTGCCGGAGAAAGTCACCCCACTCCTGTCGGTACGAGTCGGTGTACAGCTCCGCAGGGGGCCTGTCGATCGGCGGCGTGACATCCATCACACCGGATTCGGTCTCCGTGAGAAGTTGAAGCGGATACGAATACGCCGAGCCTCGATCTCCCAGCACCACCACCGAGTGGCGATCCTTTTCGTCGATGAGTTCCCACGTGACTTCGACGCTCGCGGAGGTCCCCCCGGCCAGGGCCAGGTGGACGACGGCCGACGTCTCGACTTCGCCGTCGCCATGCAGTCTGGCGCACAGACGCTCGACCGCCGGGTAGTCCAGGATCCACAGCAGCACATCCAGAGCCTGAGCCCCCAGATCCATCAACGCCCCACCGCCAGCGCGCGATGGATCCCGCCGCCACCCTCGTCTCGGCCTTCGGGAGCGTCGATTGAGCCAGTTGGAACGGATGTGATGGATGTTCCCGGCTTCGCCATTCGTCACGAAGTGCTTGATGGCCCGAAGGTCGAACCGGTAGCGCAAGTTGTTGGCTACCATCAACTCCCGGCCAGCCTTGGCCGCTGCACCGATCAGGCGACGCGCGGAATCCGAGTCCCCCACGAGTGGACGCTCACACATCACGTGAGCATCGTGGGCCAGGGCTGCGAGGACCCCGGACTCGTGCTCGCTCGTGGGGGAGCATATCAACACGGCATCAAAGGGCGCCTTGTCGGCCAGCTCGTCCAGCGTCGACGCCACGAAGTCCACCTCGAACCGCTCGGCGATCGTCCGGGCCTTCGAGACATCCGTGTCGACGAGGCCGGCGACGGTGACATCTCCGAGTCGCTTCAGAATCGGGAGGTGTACGACCTGGGCCGCCCCTCCTGCCCCAACGACTGCGACATTTACGGTGCGTGGCACGGCTACTTCCTTTCTCCGTCCGTCATCTCTCAGAACCTGTACGCTACACCCGCGTAGAACGCCACGTTGCTAGCGGAGGTCACCAGCGTCCCCCGCGCGTCCAGGTACAGGCGCAGGTGCTTGCCTGGATCGAATTGGAGGCCGGCGACCCCGGACAGTCCCGCCGTGACCACCGCGTCGTCGAGAAACGTGCCCTTGATGGCCTGGCCCGAGTCGTCCAGGATGTAGAGATCCGCTCCAACCCCGAGATACGGGGCAACCAGCGGGTTCGGTAGGATCCACTGCAGATCGATTCCCAGGACCCAGTAGTTCCGCCGCATGTCTCCGAGGTCGATGTTGCAGCCAGGCGGTGTGCAGAGTTCCTCCAGATTCCTCTCGAACTTGGCGACGGCCTCTTCTTCGATGTCGGCCTTCCAGAAGGCGAACCGCGGAACCACCCGAACCTGCGGTCCCAGCGGACTCAGGTCGGCGCGGATTCCAAAGCCGACGGTACCCTTCGCGTCCTTCGCGTCCGCCCAGACCACGTCGACCCCGATCGCGCGGAGACCCAGGTTCTCGTAGTCGTACTCCTCGAGGTTCTGGGCCGCAGCATCACCGACACCGAGCAGGGATTCCGCCAAGAGCGTCACCACGAGCGCCAGGGTCCGGCTCCGCGGTACCCCGAGCGCCCGGCCTGCCGATCGAGCCCCCATTCGCCTCATCCATCCTCTCCTTCGTACGCGTTCACCAGGACTGCACCCGGGTAGTATGTTTCGAGGATCTCCACGAAGTCCTGCCCCGCGCGAGCCCGGCCGATGGCTCCCCACTGGCACATGCCGGCTCCGTGACCATAGCCGTGACCCTCGAGCACCACCAGACCGTCTCCACGCTCGTTGACCGAGAAATCGGTGGAGTTCAGGATCTGCCCGTTATGCGGGAGTGCCCGTCTGATATCGAGTCGGCTCAGCACCAGCGCCAGGCCGTTCCCGTGGAAGGATAAATCCCTCACCCGGCCACTCGGTGTCCGGGCGACGACCTCCAGGGACTCCACCCGTCCGATCTCACGTGGGGTCACCCCGAAATGGGCCGCGAGGCCGGTCCGGGACACGGAGTCGAGCTCGGCGCGAGACCAGGTCACGGTCCACCTGTGGCGGGGCGACGCGGAGCAGAAGTCCGTTCCGTCAGGCGCGCGATCCGATACGGATCGGAGGTAGGGCGCCGAAGGCCGATCCATCACCTCCTCGATCGCCGCGGTCCGCCCTCCACACGTGGAGTGATAGTACGCCCGGATCGGCCGTCCGTCGTAGAGCAGGACCTTCCCCACCGTCCTTCGTACGGCCTTTGTCGATTCGTCGCGCTCTGCCGCCATGCCGCCGTATGCCTGGTCGTCGACGGTGCCAAACAGATCGAAGCCCATTTCGAGCTGTCCCCCGAGCTGGGCAACCGCGTAGGTGCGGGCCGCCACGGCCTGGGCTTCCACAGCCGCCATCTCGTCTGCCCCCCTGGGTCCGATCTCGAGCGGGACCACTCCAAGGAGGTAGTCCTCCAGGGGCAATACGTTGATAGCGCTGACCCGGCCGCCGCCCGCCACCCTCAGTTCCGCCGAACCGCGATAGGGCCGCCCCGACACGTACACGGGCTCGTTTCCCCGGGCCGGGTGCACGCGAACCGACGGAACTCCGACGGGAGACTCTGAAAGATCGCCGTCGAAACGAAGCGTAGACCCGTCCGCTCTGGCCACCAGGCTGGCTCCCGGAGCCACCTCCCCCGCCGGTTGCCCGGTAAGGGCGTCCTCGAGTCTCAAACCGCCCGGCGACCACAGTTTCACGTTTTTCCGGTCCAGCGCTATCCCGACGCGAACCAGCGGTCCGCCGACCGCTCCGGGGGTGCCCTGGATCGGGCGAGCCGCCCCGACCGAGGCGCTCGAGGGGATCACCGGTTCGAATCCCCCCCGTGAGGCGCCCAGGGGGAGACATATCAGCAGACCGAGGACGGCACTCGCGTGTCGCGTCCGTCGAGGGTTAGGGGCAGGGGTCGTCACCGGCCCCAGACCGCTTCGAGGCCCAGAGGAAGGACGGGTAGCCTCCGACGGTGACCACCGTCGGGGTCGATCGATGCCCCCGAGCACTGGGGCGCGACCCGGACGATCCGTCGGACCTTGCCTCTCAGGTCGTAG
>Ga0209567_10001954_pt1 | contig 10199 bp, 13 predicted proteins | sample COG_12_FD_184756 | JGI IMG/M metagenome (GOLD analysis project Ga0209567, IMG submission 184756) | Pelagic marine sediment microbial communities from the LTER site Helgoland, North Sea, for post-phytoplankton bloom and carbon turnover... | ecosystem: Environmental > Aquatic > Marine > Neritic...
ATTAAACAACCAATTGCGTTCCTTTAACGATAACTCATTAAGTGGAACAGTTTTGCCGTCTGCTAATTTATACTCGTGCGTTTGCGGTCGATACGCTTCGAACTCTGCTCTGTTCATTATGATTCAGTAATTGATCCAGTAATCTTGAACGTAAACGTAATGGTGTTTTGCGCTTCGACACTTGGCCCGTATTCATAACCCAGCACTACGACAGCCATGTCAAGAGTCAGTGTATCCGTCCCATCTGTAACGGCGACTTGAACATTGATCGTACTAGCCTTATCGCCGCGCAAATCTTCTTGAATAGAACCGGAAGTTAGAACGTTATTACAATCGAGCGTAAATTCGGAACCGTCGGTAATACCTGAGATATACTCAGCAGCGCCCGCACTGCCCATGTGTGTCACAGAGACCAGCTCTGAAACCTCGCCTAGCCCTGATATCCCCGTAACCTCCTCAACTGCTGTAAAGACCTCTGGCGAAGCCGCATTACCGCGCTTAAATGTCCAACCGCCTAGATATGCATTAGTAGTCATGTTTTTACCCTATACCCTAACTGTTTAACCAAATTACCACGCCGACACTAGAGCGGTATTGCTCTACCGACTGCTCGTAAACGTCCACCGGCCCAGACGTGACATAGACTCGGCTGACTGCTGTGGAACCCATGGTTCCGTTAAAATTTTGGCACCTGGCAATTACTGCCTCGCGCACACTATGTACCGTATCGTATTCCTCAGCCCAAGAATCAACTTGAAAATTCACGCCCTGGAAACCGCTTTGGCCGGTGGGTTGCTGCATAGTAAATTCGGTATCACTGCGCTGCAACGTGATTGCCGGGAAAGCTGTATTTTGTGGTTTTAAGTCATGCCCATAAATGCGCGTTGAAACTAAACCGACAATCGTAACGTCAGCAATTAGAAATGCGCGAAAATCAGATTCAACACTCATTTCTGTTTTGCCCGCAACCGCTTAGCTGCTCGGTTCATTTGCGGGATTAACTCGCTTTGAAAGATCTTAACAGCCTGTCTTTCATGGTCTGCGAAAACCTTAAAAAACCAGTCATTGGGCGCAACCGTTCCCGTCTTACCACTATGCCCGCTGGGCAGGATGAAAACTCCATACCACCAATCTTCCAAAACGCCAATCTCAGAAAACTGATTTCCTGCCGTTGTTGTGCCTCGACGTTTTCGTGTTGCCCATGGCAAATTGCCAGGAGGGATAGTATTCCCACGCCACGATTTATGCGCGCGATAACCCCGTGGTGCCGCCAGCTTCATAGAGCGGAATGCTGGTGTAGTAGCTTTGTTCAATGCGGTAGCGATCACGCGCCGCGCTTTCGATCCGCCAAACATCTCAGCAAACTCGTTAATGTTTTTGATGGTCTGTTTGGTACCTTCGACCTTGAATGTAGCTTTCCTAGGCATCACACTTTCTCGATTGCCATAATCTCTAATTCACGGTTGCGCTCTTTCGGGTTGAGTATCGTCTTTATGTCAAATATTCTGATACCGTTCATAATTCTATCTTTGGGATTCATCTGATTAACCTTCTCATCCCACCGAATATTGATCCTATGAGTTACCTCACTTTCTAATTCCTGTGCGGTCCATAATTCACGCCCGCGCAATGGGGTAATGCTCGCCCTGCGCTGAGCGAAAATAGACCATACGTTCTCCTCCTCACCAAACGCATTTAGCGTAGGTGTATTACGCTCAATCCTGATCGGATGTTTAAGCTGCGCGCTTCGCATATTTTCCACCGGATGTTAGATGCTCCCAGGGTAAACCCTCGCGCATTTCGTCAAGTGTCCACTGTGTATAGGCAAGGTTTGCCGCCCATTGGTAACGCTGCGGCTTGTAAGGCGATTTCACGTTTTTGCCGTCTATGGTATGGCTAGTCACATCCCACGCCATGGATTTCTTATCTAAAGTTATTGTTGGTACACCAGCCAACACCGCATCAACTGCCGAATTACTGTTGATCGTGACACATAGCGCCGCACCTTTTAATGCGTCATCCATAGAACCTCGGAAAACTCGACACCCTGGCGGCCCTGCCATTTCTGGTCGTAGCGGATGCGGCTTGAAAACAATTGGCAAATCTGTATGCTTCCTGATCTTTTCCGCAATGTCGGCATACTGCCGATTCAAGTTCATTCCCTGTACCGACATATCACCGGGAACCTGACCGGTAACCAATACATACTCGCCGCCATCTTTCCATAAACCCAACTTCGCGCCTATGGCATTCCACCGATCCCAGGGCATATTGTGATTATTGAAATCGGCCTCGCCGTTTAAGCCGTTCCAGCCGATTGAAGTCCACGCGAAACGATCATTAAAATAACCACGTTCCATGATCAGGTAATCTTTACCGGCATCAATCATCTGCTGGCGTTCCCGTACAAATCGACCACCCCACATTACCGCTATATCATATTTATTTGGATCGCATTCACCGTGAAAATAATCCAAATCGATACCATGGCGATCTAACCCGATGGCAAACGCTCGTATATGCGGGACAGCCCATGGTTGCCCAGCCTTGAATGTGCCACGACTGTAAAAAACTATCTTAGGTCTATTTGCCATGTTTCTGACACATACCTACGTTGACCTTTTAACCAAATAACTTCATGACCGACAAAGACCTTCCTAACCAACTTATCCCAGTCAGAATAGGTCTTAATATTTATGTGCAAGTTGTCGCCGTTCTTTGGATTTGAAGACGGGTGGTTATTTGTCGTAACGACAATACGTGATTTAGTGACACGCTTTAATTCCTGCAGGGCTTGCTCATCGTCACCTGGCAACAAATGTTCGAGAACATCAAACGCAGTTGAGTAATCGAATTTATCGTTATCAAACGGCATATTGTGCGCATAGCCATATACGACAGCACCAACACAAAGCTCTGGGACCACCTCTAATCCTGTAACCTTCAAACCACGATTGCGAGCGTATTCCAACATCTCTCCATGGCCGCACCCAAGATCCAAGTAAGTGCATCCAGCCTTAAATGCCGAAACGTCTATCTTTGCATCCTCCATGCGCGTGCCACCCATCCTGTAAGTGTCGTGCTGGCCGTAACGAATGATGTATTTCTCTACCTCGCGTTGCCGATCTATAGCGCCAACCATATTCATTAGAATTGATTCATCTTATAACTAGCTATCAAATTATCCGCGAACGTTCGATCTTTGATAATCTGCCCTGCAAACCCGCCGCCCTGAAAGTAACTTTGCCTCATAACGTCGTAAGCATCAGTAATCCAGATCATCATCCATTTCTTAATAGGCTCAGGGATTGCTGTGTAGCCCGCCACGAAACGAATAACAATAGCCTTACGCGCGAAGTATGCGGCTGGCCAGCTCGCGTCTGTGGCCAAATAAACGCGCCCAGGCTCGCTGTCGGTATCTACAACATAATCTGCGCTGTCCCAGGTTTGCTGCACATCGTCGATGTCTTGATACTTGATCGACGTGATAGAGGTTAACGGCGGCTTTGGAATTTCGATCACATGGTCGCCCGACGGAAACACAGTCAAATAGTAATCCCATGTTTGAGATAACAGCGCGCGCCAGGTTTTATTCTCCGCCGTTGCTAAAGCCGTTTTAATCAATTCAGCGATGTAATCGTCATCGTCGGTATGATCGACATTCAGATCCTTTTTAACCTGACTTAATAGCAGCGCCTCTTTCGCATCTGGCGCCGTAACGCTTGACAATATTATAGGCATTGCTGTATGTCCCTTTGCTCAAAACACGTTAGCGCAGTTTTGCGCGTAGCATTAATAATTCTGAGGTTTACATTGTTGTCGGCCAACCATGTAGGCAAAGCATTAAACGCCCGCAAAAAATAATGGAATGGAGGCGTGCGTCCATCTGGATGATTTCCGAAATTATGGTTTTTGCCATCTGTAGCTTGCATGTCATAACCCAGCAGAACGATGGTAGAAGCCCCAAAATGGTAGGCCAGGTTCACCGCTTGGTACCCAGAGTTGTACCCATTGTGCAATAGGTCGGGTTGCATCGATAACCCGTCCTTGTTTTCACTGCGAATCCAACCGATTCCGTAATGCTTAGCGGCCTCACGTTCACGCGTAATACGCCACCCGGTAAAATCCTCAACTCCGTTGTGCCAGATCCACCACTTAGCATCTGATGAGTAAAGGATATCGGCCCATGGTGCGTCCTTGTAAGCATTGCTGATTGCAATAACCGGCGCCTTCCATTGGCAGTAATCGACATCAACCTTTGCTAGACTTGGTCCTGTTCCCAGACATACCACTGTCTTTCCCCCCCACACTGGCTTTATCGTCAGATTTGGTGGGTCGTCCGAGTTTGGATTTGGGCTTTTCTGCAGAGACCTCAACTGCAAGGCCCCTGGATGTGAAATGATTTGCGCTTGCATCTACAAACATCTCCACTTGACCTTTTTTGTACTCAGTACCAACGTCATCCTGGACAACGTAGTCCTCAAGAAACTTGATCGTTTTCATATTCACTCCTAAAAAGGGACACATCCTTGTGTCCTTTTTCCGTTTAGACCATCTCGTCAACGGATGCCAAATCAGCGGACGAAGCCAAACCGGATTTGGGTTGAGCCAATACCAGAACTGCAGCATCACTCGCTGCTGCGGCGACAACCATCGAAACCTTAACAAACCGATAATTGTTATCCATATCGAGGTCTTCGCCTCGAACACTAATAACCACCTGTTTGTCAGAGTCGGTCCCCGCTTCAGTCAACTGAGTCGCTGCTTTCCCTGTAACAGCCTTATAGGTTCCACCACTAGTGGTTGCTTGCGTTACACTAAAGTCGACGGTTGAGGTAGACGCCATAGTACCAACCAGACAGCAAACCAATAGCTCGTCTAGATTCAACATATCGACAGCATCAGTAAGATATGTTGCCGCTGTGTATGCGTCAGGATCGATAGTGCCGACCACGGCCAATCTTTCGTACGCTTTACTTGTATGAGTAGTCATATATCACCTTTTAAAAATCACCTTTAATTAGTTCGCGAAAAAATAGACTCCTATTAATTAAGTGCGCTCGTCCAAAGTAACGAAGGCGGATAATGTATTGGTGCCGTTCAATGGAGAGATTGTGCTAGACAACCAACTTGACCCTGAAATTCTCAGGATGAACCTGAATGCGCTGACATCGTAGTCAAACCATAAATGAACAGAAACATCGGAACGTACGCCACCAGTTTTCGTAACTGTCAGGTAGTTACTCAGATCGGCCAACAGAATATCGCCTTTGTCACCCACGGTTTTCATGGATTGATGCGCGATTACGGGACGCCCTTTCAGCCTTCCGAATGGAGAATCGGCTATGCCATTTGCAGGTAAATAGACCGGGACAGTTCCGGCTGTTGCTGTTGGGTCGAACGACATCATATCCAGTTGTGGTTCGACATCCTGATTAATCAACCACACCGCATTATTCCTGAATGGCGCATACATGCGCGCCCACATATTCACGATGTTTTTGTAGATAACCGTGTCTGCGGCTTGTGCTGGTGAAGATGTCGACTTCGCAACACTGATAAGTGAGCCGGAATTCATGATGCCCATTGGCTTACCAGCGCCAGTTCCATTGATAATTGCCTCACCAACCGCAAACTCAATTTTGTCAGGCACTTTGCGCCTTAGATAAGAATCAACGCTTGGGGCATCCTCTAACAGCTCCTCAGTAACCGGGACTAATGCGGTAATTTTGTTCAACCGCTCGGTATGCGGGATCAATGCCAGCTTGCTTTGTGCCAACTGGTCATACTCACCCTCCCAGTAAACCTGGATTCCACCAGATGTCTGCCAATCCGTTGTCTCATCCTTCGGAAACGTCATCGAATTACTAGACGTAGTCATCTGATCGGTACGCGAAAAGATAGAATCTTCGCTCTGCAACTTAGCCACGATTTCCTGACTAAACGCTGGTGCGACCGCAAAACCACCGTCAGCACCCACACCCTCAGAACTAACAGTTGTAGGGGCGTTGGCGATCAAGCGCGGGTCAATCACACCGCCACGCTGTGAAGCATTTCTGATTGCACATGCTTGATGGCCAAATGTCTGAAACCCAAACGTTCCGGGCTTCTCATTAATAGACATTCTCGCATGACGGGCGTCAGTCCCTTCGACGTGATAACTGTTTTGCGCTGAAGCGATAGGCTGCTTTTCAGTTCGCGGGCCGTCAGATTCACGAAGCTTTTCGGCATGTTGGTCTAGCCGCTCGTGGTTCTCGATTTCCTTGTGTAAGTTATCCATCTGCGTGAAATAATCATTCAGCAAATTCTGTTCATCAGAAGTTGCCAAACGATCCTCAGCATCAATGGTTGCCTGTAGGGCACTTGCTTTCTCGTGGAAATCTAAGCTCTGCTGTCTTAACTGCTCAATTTTCGGATTCATGTCATTATCCATCTATTTAAAATTGCGTGCCTAGGTCACTCGCTGGCAAGGCCCGTACACGTCCGACAACGCTGGCATTGTCGCAAATTCTTTACCAATTCTTTGATCTATAATATTCCTGCATTTTTGCAAGTCGATTATGCGTCACTTCACTTTGAGCGCGCTTTTCATTAGCCACTGAATCGCGAGATTCAATGGCCTCCAAAAATTCTTTCGGCATATTTTTGAACTGCTCCAATATTCGCTTATCTACTGATGCCGCCAAAGGAAGTTGTGATTCACCGGTTATCGTATCAGCGAAACCATGCTGTACCGCTTCCTCGGCATTCATCCAAGTTTCATCTGCCATCATTGATGAGATCTTGTCTGGGTCTAATCCAGTTTTACCTTGGTATGTTGTAACCAAGGTCTCTTTAGTTTTGTCCATAATGTCGGCGATATGCCGAAAATCCTTTGAACTACCCCCCGCCACCGTCCAAGGGTCATGGATCATTATCTGGGCGTTATTTGCAATTTTAATTTCGTCACCCGCCATGGCAATAATGGATGCAATTGACAAAGCTGCGCTATCGATAGAAACCTCAACACGCGCATTATGCCGTTTCAGAGAGTTATATATAGCTACGCCGTCGAATATATTCCCCCCGCCAGAATTTATGAACACCCTAATTAGGTCAACCAATCCCGCACCTTTCAAATCATCGGCAAATTGTTTAGCCGAAACTCCCCCAAACCATGCTTCGCCAATATCCTCATAAATCCAGATGTCGGCTGTGTTGTTTTTTGCTTTAATTTCGTACATGCGCGATTTTGACGACGTTTTGATTGTTGCCATAGTCTTCAGCCTGTAATCTCTTTAGAAATGTTTCAGTAAGATGTGAAATGGAATTAGAATCTAAGGCCCGATAACCATCCGGGTCATCATAAACCGCTTGCGTATACTTTTTTGATAAAGCTAAATGATAATCAATCTGATTCCCAATAAGGTTCTCATAATGAATAATGCCATCATTCAACAACGCAGGTTTTAAAAAAAGCCTCATTTGGTCATGCAAATAATTTCTATGCTCGGCAAAAAATTTGTCGGTCCAAAGCTGATAACCAGATCGATCATCGCCATACCGTCGCAATGCATCATTGACCCTATGCTCCTCGCGCTTTAATGCTTTTGTCGTTGCCTGTTGAAATGCACGCACAACATTGTCTAGTTGACCAAAGTCATCTTGATCACCACCCCCGCTCCGATCATCCTGGCTTGGCGCAACCACTTGTTGAAACTCTGGAGGATTAGCGGCGGCATCCAACGTCTGCATATTCATCGGTACCAAGCGCAGATTGCCATCGGTTACCGGATTCAAATCCTCGAGTTCACGAACTTCATTTATAGAGAAAACACCCCGGTCAAGCATCGAGTTATAAAATTCAGATCTAGACTTCAAATCCCCACGTAACAAACTGTTTACATTAATTTTAGTATAGCTGACTCTATCATTCTGACCCAACAGCTTGGCATTCGCCTCTTGTTCGAGCCGCGAAATCCACGGCATCAATGTGTCGGTTACACTCTCGATTGCTTGATGTTCAATATTACTGAACGTAGCTCGAAGCAAATGACCGATTTTGTGCGGCGGAACACGGAACCAGCGCGCGATCTCTTCTACACTGAAATTCTTGGATTCAATAAGCTGCGCATCTTCTGGGGGAACACCGACAGTTTTCCATTTCATGCCCTCTTCTAAAAATAATGGTCGATAAGCGTTAGCAGGACCACGGTGCTCTTTTTCAAACGATTCTTTCAATCGTGTATAGGCTTCTTCAGACAATGCTTCTGGATGCTCAAAAACGCCAGCCAGTTGTGTGTTGTTCCCAAAAAAACTAGAACTGTACTCATCTTGCGCAATCCCTACTCCAATTGATCGCGCGGCATAACTGATAACTGAATATCCAACGCGACCGTCAAAACCTAGCCCATGCAGATGAAACATTTTACTTTGAGGCAAAAATGTTGCGCCGCCCTTGCTGTCTGTGATTTTGTAAATAAGATCGCCCGTATCACGGTCCCGATCTGGCTGAACTCTATCCGGCGAAATAGGCCACAACTCAGTGGGGCGATTAGCGTTGTCTGTTACGATTTCGGCGTATCCGTTGCCCCAGGTTAAAGCCCATGCAATCAATGTCTCACGGAAACTCATCCCAGACATTTCAGGATTACTTCTGACATTCAACAATCGTTCTAGCTGCGAATTTGCAATTCGTTCTTTATTGGCTTGATTATTGGTTGCGCGACGCATGTGATGCCATGCCAAATAGCTGATCGTTTCTGCGATATACCGTACACAAGCGAATACCGCACTAAACCGCATAGCTTGGTCATGGTCCACATGCATTCCACCGAATCGTTGCGGAACATAAACGATTCGGCTCTGCCCTGGATCGCGTAACCTAACTGTTGCCGCATTCTGTTGTTTAACTTGTTTCCGCTGCTTTCGCTTTTTTCCCATTACAACATCCTAAGACCGCGCGTCTCGTAAACGCTCGGTTTTTGTGGTTTTGTTAGCGTAGCCATGCCTACCGCCTCGATCAGACCTATCATGCCATCAATGCGCCCGTACGTTCGGTCTTTGACGGGTTGCACTGTTTCGTTGGCGCCGATCTTGACCTGCAAATTATTAGCGCACCAACGCAACACCGGATTGCCGCCATGCGCAAACTGATGTTTTTTGGTCATTGCCAAAACCTCTTTAGTTGGTTCCGACATAGACCGCCAGCCCTGGCGAAACTCAGTCATAGGCAAACCATGCTCGTCAGCTAATTCATTGGCGACCTGCTGTGCACTAAACGGGTCATAACCAACACCCATCACCCGGTATTTGCGACTATCGGCCACAAGATCCTTAATCATGAATTTGTAATCGATTACATTCCCCTGCGTCAAAGTTATCAACCCAGATTCAGCCCATAACTCATAAGGGACTTTATCAACCCTGGCTCGCTCGGCCAGATTGTCAGATGGCATGTAAAACTGTGGAATAATCCTCCAGTGCTCGTTTTCATCAATCGGAGGAAACAACAATACTTTTGCTGTTAAGTCAACTTTAGACGACAGATCTAGTCCGGCGTAGCAATCACGGCCTAGAAGCTTACTAACATCAACCTTTTCATCACACATGTCCCATTCATCCATTGGCAACCACTTTTCAACAGAACTGACCCACATGTTCAGCCGGAACCTTTTGAACCCATTAAGCTTCGCTGGGTTGTTCATAACCTCAACAAACGATTGTTCAAGTTTCTCCATTGTCATTATGTGACCCAATGATGGATTATTCGCTTTCCACACGTCTCGATTTTTCCAATCTGAATCGTTTTCAGCGCAATACATAATCGGGAGCCATTGCGGATCTTCAATAATGCCATCCTTGACCTGGCGCGCGTACTCGTGAACCTCCCAGCCAATCGACAATGGATCATAAACGCCTGCCGTTGTCATGATAACCACGAGCTGTTGATCTCGTGCCGCATCCGTTTCTACGGTCAATACATCCCATAAACGACGGTGCGGCTGACTGTGGATCTCATCAAACAGCACACATGATGGGTTTAGGCCGTGCTTAGTCTCAACCTCAGCAGACAACACCTGATAAAACGAATTCGTCTTGTGATCGATAATCCGCTTTATGGAATGCAGGACAGTAAGCCGATTCGATAAAATCGGGTCCTGCTTAACCATCTGTGCCGCAACGTTGAACACAATCGACGCCTGATGTCGATCCCCGGC